>Ga0209006_10003060_pt1 | contig 15188 bp, 12 predicted proteins | sample JacPin_JW_Ref_O2_FD_188567 | JGI IMG/M metagenome (GOLD analysis project Ga0209006, IMG submission 188567) | Forest soil microbial communities from Algoma, Ontario, Canada - Jack Pine, Ontario site 1_JW_Ref_O2 (SPAdes) (version 2) | ecosystem: Environmental > Terrestrial > Soil > Boreal... | reverse complement strand
TCTCGTTGCCAGTACCGCTTTCGCCCAGAATTAAGACTGGGTGCACGCTGTTGGCCCTTGGCAATGATGCCCGACATGCTAAGGGATGGAGGAAAGACTCAGCGTTCCGCTGGGATTCGTTGGGTGGCGGCAATGAGCAGAGGTTCCGTCAGACGAAATACGAGGCGACGACCTTTTTCGAGTCGAATGACCGTTTGGGGAGTTGGGGTTTCACCTGGGTTCCCGCGCACAAAAAGGCTGGACGTCTGAATGGGTAGGTTCGCTCCCGCCAGGTGGATCGATTCCAGAACCAAGCGGACAGAGCCACGATTGCGTTTGAGATTGGAAGCTTGAGAGGACTCTACACGGCCTGAAACAACCGCGCCGAGAGGAACCAGGCTGTTTCCTTCCAACACGACAGGCTGATCAACGACGGCCTCAAAGTTCCTATCCGCGGCCGGGTTGTCGGCAGAGATAGGGCTCTTCAGCCGAACTGTAAGCAGGGTACCCGCCGGCAGACTTTGAGGCTCCCGGAAAGGAAGATCGGTTTCAGGTCTACGGTCGTTCTGCTGAGTCGCGGATGAACTGCTTAAGCCCGGTTGCCTTCCTTCGGCTTGGTGAAAGGGAACCTGCTGCTGATCCGATTGAATGGGGCCCCCGCCATCTGGCAGATCAACTGGACGTGCACAGGCCACCGACCATAACAGGGCGAACAATATCATCCCGATCTTCAGGTTTCGGGGTCTTCGAAACCGGCTCATCACAATAATCCTCGCCTGCGCTGCTTAAGGAAGGAAGGGCAACCCAAATACCAGACGCAGTCTCACCAAATCAATCACTTGGCGATAGCCCGTGAGTGGAGAGCCGTGTAGATTCTGCCATTCGTGGAGTTTGTGCACACATTTCTGGCGCCGTCCCAACGATCAATCCAGTCAAAAAATACGGAGGGCTTAAGCCGCCCTCCGTAGCCGTTCATCCAGTTGTCAGTGCCGATCTTATGGTTTCTTCACCGGTTTCTTCTTCTTCGGCGCGGGCTTCGCGGTTTTCTTTTCGCTTTCGCGGCCACCGATCAGACTCATAGCATCGGTTGCATTAAAAGGGAATTTCCGGACTGAAGTTTCGCTGGCCTGGCCGCCTGATTTCAGAGTGACATCCACGCGGCGGTTACTGGCCAACTTGATGACCGCAATTCTCCGCATGGCTCGGCGCCGTTCTTCGGTGGTCAGATCTGTATCCTGCAGCACCGAATCTTTCACTTCGGCCAGAGTCAAATTGCGTTGCTTGCCATAGGCCGCAGTCTCGATGTTGGCCTCCGGAATGCCTTGACCGACCAGGTAGGCTTTCACGCTGGCCACGCGACGTTCCGTGAGCTTCTGGTTGTACTCGTCGGTACCGCGAATATCGGCATGCCCCTCTAGGACGAGATGCGCATCAGGTTTGGACTGGAGATAGGTCTTGAAGTCCGTCGTCATAGCCTGCAGGATCCTTCGTTGGCTCGGCACGAGGCCGGCGCCCGGCCTGTCGGTCGCAGGTTGAGCGGTTGCGTAGTAGATACTGTGCAGAGCCAGGCGGGATTCTAGAACCTCGATCTGCGGATTCCGTTCTGGTGCCGGTGGATTTTCCACTGTCACCTGCGTTGAGCCTTGCCCGCTTAGGCCACGGGAATCGGTGCAAGTCGCAGTGATCGACACCGGACCTGGAGCGGCGCCCGTAGTGTTGAGAGTTGCCGAATTGCCCTCGCCGGAAACGGTGCCACCGGTAGCCGTCCAACTAGCAACGGAAATGGGAACGCCATCCGGACTCGTGCAGTTTGCCGTCAGGGATACGCTTCCACCGGGAGGGACGCTCGCGGGATTGGCAGACAAAGACATCGTTGGCGGATTCTTGGGCGGCAACGGTTTCACGGTATAGTTCGCCGTGCAACTGCCCACGTTGTTGCTTTTCGCCTTCGGGTCGGTCACATGCGCGGTGACGGTATAGGCTCCGGGCGCGGCGTTGGTGGTGTCGATGCTGGCAGTAGTATCCTTTCCGGTCACCTGGCCGCCAGTACCGGTCCAGCTGTAAGTTACGGTGTGCTTGGGATTGAAATTGCTGGGGGTGACAGTGGCAGTGATCGGTTCGCCCACCAGCACCTCGTTCGGTTGCACCGAACAGGCAGCCGTCGGAGCGACCGCCTCGGCGCCACCAAAGTTGATCACGATGCCTGTGCGCAGTCTCGCGCCTTCGAACGTAGGACGCCTCAGAGTTGGGAACTCCGGGCCAGCTAAGTTGGAAAAGTTGTGCTTGGCCCAGACATAGTCCACCTGAAATACTCGCCAGGAAAACATCTTGGTTAACGGAATATCCATGCCGCCGCCGAGAACCGCACCCAGCCCGTCGTGAGTGACTTGTCCCGCGCCGTAACTGACTCGATTGAATCCGGGCATAGCGTGGATGAAGAACGAGTATGAATCGGCGCGAATCATAAAGCGTGGTCCAGCGGACACGGTCCATTCCGAAGCGGCCTGGTCGGTGTTTCGGCTGTATCCGAAATCGGTCTCGAGACCCCAATATCGATTGAAGTTATAAGTCAAAGCGCCGCCAATACCCTTGGCCATGTCCGGATATTGATACGCACCGGGGCTGTTCGGGTTGCTGCCCGGCGTCGGGACGTTGTCCCCGTCAGCTTGCTGATACTGATAGCCGATGAACGCATCCCATCTGGGATTGGAATCACTTTGCGCGACCGCAGAAAGGGGAAACAGAACCCCTGCGATCAGAACCGACAGGCAAGCCATCGAGAAGCGGGACTGGCGTCCTAGAATGTTATGTATCATTAAATCCTCCGAAGGGTACTCGTTTCGCCGGTGCCTTGGACAACGAGAAATTGATGGGGAAAGTCAACGTGGCTAAATCGTTCGAAGACTAGAAGTTTCATCGGGAAGGGCAAATTCTATCGCACCGATAGTTAAAGCGAAAGCGTAGACTCGAAGGGTTACTTATCTAGATAACGAAGCAGGGATTCCGTCTCAAATTGAAACTGTTTTGTTAACGGAGAATCGATCGACCGGTGCCTCTCTGGACCTTGCCGGAACGCGAAGTTGGTGCGTATTGTGAGGATTCGGGGGCAAGGCCAGTCGTTCGCGATCGGCCGATACTACATTATTTTTTTAATTAAAGAACAATAAAGAGCAAGAGATAGCAGATGAGCCACGAAAAAATATTGATTGTCGAAGACGAGGAGAACGAACGATCCGGGCTAGCTGAACTGGTGTCTTCCTGGGGCTTTCGCGTTGATACGGCGCGGGATGGCGCTGAAGGTTTGGAGAAGGCGACGCAGTGGGCGCCGGCCATCGTCATCACCGATCTGAAGATGCCACGCATGGGCGGGATCGAACTGCTGGGACATCTTGCCGAAGAAGCCGCGACGATCGCCGTTATCCTGGTGACTGCGCAGGGGACAATCGACAGTGCGGTGCAGGCTATGCGCATGGGCGCTTACGACTACATCACGAAGCCGATCGACACTGACCGGCTGAAAACGATTCTGGGCAACGCTTCGGCCCTGCTGGGGACGCGGGCGGAACTCGAAGCCACGCGGCGCAGGCTGCGGGACGCTGGGTCGCTCGGGCGTCTCAACGGCGCCTCGCGCAAGATGCAGGAGATCTTCCGGCTTATCGAGATGGTTTCGCCGAGCACAGCTTCAGTCTTAATCACCGGCGCCAGCGGTACGGGAAAAGAGCTCGTGGCGCGCACGATCCACGAATTGAGTCCGCGCAAAGACCGTCCATTCGTCGCCATTAACTGCGCCGCGATACCCGAGACACTGATGGAGAGTGAAATCTTCGGGCACGAGAAAGGCGCATTTACGGGAGCACTGGAACGCCGTACCGGCTGCTTTGAACTGGCGGAAGGGGGGACCCTTCTGCTCGATGAGATTGGCGAGATGCCGATCGGAACTCAGGCCAAACTTCTTCGCGTTCTCGAAGACCGGAAGCTGCGGCGCCTGGGCAGCAAGGTTGAGACTTCTGTGGATGTGCGGGTACTGGCGGCCACGAATAAGGTTCCAGACGAGGCCGTGGCGCGGGGCGAGTTGCGCAGCGATCTATATTATCGACTGAACGTGTTCAATATCCACATGCCTCCGCTGCGGGAACACAAAGAGGACATTCCCAGCCTGGTGCAGTTGCTGCTCGGCGAGATGAGCGCTAAACACTCCCGCAAGGTGGCGGCTGTGAGTGAAGCGGTGCTGAACCAGTTCACCAGCTACTCATGGCCGGGGAACGTGCGCGAGTTGCGGAACACCCTTGAGCGCGCGGTCATTGTATGCGACGCCGGCGTGATTGAGACTAAGCATTTACCGCCTGCATTTGGGCAAGCTCCGCTTCGCACCATGGCCAACGATCCAGATGCGGTACGCCTGGGCGTCGGCACCACCGTCGAAGAAGCCGAGAAGATGCTGATTTTGAAGACTCTGGAGGCTACCAGCAACAATAAGACGCGGGCCGCGGAAATCCTAGGAATTAGCCTGAAAACTCTTCATAATAAGTTGAAGGAATATGGCAGCGCCGCTCTGGAGGGAGCCCCGGGCAAGGAGGAAGTACCGAGCGGCTAAGGTCAATTCGGACTTTTGTTGAACGAGCGCCCTCTCTCTACTCCATGCTGCGACGCAAGACCATCATCGTGCTAGTCATCACTCTTATGGTGACAGTGATGGTTGCGGCGTTCTCGTTTCTCTACATCTCTCAAATCTTGCGACTGCGCATCGCCTTCGCGAACGAATTGGCAACCAGCCTGACTCATCAATTGGCTTACGCCGCGAACAACGCTGTGCCCGACTTCAGCAGTACATCCGTCGATACCAGTAGCACAACCGCTGTGCGCCGAGCCCTGGCGGATTACGTGCAAACCGATGTCGCCCTAAATAACCTGCTCCAATCTGACCCGGGCGATTTCAGTTTCATCTATGACGTGTCGATCGTGGACGTCAACCGCAAAGCATTGCTTCACACCAATGCGAGTATGGTGGGGAAGTACATTACTCCGCGTCCCGACTTCCAGCAGGTTACAAAAGCCCGCTTCAGCGACCAGATTCGACTTGTCTTCAGCCCGGCAGCCGTTTATGACGTGACCTATCCGCTCGAATTGAATGGTCAGCCTTTCGGTACCATCCGCATCGGCGTCCAAACGGTTTTTCTGAAGAGCGAAGTGCAGTCGCGCCTGATGAGATCGGCTTATTTTTCGGTCACTCTCATCATTGTGTCATTGTTCCTGGCCGCTGGGATCTCTAACTTGGCGTTGGGCCCGCTGAAGAAAATCAGCCGCAATCTGGATAGCGTCAGCGCCGGAGATGCCGAGGCACTTTACGGAGATGAGTCCCACCAACACGATGAATATGGGCTCGTGTCTCTGAAGATCGCCAACCTGGGGCGGCAGATTCGAGACAGCCGGGAAATTTTCTCGGCCCTCAAGGACAATGTCGACCAACTGATGTCCAATCTGCAGGATGGCCTGGTGCTGTTTGCGCGGGACTCGCGCGTAGTGCTGGTCAGCGCATCGGTTGAAGCCTTCCTTGGCCGCCCTCGCTCAGAGCTGCTGGGACACAACGTGCAGCAGATATTTGATCGCAACTCGGCATTGGGCACTGCTTTGCTCGAGGCCTTTGAGCGCCGGCGCCCTCTGTCACAGGGAGAGTTTGAGGTGGCAGGGGGAAAACGAGTCCAAATATCGGTTGATTTCGTGCAGGAAAGAAATTCGCAGATCGGCGCGCTGCTGATCATGCGGGATGCGGAGTCGGTGCGGCGCATCGGCGATGAGATTGAGATGTCACGCCGCCTCTCCGCGAGTGGACGCCTGACCCGGGGCGTGGCCCACGAGGTGAAAAATCCCATCAATGCGATCGTGCTCCACTTGCAGCTTCTGCGGAACAAACTGGCACATCAGGAGCCGGATACGCGGCGCCACATGGATATTATTGACAGTGAAATCCGCCGCCTGGATCGCGTGGTGCAGACGCTCATCGACTTCACGCGACCCCGCGATCTTCACCTGGAGGAAGTCGACCTGCGCCGCCTGATGGAAGACGTAGCCCAGCTTGCCGCTCCCGATGCTGAGCAGCATGGTGTCACGATCCAGCGGCAAATGCCGGACCAGCATCTGACGGTCAAAGTCGACCTGGATCTGATGAAACAGGCGCTGCTTAACGTCGTGCTCAACGGGGTCCAGGCCATGCCCGCGGGAGGGCTTCTCGCCATTTCCGCTCGACGCGAGAACACCTACGTCGTTGCCGAAATTCGCGATCAGGGTGGAGGGATTCCGCAGGACATGCACGAGAAGATTTTCGAACTCTATTTCACAACCAAGAAGGAAGGCAGCGGCATCGGTCTGGCGCAGACCTATCAGATCCTGCAGTGGCATTATGGATCGGTAGACTTCGAATCTGCCGAGGGAAGCGGAACCGTTTTCCGCTTTCATATTCCTGCGGTTGGGACGACGCCGGAGAGCGGTCCCGAATACGCCACCGACGCGGCAACTGTACAAGGCGGGGATTGACATCGAAATCGCCTTAATCAAGAGTAATTCGCACAAGAAGAATCGTCATGGGTTTGGCCGAACTGCGGGCCCAAAGCGTTAGAATCGAGTTGCGTCGGGTACGGCTCGCTTGGGACCTCGATATGATTCTGGCAGCAGTCTTTCTGTTGGGCACTCTGTGGACGACGGCCGCGCCGTTGGCGGCGGCACCTCAGTCCGCGCCGCTGTCACAGCCAGCAAATACACCGCCGGGCGCTGCGGAATCCGAAACTCAGGGGACCGCCGCGCCGGCGCAGAACGCTCCGACTTCGTCTCCGCCGCAAACCGCGACCACCAATCCGGCCAAGCCGCCGAGCGCTGCGAAGCGCCGACGGCGTACGAAAAAAGTTGCCAGCTGCGGAACCGCTCCCTCCGCCAGTCCCGCTGCTTCGGGTTCTACGCCGCCCGTTGCCGAGCGAAACGCTTCCCCTAGCGGAACACCGGGGCCCGAGCAACCGTGTCCGGCGCCGAAGGTGATTGTCCAACACGGGGGAACCTCAGAGCCCAGCATTCAGTTGGGTGGCTCGGCTGGCAGCGAGACCCCCGATAAGCGAAACACTGCCAATCAAATGTTGGGCACGACGGACGCGAATCTCAAGCAGATCGCCGGGCGGCAACTCAGTGCGACCCAGCAAGACATGGTCAATCAAATCCGCCAGTTTATGGACCAGTCGAAAGCGGCTGTCGTAGACGGTGATCTGGAGCGCGCCCGGACCCTGGCGTGGAAGGCTCAAGTGCTTTCCGAGGAATTGGTCAAGGCGCCGTAATACCGATGCACCTTGACCGAGGCGCCTGAGATCATTGCCCTTTCGCCCGCGCGCCGTTTACTTTTGTCAGCAAATCCTGCGACATCGCCTGCAACGGACCCGGAATCTTGACGGCCTCGGTTAGCACCTCGCGGGCTTCGGTCAGCTTGTTCAACTTCCCATACGCGAAACCCATCCCGTACAGAGCCCGCGCATACTGCTGATCATCTTGTCCTTTGAGCAGTGCCGCAGAGGCTTTCAGTTCGGGAATGGCAGCCGTGGTTTTGTCCTGCTTCAGGTAGGCCCAGCCGATCGTGTTATGGGCGACTCCTGCGGAAAGTTTCCGCGATTTGTCGGCATCAGCAGCATCCGGTTTGGCGATCTCGATGACTTTCTGCGAATAGGTGATGGCCTTCGCCGCACTGCCGGGCTTGGAATCGTCCGCGTAGTATCCGGCAAGCAGGAGCAGAGCCGTCAACGATTTGGGATTCGTAGCCAGGATTTTTTCGCCGAACGCCAGCAGACGCACCTGATCGTTTAACTGGCCGGGGCCCAAGGTGTACATGGCGTAGTTCGACACTTGCTCCTGAAACTTCGAATCCGGAAAGCCGGCAGTGAATTTCTCGATTTCAGCCATGCGGTTCTTTGGGTCGGTTTCGCTCGTGATGACGTTGAAACCCGAGGACTCCAGAAAATCGCAGCCGTTCTGTGCGGCAGATTTTTGTTCGTTCAGCTGGCGGGCAAAGTCCTCGTCGCTCATGCCCTCGGGCTTGCTTTGCTTGGGGATCGCGCGGCAAACTTCGCCACCCTTTGCGGCGTAATCCATGAGCTTGGCGTTGTTCTTGGCCTGTTGCGCCACGCCCGCTTGCGACACCAGGATGTCGAGATTATGAGGAGATCCGGCCAGAGCCTTGTCGCCGTAGTCGAGCGATTTCTCGAGGTCGCCGCTCGCCTGGTAAGCCTGCGAGATCTGCCAGTTTCCGTAAGCTGCTGCCGGCGCATTCGACGAAAATTTTTGCACGAAATCTTCGTACATGGCGAGTTTCTTTTGCGGGTCTTGCTCGCTTGAGATGGTTTGCAGCGCGTGGTCTTCGTCGCTCCCGGCCGCAATCGTGATGCGATCGATTTGGGCCGACGCTGGAGGGGCAGAAACCGCGAAGGACAGGAAAAGAACAATCAGTGTCAGGGAAACACCGCAGCGCTTCATAGCTGCCTCCGATTTACGCAAGAAATTATGGCCTTCAAATTTCGAGCAGGCGAATCGTAGCGCTGAATGCGGCTCTAGGCAAGGCGGAAATCAGCGAAGTTTCCATCAGTCGGTGACGCACAGAGATCCCGGACCTTCCGCTCATGGCCCTGTTCCTGCGAGTGAATTCCAGCCATCCTCCACTTCGGCTAAAGTAGAAAGATGCGCGCGATCCTCAGCCAGCGTCCGTTGCGATTCGTCTTCGCGGCCAACCTGATTTCCATGTTGGGCAGCGGGATGAACTCGGCTGCGGTGGCCTGGTACATTCTGCAGGCCACGCATTCGGAACAAGCCCTGGGGATGCTCGCGGTCGTGCAAACGATTCCCGCCATGCTGATGCTTCCCTTCACCGGCGTCATTATCGACCGGGAAGACCGTCGGCGGCTGGTGATGTGGCTCGACGCCTTGCGCGCCGTGATCATCATGACTGTGGCGACCCTCGCGTTTCTCCATCGCGTGCATGTCTGGCAACTCTACTTGATGAACATGCTGGTCGCCGCCGGGTTCTGGATGTTTTGGCCCACCATCACCGCGCTGATTCAAGAATTGACTCCCGAAGACCGGTTTGTCCACTCCAACACATTTTTGCTGGCGGGCGTGCAGGGGGGATGGCTGATCGCCGGTTCAGTGGTGGGCTTTATGTACAACCACATCGGTCTGGGCGGCGTACTCGTGATCGACGTGTCGACCTACGTGGTCTCGTTTCTGTGCTACTTTGCGGTGCGCAAAGGGCGCCATGTCGTGCTGCGCCCTACCGAACTGCGGGTCGACCTGGTGGCTGCGGAAAGCCAACTGGAGAGATTCTGGCATGAGTTGCGCGAGGGATTGCACTTTCTTCGCGATCATCGAGCGGTCGTACTGCTCGGAATCAGTTGGGCTTTGTTTCTTGGCGCAATGTCCACCGGTGGAGTGGTGACTCCATCGCTCAGTGAGCGCGTCTTTCATGCGGGGCCGGTTGGCTATGGCTGGCTCAGTGCGGGATGGGGCACGGGAGCATTCGTCAGCGCGTTGTATGCGCCGCAGGTCATTGCCCTCCTGGGCGGCCGCCGCGCCATTGCATTCTCCATGGCATTGGTTTCGGTTGCGATGGCTTCGGCCCCCATCTCGCAGTTTCTGATTCTGGCCATGGTGGCATATTTCATCATGGGGTCGGGGCGCGGTGTTGGCGGCGTGGCGATGAATACGAATCTCATGGAAATGGTCCCGAAACACTTGATGGGACGGGTGCAGAATACGTTTTATTTTGCCGGAACGTTTCTGCAGATCGCGCTGGCTCTGCTCGTAGGCGCCGTGGCGCACAGGCTGAGCCTCGTGGTAGCGTTCGCGATTTTAGCTTCCGTGTACGGCTTGTCGTTCGTAGCGGCGAGTTGGCCGGTGGAAACCCCAGCCGTGGAGGAAGTCGCGGCCGAGTGAAATACGTCACCCCGGAGTCAGCGGGAACCGGGGAAGTTAGCTTCCCTTTCCGGATTCGCCAGTTTGGCCGGGGAATTTCCGCGTCTGGCAGTGGGTTCGTTCAAACTGACCCTCTAGCCCGTGTCTCGGTGCCTCCGGGTTAACTGCTCGTTCTGATATTCTTGCCCATTCCTAAAGGAGTCGCCATGTCCGCTGACTTGCAGGGCCGTAATGGTGTCGTTTTCGGAGTTGCCAACAAGCGTTCGATCGCGTGGTCGATTGCCCAGGGACTTCACGCCGCCGGAATGAAGCTGGCCATCACGTACCAGAACGAGCGCCTGGAGCAGGAAGCGAAGGACCTCATCCTGTCTTTGCCCGGAGCCGAAGCCTACATGTGCGACGTTTCGAAAGACGAGGAGATTGAGCGGTTGTTTGGCAAGCTGAAAGAGCGCCAAGGCAAGCTGCACACTCTGGTGCACTCCGTCGCCTACGCTCCGGCGGACGAGCTGAAGGGGGATTTTGTCAACACCACCCGCGAAGGCTTCCGGGTAGCGATGGACGTGAGTGTGTATTCGCTGGTGGCGGTGTCGCGAGCTGCCGCGCCTCTCATGGAAGACGGCGGCTCGATCCTGACCATGACCTATTACGCGTCGGAAAAAGTCGTGCCTCGCTACAACGTCATGGCGGTGGCCAAAGCAGGACTCGAATGCTCGGTCCGCTACCTGGCTTACGAACTAGGGAAAAAGAAGATTCGGGTGAACGCCATTTCCGCGGGTCCGATCAAGACTTTGGCCGCGCGCGGAATTGCTGGCTTCGGCGACATGCTGAAAGGCCATGAGGAACGTGCTCCCTTGGGCCGACGTGTGGAAGTCGAAGAAGTCGGAAATACCGGAGTGTTTCTCGCCTCCGACGCCAGCAGCGCGATTACGGGCGAGGTCATCTATGTGGACTGCGGGTACAACATTATGGGATTTTAGGACCAGTTCTGGAGTTTTCAGGCTCGCATCGAACGTGTGACAATGGAAGATGATGCGAGTCAACCGCTTAGCGTTCGTACTGTTTTCCCTGGCCATCCTGTTCTCGATGGTGCGCGAGTGGAGTGCGCCCATCGCCTGTGCGCGAACGATCGCCATGCGGTAGGACAAGCTGAAGCGGATCCGTTCTCTCGCCGAATTCTTAGCGGAAGACGCGGCCTGACCTGCATTGTGAGCGCTATCGCCTGATAGCGACAGCTACGCATTCAGAGAAGACTAGGACGCTACCTGTGTGTCCTTCTATGTCCTTCTATGTCCTTCGCACTACATGTCCTGTCCGGCGACTTGGTCGCGGTATGCTCTCCATTTGCGGAATGCTTCCACTGCGTCAGGACCGACGTTGAAGAATCCGCCCTCCTGAGTCGGATCAAGAGCGCGAAGCTTCAGTTCCTGCAAGATGGCGGCAACTACCCCGGCTGCGGCATCACTGCCCCGGACATGGAAGCAGAATCCGCTACATTCTTCGTCCTTACCCATGTTGACCTCAATCGACCAATTGTCACCACGAATACGTCCCCACGAAGGCTCGGAAAAATCGGCTGCTGGCACGATCTCCCTAATTTTTTCGATTATCTGCGAGCGTTTACCAATCGTCCCGGGAGCGAAATCGTCTGGGATTTCCTCGATCGTGCTGGCGTTCTTCGGCAAGTCCTGTACAAAGATGTCCCAGCTCATGGCATGGAGTTCTCTTACTTTTCTTCACATTTTGACAGCGCCGCCCGTTGTTGGCGAAACATCTCTATTGTGCTCATCGACCCCGGACGCCCGAGTGCACCGACAGGGTCATCACTTTCGTACCGCAGATAATCGTACGGCTCCATGCTATCGTGCCATTCGAATTGGCTCAGAGTACCGGGCAAGGAGCAGAGACATGCTTTTTCTCTTTGGTGTGCGAACAAAGTCGAAACCTATCAAGCAAATCCAATATCCCTGCTCCAAGTGCAGCCGCACGACCGTGTTCACTGCCATGGAATCAAAGCGCTGGTTCACCTTGTTCTTTATTCCTGTGATCCCGCTCGGCGGCAACTTCCTGATTCGCTGTAATCTTTGCGGGTTAACCTTGAAGTGCTCGCCGGAATTGAAGGAGCAGATTACCGCGAAGGTGATGGCAGCTGGCGCGTAGGCGTCCAGACTGTTCGAGAACGGGTACGGGCCCTTCTAGACAAAACCGAAAGTGTGGCACCGGCAGAAGCGGGCTTTTCGTGAAATGCGCCCCCCTTTGCCGATGGTTGGCGTAGCATCTCATAGAAGCACTCAAAACCCTCTGATTCGTATTACAATCGTGCGCCGCTATGGGACAAGTGTTTGCCGTTGACGAACTGGATGTGAGCCGACTACTTGAGCAATGGCGCTGGCTGTGCGGTCAGCCCGTGACCTTGATCGCCCGGAATGGCTTCGGCGATATGTTCTTGCGAACCAACGACAGGAAGATACTGTGGCTAAACGTGGGTGGCGGAACCCTGACTGAAATTGCCGAATCGGAATTGGGCTTTGAGCATTCTTTGGCAGAATCGGCAAAGCCCGAACTCTGGTTTGCGGAACAGCGATTGACGGCATTTGAGGTACGTGGCCTGAAGCCGAATGATCTGCAATGTATCGGTTTCAAGACGCCTGTTGTTTTTGCTGAAAGCCGTAGTGTCCCTGACAACGCCTACGTGGCCGACTTGTATGAACAAGTGTCTTTCCTCGGGGATTTGCATCGGCAGATTGCCGACGTTCCCAACGGCGCGAAGATCAGGCTCAGAATCGGCCAGCCGCCATCAGACGATTAGTTGGCGAAATATCGCGGTTATACACTCAAAACCCTCTCAAAACGCGTAAACGCCTTCCATGAGAATGCCTGTGGATGTCAAGTAAATTTTTATTTTGCCTTTGTTTTTTTTTGCCTTCCTGAGATCCACCTTTCTTCCTAGCGGAGAGATTTTGCAGAGCCGCCCGAAGCGGTCAAGGGCGCGCCGGGGGTTGGGCGCGGCGCAGCGAACCCTTGACGGCGAGGACGGCTCTGCCATTGTCCGGCTAGGAAGGAAGGTGAGCCTACTCAACCTCCAGTTCGTAATTTGTATCTCGGCTTGCACTCTGTGACCTCCCAGCAACCTGGTTCGCCCTACTACTGTCGCCACCCTTCCATCCGCACTCGGATTGAGCTTTTTCCTGCGCTCGGTGCAAGTTGGGTGTTCTCGTTTTCAGCCGGCGCTGCAACCTGTTAGTCGACCTCTCGTCCATCTCACGATGGAACGGGGCCAGGCGTTTGACGCAGTCACCGGAACTCGGCGGTTGAACTCTGGGCTGGTGGTCGAGTGCGCTCTTGTCGTCGATGCAGTCTAGGCCGCTGTCGGTAACTCGATCGCTCGCTGGTTGCGCAACTGGTTGCGCAACGGTTCGTAAGCCTCTCCACTGACCCATAGCCGATGCAGCAGCACCGCTAACTTACGTGCCACCGCGATCACCGCTCGTTTCTTTCCATTCTTTCCTCCTCGCTCCGCCAGTTTCAGTCCCCACCGTCGCAGGTCACTGTCTGCTCCAAACGGACCCAAGATATGTTGCGCTCCTTGCACCAGCAAGGTTCGTAAGTAGGGATCTCCTTCTTTGCTGATGTGCAGCTGCGGCGTACTGCTGCCCGAATTCCGCCGCCCCGGTTGTAACCCCACGTAGCAACCTGCTTCCCGACTCTTGGTAAAACGTTGCGGATCTTCCAGCGTCAGCACGTAGGCTAGAGCGATCAACGTTCCTACTCCCTTCACTTGCTTCAACCGCGCCACCTCGGGATAGCTGTCCCGCGCCATCTGCTCTATGCGCTCGTTATAGTCCAGAATCTGCTGGCTGAGCGCCTCGATCGCTCGCAACAGCGGCTCCAATGCCAGCTGGAGCTCCGCACTCAATCCCTTCCTCTTCTCCGCGTTCATATTTCGCGGGTTGCAGCCCTGTAATCGTTCCCCGTAGGACTTCGTCAAACCCCGCGCGGCATTGACCAGCGCCGTCCGCGCCCGCACCAGGCCAGCTCTCGCCCGGATCATGATCAAATCCGCTTGCGCCCGGGCACTGCGATGTTGAATTGGTCCCAGCAACTCGGGATCGATGCGCGCCAGCCGCGCCAGGGTTCGCGCATCCAGCCGATCATCTTTCTTCCGGCTTTCCCCGATCAAACGCACTTTGCGCGCCTGCGCCACGATCACTTCATGTCCCAACTCCTTCATTAACCGGCTGATCCACGGCGAATGCGTCCCCGTCTCCAGCGCCACCCGGCTGTGCGGCATCGCCCCGAACACCTCTCTGAGCGCCTTCGGCGTGGTACTCACCTTGCGCTCAAAGACCACCTCCCCGCGTTCGTCCAGCACGCAATACCAACTCCAACGATCCCCAAGATCCAATCCCACGGTGTATTTCTTCTCCGCAAAGTTGCTGGCCTGCTCCCTTGCCACAGTGATACTCTTCGTCATAGTCATAGCCGGTCTCCTTTTGTATTGCGCCTCGAGCGCGTTATCACTGGGAGCTTATCGCATCCCGCCTCGAGACCGGCATTCTCATCCCATCTGATTACGTCACAAACCGATATCCGCTTGACAATCCTTCAGTTTGCGCTCACTGTGCTCATGTCTACCGTCCATTACCTCATCGGACTCCTCGATGGAAGAGCTGAGCTGTTCTGATTGAGAGTAGGCCCTTCCTAAACCGTCGAGCGCTCTCGCGACATGCTTCCACCCGCCAGAATCGTGGATGAGAGCAGAGGAGATTGTCATGCGGATTCGTTCACAACAAAAAAGAGTCTTCATCGGACTGCCATTCCTGCTGGCCGTATTCCTTTTGCCTGCCGTTCATACGAGCCGCCTTGGAGCGACCGGCTCGAACAGATCTCCCATTCTGCAGGCTGTCGCTTACGATACAGGTGCGTCCAACACCATCCGCGCCCGTGGACAGACTAGAGGTGCGCATCGCCACTATCTTGCCTCATCTACATCAACCACATTAAATCCCGAGTCCGATGCGTTGATTTCCCCTATTTTCCTGCCGCCACTAACTTACGGCACAGGAGGATTCCACCCCCTTGGAATCGCAGTTGCAGATGTAAACGGTGATGGCAAGCCCGACGTGATTGTGGCAAATGATTGTCTCAGCAATCTCAATTGCAATAATGAGGGGGCTGTTGGCGTGTTATTAGGGAATGGCGACGGTACCTTCCAGCCAGCCGTAAGCTACGCGTCGGGGGGAAGTACTGCGGTGTCGGTAGCAGTGGCTGATTTAAAT
>Ga0209006_10003058_pt1 | contig 15193 bp, 10 predicted proteins | sample JacPin_JW_Ref_O2_FD_188567 | JGI IMG/M metagenome (GOLD analysis project Ga0209006, IMG submission 188567) | Forest soil microbial communities from Algoma, Ontario, Canada - Jack Pine, Ontario site 1_JW_Ref_O2 (SPAdes) (version 2) | ecosystem: Environmental > Terrestrial > Soil > Boreal... | reverse complement strand
GCCGTGTTGTAATCCGGCTTGCCGTCGGCGCCTTCGGCATAGAGCACTGCGAGATTGTGCATGGCCTTGCCGTGGCCCTTGTCGGCGGCGGCGCGGTATAGCTCGCGCGCTGCAGCAAGGTCTCGCTTCACGCCGAGGCCTTTTTCGTAAAGGGTTCCGAGCCGGAACTGCGCGGGAACGATGGCCTTCTTGGCTGCAATCTCGAACCACCGCGCGGCTTCCTCATTGTTGGCCGGAACCACACGGCCCTCGGAGAAGCGAACGCCGACCTCGTAGGCGGCCAATGGATCGCCCGCCAGAGCAGCGACGCGGAGCGCCGGTCCACCGATCGCGGCGGGAAGCTTGTCGCCCGCCATCGGCGTCGTCGCGGTGGAACGTGGTGCCGAGGAATTCGGCGCCGAGGGATTCGGCGCCGAGGCGTTCGGCGGCGAAGCGTTTGGCAACGAACCGGTGATGTCGAGCGGCGTTCCCGCGGCCGAACCCGTCGCGGGTCGACCGCCGGACTTAGCGTCGCCGGAATGCGGACCGAGAGCCATCGCGGTTGGTCCAACGGCGCTATTGAGCTGCGATTGTTGTCCGGCATTCGGGCCGGACGGCGCGCTCGGTTCCGCACCGGAACTCGGCAAAGCGTCGGTGCCGGGCGGCGGCGCTGGTGTCGGCAAGTTCGCTGAATTTGTCAGCGGCATCGGTTCCGCGTCAACGTGAGGCGGCTCTTTCCGAGCCGGCGGTTCCGGCCGCGCTTGCGGCGGCGCTGACTGTGTGCGCGGCGGCTCGGTCTGCCCCTGCGGCGTCGATTGTCCGCGTGACGGCTCCGTTTGCGCAGGCGCCGGCGCGTTGGAGCCGCCGTCCTCGAACAGCCGCGAAATAATGTGGAAGCCACCGACGACGATGACGACGACGGCGGCAGCGACGGCGAGCATGCGCACGCGCTCGGTGAATTTTTTCGGCTGAGCGGGACCTTCGGCGCTGGATCGGGCCAGCTTCTTGCCCTCCGGCGATGCAGCGGCAGCAGCCTGCGCGGCGCGGCGGGCCGCAGCGATGAAATCCGGTTTGCCGCCGCCCGGATCCGGAATAACCGGAGGCTTCGATCCGGCAACGGCTTCGGACGCGGCGATGCGTTCGGCAACGGACGGCGGATTGCGCGAGCGACCCGCGGAACCCGGTTCCAGCGGATGATCCGGCGGCAGGCTCGGATCGATCGGCTTTCGCTGCGCGGCGGGCCGCTGTGGCGTGGACTCCGACAGGCTCAGCCTAGGCGTCGGCTCGGAGATGACCGCATCCGCGGCCATTGCCTCCGTTTCGGATTCATAAGCCGGCAGCGGCGGCAGCGCGGGCGCTGGCATCGGCGAAGGCATTGGCGCCGCGGACACGGCTTTCGGCCGATCGGTCCACGTGTCGCTCTCGATCGCGGCAAGACGATCGACGACCGGCCCGACCGGGCCTTGAATATCCTCGACCGCAGTTTCTGACGCTTTTGCGGGCCGGCGCTCGCTCTGTTTGACTTCGGCAAACTCATGCTCGATGGCGCCGGCGGCGGGCGTTTTGGGGCCAACGACGGCGTCGTCGCGCAATTGGTCGATATACACCAAGAGATCGGCGAGGCCGCGCTCGACGCCTTCGAGCAAACCAAACCGCGCATCCGAAGCGTCAAGCCGTTTGACTAGCGCCGCGATGCGATCCTCGAGATGGGCAAGCGCCGCGTGATCGGCATTCGTGAGCTGCGCCCGCTCGAGTTTCTCGATCAAGCTGGACAGCAGCTTCTCAAGTTCCCGGGGCACGGCGTGACCCGCCTCGGTCGAAGCATTGAGCGCGCTGGCCAGGATATCGATGCGATTTTCAAGCGCCACGAGTGTCGGCGTATTCGGGCCGATCGAGGCGAGGCCGTCGACTTTGGCGGATAGCGCCCGAACATCTTCGGCGACCTTGTTCAGTGCGTCGTTGGACGCGACATGGGAAACGATCCCGCGCAGAGAGCTAATCGCCGCTTCAAGTTGTTGCAGCGCCCCGGCGTCGTCCTTGCTGACCATCGCGTCGATTTTCTTGCCGAGCGCCTTGACCGCCTCGTCAAAGCCGACCAGGCCTTCGGCCGGTGTCAGCCCGCTCAACGCCTCGTGCACCTCGGCCAAGCCACGTTCGATACCGGCAAGCGCGGCCGCGTCGACGCCAGCTTGACGGCTGTGGTCGAGGCGCTGGCCAAGCGCCTTGACTTCGATCTCGATCGACTCGAGCGCGCGCCGCGGCAGCGCCTCGGTGAATGAGCGGCCGATCTCGGCAAGCTCGGTACGAAGTCCGGCAATTGCTGTTTCGAGTTCGCTCGACGGACGCAGCGCCTCGATCCGCGCCGTCATCTGGCGCAACTGCTCTTCAAGGCCGCTGATATCGACCGGTGCTTCGGGCGAATTCTGCGAACGCCAGCCACCGGGCCACGCCGCGAACACCCGGTCCGGCTCCGGCGCAGGCGGCGGTCCAGGTGGCGCGGACGGGCGTTCGCCGAACGGCGGGGCGGGCGCAGCCTCACCCTCGCGTGGACGCGGAGGAGCCGTAATTTCGGTGGCAATATCGCCGTCGAGCGCCTGTTGCCGCGCCGTTATTTCAGCGACCGCCTGGTCGATCGAGTCGTCGCGGCGTTGTTTCGCCATCGCGCTTGCGGCGGCTTGCTCGAAGCGTTGTCGCTCTCGGCGTTGACGCTCTGCGCGCTCCTCTTCGTTGCGATGAGGGCTGTCCCGACCGCGCTGGTCGCCATTGGGACCGCCTTCACGCCGGACCGGGCGGTCGTTGCTGTCGCGATGATCGTCGCGCTCGCCGCGGGGCCGGTCGGGGCCTGCATTCCGGCGCGCCCGATCATCGCCACGGAAGTTCATGCGGAACTGATCATCCGGCTCGCGGTCCTGACGGCGCCCGGGAGCATCGCGATAGTCGCCGTCCTGCCGCTCGTCATCGCGGAAGCTTTGGCGCCGCGGATCTTGGCGCCGGTCTTGGCGTTGCGGGTCTTGGCGTTGCGGGTCTTGGCGTTGCGGGTCTTGGCGTTGCGGGTCTTGGCGTTGCGGGTCCTGGCGTTGCGGTTTTTGGCGTTGCGAGTCTTGCCGGCGCCGGTCGTCGGGTGCGCGGTCGCGGGAACGCGTGGGGGGCGCCTGGTCGCGGTATCGCGGCTCATCATCGTAGCGGGGCTTTTGCCGCCGCGGCTCCTCCGGGTCACGATCGCGACAACGGAATGATCCACCAGGTTGGCGGTCGCGCGCTTCATCCGGCTCGCGCTCGCGACCGCGCCAGGGCGAAGCGGCCTTACGATGCCGTTCGCGCTCCGGATAGTCGTGTCGGGGCCGCTGCTCGAATCGCTCATCGGGCTCGCGATCGACCTCGGCTGACCACCACGCCTCTTCGTCGTTCTCATCGGCCGGCTGGATGACGGTATTGAGCCATTCGCCGACCGACATGCCGGATCGGCGCGCGGCGTCGCGTGCCGCCGCACGCGCTTCCGGACGGAGACCTCTCAAATTCCACGGACCGCCCGATCTCATTCTCACGTCCAAGCTACATGAGGAGCAGGATCTGCCCGCTGCTCGGGCTGATACCTATTAACTGACGACGCCGAGGGCGCGGTTTTCTGTCCCCAGGTTGAATGTTCAAGATTACGGTAAAGAAGCCGTTAAGACGGCGGGCGGCCGGTCACCGATCATTCACGTCGCGGTGCCGCAATTGACGCCAATCCGCTACGTTATACCTTCCGCACCGGCCGGCGGCCCAACAGCGACCCACGAGCGGCCCAGAACGGGTCAAGAACGCCGACGACCGGCCACGGTCCGGAGGACGACATGCCGACTTATAAGGCTCCCGTTGGGGACGTGATGTTCCTGCTGAGCGACGTGTTTCACATCGACCGCTACAACAACTTGCCGGGCTTTGCCGACGCCACGCCCGACCTGGTCGAGGCGGTCCTCGATGAGGCGGCGAAATTTTGCGAGGACGTGCTGACGCCGTTGAACCGCGTCGGTGACAAGGAAGGCTGCAAACGCCACACGGATGGCTCGGTCACCACCCCGACCGGTTTCAAGGACGCCTATAAGCGACTCACGGAGGGCGGCTGGATCGGCGCTTCGTCGCCGGCCGAATTCGGCGGCCAGGGCCTGCCGCGTGTGCTTTCGCAGGCGATCGGCGAATTCCTGGTCTCGGCGAATATGGCGTTCGCCATGTATCCGGGACTGACCCAAGGCGCCGCGGCGGCGCTCATCGTCCACGGCTCGCCCGAGCAGAAGGCGCTTTATGTCCCCAAGCTCATCAGCGGTGAGTGGACCGGGACGATGAACCTCACCGAGCCGCAATGCGGCACCGATCTCGGGCTCACGCGCGCCCGTGCCACACCGCAGGCCGACGGCAGCTACAAGATCACCGGCACCAAGATTTTCATCTCCGCCGGCGAGCACGATCTTGCGGAAAATATCATCCACCTGGTGCTTGCTCGCATCGACGGCGCGCCCGAAGGCGTCAAGGGAATTTCCCTTTTCATCGTCCCAAAATTCCTGCCGACCAAAGACGGTGCCGTCGGCGCGCGCAACGGCGTTTCCTGCGGGTCGATCGAAGAAAAGATGGGCATCCACGGCAACTCGACTTGCGTGATGAACTATGACGACGCCACCGGCTGGCTGGTGAGCGAGCCGAACCGCGGCCTCAACGCCATGTTCGTGATGATGAATGAAGCACGGCTCGGTGTCGGCGTGCAGGGGCTGGCGATGTCCGAGGTCGCCTATCAGAACGCCGCCAGCTACGCCAAGGAGCGGCTCGCCGGACGCGCGCTTACCGGCGCGAAGTTCAAGGACAAACCCGCCGATCCGATTATCGTGCAGCCGGACGTGCGCCGTATGCTGATGACCATGCGCGCCTTCAACGAGGCGGCGCGGGCACTGGTGCTATGGACTGCGCTCAAGAGCGATGTCGCGCATCGTTCCGGCGATGCCAAGGAGCGGCAGGCGGCTGACGACCATATGAGCCTGATGACGCCGGTGATCAAAGGCGTATTGACCGATCAGGGCTTCGCCAACACCGTCATGGCGCAGCAGGTTTTTGGCGGTCACGGCTACATCGCCGAGCACGGGATGGAGCAGTTCGTCCGCGACGCCCGCATCGCCATGATCTACGAGGGCGCCAACGGCATTCAGGCGATGGACCTGGTCGGCCGCAAATTGCCGAGAGATGGCGGCCGGGCTTTGCAGGCATTTTTCGCCGAGGTCTCCGGCTACATCAAAGATCACGGCGCCGACGCTGACCTCGCACCCTACATCAAGCCGCTCGGACAGGCGCTCGGCGAACTGCAACAGGCGACGATGTGGTTCATGCAGAACGCGCTCGGCAATCCGGAAAACGCCGGCGCCGGTTCGACCGACTACATGCACCTCTTCGGCCTGGTTGCACTCGGTTACATGTGGTGCCTGATTGCCGAGGCGGCCAAGGCCAAGGCCGCAAATGGCGGCAATGGCGCAGGCGACGCGATGGTGGCAAAGCTTATCACCGGCCGCTTTTTCGCTGAGCGCCTGCTGCCGGCGTCGACGACGCACCTCGCGCGCATAAAAGCCGGCGCAGCCAGCACGATGGCTTTGCCGGCCGAGGCTTTCTGAGTCTGACCGGCCACCCGCTGCAATTCCGCTGAACTTGGACTATATGGAGAGTCCGGTTTCAGGAACGATCAGCTTCAATTCGGCTTTGCGGTCATTGGCCGCTGGGCCGCCCTCACCCGCAACGGGTCAGGGTCATCATGGCGAGGAAAACGCTATGCCCGACGCTTTCATCTACGATCACGTGCGCACACCCCGCGGCCGCGGCAAGGTTGACGGCTCGCTGCACGAAGTGACTGCGCTTAATCTTGCCAGCCAGGCGCTCGGCGCCATCAAGAGCCGCAACGACCTCGACACCACGCTGATCGATGACGTGGTGATGGGCGTGGTCGATCCGGTCGGCGAAGCCGGCGCCGATATTGCGCGTACGGCCGCATTGGTCGCGGGCTACGGCGACAGCGTTGCCGGCGTGCAGATCAACCGCTTCTGCGCCTCAGGCCTCGACGCCGTGAATTTCGCTGCCGCACAGATCATGTCCGGACAGCAGGACATGGCGATCGGCGGCGGCGTCGAATCAATGAGCCGCGTCGGCATCGGCGCGTCCGGCGGCGCCTGGGCCGTCGACCCGACGATTGCGGTTGCGCATTACTTCATGCCGCAAGGCATTTCCGCCGATCTCATGGCCACGAAATACGGCTTTTCACGCGACGACGTGGATGCCTACGCCGTCGAGAGCCAGAAGCGCGCGGCGACCTCCTGGAAAGAAGGCCGCTTCAGCCGATCCGTCATGAGCGTGAAGGACGTGAACGGGCTCACCATCCTCGACAAAGATGAGCACATGCGGCCCGACGCGACCATGCAGTCGCTGGGCTCGCTGAAACCCTCTTTTGTGCAGATGGGCGAAATGGGCGGCTTCGACGCGGTCGCCGTGCAGAAGCATCCGGAAATCGAATTCGTCAATCACGTGCATCATGCCGGCAATTCGTCGGGCATTGTCGACGGCGCCGCCGCGGTATTGCTCGGCAACAGCAAGGCCGGAAAGAAGGCGGATCTGAAACCGCGCGCCCGCGTCCGCGCCTTTGCCAATATCGGCTCGGAGCCGGCGATCATGCTCACCGGCCCGGTCGACGTCACCAAGAAAGTGCTCAAAAGGGCCGGCATGACGCTGGCCGATATCGATCTCTTCGAGCTCAACGAGGCGTTCGCCTCAGTGGTGCTGCGCTACATGCAGGCGTTCGGCATCGATCCGAACAAGATCAACGTTAACGGCGGCGCCATCGCCATGGGCCATCCGCTCGGCGCCACCGGCGCCATGATCCTCGGCACCGTACTCGACGAGCTGGAGCGGCGCGGTTTGTCGACGGCGCTGGTGACGCTCTGCATCGGCGCCGGTATGGGCACGGCCACGATCATTGAGCGGGTGTGATTTTCCATCTCCGCGCACGCTGGGATGGGTAAGGAGGGGGAGCCGCGCGGCATGCCCAAGATCGACATCGCCAACCTGCCGGTCGACAGCCGTAGCAACTATCCGGAGCCTTTCAATCGGGTGGTCATGGGCCGCTCGCGCAGGCGACTCGGCACCGCGGCGGGTCTCGACCAATTCGGCGTCAACCTGACGACGCTCAAGCCAGGCGCCGCGTCGGCGCTGCGGCACTGGCACGAAAAGGAAGACGAGCTGGTCTATGTCCTCAACGGCGAAGTGGTGCTGGTCGAGGACGGCGGCGAGACGCCGCTCAAGGCCGGTGACGCCGCCGGCTTCAAGGCCAACGTGCCGAACGGCCATCATCTGATCAATCGATCGGACCGCGACGCGGTCTATCTCGAAATCGGCACGCGCTCGAAACACGAGCGCGCCGAATATCCCGACGTGGATATGCGGATCATCCGCGATGACGCGGGAGCACGTTACACGCACAAGGACGGCAAGCCCTACTCATAATGATTTGTTGCCCGCACGGGCGAGACGAAATCAAACGGCGACGGGAGACGCGTATGACCTTCCAGAATTTTACCTTCGATATCGACGCCGACGGCATCGCGCTCGTGACCTGGAACATGCCGGGACGCTCGATGAACGTCATCGATGAAAAGGTGACCGAGGAACTCGCGGCGATCGCCGAACGTGTTGCCACTGAAGACGCCATCAAGGGCGCGGTGCTGACGTCCGGCAAGGACGCGTTCTGCGGCGGCGCCGACCTCACCATGTTGGAGACCTTAAGCCGCACCTTCACCGAATTGACCAAGTCGCAAGGCGAAGAAGCCGCGAACAAGCGGCTGTTCGAGGAAAGCCGCAAGCTTTCGCAGATCGCCCGCCGTATGGAAACGTGCGGCAAGCCGTGGGTCGCGGCCGTCAACGGCACCGCGATGGGCGGCGGCTTCGAGCTGGCGCTCGCTTGCCATCATCGCGTCGCTGCCGAGAACGACAAGACGCGCCTTGGCCTGCCGGAAATCAAAGTCGGCCTGTTTCCCGGCGGTGGCGGGACGCAACGTATTGCGCGCATGCTGCAGCCGGCGGACGCGCTGCAGTTTCTGCTCAAGGGCGATCAGCTTCGGCTCAATCGCGCCAAAGCGATGAAGCTGGTCGACGCGGTCGTGCCGCAAGCCGATCTCGTGCGGACGGCAAAGGATTGGATTAAAGCCGGCGGCCCGGCGAAAGCGCCGTGGGACATCGACGGCTTCAAATTGCCCGGCGGCCAGGTCTATTCGAAGGCCGGCATGATGGTCTTCCCGCCCGCGAACGCACTCTATAGGCGGGAGACTTACGACAATTATCCGGCCGCGCGCGCGATCCTGCAGGTCGTTTATGAAGGCCTGCAGCTGCCGATGGATCAGGCATTACGCGTCGAGTCGCGCTATTTCGCGAAAATCCTGCGCTCGCCCGAAGCGGCGGCGATGATCCGCTCGCTGTTCGTGTCGATGCAGGAGCTCAACAAGGGCGCGCGCCGTCCGGCCGAGGTGCCCCCGAAGGCAGTCAAGAAAGTCGGCATCCTCGGCGCCGGCTTCATGGGCGCCGGCGTCGCTTATGTCAGCGCGCAAGCCGGCATCGACGTGGTCCTTATCGACCGCGACCAGGAATCCGCGGACAAGGGCAAAGCGCACTCGCAGAAGCTGATCACCGACCAGATCAATCGCGGCCGCGCTACCACTGCCGACCGCGACGCGTTGTTGGCGCGCATCACGGCGACGCCCGACTACGCGGCACTTGCGGATTGCGATCTCATCATCGAGGCGGTGTTCGAAGACCGCAAGGTCAAGGAAGAAGCGATCGCCAGGGCTCAGGCGGTGATCGGCAAAGATACGATCTTCGGCTCCAACACGTCGACCTTGCCGATTACCTCGCTGGCGACGACGTTCAAGGACACCCCGCGCTTCATCGGCATCCACTTCTTCTCGCCGGTCGATCGCATGATGCTGGTCGAGGTCATTATGGGAAAAAAGACCGGCGACAAGGCGCTGGCGATGACGCTCGATTACGTGCGCGCCATCCGCAAGACCCCGATCGTCGTCAACGATTCGCGCGGCTTCTACACCTCGCGCGTAGTCGGCACCTATATCCGCGAAGGTCATTTGATGCTGACCGAAGGCGTGCCGGCGGCAATGATCGAGAATGTCGGACGCATGGCCGGCATGCCGGTCGGCCCGCTGTCACTCAATGACGAAGTCGCGGTCGATCTCGCCTGGAAGATCCTCAAAGCGACCGAAGCCGATCTCGGCGCGGACAAGATCGATCAGCGGCAGAAGGCGCTGCTCGAGGAGATGGTTGAAAAGCGCGGCCGCTTCGGCCGCAAGAACGGCAAGGGATTTTACGATTATCCGCAGAATGGGCCGAAAAGGTTGTGGCCCGGTCTTGCCGATCTGCAGGCGACCAAGCTCGATCCGGATACGATCGACGTCGCCGAGCTTAAAACGCGGCTGCTGGCGATGCAGGCGCTCGAATCCGCGCGCTGCATCGAGGAGGGCGTGGTCACCGACGTGCGCGAGGCCGATGTCGGCTCGATCCTCGGTTTCGGCTACGCGCCCTTCACCGGCGGCACCATTTCCTATATCGACGGCATGGGCACGAAGGCTTTTGTCGAATTGTGCAATGGGCTGGCGAAAAAGTATGGCAACCGGTTCAAGCCTGGCAAGTTGCTGCGCGACATGGCGAAAACCGGCGACACCTTCTATCACCGGTTCGCGCCGGAAAAGCGCAAAGCGGCGTGACGTTCGCCGCTGCGGCTCCTAAGGCTGGCGCTCACTCATCTCGGATCCCATGGCGCGTGACCAAGTTGACCTGACGCCGATCGAGCGCCGTGACGAGCTCGTGGATTGGATCGCGCAGGGCATCAAGCCGAGGTCGCAATTCCGCATCGGCACCGAGCACGAGAAATTCGCCTTCACGCTCGAAGGACATCAGCCGGTGCCCTACGAGGGGCGCCACGGCATCCGCTCGCTGCTCGAAGGCATGGAGCACCTGCTCGGCTGGCAGCCGATCATGGAAGGCGACAACGTCATCGGGCTGTTCGACGTGACCGGCGGCGGCGCCATTTCGCTGGAGCCCGGCGGCCAGTTCGAGCTGTCCGGGGCGCAAGTCGAAACGGTGCACCAGACGTCGGGCGAACTGATGGCGCATCTGGCGCAAGTGCGCGAGGTCGCGCTGCCGCTGCGTATCGGATTTCTCGGCATCGGCATGACGCCGAGTTGGACCCGTTCGGCGATGCCGAGGATGCCGAAAGGCCGCTACAAGATCATGACCGCCTACATGCCGAGGGTCGGCAAGCTCGGCCTCGACATGATGTACCGCACCTGCACGGTGCAGACCAATCTCGACTTCTCCTCGGAAGCCGACATGGTCAAGAAGCTGCGCGTGTCGCTGGCGCTGCAACCGGTGGCGACCGCGTTATTCGCCAATTCGCCGTTCACTGAAGGCAAGCCCAACGGCTCCCTCTCGTTCCGCGCCGAAATCTGGCGCGACACTGACAACGCCCGCACCGGCATGTTGCCGTGGGCTTTCGAGCCGGGCATGGGCTTCGAGCGCTGGGTCGACTACGCGCTCGACGTGCCGATGTATTTCGTCAAGCACGGCGACGACTATGTCGACGTCTCCGGCCAATCGTTTCGCGACCTGATGGCGGGCAAGCTTCCCGGCATGCCCGGTGCGCGCGCGACGATCTCCGATTGGTCCAACCATATCAGCACGATCTTTCCAGAGGTCCGCCTCAAGCGCTACCTGGAAATGCGCGGCGCCGATTCCGGCCCGACGCGGAATCTGCTCGCGTTGCCGGCCTTCTGGGTCGGCATTCTCTATGACGATGTCAGCCTCGACGCGGCGTGGGACCTGGTTAAAAGCTGGAGCGCGGCGGATCGGCAAAAACTCCGCGACGAAGTGCCGAAAGCGGGGCTTACTGCGACAGTGCGGAGCCGCACGGTCGCGGAAATTGCCGGCGACCTCCTCAAACTGGCGCGCGCCGGCTTGGGCCGCCGCGGGTACTTCGACGTCAGCGGCCGGGACGAGACGCGCTACCTCGAAGTGCTCGAGGATCGCCTGGCGCGCGCCACCACGCCGGCGCAAGAGTTGCTCGACAAATTCAACGGACCGTGGGCCGGCTCGGTCGATCCGATCTACACGGAAGAGGCGTACTAGGCGGCCGGGCGTGATTGCGAGCGAAGCGCGCAACCCAGCGTGGATTGCTTCGTCGCTTCGCTTCTCGCAATGACGAGCTACTCGACTCCGTACAGCGCGCTGGCTTCGGCGAGCGCCTTGGTGCAGGCGGCGGCATTGCCTGCGGCGTCGGCGTTGCGGGCACGCGCCAGCGCCGCCTCGCCGTCCGCGTTCGCCATGCGCTCAGCGCTCTGCACCGAGCCGGGCGTCGGCTGATGATGCAGCTGCGCTTCGACCGATTGCGGAGCGGTCGGTTCGCCGGCACCGCCGGGCGGAGAGGCGGCCTGCGCTTGGCGGATTCTCTGTTCAACCTGCGAAATCTGCTTGGTGCACGGCCCGGCTTGCGCGGCAACACCGCCGCCGACGATAGCTATGGTAGCCAACAGCAAGATGCGTGATCGTTCCATGACCGGCCTCCGATCAATAGTTTTGGCATGCCTAACTCGGCAAGAATAATCCCGCTGGAAACCGCCGGGAAGGCTCGCCGGACGACTTTGCGTTCACGCCCTCTCTACGCCCAAACACATAAGCAAATATTTCATCAAAACGAATTGGTTCCACGCGCATGGCGGCTGCTTACGCGCCGACGACGTCCGTCTGCGAGAAATCATGGCCCTTGAACAGCAACCGGGCGCCGTGCGCCTTGGCGCAGGCGTACGATAAGCAATCGCCGAAATTGAGATTTCCGCCGGCGCCGCGGCCCCGGCCGTACCGGTCGAAGGCCGCTACTGCCGCATGGCCGATGTCTTCCGTGATTGGAACGACGCTGATGGCGGCCTCGCGCAGCAGGCGGGTGACCAGCCCATCGGCCGCAGCCGCTGTTAGGCCGAACAGGCTAGCGAGCCGCATGGACGCTTCGAGGATGACGTGGCCGGCCGAGATCCGCTCCGCGTCGCCCTCGAGCTTGGCGGCCAGCGCCGCGGCATCCGGGTCGGCCGTGAGTAAGGCAACAACGGCGGAGCTGTCGACGAAAATCACGAATGGCCCCAAAGCGCATCGGCGTCGCGCTTGCCGCCGGCGCGCTGGCGTCGCGGATCGGCCAGGCGCCGGGCGTCGGCCGCGATCTCGGCGAGCCGCTCCGGCAAAGGTCGTTCGCCTCGCGCCAAAGCGGCTTCGAGGGCGGCGATAACCGCCTCAGTCATTGAGATCCGGCTGCGGTCGGCCAGGCGACGAGCCAGCTTGGCCGCTCGTTCATCGCGAATATGCAGCGCCATGGGCGATTCTCGCTGTATATGCAATCTTATGTTGATGCATATACGATAAGTGTATCACGCGGTCGCTTTTGCTGCAAGCTCCTGAATTCATTTCCAAACGCCGCCTTCCCGATATTAGGTCTTTCGACCGTTAATGGTCCGGCGAGGTTTTGCGCTAGAATGTCTGCATGGAATTGAGGGACCCCAAATTGCCAACCCGGCGCGTGGTTATCGCCACCGGCTTTGCCGGCGCCGCGGTGTTCGGCTTCGCCGGCTGCACCACCACGGGCAGCAACAGCAGCAGCAGCAGCACCGGCGGCACCACCAGCTCGATGTTCGGCTTCGGCGCGACAACCGAAGAACCGCGAGGGCCAGATCCGGCGTTCGCACGCGCGGTCGTGACTTATCCGACACCCGAGCCACCCGGCACGATCATTGTCGATCCGGGCAGTCATTTTCTCTACCTGGTGCAAGGCGGCGGGCAGGCTATCCGTTACGGCGTCGGCGTCGGCGCTGAGGGGTTCGTCTGGTCGGGGCTAGCGACCATTCACACCAAGCAGGAATGGCCCGACTGGTATCCGCCGCCGGAAATGCTGGCGCGCAAGCCGGAGCTGCGAGAGCACATGGTGCAATTGCAAAGCGGCATCGGGATGAAGGGCGGTCCGGAGAATCCGATCGGCGCCCGCGCGATGTATCTGTGGCAGGGCAAGAAGGATACGCTCTACCGCATCCACGGCACCAACGAGCCGTGGACGATCGGCACCAACGTGTCTTCCGGCTGCATTCGCCTCATCAACGACGACGTCACCGACCTTTACAATCGCACGCCCATCGGGACCAAAGTCATCGTCCTTGCTACCGCCAAGCCTGCCGTCGCGGCGCAATAGGGCACTGTAGAGCGCTAGTGTCCCTTTGATTCTGAAGTTCCCATAAAGATAGCCGCGAGCATTCGCGAACTTCGGAAATCGGGACGCTATGGCATCGCCCATCAATGCCCTCCTGTGCGCAGTGATCGCCACCGCCTTCTGGACGTTGCTCGGTTTTGCGCTCGCTCGGCAATTGCTTCCGCGCGCACTCGCGCTCGGCGCCGCGGCGGTGATCGGCTGGGCGGCGCACAGCGCCGTGACATTGCCGATCTATGTCTGGATCGGCTTCTCTCCGATCAGCGTGGTCGCGATCGGCGCGCTCTGCATCCTTGCCAGCGGCCTTTCGCTGTCGTTACGTGTATCGCGTGGTGAAGCCGAAGGCGCTCCCAGCATTCCGCTATGGACATTCGCCGCCGCTGGGATCCTGGCGCTGGCGCCGGCCGCCGCCATCCTGCCGAAATTCTACGGCGATGCCGTGCAGCTTGCCGATCCGATCTTCGACCATTCGAAGAGCGCGATCATCGACGCGATCGCCCGGCTCGGCGTGCCACCGGTCAATCCCGTGTTTGGGGAATTCGGCGCACCGGGACATCTCGCCTACTATTATCTCTGGCATTTTAGCGCCGCCGAAGTCGCGGCGGCGGCCGGCGCGACGGGCTGGGAAGCCGACATCGGGCTCACCTGGTTCACTGCCTTCGCCTCGCTCACGCTGATGATGGGGCTAGCGGTCTGGCTCGCCAAGCGGCCGGCGGCCGCGATCTGGGTCCTGGCGCTCGCCGCTGCCGGCTCATTGTGGATCACGGTCTACCGGATCGTCGGGACCGACATACTGACACCAGTGCTGTGGGACCCGGTCGGTATGGCCGGTTGGCTGTTTCAGGCCACCTGGGTTCCCCAGCACGTGATGGCGTCGGCGTGCGCAATGACGGCGGTGCTGCTTCTTGTGCGTCTGACGGAGCGGCAGAGCTTCACACTGATTCTGACTTTGGCGTTGGTCATTGTCGCCGGCTTCGAAAGCTCGACCTTTGTCGGCGGCATTACGTTCGCGATTGCCGCGATCATGGCCGCGCCGATTCTTTTCATCGCAACCAATCCGGCGCGACGCTGGCGCCTGACAGCCGCGTTGGCGCTTGCCGCCTTACTGGTCGTTTGCCTCGTCGCACCGTTCGTGCTCGACCAATTGGCCGCCGTCCACGCGCGCGGCGACGGCGCTCCGGTCATTGTTTCGCATTATGCGGTATTCGGCGAATTTCTGCCACACACGCTCCGCCGCGTGCTCGACGTTCCGGGCTATTGGCTCATCATCCTGCCGGCCGAATTGCCGGCGGTTTTTTTTGCCGGCGTTATCGCCTTGCCGATGATGTTGCGTGGCGCCGCGCCCGGTCTGGAAAAACGCGCCGCGGCGGTCCTTGCCTGCCTCGCCGGCGCCGGGCTGGTCGTGTCCTGGCTTCTGATCTCGACGCTCGGTAATAACAATGATCTCGCGCTGCGCGCCATCATCCCCGCCGAAATGGTGCTGATCGTCAGCGTGGCCGCGGCAGCAGCGGGTCTGGCGAAGGCTCGCCTTGGCATCGCCGTCATCGCGATAGCGCTCGTCGGGCTCGCACTCAGCCTGCCCGACACCGCGACAATGATTCACGACAATGTTGCCGGCCTGCAGCGTCCTGATGGCAAAGAGTTTGGGCGATCGCCGGACCTCTGGGCGGCCGTGCGCCGCTATGCGCCGCCGGCGGCGCGGGTGGCCAACAATCCCCTGTTCGTCAAGGACGTGACGCCATGGCCGGTGAATATCTCCTGGGCCTTGCTTGCCAACCGAAGCTCCTGTTTCGCCGGTCTCGATTTGGCGCTTGCCTTCGCGCCGCTCTCGCCGGAGCGCCGCGAGGCGATCAACGCTCAGTTCATTCGCGTCTTCGCCGGCGAAGGCACGACCGACGACGTGCATGCCAT
>Ga0209006_10003057_pt1 | contig 15194 bp, 18 predicted proteins | sample JacPin_JW_Ref_O2_FD_188567 | JGI IMG/M metagenome (GOLD analysis project Ga0209006, IMG submission 188567) | Forest soil microbial communities from Algoma, Ontario, Canada - Jack Pine, Ontario site 1_JW_Ref_O2 (SPAdes) (version 2) | ecosystem: Environmental > Terrestrial > Soil > Boreal... | reverse complement strand
CCCGGTAGATGTCCCAACCTTTCCACACCATCCCCCAACTCTCCAGTTCCGCGCCGGCTTCGTAGCGCCAGAGGTCCGTGATCTTCAGCGCGAATTCCGTGAAAAGCGCGCGCGCGGCCAAGGTGGCTGCGACTGAATCATCGTTTAAAACGGGCCGTAAATTTTGCACCACAACCTCGCGGCGCTGCACCGCCAGCCGCCAGTAAATCGCCGCGCCACCCGCGGCCACCGTCCGGACCATAGAGACTGGGAGATAACGGGCCAGGCCCAAGCCCGTTTTCCAAATGGCACCCCGGTAAAATTGAGACGGGGTCGGCGCTGCGGGGGCGGAATCGCGCGTTCGACCGGCCAGCATTTTCCACCAAACGGGCAGGAGAAAAATCGAAATCAACATGTTGCCCGCCAGGCCGACCGCGCAAATCTGGCCCAGGCTGGCCATCCCCGCGTTACTGGAAAAGCCCAGTGAACCGAAGCCCGCCACCGCCGCGCCGCCGCAAAGCCACAACGCGCGCCCCACCGAGCGACGGGCAGCCGCCAGACTGCCGCCATGCCGCCGCAAGGCCAGTTGCATGAAAAGGCTGTAATCGACTCCTGTGCCGAGAATGAGAGGCAGAGCCATGAGATTGAGCACATTCCAGGACCAGCCCACGATTCTCATCACCGCGAGGAGACACAGCCCGCTCAGGCACAAGGTAGCCAGGCTGAGGCAAATCTCCGCCGGGCGACCGAACGCGAGCCACAAGGACAAGAGCACCAGGCCAATCATCGGCGGAACGACCTTCCATAAGTTATGTTTGACTTCGTCGAGCACCGCCTGTCCCAGCAAACTCCAACTCGAAAGCCAGACGCCCTCCGTCGGCATGGGCCTGCCAGTTCGGGCCAACGCGGTGGCGTCCAGGTTCGGCACGGCCGGAAAAAGAAAGCCGGCGGCGAAAAGACCTTGCGGATCATGCGCGGCGATTTTCCCAAAAATCCACTGACTGGCCGAGTTGGTCGGCCAAAACACATTTGTCGCGGCGGAAGCTTGCCGCCACGTTTCCAGGATCTTCGTGTTCAAGGCCAAAGCATCCTCAGTGAATCCGTTGGCCAGCGCCGCCGTTCGCATGGCGCCGTTTTCAGCGACAAGGTGCTGTGCCGTTGCTCGATTGGCCGACTGATTTTCAGGACGCGGCCAGAGCACATCGGGCAACGTGAAGCCCGTGAGCAAATGGTTGGAGACGGCGTTCTCCAGGACCGGCTTGATCGCGTCCAGACGCTCCGAAATTTGGCTTTCGTCGCGACCGGCCACCACCAGCCAGAGCGGCTCTTGCTTCTGGCCAAGATTTTCCTTGATTGCGTTGAGTGCGGCGTAGGCTTGACTGTGACGAGGCTCCATGGCGTGGGTGCTGGCATCCATCTTGGGCCAGCCGAACGACAAGATTACGGCACAAATTAAAACCAAACCGGCGCTGACGGTACAAACTAGTTTTGCGCGCAGTGGATTGAGTGGTTCGACGGTTTCCTTTTCCATCGCAGCAGCCGGTGGAACGGTACGCCGCGTCATTCGATCTGGAAAAAGCGGCGGCAAAAATGCCATGATCATGACCAGAGCCGAGAGAGCCACACCCAGGCCGACGAGCGAGCCGAGTTGGGCCAGACCGGGAAGCCCGCCGAAGTTGAGCACCAGAAAAGCGCAGATGGTGGTCATGGCCGCCCAAAAAATGCTCGGCGCAATGGCGCGACGGATCTCCGGCACGGAAAGCAGCGGGTAGGCAAGCGCCTCCTGATAATGCACCACGGCATAATCGACCGCCAGCCCGAGCAAGATCGCCGCAAAGCCCATACTGATGACGTTGACGGCGCCAAAAATCAAACCACCCAACCCGAGCGTTCCGGCCAAGATCAGCGCCAGCAGCGTCAACAACCAGAGCATGGGTTTCCAGCGCCGGTGCGCCAGCCAGAATAAGAAGGCGATAATGAGTGCCGTGCCACCGACTGAAAGGGAAATGTCGTGTTTCATGCTGCCGGAGATTTCTGCCACGAACACAGGCCGCCCCGTGTAGCCGAGAGCCACTTGACCACCGGGGGCCAACGAGTTTTCCGAGATTTTTTTCACCGCGTCAAACCATTCCGTGCATTCGCGGTAACCGTTGAGTTCACCTCGCGCTTTGACAAAAATAATCCGAAACGCTCCATCGGCTGACGCAAACATGTCCTGGCCCTGGCCGAAACCCGGCGCGGCGCTGGCAATGGACGGAGGCAATTGGGTTAGGCCAAAGGGGTCGTAACTCCATTGCGCCATATCGGCGGGCGAGAGCGTCGTGGCCAGTCGTTCACGGGTGGCGCTGAGGACGGCGCTCAAGTTCGTTTCGGCGAGGCTGTTCGCCAGTTGGCCAAAAACTTTCGGCGGTTGATTCAGCCAAAGATAACCGATCAGCTCCGCCATTTGTTCCGGGTGCTCGAGCCACGGCGGCTGCCAGGTGGCGTCGGCCACGAGATTGGTTTCTTGGCGCAGATGGTCGCTGATGGATTGGGCGGCGGATTTGGTGGATTCGGCGTCGGCTCCGTGGACTGTCAAGATAAGTTCGCGCGAATTGGCAAAATGTTCCTGGTACATCTTCAGCCCTTGCACGGCGGGCATGTGCGCCGGCAGAAGGCTCAGCACGTCAGCGTCGAAGTGGAGGCGGGCAAATCCGGCTGCCATCGGGAGCAGCAGTGCCAGCCACCACCCATGACGCCAACGCGACCTCATGGGAAAAACTGGCCCTCCAGGAATTCGCCGGTGCGCGCATTCTCCAGCCGCCAGGTTTGATCCAGGCTGTTGGTGAAATGCCATGGGGCTAGAGCGGGAGAGCCAGCGAGGACGTGGGGCAATTGAAACCAGGCGAAGCGCGACGGTGGTTGGCCGTGTCCGCGCCAGGAATGCCGACCCAATTCTATCCGCCAGGAGCCATTCTTCACTTGCGCGGAAGCGAGCGTGAATGGAGTTTTGGAAAACTGGACCAGATAATCGCCATCGGCGTTGACTGCCAACAATAAATCACCAGCCAACTCCGGTCGGCTCTGGGTCGGCCTCCACACAGCTTGGCCCTGGCGCAGCCGCCAGCCAGGTGAGCTTAGATCGGCGGGAGGCAAAGGCTTGGTTCGACAGGAGACACAAAACAAGAGGGCAAGCGCGAGCAGCGTCATGCCGAGAAGAGTGCGCGTCAATTGGGCGAGCGTGGAAATAAGCGAGTGGGGCTTCAAATCTTTTGCGCGCCGCGGTAGGGATTCAGTTTGCGCTGTCTCCCGGCTCCGAAAAAAATATGCGGCACAATCGGGAAGTAACGCTGTATCTTGACCAAAAGATAGAAATACTCCAGACGCCAGCGCAAGGACCACCCGCCTTCCAGTTCTCCGGCCAGCACGGCGTTGACGGCGGAGGGCAAATCGTAGTGGTTCCCCGGGCGCAGGAATATTTCCATGAACGGCGTGGTGTAATAGTTCTCGACCACGCGCCAGTAGAATCGAAGCCCCCGCCACACGCGCTTTTCGTAAACCGCGAACATGCGCGCGCTGGGTTTTCCGCTCGCCAGGCATTTTCCGACTACTTCCGCCGCCAGCTTGCCCGACCACATGGCCAGATAAACGCCCGCCGAAAAAATGGGGTCCATAAAGCCCGCCGCGTCTCCCACCCGCAACAAGCGAGGACCGACCAACCGGCGATTGTGATAGCTGAAATCGCTGGTGGTTTGAAACGCACCCACTAACTGGGCGTCCTTCATGCGCTTGCGGACTGCGGGAGTGGAATCGACCCAGCGTTGAAAAATTTCCTGCGGAGTGCCGTCCGATGCGGTGAATTCATCCTTGTCAAAGACAATGCCTACACTGGTTTTGGTGGCAGAGATCGGGATGATCCAAAACCATTTGTTTTCCAGACGGACAATGATGGTGTCGGTTTTGGGCTCGCCGGCGTCGAGGCCGACGTTCTCAAAGTGGCCGAAGAGGGCTAGCTTCTTCCATTTGGGATGCATTTCCCGCAGGTTTTCCTGGTTGCCGGTCAGGTTGCCGCGCCCGCTGGCGTCGATTAGATAGGCCGCACGAAACGGATGAGTTTGGCCGGCCGGATCGCGCGCCTCCACGCTCACACCATTGGCATCGGCTTCAAATCGGCTAACAGTCCAGCCCTCCCGCACATCGGCCCCTGAGGCGCGGGCGTGTTTGAGCAGCAGATGATCCAGCAGCGCGCGTTCGACCTGAATGGCCTCGGGCGCCCGGTTAAATCTCCCCTCGCGGAAGACAAAGCGTGTGGAGGCCGAACCGTTTCCCAGTTCGAATTGCGCGGCGAATTTTTTGGGGAATCCCGCCTCGCGCAAAGCCGGCATGACGCCCATCTCCTCGAAGATAGGCATGTTGCAAGGCAGCAATGATTCGCCAATGTGGAAGCGCGGGAAGACTTCTTTTTCCAACGCGAGCACGCGTTTGCCAGCCCGGGCCAGAAAAGTGGCAACGCTGCTGCCGCCCGGACCGCAGCCAATCACCAAGGCATCGTATGTCGTGGTAGTCACAAACACGATTTTCCAAGAAAGACGGGATAATGGCAAGCACAGGAGTCCGCCAGTCACCACGGCCTTCCTTGGCGCACGCACAGGTGCAGCGCCGCTCACGAGTCGCCGCCGCACATACAAAAGGGGAATAATCCGCAGGCAGCTTGCAGTCTCTGGCGTGAGCTTGGCGAAGTGCTACTTTCCCAGATATTTCGACGGGTTGCGAAGCCGGTCGAGGCGTTCGATTTCGTGCTCATCGAGCACCAATTGCCGCCGTTTAACAATGAGGGCGCGCGCGACAGATTGAGGAAACAACCACGCTTGTTTCACCACTCGGATGATGGTGAGGCAAATGCTCTTCAGTGTGTTCATGAGCCGACCACCCTAACCTTTGGTCTCAGGCGAACTGGGTTGAACCAACCGATACATTGCTTTCACAAACGCGTCGGCTCGGAACCCACTCGGCCCTTCCCACAAGCCGAGGCTTCCCTTCTCATCCGCGATAAAATCCCCCGGAGTCACTAATTCATGCGATTTCAATCGCCGGAAGCGATCCGGAATGCCGGTTTCGGCGGTCGCCTCCCCTTTATTCACTGGTTTGGAATCCACACCTTAGACCCGCCTCGGTTTCACAACCAGCAAAACGATCCCACCGACAAGCGCAAGAGCGCCGGCCACCGGGGGGACGAAGTGGCTGTGAGTGGTCTCAATATGCAGGCCGAGAAAATCGATCGGCTGGCCCGGCGTCGAAAAGGTGATGCCCGAGTAGGCGAGCACAACGATGCCGAGCGTAATGAGAAGGACCGCTACTATGGATTTTGTATTCATTTCGAATCTCCGTGATTCTGGTTCGGTTAACAGCCCTTTAAATTGCTTTGCGACCGGAGAGGAGGTTGACCAGTATCATAATCACTGCGATGACCAGCAGGATGTGAATGAAGCCACCTATGGTGTAACTGCTCACCATACCGAGCAGCCATAGAATGATTAGAACTACCGCGATTGTGTACAACATATAATTTACCTTTCAGTTAACTTTTTGATGCGCGTTGTTTTTCTTACGTGGTCAGACTACACTGCGGATAGAGCTGGTGCCATGGGGTGTAACCCTAACATGAATGCTGGTGCGGCATCTCGCCACTACATGGTTTGTCAAGGATAGAATGCTCGGTAGTATCTCACGCCCACGCCCGCCGCCGCAGAATCGATGAGCGTGTAAGGACTCGTGGTCGGGGTCGTCGTGGAAAGAGTGGTCCAATCCACCAAGTTCGTGGAAGTTTCCACGGTGAGGGCAAAGTTTGGCGTGTTGTTGATGACGAGTGTCACCGCGCCGCCGGCCGCGCGGGTGGTAGGACCGAATATGGGCGGCGCCGCCGCCGGATTTGGAATGGTAATAGTAGTCGATTCCAAAGTAACAGCAGTTTGGGCCAGCGCTCGGCCGTGGAGCGTGGCGCCGGTGGCAAACGTGATGGCATCATGGGCCATGATGTTACCTTCGAAAACCGTAGTCGTGCCAAGCGCGGCCATTGTGCCGACTTGCCAAAAAATGTTGGAAGCTTGCGCGCCTCCGGCCAGGATAACCTGGATGCCATTATCAACGTTGAGTCCAGATGCGATCTGAAATATCCAGACATCCGTGGCGCCACCTGTAAGCGTGAGGTCTGATCCCGATATCAAAGCGTCGCTCGTGAATTTGTAAAGACCATTAGTCAGGTTCAGCCCGCCTAGATTTCCGCTGCCGGGATTCAAAAAGGGACCCGTTGGGACCGGCGTCCGTCCAGCAGCGTCGTTGAACGCGGTCGTCAAATCACCCTGGGCCCGTGTCAACATAATGGCAGTCGCGCCTCCATCGCTGGCAGCGTAAATTGACCCGGCCACTTCGGGTGAAGTTAACCCACTTATGTAAGACTTGGCCGCCGGACTCAATCCAACATCTCCCGCGATGGCGGAGGCCGGGACATCGGTGATTTCCGTCGCCGCGAGAATCGCGAAACGGCTTGTTGATAGGAGGTTTACCGGCGCCTGTTGTGCCGTAGCGTCCGAGTGGGGGAACATCATTGCCGCCGCAAGTCCGATGACCAATCCATGGACGTTCAGCGTTCCGGTTTTATTTGCGAGTGTGTTTTTCATTGGAGGTTGTATCTATTGAGTTAACTGATTCATAGAGTTGTGCCAGCCCACGGCCCGCACCTTGGGGAGTTTACGTTGAACGCAAGGTTCACGCCATTAGGCTCACTACCCAGTCACGTAGAGAATGCTTTTGCTCCGGCCAAATGCGGAAGGCTCTACGCGTTGCAGGTAACGTCACCCAGAATGGTGGCGCCAGACTTGGCCTACGATAGCCTGCCCACCCGTGCGCTAGAGCATGGCGTGACGATTTCGCGAACAGATGTTCCCTCGCAAGTAGTCGGCGCTCCGTTCACTTTATGGCGCGATTTTATCGCTCACCCATTGACGGGCTTGCTGGAAATCGTCCTTCATGGCGTTGAAGGCTTTCGCGGAACTGGCTTTAACACTGTCCCAAGTGGATTCAGTCGCGCTTTTGGCCGCATCCAATTGTTTGTTCAATTGGGCCGCGTCGTCGCGTAATGCCTGTAGCTTGGGTTTGGCTTCCGCCTTGACCGCATCGCTGGAGGTTTCAATTTTGGCGGAGAGCGTGTCGATATCCTTGTTGAGAGCGTCCACCTGGCCCTGCATTTTGGCCACGAAATCAGCCTTTTGGGCAAAGGCGTAGTCTTTCATTTCCTGCGCGTCTGCTTTTGATTCGCTCTTGACCTTGTCAAGTTGCTGGGAAGTGGAATTCTCGTCCGCCGGCTTGCAGCCCACTGCGAAAGCAGTGATGGTGAGAAAGGTGATGGCTAATGATGTGTTTTTCATAATAATGTCTTTTTTAAATTTTAAGTCGCGATATTTAATTCGTTCTATTTCTACTTTGCGGTCAAGCTGGTGCAAGTCCGCGTGGACCTGGACCAATTGCGCCTCTACCTGCTCGGTGAACTTAGCCTCATGCTCCCACTAGGGCCGCAGCTTTGGCCGTGCTCTCAGGCTGATGGTCCTCGACTGCCTCTGGATTAGTGGCGGCAATGATTTTTTGCGCGGCGTCCAGGTCTTCTTGGGAGCCGTGAGCTATGACAACGAACTTGCCGCTCTTGAGCGCCGTCTCATAGCGCAGAATGCTGTCCTTGGGGATGCCAAGGCTGTAGAGTCCGGCGCCAATCGCGCTCAACCCGCCTACTACGACCGCGCCTTCCAACGCACCAACGATCCAACCGACGATAGGCCCGGCCATGAGCATGGGACCCACACCCGGAACCAGAAAGAACGCGGAGCCGAACAGCAATCCCCATATTCCGCCCCAGAAGGCTCCCGCCTTTCCCCAGTATTTCATCCGATCCCCGGCATTGTAGTAGCCAACCACGTGCTCATCTGTGTGATAGTCGCGTCCGACAATGGAAAGTTTCTTCATATCAAAACCCGAGCGCTGCAATTCCTTGACGGCGGTCTCGGCTTCGGTATGCGATTTGTAGATCGCCACGACTGCATTATTTTGTGTCATTATATAGTCTTTCGATTCTGCCTTTGTTTATCTAGCAGGCGACACCATAGGCCGCGGTCTTGACCTTGGCTATGGGGTGTTACCCTACTTTGGATGATGACAATCGAACAGTGTCGGATGCGTCAATACATCTCTTGCGCAAATTGCGCAGCCGCGGAATCTTCTCGGCGCTTCCCATCGTTCAAGTATTCCGCGCTCGTCGTTAGCACGAGGCGCCTGAAGCGCTTCGGAATGCCGCTGTTTACGGCCAACTTAGGCTTGGTCACTCGTGGGGACCCTGGGATTTGGACCCGCGTAGATTTCGCCACCAGCACGATGATGCCGCCGATCAGTGGCAGCACACCGACGATCGGCGGAAATGCGTGGTTGTGGGTTGTCTCCTCGTGCAGGCCGAGATAATCCATGGGCTGGCCTAAAATCGTAGAGGTAATTCCCGAGTACGCGAGCACCACGATGCCGAGCATGATCAGCATCATCGCCGCTATGTATTTTGCATTCATGTGTAAAATTGGTTTCAACGCCTGGCGAAACTAAAGGATGCGCCGAATTGTGGCTATTGGGGGACAACCTTAACGTGGCGTAATCCAACTCCGCACATGATTGCTATGGCGGAATCGGAAGGTCTGGGCGCTACGATAGATTAATAGTTCGATGGAACCTTATCGGCTGCGGAGGCGCCTTAGCGAATTCCATCGTTTCTAGCGCCGACAGTGTTTGCTGGTAGGGTTCCAAACGTCGTGGTGTCCGACTGGCTCAAAGCAGAGTCAAAAAGGCCGGCGACCCTCTGGCGGCACTCATGCTTCCTCAGGCGCAGCTTCTTGCGATAGAGTGAGGCCAGGCCTGCGAAGGCGATGAGGCTAATCACCGAGCCTGCACCGAGAGCGTAAGTAAAATTCATGATGAATCTCGGCGCTATGGAGGAATAGTTCTCCAACAAGACCGCCGGATAGACAAGGCCAGCAGCAGCGAGTGCGGTCAAAAGGGCCATCAATCCGCCAGCGCGTTGCGCGCAGCGCGCCTTGCGCTGAATCTGGGCGATTTCGTCCTCCAGCTCCTCGCGCCCGGGGCATTTGTCGCGCTCTCCGCGTCGGCGGAGGCGATCCCTCACCGTTTGAGATCGGGTCATCAACCGTCCACAATAGCCACAGACCAGCCTTTTGGTATGGGGTGTTCACCCCATAGACGGACTGCCGCACTGGCACGACACTGTATGTGAATCAGAGAAGGGACCATGGAGAATCAGGGTTTCCAGGCGTCTAAGGATCTCGCGGTGAGAGCATGAAACAAAAAATCATCGGGTTGTCACAACGATATGTGACGGCGTTACGAAAGCACTTGCAGCAAGGGCCGGGCACAGGCCTGTTGCCGGCGTTGAGGCTGGGACGCCAGGCGGTCAGCCTCGGTTTGGAGACGTTAGAACTGGCCCGGATTCATGAACAAGCTGTCACCACGTTGAAATTATCCTTCACCAAAAATGGGAAGAAAAAGCGGGCGGAATTATTTTTTATTGAGGCCATGACTCCGATAGTTGAGACGCATCGCGCCGCGCGGCAGAGCAAATTCGAATTGAACCGTCTGAACGAGATACTGAACCGGCGCACGCTGGAGCTGGCCGCCACCAACTGCCAGTTGCAACGCGGCATCTCACGGCGCAAGAGCGTGGAAGCGGCACTTAAAAGCAGCGGCGACCATTACGCCCGGCTGCTGCGGGAATCCCTGCAACTGCAGGAGGGTCTGCGGCAATTGACCCACCAGGTTCTGGCGTCGCAGGAAGAGGACCGAAAGAAGATCAGTCTCGAGCTCCGGAATGAAATCGCGCAGACTTTGTTGGGCATCAACGTCCGGCTGCTCAGCTTGAAACAGGAGGCTCGGAACAACACGAGTGGGCTCAGGAAAGAGATCGCCAGCACACAGCGGCTGGTGGTAAACTCGGCCCGATCTGTGCGGCGGGTTGCGCGGGAATTCAGAAAGGCATGAAACGACGGTTTTTCAATTTATCGCGCCGTTATCAGGCGGCGTTGCGAACACATCTGCGGCGGGGCCAATGGGGCAGCCTTGAGCCGGCAAGAGACTTGGGGAGCCAGGCTTTGGCGGCCGGACTGCAGACGCTGGACTTGGCCAAGTTGCACGAGCAAACCTTGGTGGCCGATCTATTGCCAGCCTGCCATGCTAACAAACGCGCCGGGATCATCAAGCAGGCGGGGGTGTTCTTTGCGGCCGCGATCACGCCGATCGAGAAAATCCACCACAGCGCGCAGGAGTCCGCCAACTTTTTGAAAAGATCCATCGAGGCGTTGAGCCGGCGCTCGGTGGAACTGGCCGCCTCGAACCTGGAATTGCAACAGGAAATCGCCCAGCGCAAAGCAGTGGAGGCGGCGCTCAAGAAAAGCGAACATCATTACAGCCAATTATTGGAACGATCGAATCGACTGCAGGCGCAGTTGCGGCAATTGTCCCGTCAGATTCTCTCGGCGCAGGAGGATGAGCGAAAAAGAATCAGCCGTGAATTGCATGATGTCATTGCCCAGACTTTAACGGGCATCAACATCCGGCTGGCCGCCTTGAAAAAGGAGGCTGCGCTCGACAAAAGCGGCTTGGACCGCAGCATCGCGAGCACGCAACGCCTGGTCGAAAGATCGGTGAACATCGTGCATCGGTTCGCCTTGGAATTGCGCCCGGCCGTGTTGGACGACCTGGGCCTCATTCCTGCTTTGCATTCGTTCATGAAGGACTTTGCCACGCGCAACGGCGTTCGCACTCATTTGAAGGCCTTCGCGGGGGTCGAAAAAGTGGACACGGCCCGGCGCACGGTGCTCTTTCGCGTCGCCCAGGAAGCGCTGACCAATGTCGCCCGGCATGCCCAAGCCGGCCGGGCGGAGGTGAGCATCGAGAAACTGACCGACGGCATATGCATGAAAATAAAAGACGACGGCAGAGCTTTTCAAGTGGAACGCGTGTTGCAGGGTAAAGGAAGCAAACGCCTGGGATTGCTCGGCATGAAAGAACGGCTGGAGATGGTCGGCGGAAGTTTTGGCGTCGAATCGACGGCGGGCAAAGGCACCACCGTCACGGCGCGCATACCTCTCAACCATGCCGCGCGTCGGGCACAGGTGGATTTTTGCTGAATTCCAGCTAGATTAAGTTTGTAAGACTATGAAACGAATCACTGTTCTGCTGGCGGAGGACCATATGATTGTGCGGGAGGGATTTCGCAAAATGCTCGAACTGGAAGATGACCTCGAGGTAGTTGGCGAAGCGCAAGACGGCCGCCAGGCGGTGGCACTGGTGCAAAAGCTCCGTCCCAACGTTGTGCTGATGGACATTGCGATGCCCATGCTCAATGGTTTGGAAGCCACCCGCCAGGTCCTCAAAGCCGTCCCCGGCACCAAAGTGCTCATTCTTTCCGCGCATAGCGATGACGCGTATGTCCAAAGCGCGGCCACGGCCGGCGCGATGGGATTTCTGCTCAAACAAACTTCCGCCGACGACGTATGCCGGGCGGTTCGGGAAGTGCAAAAGGGAAAAACATTTTTCAGTTCCACCGTGGCCAGGCGCATGGACCGCCTCCAGGCGCAACCGCTGAACCGCAACGGATCGCTCCAGAAAAAACAGGTCCATCTGACTTCGCGCGAGATGGAAGTCCTCCAACTGATCGCCGAAGGAAAGGCCAACAAGGAAACTGCGGCGGAGCTTGGCATAGGACTCAAGACCGTTGAGAAGCATCGCGAGCATCTCATGCAGAAATTGGACATCCACGACACCGCCGGTCTGACCCGCTACGCCATCGGCACGGGTATTATCGAGAGCAGCGTCCAATTGACCATCGTCTAAGGCTGTTTTCCCATTTGCTATTCCGGCTCGTTCCAGCTTTGCCCAGCAACAGGAAGAGGGACAATGAATAGAAGTAATCTCACCTTCTGGATGACGGTGGCGGGGACCGCTTGCTGGGGCATTTGTTTTTGGTGGATGCGCCGTCTTTCCATCAAGCAGAATTTTCTTTTAGATCAGCTTCGCGAACAGGGCAAACGAATCGAAAAGCTATCCAAGATCGAGCATGATCTCATCAAGGAAGTGCATCCCCAAGTCAACGAGATTAAAGAGGGGATGGAGGAGATGATAGCCGTGGTCAAGGAAAACTCACAATCCGTCCCCACCTCAGCCAAGAGGTAGAGTTGAGGTTTTTGACAACGGGCTGGAAAATGACCCGGAAAGTATGTGATGGATTCTTGGAGTTTGCATGGGGAGAACACCCCATAGCCTCGCCTGGTTTCCCAGCCTATGTTAACGCCATGAAAAGAAGCAAAAATCGGCACGCTGCCGGGCCGGCTGGCGAGTGCCGGCGACAGTCAACGATTTCCCTTTATCGCATTCTGGTGGTGGACCAGAACAGCGATCTGCGCCTGCTCTACACAGATGCGTTGGCTGGTCCGCGTTGCCGAGTGGATGTCGCCGAAAATGGTGCGGCCGCCTGGAAGGCGCTCCAAGCCCGCCGCTACCATCTGTTACTGACCGAGAACGAGCCACCCAACCTAACCGGCGATGAACTGATCGCGAAGCTCCGTTCCGCGCGCATGGACCTGCCGGTTGTCATGGCTGCGGGAGGCCGGCCGATGCACAAAGCACTCCGAAACGCGTCGCTTCCGTTCGCGGCCACACTGTGGAAACCCTTTGACTTGGATGCGTTGCTGGAGACGGTGAAAAACGTCCTGCACGCGGCCATCCCAACATTTGAATGTCCGCAGCGATGGACACGTCGCCCAATCCATGACCGCACTGCACCCATTATCCCGGCCTATGCTTATGAAAACACATTCCAAGAAAAAGCAATTGACCTTGGGTGACTTCGTGGTCGGTGTTTACCAGGTTTGGGGCAAATGCGCGGCCGACGGAATTATCAAGCTCGCGATCAAGACGCACATTATTGGGTTTCGAAGCAGGGAACGGTTCGTGATCTCTTGAAGACTTCAAATCGGGTGGAGGGATTTGTACGCGTTAGAATTCAATCACTATCGCGACTCCCAGGCTCGCTCACGGTAATTCTATTGTTGTGCCTTTTGCCGCTGGCCCGCGGGCAGAAGCCAACTGCGGGCGTCTCAACGCCCCCGGCGGCGCAGACCGTCGTTCTGCCCGCCTCCGTCCCCGATCCTATCGAACCGTTCAATCGGGCGATGTGGGCCTTCAACCAGGAGTTGATGAGCGGCGTTATCAAGCCGACCAGCCGGCTTTATCGATTTATCGTCGTGAAGCCGGTGCGAACGGGACTTGGAAATATGGGCAAGAACCTCACTTACCCGGATCGAGTGATTAACAATCTGCTGCAAAGAAATTGGAGCGGAGCGCGCGATGAATCCTACCGTTTTTTGTACAACACCACCGTCGGGGTGGCGGGATTCTGGGATGTGGCCACCAAATGGAAGATTCCCAAATCGGAAGCGGATTTCGGCCAGACTTTCGGCCAGTGGGGCTGGAAGCCGAATTGCTACATCATGCTGCCGATTTTTGGACCAAGCAATGATCGGGATGTCCTGGGCCTGGGCGCCGACACAGCTGCCAATCCCCTCCTTTATATTTCTCCTTACGAGTTCGTGGCGAACAATCCTCTGACCTATCTCGGCCCCTACTCTTACTTTACTTACGCGGTCATGTATAACGATTTCGCCGACACCGTCCGCGTGGAGTTAGGAGAGCCTCCAAGATGGCTGCCCTCGAGTGCCCATGAGCGACATCCCAATAGGTGATTATGCCTTGCTGTCAGTGCTTGGGGGACTCCACTGTCGAGTGTGGACCGTTGCCCTCTGACCTAGATCCTCAGGGTTGCAGCGGGACCTGACGACGGGAGTACGCATCAGAGTTGGCGTTCACGCACTCGCATGTGGAGCTTGCTCCCTGGCTCGCGCAGCGAGTGCCCGGCATCCTTTCCGATCCTGGGTCTATTCTTATGACGTGTTTGCAACGATTCTTCGTGCTCTCAATTTTTAGCTTCGCAATCTTGAGCGCCGCCAGGGCCAAATCGCAAGCCGATATTGAGAGACCGACCCTTCAGCCGCATGCACCTGCTCCACACTGGCGCCAGGCTGAGAGCTGCGGAGTTGCCTGCGGTTATATGCTCGCCCGTGTGCTTGGCCTGGAAGTCACCTACGGCGACGCAGTCGCTGCGATTCCGATTGAACAGGGCGGGACTTCATTGCTCGGGCTGCAAAAGGGATTGGCCGCACTGGGGGTTCCGGCGACGGTTCTGAAAGCGAACCCACGGGATCTCGATCATCTCACCACGCCGATGATCGCGCATGCGTTGCCGCGTCGCGAAACGAGTAACAGCGTCGGGCACTTCCTGCTTGTGCTGCGGATCGACGAGCGTTCTGTGCGCTATATCGAACCGAACTATGCCGCTTCCATCGAAACAGTTCCTCGCAGTCAATTCGTCCGCTGTTGGAGTGGTTATCTGATCTTGCCCGAATCGAGCGGGACGCCTGCGCAGCGTAGTTTGGAACTCGCTCTGTGGACTGTCATCGCAGCGTCGGTGTCGATTGGTGGTTTTCCGTTCGCACGTTGGGCCCTGCGCCAGCAGCATGCGTTTTGGCGGCGGCGCGCACGGTCATTCGCCAGTCTGTTTGCGAGCTGTCTGACGTTGGGATGCACGGCTCTGCCCGTGAACGTCAGCCTCTCCGTTGACCAATCGGCATCATCCGTTGACGGAGTCATTGGGCGAACAGTCTCGCCGGATGTGGTCCGGCTGGTCGCGTGGAATACTGAGGCGGAACTCGGTGTGTTGCCGCGTGACGGCGCTGCCGAGGGCATCTTCCGCGTCGAAAATCAGGGGAATTCCACGGTCCGATTGCATCTCGGGTCGCCAACGTGTCGGTGCAGCGAAGCCCGCTTGGAACAGGACACGCTCGTCGCGGGTGCCTCGACCAGTGTGCACATGTTGATGCGGTCCAGGTCACACCAGGCTGGTCCCGCGGATGCACGGGTTTACCTCGAGGCGGAGGGCGGGTCCTGGGCTGAAGCGCTGAGCGTCCACGCGATCGAACTCGGAGCCAATTTTCCCAATTACACGTACATAGTCGGTGGTCCTGCCAAGGTCGCGCGCACCGCGTCGATTGTCGGCAACCTATTTCTCAAGCCATCGTCGA
>Ga0209006_10003056_pt1 | contig 15196 bp, 12 predicted proteins | sample JacPin_JW_Ref_O2_FD_188567 | JGI IMG/M metagenome (GOLD analysis project Ga0209006, IMG submission 188567) | Forest soil microbial communities from Algoma, Ontario, Canada - Jack Pine, Ontario site 1_JW_Ref_O2 (SPAdes) (version 2) | ecosystem: Environmental > Terrestrial > Soil > Boreal... | reverse complement strand
AAGGTCCGTATGGGTGGGACTGGGATGTAGCGGGATTGTGCCTAGCACAAACTTACAGAGTTTAGCACATAAGTGCTGCTGCGTCTATCAGTTGCCCGCGTTACGTCCCTTGACCCGCCGCTATCTCTAACTCTGCTAAATACTTAGATGGTCCGCGCGGCTTTTTTGTTTCAAGCCTTTTCCGGTGTTTTTTGCGTAATTTCAGGCCGCAGGCGCCGATCCTCCGTCGCCCAAGCCGCGATCGCGTAGCGCTCGGCTCAGGCGCTCCAGTTCACGTAGGAGCAGGTTGCGCTGGTCATCACCGCCGCTCTTTGAGGATTCCAACTCCCGCCGGACTTGTTCGACGCGGCGCTTGATGTGAATCTTTTGCAGAGCGCGCACGGCACGATCCAGCAGCTCGGCTGTGAGAATCTCGTCTTCTTTCAGCAAGATGGAGGCCAGCAGCCGGCGATCACCCTCCGCTTGCGGCACTTCCATTACATCGGCAACTTCGGCCCCGGCATTGAGCAGGGCCTCGGCCAGTGCTTCGGTGGCCAGTCCGCGATGCAGGGCTTCGTTTTGCAGGACAAAGCGCGCCTGGCGGGCGGGATCGAACTCTTCTTCGGCGCCGTCGCGGGCCGAGATATGTCCTTCTCCGGCCAGCATTTGCCGCGCGGAAGCCAGAGCCCGGACTAGGATGCGCTCGGCGTCGGTAACCTGCGCCTCCGCCGGAGCCTTGACCGCCGCGGCTGACCGAGTTGTGGCGACGTGCTTCAGCTCTTGCCGCAATACGCCGGAATCGATGCCCAGCTTCTGCGCGATCTCCTGCGCTAACTCGTCGCGGATGATCCGGCTGGGCACGCGCTGGACATGGGGCAACAGATGATTCACGGCCTGCTTTTTGCCTTCGCCGGTGCGCACGGGAAATTGGGTGCGGGCTCGCTCGATGAGGTAGTCAAAATATTTTTGCGAGTTCTTTAGCGCCGCGGCGTAGGCGTCTTTCCCTTTGCGCCGGATGTAGAGATCGGGATCGAAACCCTGTTCCAGCGTCAGCACTTTGATTTGGAATTCTTCTTCCACCAGCAGTCCCAAGGTGCGGTCGGTGGCTTTCGCGCCGGCTGTGTCGGGATCGAAGTTGACGACGACATTCTTGCTGAAGCGGCCGAGCAGCTTGGTTTGCAGCTCGGTGAAGGCGGTACCGGAACTGGCGATGACGTTGTGAAATCCGGCGGCGTAGACGGAGATGCAATCCATTTGGCCTTCGACCAGAATGGCGTAATCGAATTTGCGTACCCATTCCTTGGCTAAGTCCAGATTGAACAAGACTTTGCCCTTGGAGTAGATCGCGGTTTCCGGTGAGTTCAGATATTTTGGGCCGGCTTTTTCGTCGCTGGCGAGAGTGCGTCCGGTGAACGCGATGATCTTCCCCGCTTCGCTGGTGATGGGGAACATGACGCGGTTGCGGAATTTGGAGTACATGTTGACGGCGGGCTTCGAGCTTCGGCTTTCGGGCTGCGGCGAACCTTCATCCGCGATGCCAGAATTTCCCTCACCCATGCCATTTCGAGCGGAGTGAGGAATCTGTTCTTGCTGATCGCTGCCGGCTGACTGAGTGCTGCCTGGCGGAAGCCCGGAGCCCGAAGCCCGGAGCCCGTCGTCTTCCTTCCAGGAAAACAGGCCGCTCTCGCGGAGAAGCTCTTCGCTGAATTCGTTCTTCAGGCGGTCGCGCAGGAGGAAACCGGAATCCGGAGCGTAGCCGATGCGGAAGCGGGCGATGGTGGCTTCGTCCAGGCCGCGGCCGAGCAGATACTCGCGGGCGCGTGCTCCTTCGGGACGCTTCAGGCATTCCTGGAAGAATGCGGAGGCTCGTTCGTGCACGTCGAGCAACTGGCCGCGCAAACGGGCTTCTTTTGCTTCGCCCGGAGTCGAATACGCAGCCTTAGGCAGAGGGATGCCCATCTTCTGGGCGACCATCCGCACGGCTTCCGGGAAAGTGATGTTTTCGACTTTCTGCACGAAGCTGAAAACGTCGCCCGACACGCCGCAGCCAAAGCAGTGAAAAAACTGGCGCGTGGCATGCACAGAAAACGACGCCGTTTTCTCCCCGTGGAACGGACACAGACCGGAAAAGTTCTGCGCCCCCGCCTTCTTCAGCTTGACGTAGTCGCCGATGATGCGGACGATATCCGCCTGCTGTTTGACCGTGTATGCGAAATCGCCGGGGTTCGCCATGGGTGGAGACACTGCTCCCTGGGAATTGTGAGCTAGAAAGGCGCTGAATGAAATATACCCGAGCGGGATTGCTGTGGAGAAGCTGTGGGAATCGGGTGTTAGCGGTTGATGGGGATGGAAAACCTAGCTCTTAAAGGCTTCTGGGAAACCGCCGCGCTCTTGATGCAACAAGAGCGCGGCCATCGCCAGAGCCCGGTCGTGGGTGATACCTGAGGATTGTTCGATTGCGAGCGGGTGATCGGTCTCCTCGATCACAAGAAGCGGTCGCGCCCCAAGCGGTTGGAGAGCGATTCGCAGCTTCAGATTGAGCGTCTCCGGATACTCTGCGAGAGAGTTGCCCAGCCTACCCTTGAAGGGACCTCGCGATTTTTCTCGTCCAACCAGTTCCCAGCATCCCGAGATTTCGTCAAACACTTCTTCGCGGACGGAAGCCCATAGTCCCCAAAGGAAGACTTCGTCTGATCCAATGATAGGAATCTCTAGACATCCCCGGACAAAGAACCATTCCTGATCAATGATGCATTGATCAGACCCAATCACGGCGCGGGCGTCTCGCTGCTCTCGCGACATGTTTGCGTACTGGTCCGGGAATTCCGCTGCGAAGCTTATCGGGAGTCCACCATGGACTTGGCCGCAGGTTGCGCATTTGTAGTTCTCGATCATCTCGGACGTTGTCGCATCAGGTGAGTTCGGAGCTCGGGGGATTCGGCGGCTTCTGTCTTCCCTGCGGGACTTATTAGCCTCACTCCTAACTTTACCCCAGGACTTACGTCCTGCCGTCGGTCCGCGGCTCTTGGGTCTTACACTCGCAGCTCTACGACCGTAGCGCCGGCGCCGCCTTCGTTTTGTGGGGGCTCGGCTACGGATTCGACGTGGGGATGCTGTTGCAACAACTGGCGGAGGGCTTTGCGGAGGATGCCCATGCCGCTGCCGTGGACTACGCGGACGCGGGGCAGTCCCGCTAAAAATGCGCGATCGACGAAGCGTTCGACTTCGCGAGCGGCGTCGTCAACGGTGCGGCCGATTACGTTGATTTCGCTGGGGACGTTTGCGCCTTCGCTTTCGTTGTTCAGCGACACGGAGATGCCGCGGGCGCGCGCGGCCTTCACCGGAGAGTCCCCGGGGGCAGGCTGTGCGGGGGCCAACACCGCGGCTACGTCGTCGCGGGCAATTTTCATTTTCATGGCGCCGACCTGCACTTCGAAATTGTTGTCGTCGATCTTGCGCATGATTCTGGCGGGACGGCCGGTGGACTTCAGCTTCACGGTGTCGCCGACGGAGACATATTTAACGACCTGGGGCTGCGCATTCGGATCGCCGTGGTCGGCGCCGGTGGAGTGCGCGACGATGGTGGAATCGAACTGCTCGCGGAACTCGCGGCGCAGCCTGGCGACGCGGCGCTCGGCTTCTTTGGAGAGCTTCTGCGCGGTGGCGCGATCCTGGATAGCATTCACGGCTTCGCGCGTTTGATATTCGAAGTCGCGGAGGACACTTTCCAGTTTTGTTTCCATCTCGCGAATTTTGGCTTGTTGGGCTTTCTTGCCTTCCGTAGCCAGGTGCGCTTTTTCGCGTTCGAGCTCCTGTTCGCGGGTCTTCAGGCGCAGGCGCTCGTTTTCTGCTTCGCGCAAATCGGCGTGGAGACGATCGAGAAATTCACCGACGTCGCGAGTCTGAGTTCCGAGGCGCGCGCGGGCTGCTTCGATGATCGCGGGATTCAGGCCCAAGCGCTGCGCAATGTTGATTCCTGCGGAGGCTCCGGGCACGCCAACTTTCAGTTCGTAGGTGGGCTGGAGGGTCGACTCGTTGAAGCCGACCGAGGCGTTCAGCGCGCCGGGAGTATTTGCGCCATAAACTTTCAGCGAGGTGTGATGCGTGGAGATGACTGCCAGGCAGCCGATGCGGAGGAAATATCCGGCGATGGCCACGGCGAGTGCGGCACCTTCTTCGGGGTCGGTGGCTGAGCCTAATTCGTCGAGCAGAACGAGCGAGTGGGCGGTGGCGGTGCGGGAGATGAGATCGATGTTGGTGACGTGGGCGGAGAAGGTGGAAAGATTCTGCTCGATCGATTGATAGTCTCCGATGTCGGCGAGCACGGCGTCGAAGACGGGGAGTTCGGCGCGATCGGCGGGGACAGGGATTCCGGATTGCGCCATGAGGGCGAGGAGGGCGACGGTTTTCAGGGTGACGGTTTTTCCGCCTGTGTTGGGGCCGGTGATGACCAGCTGGCGGGCTTGGTTTTCGAGTTCTATTGTTACCGGGACTATGGGAACGCCCTTTAGCTTTAAGTTACGTTCCAGCAAAGGGTGGCGGGCATTGTGTAGGAGCAGGCGAGCTGCGCTCGCCGACAGCCGAGGGCGGCTGTCTCCATCTGGTGGTTCTTGCTGGGCCGTTGCCTCCGGTGAGCTTTCTGCAGCGTTGCTCAGAGCCACGGCTACGCAGTTGTAGTCTTCGGCGAAGCGGGCCTTTGCGAATTGTAATTCGAGTTCGCACAGAGTTTCTTCGGCGGCGTGGATCGATTCGGAGTGTTCGCCGATGCGACGGGTCATTTCGAGGAGGATGCGATGAATCTCGGCGAGCTCTTCGTCGAGCAGGCGGACGAGTTCGTTATTTTGATCGATGGTTTCGAGGGGTTCGACGTAGACGGTTTGGCCGCTCGAGCTGGCGCCGTGGACGACTCCTTGTACGCGGCGTTTTTGCTCGACCTTGATGGGGATGACGAAGCGTTCGCCGCGGATGGTGATGAGCTCGTCCTGCACGGTCCCGCCTTCGGCGAGGCGGCGCAAATATCCGCGGAGGGATTCCTGGATGGTGCGGCGCTGTTTCTCGATTTCGCGGCGGATGCGGACGAGTTCGGGGGAAGCGTGATCTTCGAGCGTACCGTCGGGCTGGATCTTGTTGCGAAAGAAGCGGAGGAAGTCGTTGAAGTCGGCGATCTGGGCGGAGAGTGTGCGCAGGCCGCGCCACTCGCGCTTCATGCTGGCCGGGGGATGCAGCGAGATCTCGCGCCATTCGGCGGCGCGATCGACGACGAGTATGACGTCGCGAATTTCAGTGGTTTCGAGAATAGCTCCGAGGATGCGGGACTTGTTTACTAACTCGGCGGTGGGGAGCAAGCCGGAGAATTCGAAGCGGCCGCCGACGCGGCGGAATTCGCGAATTTCGCTGGCGAGTTCCTGTTGGGCTTCGATCCAGGCGCGATCGCTGGACGGGGCAAGAGCGGCGATGCGAGCCTGGCCCAGCGGCGAGGAGGCGTATCCGCGGAGCAGGTCGAGGAGGGAATCGAACTCGAGGACGCGCGCGGAACTGTGGGTTAGATCGCTGGGCATCGCAGTTTTTATGGTACAGGAATCAGGTGGGAGCCCTGCAAAAGACTGTCACTTGGGTATGCAGGTTGGGGGTCATGGCTTGTGTTTGCGGGGCACTCGGTTGGTGCGCGCTGGCTTCGGGAGCCGGCGGGAGGTCAGGCTTTGGCGGCTTCGGCCACTGGCTGAATGACGGCGATGGCAGCGGGGAGACGGATGATAAACAGTGCGCCGCCTTCGGGTCGGTTAAGGCAGGTGATTTGGCCGCCGTGGTCCTGCACTACGCCGTAGGCGGCGCTCAGGCCGAGGCCGGTGCCTTTGCCGACGGGCTTGGTGGTGTAGAAAGGATCGAATACGCGCTCCGGTTCGCGGATACCGGGACCGGTGTCGGCGAATTGGATCACGGCATCGTCTCCATGGCGGAGCGCGGTGATCTCGAGAGAGCCTCCGCCGACCTCGGCCAGCGCGTCCACGGCGTTTTCCATGATCTCGTGAAACGCCTGGAACAGTTGATTGGCGTTTCCGGCGACGCGCGGCAACTCGGGTTCGAGCGAAACCGAGACACTGATGCGATCCGAGGAATGTTTGGCTTCGAGCATTTGGGCACAACGTTGCAGCAGCGTTGTCAGGTCCACCGTGATTCTTTCCCCGTGACTCTGCTGGGCAAAGCTCAACAGGTTCGAGACGAGGTCGCGGGTGCGACGGGCCTGATCGACGATTTTGCGAACCATAGCACCCTGCTCGGTGGTGAGGTGTTCGCGGGTCCAGAGCTCGTCGGAGTGAAACATTATGGCGGCGAGGGGATCGTCGATTTCACGGGCCGCGCCTGCGACCAGATGAGCGAGCGAAGCCAGTTTTTCTTTTTGCACCAGATGAGTCTGCAGCCGCTGCTGGTCGTCATACGCCTCGCGAGACTCCTGCAAAAGGCGCATCAATGTCTGGTCCTGGATGTATTGCCGCAGAAACACGAAAGCGCCCAGCACGAGCATCGCGGCCAGCACCGCGAACAGACGAAAAGTTCGCGATGCCAGGGGCGACTTGTCGAAAAGGAAAGTCCACAATCCCAGCACGGGCAACGAGAGAATGGCCAGCATGGCTAGCTTCGGCGCAAGGATTCCCCAGCGCCATTTCCCGGGCGGCGGTTCGCTGGTGAGTTGCTCCCGGCGCGCGGCGAGCGCGGCTGCCGCCATCCAGGCGAGCGCGGCTACCATGGGAACGTCCAGCAGGCTGCCCGAGTAATAGGTCCCTGCGGCAAACGCATGGTCCAGTAAATAGGCGCCGATGGTGTGCAAAACAAGAGCGCCGAGAAAACTTGCGTACAAGCGCCTCCAGCGTCCCGAACTCGTCCACACCGCAAATCCGAGGACTGCCAACACCAGCAGGTTTTCAACCTGATAAAGCCCCTCATAGTGATACTCGTAAGCGGGCACGTTTAGCACGACGTATTGGTGGGGAAAGACGATGAAAGCGTAGAGGAATATCCACCACACCAGCAACATGAGAAAGTTCAGCGCGCTGAGTTGAAAGCGCGATTCGTTGCGGGTGAGGTCAGGACGCCAGCCCACGGCCGCCATGATGGGGATCACGTGAAAAAACAGGATGATGTCCCAGAAGTACGGATCGGGAATGTCGAGATGGAGGATAACCTCGCGATAAACCCACGCCCCCTGGTTGAGGCCGCGCAGGAAAAACCCCAATGCCATGAGCAACCAGAAGCGGCTCGCCAACCGGGGTCCGGAGAAAGCGTTCGCCAGCATGATGGCTCCGCATCCGAGCATCAGGAGTAGCACAAAAATGTCAGAGAATGCCGTGAGGGGAGCTCCGGGATGGCTGGCCAGCGACACGACGACGTAAACCAGGGGAATCCCGGCCGCGGCGATAACCCGACGGTGGCGGCGAAACAGATTCATCCAGTTCAATTCTAAGGCAGGCGTTCTGGGTTCCGGGAGTTGAGTGGCTGGTGGCAGGTTACTTTGGTGACCTTCCGGCGGTTGGACGCTGACGAAGTCCTCAGGGGCTGAAGCCCTTGCTGGAGATTGGGAGATTGATCGCAGCACTGAAGCGCTGCACTACCCACAGGCGGTTGGGTTCGTATTCGGTGGCTAAGGAGAAAGGCTTGGAACAAGAGTGTCCGTCCTACACTGTCTAGAGCGAGGGACAGGAGTGTCCCTCCTACACAAGCGGGATGTTCTAGAATCAATGTAGGAAGCGGTATTTCGACGTTTCCCCGGGTGGTGCCTCATGGCCTTTCCTGTTACTCGCCTTCGCCGTCTTCGCCGTAGTGGAGAACTTCGCAATCTGGTGCGGGAGACACGCCTTACCCCGGACGCGTTTGTCTATCCCCTGTTCGTTTGCCCTGGGGAAGGTGTGCGCAAGGAAGTCCGCTCGATGCCGGGCGTGTTCAACCTGTCAGTGGACGAGGCGGTGAAAGAAGCTGAGGAGGCGCACGCGTTGGGCGTGCCGGCGGTGATCCTGTTCGGCCTGCCGGAGAAAAAAGATGAAGTGGCCAGCGGGGCGTGGGACGAAGATGGCATTGTGCAGAGGGCCGCGCGTGCCTTGAAACGGGAGGTCCCCGAGCTGATTCTGATGGGGGATGTGTGCCTCTGCGAATATATGTCGCACGGACACTGCGGGATTGTGAAAACGACGTCGATGCCACAATCTCTGGGCGCCGCGGTTCGGGAGGCGCTGACCCCGTCGCAGCGCGTGCTGATGGTGAGAAATGACGAAGAGAAAGACAAGGCGATCGCAACGCTGGCAGCGGTCGCCGAGCGCGCTGTGCAGTCGAGTTTCGAGATCGACAACGACGCGTCGCTGGAACTGCTGGCGCGAACGTCGGTATCGCTGGCGCGAGCGGGCGTGGACATCATCGCGCCGTCGGACATGATGGACGGGCGTGTAGGCGCGATCCGTGGCGCGCTCGACAAAGCGGGCTTCACGAATACGCCGATTCTTTCCTACGCGGCGAAGTTCGCTTCCGGCTATTACGGACCGTTCCGCGAAGCAGCAGACTCAGCTCCGCAATTCGGCGACCGCCGTTCGTATCAAATGGATGGCGCCAACTTGCGGGAAGCCATGCGCGAAATCGAACTCGACATTGAAGAAGGCGCGGACATGATCATGGTGAAGCCGGCCATGCCCTATCTCGATGTGATCGCGGCGGCGCGCGAGCGCTTCGACTTGCCGCTGGCGGCGTATCAGGTTTCCGGGGAGTATGCCATGATCGAAGCGGCCGCGCGCAACAATTGGATTGACCGGGAACGGGTGATAATGGAATCGCTGGTGAGCATCCGGCGCGCGGGTGCCAGCATTATTCTGACTTACTATGCTAAGGATGCGGCGCGCCTGCTGGGGTGAGTTGGGAAGGGCCTGTGCCCTACGAGTATGTGCCCCAACCCTTCGCGGGCGAGGCGCCCGCGGCAAATGCCGCTTCCGCGCAGCTTTGATTACATCCCTTTATTTTTATTTCATCTCACTCAATTTTTTTAACATTTCTTTTCCGTTGTCGTTTTTTGGATTCAATTCCAGCGATTTCTCGTAATTCTTGATTGCCAGATCTTTCTGCCCGGTCTTCATGTAGGCCTCGCCAAGGCTGTCGTAAGCGTTGGACGACTGCGGATAATCCTGCACGTTGCGCTGGAACACGGTGATGGCATCCTGCTCGTGTCCGCCATAGAGCAACGTGTAGCCCAACTGATTCAGCTCCCGTTCTCCAGCGTCGGCCGCGAGCGCGCCTGATTTTCTTAGTTCCGCATAGCGATCGAGCGCGGTCTGTGTGCCTCGCAGTTTTCCAATCAATACGATGGGATGCAACTCTTCCGCTTTGTAATTCCACGCGTATTCTTTCGCAACGCTGCGCAGGAGCAGATCGGCCACAGCGATGCCGTTGTCGGAATCTGCCATGATCGCAATGCCGTTACCGGTTTGCCAGTTCATGGTGAGCAAAGCTTGAAAGCCTTCGTCGGCACCGTTGTGGCCAAATACGCCGGGATTGTGGTCGTCGACGAAAAAGCCGAGGCCCGCGCCTTCGTGCGGCAATACCGGTGTCAGCATCTCTTCGACAGTCTTCTGCGTAAGAACTTTGTTTGACTTTCCATTCTTCGATTGCGCAATTTCGATGGCAAATTTCGCCAGATCGGTGGGCGTGGTCCACAATCCTGCCGCGGCCATTTCCGGATAGATGTGCCATCTGCCGTGGACGGGCTTACCATCCGCGTAGGTTGCGGTCGCCGTGAGGGCCGCGCGGGCGGGCGAAAGCGGCTGCTCATACCCGCTGGCGGTCATGCCAACTTTTTCGAGGACGGTTTCACGTAGAAGAGCGGGAAACGCCTTCCCGGTTACGTCCATCATCAATAGTTGCTCGATCGTCACGCCGCCACCGGAATATCGTTCTTGCGTCCCCGGCACGAAGTCCACGCGCACAGGCGCGGTGTTGGCTGGCTTCTCTCCATTCAAAATCTGGACGATGGTCGGCAGCGGCGCGTCCACGTCGTATCCGGGAAATCCGTGCACGGTGAGGCCGGCGGTGTGCGACATAAGCCGACGGAGGGTTACTTTCTGGTCTTTGGTGAACTCGTTGTCGGGAACCTTCCACGTCTTCAACTTCTCGTTGACGTTTTCATCCAGCGAGAGCTTGCCCTTTTCTACCAGCGCCAGCGCGGCCGTGGCCGCGACCGGCTTGCTGATCGAGCCCGCCTGAAACAGCGTTCCAGTTCCCACGGGCGTGGTCGCTCCGGTGCCAATCACGCCGTATCCCTTCGCCCAGACAATTTTGTAGTTGTCGATTACGGCGACGCTCACGCCGGGCACATTGTAGGCACTCATGGCTTGCGCCAGATTGAGGCGGAGCGGTGGCTCTTTCTCGCCCATCGGGATATCGAGTACCAAAGCTTCGATTCTCTGGATTCGCGCTTCCTGCGTGGTCGGGGCGGAGGATGATTGGCCGGATGGTTTGGTCGGTGCGGCCGAGCTTCCCAGCGTGCACAGCAGGACCAACGCGAGGAAGGGTGCGGGCACATTTCCTTGGCGAATCTTTGATCTTAAGAAGCGGGAGGTTGAGAAACCGTTTTCTCGCATAGGGGTGTGACGGTCGCGATCAAGAAAGGACATCATGGACCGGATCCTTTTTACTCCGAAGCTCGGGTGATATCTGACAGCAGTCTACGCTCCGGAACCTTGCCTGGCTTGAAATCTCACTTCGACCAAGCGGCGCGCGAACGCTTCGGCTTGCCGCTGGCGGCGTTTCCGGGGCCGTTTGCCTGATCGAAGCAGCCGCCCACCATCGCGGCCGGGTGATGATGGGTGATGATCGAGTCGCCGGTGAGCATCCGGCTGGGCGGCGGCCAGCATTATTCTGACCTATTACGCTAAGGATGCGGCGAGGCTGCTGGGGTGAGTGGGAAGGGTGTGTGCCTAAAGAGTGTGCCCCAGGCCCGCGGCGAGTCACCGGCGGCCACACGAGCAAAGACAGAATTGCGGCCCGGGGGGCTCACGACTCAGAGCTGGTTCAGGCCTGAGATCGTGAGCCCCCCGGGTTTTTCTCCTAAGTATCTTTTTCTAAGTATCAGTTTCCTAAATATCAGCTGGCCCGGCGCATTGGTTTGTCGCTCTTGGCAAAATCTGCCTTTGCTTCGCTGGTCGAAGAGATGTCCTCCGCGCCCGTGAGCTCGAGAATCTCCTTCGCGCGCTTTGTCCAATCTGAACTGTCGGAGTGAACGGAGAGCAGGATGCCGCCGTTTTTCACGCGGCCTTCATAGCGCTTGGCTTCGTACTCTGGGATACCGAGGCCAATCAGGGCACCCGTGAAGCCGCCGACCGCGCCGCCCACGCCGAGTCCGGCCAACGCCGCCACAATCGGCCCCGCCGCGATGAAGGGCCCCAGTCCAGGGATGGCCAGCGCTCCGATTCCAGCGAGCCAGCCTAAACCACCGCCGATGACGGCGCCGGTTCCCGCGCCCGCCGTCGCGCCTTCGGGCGCCTTGGTTCCTTTTTCGTGAGCGAAGTCTTTGGTACCCACGTTTTCAGGAAACAACACGGAAATATCGGTGCTGCGAAATCCAGCAGACTTCAATGCGTCCACGCCATTTTCGAGGTTTGCATACTGGGAATAAATTCCGAAAACCGCTGTATTTTTTCCAGACATAATTAAGATCTCCTTTTTTAGGTAGCTGCGTGACTACTGCTTCGGTACGACGTCCATTTTGTTCGTAACTTTGTCTGCGCCAACCAAGTCGACTGCCTTGGCTGCGATGACTTTCATTTCTTCCTCCGAGCGTACGGGCCCCTTGAGGGTCACTGCGCCGTTTTTCGCGATGACCTTCACGTTGTGTCCGTAAGTTGAAAGCGACTTGTCGGCGATGATGGCTTTGCGAAGTTGCTGAGTAATCTGCATATCCGACTGGTTCGAAGGTTGCTGGTCGGCGGTGGGCTCGTTCGGGTTTTGGTCTCTCTGATTGACCTTTGTATTGTCAGCCTGCGGAGCAGCGGATTGATTGGCTGAGTCCTGCGCACCAGCTGCAGCCCAGGTACCAAGAAGAAGACCGGCAAACAGCGCTGTACGAATGGTGATTTGCGAGACAGTTTTCATTAGACCTCCTTGCGAATTTGTTGTGCGGCTTTAGTTTTCCGGCGGAGACCGAGACCCGCAGCGGAGAAATGCTGTTGGCATGCTCCAAATGCTCCGGTGCGCCTTCGATGGGACGTCAGCCTTCCGTGCCGGTAGCGCTCCTCACCGCGGAGGAGAAGCAATCCCGAACCCGTCCACCGAGGTCCTGAACTCTTTCTCCGATCGCGTCGCGAGTTTCCTGACCGCTGGCCGGGGCCAGCAAAATCGCGGCACTCAGCCCAATGCCCACACCTGCGGCGAAAGTCAGGGCGTTGCGCAAATTATGGTCTTCGCCTTGATAAAGTTCACGAGCCTGGTCTCGAACGTCTGACACCTGTTGCGCGGCCTGGTCGACGGTGTCGGAGACACGGTCGCGCACATCGCTGGCGAAGCGATCTGACTGGTCCAAAAAGTACACGGCTGTCTTCAGGATCGATTTGACTAGATTCTTCATAGAGTTCACCCCTTCCTCTTGATGAGCGTTTCCCGAGCACGAAATCGACATATCCCTTAGTTGCCGAAAGCGAGACGAATGGAACGAACGGCTGAAAACTTTTTTGCCACTGGAGTGTCAGGTTGAGAAACTGGAGGAGACCAAGGCTTGAGCGCAGGCATGTGTGATTTTCGTAGTGGGGTAGCGACGCTCTAGGCTCCGGAACCTTGGCTGGCTTGAAATCTCACTTCGACCAGGCGACGGTCTTCGTCGGAGACTTTAAACATGGAGCGGGGCTTCAGTTCGAGGAAGCTGGCGATAAAGACTTCGGGGATCTGGCCAATGCGGGTGTTGTAGGTGTTGACGTCGTCATTGAAGAACTCGCGGCGGTCGGCGATGCGCTCTTCGAGTTCGCTGATGCGGTTCTGCAGTTTGAGGAAATTTTCGTTGGCTTTGAGCTGCGGATAATTTTCTGCGACGGCGAACAGGCTGCGTAGCGCGCCGGTCATCTGCAGGTCGGCAGTGGCTTTCTGGCCGATGCTGGCCGCGTTCATGGATGCGGCGCGCGCCTGGGTCACCGCAAGAAGCGTCTGCTGTTCGTGCTGCATGTAGCCTTTTACGGTCTCGACCAGGTTGGGGATTTCGTCGTGGCGCTGCTTGAGCAGGACGTCAACGTTGGCCCAGGCCCGGTCGTTCTCGTTGCGCAGGCGGACGAGCTCGTTGTAGAGAATCACGGCATAGATAAACGCGCCTGCGAGGAACAGGAAGAACGCCAGGCCGGTGATGATGTTGCTGTTCATTTTTGCTCTGGGTGATAGTCCAAGGTGCCAGCAGAGCGGGGAGCGGGGCAAGTGCTAAGGCAGTGGCCAGGGGTCAGTCACTCGGGCCAGGGATCGACTGCTGCGAACAATTCCGTCGGGCTTCGCCCTGGCGGGACGGCCGAGGGCGGGCGGCCGTCCCCACACGAGTTTGTTTAGTCTTTAGGCTTTGCTAGGGCTTTTTGGGGGTCAGGTCGCAGGACTTTCTCACTTCATCCAGGTTCAGGCCGGCAGGCGAGAATTCTGCGATCGCGTAACCCGTTCTGGTCTTGATTTCAACGTTGAACACCTGGGATGCCATCGCGCCGCGCACGGTACCTTTGTCCATGTCGAGGAAGCGTCCCGCCACCCAGTTCCAGCCCTTGTGGTCGTGGCTTCCGTCGAAGCGCACCATGACCTCCATTTTAGGCTGGCCCCAAAAGCCTGGATAATCTGGCCGCCCTAACTTGGCTCCGGGATTGAAGTGGGCGTGATCATATTTGCCATTGGTGCATACGAGCTCGACCCGCGGCTTGTAGTCCGGGTCTTCCCGCAAATAGTTATTTGACAGCAGTTCGAACCGGACTTTTTTCGCGCCCGTCATCTTGTCTTCGGATTGAAACTTCATCCATTGACCGCCGGCGGAGACGCCGTCGCTTTCGCCCTGGTTAGGGCTCATGGCGCCCCCGGATGCATCCTGAGCGAAGGCCGACAGCGTGGCCAGGCACACGAGTACGAGACCGACCAAAAGAGTCTTTGCGGTCAGAGTTGAGCCAGTAAGGGATGAGAAATTCTTCGGAAATGTGCGCAATTCTTTCAAGTTCGCCTCCAGACACAAATACCTATATCTATATTGAACCGCAGTGGCGGGAAAAAGTTGCACGAAAAGGACGTACCCTAGCGCGAGTCTATGCGCAGATCGATGTAGACTTCGGAGCGGTCGTCGAACTGGCTAACGGATTTGGTATCACTCTTGTGGCCGTTGTACTGGGCGTAGACTTCGTAGTCCACGGCGCTGGACAGCGCCGGGAAGCGGTAGGTACCGTCCTGGTTGACGATGTAGGTCTTAACCGCGCGCGTGCGCGTATTAGTTAGATAGACGACGGCGTTGACCACAGGGTTGTCCCGGCCGTCCAGAACTTTGCCGTAGAGGAGACGTCCGGCGTTCTTGTCTTTCTTGTCCGGCGAGGCATGGGCCAAGCCACACAAAGCCACGAGCAGGGCGCAGGAGGCTAGGATGGCCATGGAACCTCGGGGATACATGCCGTATGTCATTTCTTATTATTTTTATTGTCTCACGTGGGGCCGTCACGGCAACCTTGCGGGAAGCCTTCACGGCAACCCCCTGCGCAATTCAAACAGTTAGTTTCGGCGGTAGGGATGTTTCGACTCCGCCGTCTCGGTCGAGGAACAAACGGCCCGCCTCCGCTCCGCATGACAGGACCCAAAACCCAGGCAGACATGGCGGCAGCAGACGACCAGAACCGGTATACGATGAACACGTCTATGGGGCCAAGTGGAGGCCCGTGTCTTCGCGTTCGTCATAGTCGACATGTACTTTCACTTCGCTGACCTGGTGCAAAGGCTTGCCGTCGGCAGTCTTCACGCCTTTGAGGTCCGCGGTCAGAATGTAATCCGTTTCGCCGGGAGGGACGCGCTGGGCGAATTCTCCGCGATGGTCGGAGTAGACCTCCCATTTGGCTTTTTTGTCCTGAGCGCGGCGGATCTTGACCGGGATGCCGTAGACCGGCCGTTCGTCGGGACCCCAGACCGTCCCAAAAATCAGGGCGTACTCGTTCTTCGAGGGCTTGGAATCGGCTGCCAGCTGGCCCATTCGGCCTGGGGCAGG
>Ga0209006_10003055_pt1 | contig 15202 bp, 11 predicted proteins | sample JacPin_JW_Ref_O2_FD_188567 | JGI IMG/M metagenome (GOLD analysis project Ga0209006, IMG submission 188567) | Forest soil microbial communities from Algoma, Ontario, Canada - Jack Pine, Ontario site 1_JW_Ref_O2 (SPAdes) (version 2) | ecosystem: Environmental > Terrestrial > Soil > Boreal... | reverse complement strand
GCGATGCAGCCTTTCTTCGCCGGGGCTTTTGGCAATCCATCCTCTCCGCACCAACATGGTTTGCGCACACGCGACGCCCTGGAGGCCGCCCGCGCCCAGGTGGCCGGCCTTATCAACGCCGCATCGCCCGAGGAAATCATTTTTACTTCCGACGGCACGGAATCCGCCAACTTCGCTGTCAAAGGCACAGCCTGGGCGCAGCAGCGTCGCGGAAAACATATTGTTGTCAGCAGCATCGAGCATCCGGCTGTGCTTAATTCGGTTGCGTTCCTGGAGAAGCATGGCTTCACCTGTGCGCGCGTCGGCGTCGATGCCCAAGGCTTCGTCGATCCCGAACGCATCCGCGCTGCCATTACTGACAAGACTATTTTGGTCGCTGTTCACCTGGTCAATCACGAGATCGGCACGCTGGAACCGATCCTGGAGATCGCCGCCATCGCCCACAAAAAAGGCATCCCGCTCTATGTCGATGCCGAAGCCGCCGTGGGCTGGATGCCAGTCGATGTCCAGGCGTTGGGCGCAGACTTGCTTTCGTTCTCGCCGCATCGCTTCTACGGGCCCAAAGGAGTCGGCGTCTTGTATCGCCATCGCCGCGCGCGCCTGCAATCTCTGTTGCACGGCGGCGATCAGGAAGGCGGCCGCCGCGCCGGCGTGGAGAACCTGCCTGGAATTGTTGGAGCGGGTGTCGCGGCAGAAATCGCAGTCCGCGAAATGCCCCGTCGTGCCGCTCATTGCGCGCGCCTGCAAAAGCGTTTATGGGACGGTTTGTACACCAGCGTCCCGCGCCTCACGCTCAACGGGCCCGGCCCCGGCCCCCATCGCAGCTCTGTCAACTTAAATATTTCCACCGAAGGCACCGAAGGGGAAGGCCAGCTCTTGCTCCTTGACACACGTGGCATCGCGGTGGCCAGCGGTTCCGCCTGCGTGACCAAGTCCCTGCGCGCCTCGCATGTCTTGGAAGCCATCGGCCTCGAACCCGCCCTGGCCCAAGCTTCCATCATCCTTTCCCTCGGCCAGGACAACACCGATCAGGACATCGACTACGTCCTGGAAACCTTCCCCAAAGTCGCCGCCAAACTGCGCGCCCTCTCGCCATCGTGGAAGGAGTAGGGCAATTTGACTGAGGCACAGTGCCGAAGTCGCTCAAGTTCAGCCCCAAAATCGGATTGGCTTTTTTGCGGGGGGCGGGCTTTAATTTCGGCGTGTTACATCAACAAACTCTGAGCCAGACGGCTAGTTTCGCGGGCGTCGGCCTCCACAGCGGCAACCGGGTCGAGATGACCTTTCTGCCTGCGCCGCCTAATTCCGGCATTCGCTTCCGCCGAGTGGACTTGGAGGGCAAGCCGGAAATCGAGGCGCGCGTCGATTATGTCAGCACCACCAACCGCTCCACCTCGCTCTCCAAGGGCAACGCCAAAATCCTCACCGTGGAGCATGTCCTGGCCGCTTTCGCCGGGCGCGGCATCGACAACGCCATCGTGGAACTGGACGCCAACGAACCGCCCATTGGCGACGGCAGCGCGCGGGCCTATGTCAGAATGATCCAGGAAGCGGGCGTGGCGCCGCAGGATGAACCGCGCGAAGTATTCCGCCTCACGTCGCCCATTTCCTACCAGAAAGATGACACGAACATTTCCGTTTTTCCGCACGATGGATTGAAGATCACTTGCACCAGCGCCGACAGCAAAGGCCGCTTCACCCAGTTCTACAGCGTTGAGGTGACGCCGGAGTCGTGGGAGCACGAATTGGCCGACGCGCGCACTTTTTGCTTTTTCGAGGAAATCGAATACCTGATCAAGAACGGTTTGATCAAGGGCGGCAGTTTGGAAAACGCCGTCGTCATCCGCGATGACGCCATCCTGACCACCGAGCCGCTGCGTTACCCGGAGGAATTCGTGCGGCACAAGATGCTTGACATCATCGGCGACCTCTCGCTGGTGGGATGCCCGATTGCCGGGCACGTCGTGGCCGTCAAGCCCAGCCATAGCGCCAATTGCGAGGTGGCGCGGCAAATCGCGCAGCAATGGCGCAAGCCGTTGGAGGCCGCCCAAAGTTTTTCGCCGCCGCCGTCTCCCCCGCAAGCGCAGGGCGAGGCGATGGTGATCAAAGACGGCGAGGAACTGGACACGGAACGGTTGATGAAAATCCTGCCGCATCGCTATCCGTTTTTGATGGTCGATAAGATCATCAAGATTGACGGCAACAAAATCACCGGCATCAAAAACGTCTCGATCAACGAGCCGTATTTCCAGGGCCATTTTCCAAACCAGCCGATCATGCCGGGAGTGCTGCAATTGGAAGCGATTGCCCAGGTGGCCGGCGTGATGATGCTCCGACAGGCGGAGAATTTTGGCAAACTGGCCTATTTCATGTCCGCCGAGAGCGTCCGCTGGCGCAAGCCGGTGCGACCCGGGGACACGCTGGTGATCGACGTGGAGTTGATCAAGTCGCGCGGCAAAATCGGCAAGGCCAAAGGGACCTGCCTAGTCAACGGCGAAACCGTCAGCGAGGCCGAAGTGACGTTTATGCTGTTCGCGCGCACTTAGGAACGAAGTTCAATGTTCAATGTTTAAAGTTCAAAGTTGCAACAGATGATTCATTCCACGGCGGTGATTCATGCGAAGGCGCAGATTGGCGCGGGCTGCATTATTGGGCCTTATTGCGTGATTGGCGAAAATGTGACGCTGGGGGACAATTGCCATCTCCATTCCCACGTCGTCATCGACGGCCACACCACGCTTGGTGCAAGCAATGAGATTTTTCCCTTCGCCAGCATCGGCCTGAAAACGCAGGACTTGAAATGGAAGGGCGGCATCACCCGCACGCAAATCGGCAGCCACAACACCTTTCGCGAAAACGTGACCATTCACAGCGCCACCGGCGACGGCGAGGTGACGACCGTCGGTTCGCACAACCATATCCTTGCTTATTGCCACATCGCGCACAACGTCACGCTGGGCGATTACGTCATCATGTCCAACGTGGCGACCCTGGCCGGGCACATCATGGTCGAGGACCGCGCGGTCATCGGGGGATTGGCGGCGGTGCATCAATTCTGCCGCATCGGCACCATGTCCATCATCGGCGGTTGCTCGAAGGTGGTGCAAGACGTGCCCCCTTACATGATGGCCGACGGCAACCCGGCCCGCACTCGCACCATCAACAAGGTAGGCCTGGAGCGCAACGGCGTCTCCGAGGCGTCGCAAGCCGCGCTCAAGCAAGCCTACAAAATCCTTTTCCGCGAACGTCTGACCATTCCGAACGCTTTGGCCAAAATCGAATCCTGCCTCCCGCACTTGCCCGAGCTGCGCCGTCTGATCGAGTTCGTCCGAGGCAGCGAGCGTGGCATCAGCAAGTGATGATCGGGGCTTGAGGTTTCAAAAACTCCGCTAGGCTTCGGGAAAGACTTCTTCAAAACTAAATCCGTTTCGAAAACCATCTCTTGAATCTCGAGGCCCTTTTGCCAGGATGCCTGCGTCAATCATTTCAAAAATGATTTCGCCAAAATCTTCTGTCCGGAAAATATTCCAACTCCATAAAACCCCCTTGGATTCCTTGCGGAATTTTTCGAGGGCCGCCTGCCGGATGATTTCCAGCACTTCCTTGCACGACACGTTGCGAAGTGTTTCCATTGCCGATTGCTCTTGTGGAAGGTTACTTCCAATACCAAGGGCATCGCAGACAAATTCGTAGGCTTCGATCGAATAGCGCGGGTGGCGACCAAGGGAACGTATCAGTACGTCTCGATAGGGATGCGACTCGGAAAATTGAGGGCATGGCAGCACGTCCGCTAATTGGGGCATAGCACGGGCGCATTCCACGCAGAAATCGCTTTTTGTCATGGCATCGTCGATAAACGTAGTGATATGCACGGTTGCCGCTCGCTGCTGACATTTCTGGCACACCATAGTCACTTAACTCATAAATCAGACTGATAATTAATGCACGATAAAATCGGCGCTCAGTGTTGATGAGATGCCGAGTGCCGGTAAAAAATGAGGAAGACGAAAACCAATTGTAAAATGGTTAATTTTGGCTCCCCTGGCTCATTGCGTCCTGAGAACGATGTCAAGGACCGGCCAGACGAAAAAACCGATTTGCGGCGGATGGCAAAATGAACACCTGGCTCTCGCTGCCAATGGCCGCATAATTGGTCGAGATATTGACGATCAACGCCTGCGGCGCATCGCCAATGATCATGCGAGGCGCATTGGACTGATCCACCAGATAACGCCCCGTCACGCTCCGCCGCAACGGATAAGCCGGCGCGCCAACTGCTGAAGGCAGATTCACGAGGAACCACCCGGTCGCAAGGATCGCCGTCGTCTGTTTGAGAACATTCATGCCAGCCTCGACGTTATTGTCGTGCAATTGTTTCAACGCAATTCATATTTTCCTCTCTAAACTGCAATCCTTCAAAAAGTCGCTCATCCACGAGAGGATTTTGTCAGGGGAATGTTTGTCAGAGGAATAAGACCAAACGAAAACGGAAGGTCAAAAATATGGAGGTACCAGGATAAGAATTAGGAATTTTCTGGCCTCCATTTTTCTTCCTATTGTCTGGCCGTTGTCAAGGACCGAGGGCGACGGAACAAATTTGAAATCTCGTATTCCCATTCCCTTGACAAACATTCCTCTGACAAATCGGGCTTTTCTGTTTGCAATCCACTATCCTCCCTTTGGCTGCGCTGCGATCTTTGCGCGGGAAAAAGCCATCAGAAAAGTCGTGCTTAATAAAAAAACGGCGTGTGGCTCATTGGGACGGCACGTCTTGGCTTTTGACTTTTTGGGTTTCCGGGGCGACGCTGGACTTCGCCATCATGAACGATGCCGTGAAAATTGAAACCCGCTCCGAGTACACGCGCGGGGAGTTGGACCTCGACCAGCTCAAGCCGAGCCCGTTCGACCAATTTGCGCTCTGGTTTGAGCAGGCCATCGCTGCCAAGGTCGTCGAGCCGAACGCCATGAGCCTCGCTACGGTGGGGGCCGATCAGCGCCCGCTGGTACGCACTGTGCTAATGAAAATCTTTGATCAGCGCGGGTTCGTGTTCTTTACCAATTTCGAAAGCCGCAAGGCCCGTCAGATCGGCGAGAACTCCAACGTCTCGCTGCTCTTCCCCTGGCTGGCGCTGGAACGCCAGGTCATCGTCTGCGGCGCGGCAGAGAAAATTTCCACCGCCGAATCGCTGTCCTATTTCATCACCCGCCCGCGCGGGAGCCAACTGGGCGCCTGGGTCTCGGCGCAAAGTTCGGTCATCACGACGCGTTCGCTGCTGGAGCAGAAATGGGAGGAAATGAAGCGCAAATTCGGCGACGGCGAGGTGCCGCTGCCCTCGTTCTGGGGCGGCTTCCGCGTCGTCCCCCGCGACATCGAGTTCTGGCAAGGCCGCCCCAGCCGTTTGCACGACCGCTTCCTCTACACGCGCCAACCCGACGCCTCCTGGAAAATCGACCGCCTAGCTCCTTGAGGCGTGAGTTGCTAATTCCAATTTCCGCAGAGCATGGCCAAATTGTCGGTAGGGCGAGACTCCGTCGAGCCGTGACTTTTTCCCGCGAAATCGATTTACGGCTCGACGGAGTCTCGCCTTACCGTTGGGCCAATTTTCAAAACATAAAGGGCATTGCAGGCATCACGAATCCCTAATCGGAAGCCGCCGCACGAGCCTCCTCATCGGCAATGATCTGCCGCTGCCGACGTTGTTCTTCCAACTCGGCCAGTTCACGGTCAAGGGCTTGAATTTGCTGAGGCGTGAATTGGAGAGTGGTTGGAATGGGTGCTCCGCAAAACCCGCAGCGCTTTAATCGCCGGCTGTAAATTCCCCGTTTGCAAGTTGGACAGTGATAGCCGCCTGCGGGAACTTGCGCCCGAAACTCGGCCTCCTGGCCAGCATTTGAGCCATCGCTCATCACACCGAGAGCATATCCCGAGGTCCGTCCATAGGCAAGCACAATCATACGTGTAAGTATTATTTTGGTTGCCAAATGCCCGGCGCCGGGCGATGTTCTTCCCGGTCGAATAATCGTGTTATGCCGCTGACGAATCGTTCTGCGTTGGTCTCCGTTTTGCGCGCGTGCATCATTTTGATGATGTGCTGCTGCGGCACTCGCGTCCCCGCCGCCGATTGGCCTATTTTCCGCGGCAATCCCGCCTTGACGGGCGTCGCCGCGAGCACCCTTCCCGCCAAGCCCGCCCTGCTCTGGACTTTCAAGACGAGCGGGCCGGTTAGATCGTCTGCTGTCATCGGAGGGGGCAAAGTTTTCATCGGCTCCAATGACGGGCAGGTTCATGCGCTTGAATTCGCCTCCGGCCACGAACTCTGGGCTTTCAAGGCCGACTCCGCCGTGCAAGCGCCGCCGTTGCTGGCCAATAATTCCATTTTCGTCGGCAGCGTCGAGGGCATTTTTTACGCCATCAATGCCTCCGACGGCCATCAACTCTGGAAATACGCGACCGAGGGCAAGATTCTCGCCTCGGCCAATGCCGTGTCCTCCGGCGACGCCCCGCCGCACATTCTGGTCGGCAGCTACGATTTCAAACTTTATTGCCTCAACGCCACCAACGGCGCCGTCATCTGGTCTTACGAAACTGGCAATTACATCAACGGCTCGTGCGCCGTGGCCGGCGGACAAGCCATCTTCGGCGGATGCGACGCGCTGGTCCACGTGCTGGATGTCGTCACCGGCACCAAGATCAAGGAAATCGACGCCGGCGCTTACATCGCGGCCTCGGCGGCGCTGGCGGGCAACCACGCCTACTTCGGCCATTACGACAACGAGTTTTTGAGCGTCGATCTCGGCGAAGGCAAAGTCGTCTGGCGCTATCGCGACCTGGATTTTCCCTACATGGCGGCGGCGGCGGTGACGGATGATCGCGTCGTTTTCGGCGGACACGACAAGGCGCTCCATGCCGTCGATCGCGCCACGGGCAAGGGCCTTTGGAAATTTCCCACCGGCGGCAAAGTCGAAAGTTCGCCCGTCGTGGCCGGCGACAAAGTCGTCTTCGGCTCGGATGACGGCTCAGTCTATATGGTTTCGCTGGCGGACGGAAAACAGCTTTGGTCTTACGAGATTGGCCAGGCGGTGACGAGTTCGCCTGCTGTGGCTGGTGAAAAAATTGTGATAGGATCAGACGATGGCGGCGTCTATTGCTTTGGCCAAAAAGGTTGAATAAAGGTTGCATGAAACAAATCGAAAGAACGCGCGGATTATGAGCATGACCGAAACAGCCCCAACTCCCAGCCCGCCTCTGCAGAAGCAGACGACGGTCGGCAATTACTTCGTCTCCAATTACCCGCCCTTTTCCTTTTGGAAGCCGGAGCTGGCGCCCGACGTCTTCTCCGCCCTGCATCGTCCGCCGGCGCCCGGCACGCCGCTTGGGGTTTATCTCCACATTCCGTTTTGCCGCAAGCGCTGCCATTTTTGCTATTTCAAGGTCTATACCGACAAAGATTCGGCGGCCATTCGCGGTTACATCGAGGCCGCCCTGCGCGAACTCGCGCTTTACGCGGGCCAGCCGATGATCGGCGGGCGCAAGGCCAATTTCGTTTATTTCGGCGGAGGCACGCCTTCCTATCTTTCGGTGGAACAACTCCGCTATTTGACCGACGGCATGAAGGAATTGATTTCCTGGGACGGCGCGGAGGAAGTGACCTTCGAGTGCGAGCCGGGAACGTTGACCCCGCACAAGCTCAAGGCCATTCGCGAAATGGGCGTGACGCGACTGAGTCTCGGCGTGGAGAATTTTGACGATCACATCCTGGAGATCAATGGCCGCGCGCATCACAGCAAGGAAATCGCCCGCGCCTACGCTTACGCGCGCGAGCTGGAATTTCCGCAGATCAACATCGACCTCATCGCCGGCATGGTCGAGGAGACTGAAGCCAATTGGAAGGAATGCGTGCGCAAAACCATCGAGATTTCACCCGACAGCGTGACGATTTACCAGATGGAAGTCCCCTACAACACCGACATCTACCAGACCATGAAAGCCGCGGGCCAACTGGTCGCGCCGGTGGCGGATTGGGACACCAAGCGCGCGTGGGTGGCGTGGGCTTTCGCGGAATTGGAGCGCGCCGGCTACACCGTGGGCAGCGCCTACACCGCAGTCAAGAATAAGGAAAAGACGCGCTTCATCTATCGCGACCGGCTCTGGGCGGGGGCGGATTTGATCGGCCTGGGCGTGGCGTCCTTCGGCCAATTGCAAGGGACGCACTGCCAAAATTTGCACGATTTCGAGCCATACGTTAAATCGGTGCAGGCCGGGAAATTGCCCGTCTATCGCGCCATGACGCCCAATGCGGACGAGCGCTTGATCCGCGAATTCATCCTGCAACTCAAATTGGGCCGGACCGACGTCGGCTACTTCCAGAACAAATTCGGCGTCGATGTGCGCGAGCGTTTCGCCCAGCCGTTGCGGACGTTGCACGATTGGGGTTTCGGCGGCGTGGAAGGCGACGCGGTCGTGCTCAATCGCGAAGGGCTGCTGCAAGTCGATCGGTTGCTGCACGAATTTTTTCTCCCCGAACACAGAAACGCGAGGTACGCCTGAATCTCAAAGCAAGCGCATTAGCACAAACCTCGGCGGAGCCGGTCATTTCCGGCCTGTATCCGTTGGAGGATTTTTATGCGCGACGGGCCGGAGCGGCGCCCATCGTGCGGACCGATCCCTCCTCTTTGGATCTGCTCGCCAGGTCTTATGCGCGCGCCGGTCGAGCGGCCTTGATCTGGACGCCCATCGAAGCCGCCGCGGTCCCCGAGCCTTATCGTTCGCTGCTGGTTCACAGCATTGATATGACTTCGACCTTGGAAAATTTTCACAACGACAAGCTGCACGTCGAATTGCTGGGGCGCCACGTCAACGGCCAGGAGTATTTCCGCGAAGTGGTGCTGCGCCTGGACCAGAGCGATCGCCGCGTGGAGTTCGGGGCGATCAAAATTTTGCTTGACATATTTCCCGCCGAGGCCCGCCAGGAAATTCTGCGCGAACGCCAGGCACTGGGACGAATTCTGACGGAATCCGGCCTTGAGTTTTCCAGCCAGCCGCGCGCCTTTCTGCACCTGGCCGCCGATGATTTCATCAGCCACACTCTGGGTCTGAGCGGCCTGCAATTTCTCTATGGCCGCCGCAACACGCTGGTCGATGCCTGGGAACGGCCGCTGGCCGAGATCGTGGAAATCCTGCCCCCTTCCTGACATGAAAGATCAAAATAACTACGACGCCCTCATCATCGGCGCCGGGCCCGCCGGGTCTGCCGCCGCCGCCATCCTGGCCGAACACGGCCATCGCGTGCTCATCCTCGAGCGGGAGAAATTTCCGCGCTACCACATCGGCGAATCGCTGCTGCCGTTCACCTTTCAGCCGCTGCAACGGCTGGGCTTGATCGATCAAATGCGCGGCTCGGCCTTTGTCAAGAAGTACAGCGTGCAATTTGTCTCGCCGTCGGGCCGGGCCAGCCAGCCGTTCTATTTTTTCGACCGATACGATCGCGAAACCGTCGCGCAAACCTGGCAGGTGCTCCGCTCGGAGTTTGATCAAATGCTCCTCAACAACGCCCGCGCCAAGGGCGCGCAGGTCAAAGAGGAAACGACCGTGCTGGAATTGCTCAAGGACGGCCCGCGCGTCATCGGCGCCCGCGCGCAGACCAAGGGCGGCGCGGCGGTGGAGTACCGCGCGCCCATCACGTTGGATTGCTCCGGCAAGGAGGCCTTCGCTGCCGTGCGCAACAATTGGCGGATGAAAGACCCTTTCCTGAACAAGATCGCCGTCTGGACCTATTACAAAGGCGCCAAGCGCGACGAAGGCATCGACGCCGGCGCCACCACCGTCGCCTACATCCCGGAGAAAGGCTGGTTTTGGTACATCCCGCAGCACAACGATATGATCAGCGTCGGCATCGTTGCGGAAGGAAAATACTTGACACGCGACGGCGTCAAGGCGCCCGAGGCCATTTTCAAACGCGCGGTGGAGGAGAACCAATGGATCAAGGATCACGTGGCCTGCGGCGAGCAGACCGGCCCTTATCGTTTGATCAGCGAATACACGCAGCATGCCCGCCATTGCGGGAGCGACGGTCTGCTGCTGGTCGGGGACGCCTTTGCCTTCCTGGATCCGGTCTTTTCCTCCGGCGTCATGCTGGCCCTCAAGAGCGGCGTCATGGCCGGGGATGAAACGCACCAGGCCATCGTGGAGCGGGATTTTTCGCCCGAACGATTCACCGCCTACGCGCGCCAAATGCGCGAAGGCGTTGAAAACATGCGCCGGCTGGTCTATGCCTTCTATCACCCCAAATTCAGCTTCCGCACCCTGACCAACAAATACCCCGACGCCGTCGGCTCCGTGACCGACTGCCTGAGCGGCGACGTCAACAAAGATTTCTCCGTGCTGTGGAAGCAGATCGAGGAATTCCTCCCCCTGCCCGAAGCGATGCCGGTGGGTGAGCCGCTGTCGGCTGCTGCCGTGGCTGCGGCGGTCTAAGTCGGCGTCATGGCCACCAATCCTGCCGATTGAGCCAGGATGAATTGGTCCTTGTCAAAAGTGACGAAGTACACGGCATGAATTTCCAAGGCGATGGCCACATGCCAAAGGTCGAGCGATCGGCACGACTTTGTCCAAGCCAGTCGTTCAGCCAGTGCTTCGGCATGTCGGAGCGATTCCGTCCAATCCACCGGTTCGTGAATTAGCGTTTCATCGGCCAAGTCTTCCTCAATGTCACGCAGCACCCGACGAGCGTCAGTCGGTTTAATCAGGCCGGTGTAAGCACATTGACGAATAGTTGTTCGCAATTCCAAACGGTGAAGCAGCGTGAATAGAATAGGTTGGCGGCCTGAGCGCGCACGATGACGCAAGGCTGCTGCGGTATGGTCGTTCGGCACATAAAGAGCGACCAGACAGGAGGTGTCAAAATAGGCTTTCAACGGCGCAATCGCGAGAGAACTTCGGACGCCCCGGGAATCGGTTTCGGCGAGATGCGGTTGAGCCGCGCTCTAAAAGCGGCTGCGGATTTACCCGCCTTCTTCGTGAGAGCGGGAACCAGTTTAATCCAAGGCTTGCCGTCGTGGGTAACGACCACAGTTTCACCGGCATGTGCCAGATCTGCGATCATCTCAAATCCCTGAGACGCCTGTTGCTTCGTGACCGTTTTCATGCGGCAAACTTATCCCCAAAGCGCACTTTCAGCAATGCCGAAGCGTAGTCATCGGGGTCGAAAGCATATCAAGCGCCGAATCACATGTTTCCGATGACTGAGCCTTTCGCTGACCCTTTCACTGGCGCAAGCGCGCTTGAATTTTCCGCAGATTACGTGTATCACTTGGACATGAGCAGCTCCACCGAGGAAATCGTGCGAGTTTGCGAGGCTCTGCCGGCGGACAAACAGTCCGAGTTGGCCGACTTCGCGCGTTTTCTCCTCGCTCGCCAGGATGACGAAGCATGGGAGCGCCGCCTCGCTTATCCCCACCCCAGACCTCGTCTCGACGCTTTCTTGCGTGACTCCGCCGCCGAGGGTTTCGATTAAGTCGGCAACCGAACTTCGCTGTGGCGAATATATAAAAGATGGCCTTGGGATTCCACGCGCCGCTCGTCTGCAAGTCGGCATAGACACTCAGTGTAAAAGACACACGTCAGGCCAGGGTAACGCATCCTAAGCGCGTCCTCGGTTCGGCCAACCACTCGCGCGACTTTGAGCCAACGCTCAGAACAATTGGCCAAAATGGTGGCTTCAATTACCTGCCGGTCTGCTTCATTCAACTTGGCCGCGATCGATAGTTCTTCCGTGCTGAGAGGCGGATTCTCCATCGGAATCTCTTCATCCATAAGCAACGGGAATTAGTTAAATCGAGGGCTTGCCGTTGTGAGAGGGCCTTGCGGGCCTGCGACCGCATGGCCCGGCGGCAATATCAGCCTTAGCCTGCTCCCAGATTTTGTCCAAGCGTCCGGCAGCGATGTCGCCGTCAATCTGCTTGTCCCACTTATCGTCCAGATAACTCTGCAACCAGCCAGCGACTTTCCTCGCCTCTTCCACCGGAAGCGTCTGCAATGCCTTTTCAATTTCAACGACCGTGCTCATGATGGAACTATAGTGTTTCGGGTAATCTTTGGCAACTTCCCGTGTGTGGGGACTTCTCTGTCCATTCGCGGGTCGATGAGGCGGATTCTTGCTCAAAAACGCGGTTTCCAGGAATCAACGCAATTTCCTCTGCCAGAACAACTAAGCAGACTCAGGACGCGACACGTCTTAGTACTGACAGAAAAAACAGGCCTTTTTTTGGGCGTTTTGGCAGCTAAATCGATGTTTTGCGAAATAAAAATGCTACTTTGCTTTGCGTTTTTTCATGTTTTTTGAAGATTTTGCAGCCGCAAGTCATTGTATGGCAGCAACAAGCATCGATCCAAACCCTCCAAAAAAAATCATACCAAAAAGCCTACGGTAGGTTTTTTGGGTTTCGCGAACAGGCGTAAAGTCGTCTCCATGATGGATTATAAAAACATCAGCAGGAAGCCGAAGAGACGGGAGAGACAGGGGGACAGGATGCACAGGATGCTCGGAATCTCGAAGCCAAGTGCTTTGGCCGCCCATCTTCGTTACCTTTGCGATCTTCTGTTAAACCCGAAGACGTCCGCCTCTAAGTCGTTGATTCACAGGAAAGGCCTTCTGCAAGTCGTTGATTTTCATGATATTTTCACTTATTTCTCGTGGGTCTCGTGGCGTCCATTCGCGGTTGTGTTTCAGTTCTCCAAAGTTAGAATCCGCCTTACGCAACTCGTTGATTTCCAGGATAGTTTCAGATAGTTCTCGCCTCCTTCTCCTTCGCAAACGGTGCGGCTACAGGTCGGGCGAGGAGGACATCACCGTCCCCTGCGTTGACTTTGCTGAAGCAACGGCCACAATTTCCGCCGCCAAGCATGACCTTCCTGCCCATTGTTGATCGGGAACTGCGTGAGAGTTCGCGCCGCCGCGGCACTTACTGGCTGCGCGTGCGAGTCGCCTTCCAGGCGCTCCTGATTGGCGCGGCCGCCGGCATCATGAATTTTCTCCAGCCGCAGGTCAAACTGGGCACCATGCTGTTTTGGGGATTGTCAGGCGTCGCGATGCTCTTCTGCCTGCTGGCGGGCCGGCGCTCCACGGCCGATTGCCTCAGCCAGGAAAAACGGGAAGGCACGCTGGGATTGCTCTTCTTGACTGATCTCAAAGGTTACGACGTGGTGCTGGGCAAAATGGTGGCGACTTCCATTTCCGGCTTTTACGCCTTGGTGGCGATTTTCCCCGTGCTGGCGATTCCGCTGCTGGCGGGCGGCATGACCAACGGGGAATTCTGGCGCATGGTGCTGGTGCTGGTGAACACCTTCTTCTTTTCCCTCGCCATCGGTATTTTTGCCTCAGCCGTCAGCCGTGAGTATCGAGCGGCCATGGCGGTGAATTTTTTCCTGGCCCTATTGATCATAGGCGTGCCGGCGGCGGGCGGGATTGGGTACGGGATTGCCCGGAACCGGCTGCTGCCGCAGTTGTTTTATTCCTGTCCGATCTTTTCATTCTTCATGTGCAACGACATCAACTATGCGAGTAAGGGTATGGCGCAAAATTTCTGGTGGTCGTTGGCTGTGACTCATGCTCTGGCATGGATGCTGACCTTGTCGGCTTGCTGGATCGTCCCGCGCACCTGGGGCGACAAGCCGCCGCCCGCTCCTTCGCGTCGATGGCGCTGGCGGAACTTGGGGCGAATGCTCAATTACGGCAGCCAAGCCGGGCGCGCCGTGTTCCGCAAACGCGCGCTGGATGTCAACGCATTCTATTGGCTGGCGGGCCGTGAGCGGCTCAAGCCGGCGCACGTCTGGGTTTTCCTGGGCTGCGCCGTGGTTTGGTGGGTGTTGGGGTGGTTGAAATCGGGCACTTATTGGATGGCGGACGCAACTTTTATTAGCACCAGCATCATCATCAATTCCGCGCTCAAACTGTGGATCACGGTGGAAGCCGGGCATCGATTGGGGGAAGACCGGCGCGCGGGCGCCTTTGAATTATTGCTGGCCACGCCGCTGACGGTGAGCGATTTTCTGCGCGGCCAAATACTGGCTTTGCGCCGGCAGTTTCTCAAACCGCTGCTGTTGGTGACCGCGCTGGAATTGATCCTCACGCTGGTGCTCAAACAACATGGGACGCTCAATTCCCAAGACTTTTATACTTGTCTCGCAGGCATTTGCATGTTGTGGGCCGACGTGGTGACGCTGCCCTGGGTGTCGATGGCGGCAGCCTTGACCTCCAAGAGCCAGACGCAGGCGACTTCCTTTACGGTGGCGCGCATTTTCATCCTGCCTTGGGGCGCGTTTGGGTTCATCATGGCCAGTTCAGCCCTGCTTGTTAACTTGGACCTGATACGCTGGCACCCGAGTGATCAATCCGTGCTGGGTTTGTGGTTCGGCTTTGGCGTGGCGACGGATTTGCTCTTCGGCCTGAGCGCCTGGCACACGTTGCGAAAGAATTTCCGCCGCCTAGCCATGCAATCGTTCCTGGCGGAGTCGCCGCGTCCGTCTTGGTGGGTGTTATGCTGGCAGGCAGCCCAATGGACGGGACGCCTGGTCGTGGGGTGCGTCCCGGCACGGGCTAGAAAACCTGCTTTGGCGTGCCTGGTTCTGGGTGTGGCACTGGCGGCTGTGTTCTTGGTGCGCCGCAGTCAGCAACATTTTCCGCCGCCCGTGATGGTGTCAATAACTCAAAGCAACGCGCCCTTCAGCGTCTTTCCCGGCGGGGACAACGGAGTTTTTTTCATCATGCCGGATGGAACTTTGTGGCAATGGGGCAGGCCGGGCGCGCCCCAATCGCCGCGCGCGGTGGCGCCGGAGCAAGTCGGAACCGAGCACGATTGGGTTAAGGTCGTGGGCGCCGGCACGCATTGCCTGGGGCTGCGCGCCGACGGCACGATTTGGGGATGGGGTTTCAGCAATGGCCGGTATGCTCCGGAACCGCAACCGGCCATCCAAGGCAACGACTGGATTGACGTCGGCACCGGCTTGCATCAGGCGGCCGGCATAAAACGCGACGGAACTCTCTGGACTTGGAACGAACCCTTGGTGGCCAACAATGGCGAGGCCAGGGCAAAGGCGAATTTCGCGAGCGGCTTCTATCATTATGCAGGGGCGCCTGTCATCGGTCAGGCTGGGTCCGGAACAGTGTTCGTGCCGTACAGCGACTGGGTATCGGCCGCGCCGAAA
>Ga0209006_10003054_pt1 | contig 15204 bp, 16 predicted proteins | sample JacPin_JW_Ref_O2_FD_188567 | JGI IMG/M metagenome (GOLD analysis project Ga0209006, IMG submission 188567) | Forest soil microbial communities from Algoma, Ontario, Canada - Jack Pine, Ontario site 1_JW_Ref_O2 (SPAdes) (version 2) | ecosystem: Environmental > Terrestrial > Soil > Boreal... | reverse complement strand
TCCGGCAGGCCTCCCGCACTCCCAGCCGCTCTACTACCTCGAAGACGCGGCTCACTGGGCAGGCGAATACATCACAAACAACCCCGGCGGTGGCGAAGGGTTGAACCTGTACGACGTGAGCGGCCTGGCCGACTTCGAGCTCGTGCGCGCGCTGCGAGCCGAGAAGGAGCCACCCGGGCTCGCGATGGACGAAGCGCAGCTGATCGCGGCGCTCGGTCAAAAACTCCAAGCCGCCGAAGAACAGGCGCGGCATGACCCATTCGGCTTCGGTTACCCGTGGGACGAAGCGGATACTGCTTCACACGGCGACGGCCTGTCTGTGATGGCCTCCGAGTACGACTACCTCACAGCGGGGTCGAGCTATCTCGCCTCTGCGGAGCGATGGTTGGGAAACATCCTCGGCGCCAACTCGTGGGGCTCCTCGTTCATCATCGGCGACGGCACGACTTTTCCCCACTGCCCGCAGCACCAGGTGGCCAACATCGTGGGTTCGCTCGACGGCTCGCCACCGATCCTTGCCGGCGCCGTCGTGGAGGGGCCGAGCAGCGAAACGAGCAAGGGCAAGCTCGACGGCATGCGTCCCTGCCCGGCGGGTGGTGGTGACTCGTTCGCGCGTTTCGACAACGCGGCCCACTACGAGGACGATGTGCAGTCCTACACGACCACCGAGCCTGCGATCGATCTCACCGCGTCCTCGCTGCTGGCCTTCTCGTGGCAGATGAGCTCTGCGACACCGCTGCGCAGCCGGATGTGATCGGTGTCCGAAATCGTGGCGCGCACTCATGACGTAGAGGTTTTGCCTATTTTTCAGGGGTGGCGATCGGCTCGATAGACCAGCGCCTGGGGGCGGCCGCCGGCAGGCTGTGGGAGATGGGTGACCTCGCAGAGTTCCGCGCCGGCCTGCTGTCGGTCATGCGGGAGCTGATTCCCGCCGAGATCGCCTCCTACAACGAGATCTCGCGTGAGCCTCCCGCAGCGCTCGTCGTCGGTGACCCCCACGACTCTCTTGGAGCGTTGACGCCTGAGCGCCAGAGGCAGTTCGCGGAGCTGGTCTGGCAGAACCCGCTCGCCGCGCATTTCACTCGCACGGGTGACGCCTCCGCGCAGCGGATGTCTGACTTCATCTCCCGCCGTGACCTGCACCGACTCGAGCTCTACGACCTCTTCTACCGGCCGATCGGAACCGAGCATCAGCTCGCTTTCACCGTCCCCGCTGAGGGTCGACTGATCGGAATCACGCTCAGCCGCTGCACGCGAGACTTCAGCGACGTCGATCGCGAACTGCTCGACAGGGTGCGCGAGATCGTCGTTCCGCTCTATCGCAACCTGCTCGACCGCGCGCGTCTGAAGGCCGTGCTCGCGGCCCTCGACAGCGCCGGCGCCGAGCGGGCCCCGCTCGCGGTCTTCGTGGTTCACGGGGGTGGCGCCCTGGAGGCGACCCACGCCCGCGCCGAGCGCCTGCTGAGCGTGCTCGTCGCCGAGGAGCACGCGTTGCGCCAGTTGCGCGAGTGGGCGGTCCTGCGACGCCACCGACGCGGCATCGTCCGCCAGGGCGAGCCTCTGCGACTGAGCGTGCGCGGAGAAGGACTGCTGGCCAGCTACGTCTATGGAGACCCGGGCGGCCTGGACGCGATCGCCCTGCATGCCGGCCCTCGCCCCGCCGTCGTCGTGATGCGCGACATGGGCCTTACCGCGCGACAGGCAGACGTACTGGAGATGATCTGCGCAGGTGCGAGCAACTTCGAGATCGCGCGCGCTCTGACGCTCAGCGAGCACACCGTGCGCCACCACATCGAGGAGATCTACCGGCGCCTCGGGGTGCGCTCACGCATCGCGGCGGCCAGTCTGGGCGCGCGGGCTCTCCGTGCCGAGGATCGTGGCGGCCTGTTGAGCTGATCCGTGCCGTCCGCCGGCGCGGCGGCGACCGCACGCACCCGATCGGCGTCGAGGGCGTACTCTGACCAGATGCAGGATCCTGGCGAGGGGGCGGGCTGGGAGCGGCTTTTCTGGCTGGTCTTCAAGAGGACTTCCAATCCGGTCGTGCTGCTCGACGAGCAGCGCCGGATCGTCGATGTGAACGGCGCGGCGCTCGCGCTGTTCGAGACCGAGCGAGCGGAGGTCGTCGGTACCTCGATGGCCGACTACATCAGACCCGACGAACGCGACATCGCCGCCCGGGAGTGGGAGCAGTTCCTGGCATCCGGCGAATACACCGGCAAACGGGCGCTCGTGCGGGTCGATGGGTCCGAAGTCCAGACAGAGTTCGCGGCCAGGCTGGAGCGGATCGGCGGGCACCGCTTGGCCACCTACGTGGCGATGGTCGACGGTGAAGGGGAGCCATCGGAGTCCGCGATCTTGAGCGCTGAGCTCCCGCTGACTGATCGCGAGCGCGAAGTCGTCACGCTGATCGCGCTGGGGCGCGAGACCCCGGAGATCGCCAGGGAGCTGCACATCTCGCCCGAGACGGTGCGCACCCATGTGCGTAACGCGATGTCCAAGCTCGGCGCGCGTACGCGCGCGCAGCTCGTCGCACTCGTCCTTTGCGGTGGGCACGCGGTCCGGGTTAAGGGTCTGGACGAATAGCCACGTAGAAATCCCTCATACGCGGTATTGCGCCGGGCGTGCCGGCGTTCGAGCATTGCGCGGTGCCAGGCGAGCTTACGTTGACCCATCGCGAGCGCGAGGTGGTCACGCTGATCGCCCTGGGGCACGAGACCGCGGAGATCGGCAGAGAGCTGCACATCTCGCCCGAGACGGTGCGCACCCACGTCCGTAACGCGATGTCCAAGCTCGGAGCGCGTACGCGCGCGCAGCTCGTCGCGGTCTTCATTTGCAGGGTGCACGCAGTCGAGGTTCCCAGCCTGGAGGAGTAGGGGAGCGGAAAATCCCGCAAACGCGGTATTGCGCTCGGCGTGCGCGCGACCGAGCATTCCGCTGTGGCTTTCGCGTTCGCTCTCGGCAGGGGTCGCCGCGCTCGCCAGCGTGTTCGTGACGATCAGGATCTCCTCGACGCGCTGCTCAGGATCGTCGGACTCCCGGTCGTCGCCTGCGCCGCCGACGGCACCCTCACTCATGCCAACCGCGCCACCTGCGAGTTGCTCCGCGCCGACTTGACGACGGGCACGCCGCCGCAGTCCTGGATCGAGGAGCTGCGTCCTCGCACCCCTTCAGGATTGCCGTTGGCGCGAGAGGACCTGCCGCCCGTGCGCGCGCTGGAAGGCGAAGTCGTCCGCGGCGTGGACGTGCTCGTGGACATCCACGGCAGCGACGTCCTGCTGTGCGCACGGGCCAGTCCGATCACCGACGAGCGTGGCCGGCGACGAGGCGCCGTCGTGGTGATGGAAGACGTCACCGAGCAGCGCCGACTGGAGAAGGAACGCCGGCTCGGCCTAGACTGTTCAGCCACACCCCTTTAGGAGGCTGGATGGGATTCGATCAGTATCACGAGCCACCGCAGGAGCTGTCCGCGCCGACGCGGACTTTCGCACGCATGTGCGCATCGCTTACCGAGGAGGCTGAAGCGATCGGCTGGTACGAGCAGCGCCTGGCCGTCGAGAGCGACGCCGAGGCGCTCGCGATCATGCGCGACGCACAGGGCGAGGAGTTCAAGCACTTCAGCATGGACCTTGAGTTCCTACTGCGAAGGACCCCGCTGTGGCGCGAGATCGCGCGTGGCATCCTGTTCCAGTCGGGCGACATCGTCGAGCACGGCGAGGAGTCCGAGGCGCGTGCCACGGGTGAGCAGGACGCCGACGGATCGGGCGGGGACGGGGATCTCGTGGGCTCGCTCGGGATTGGCCGCGACGCCGGGAGCGTGCGCTGATGAACCACCTACTCCGCTCACACGCACCGATCACCGACTCCGGCTGGGATCTCCTGGACGGTGAGGCCAAGCAGCGGCTGGCCCCAGCGCTGGCCGCACGCAGGCTGGTGGACTTCGCCGGCCCGCACGGCTGGGAGCACTCCGCCATGAACCTCGGTCGCACCGAGCCGCTCGCCACCTCACCCCAGGAGGGCGTCTCGGCGCTGCGTAGGCGTGTGCTTTCCCTGGCCGAGTTGCGCGCCGACTTCACGGTCTCCCTGGCGGAGCTCGCCGACCAGGACCGCGGGGCGCAGGACGTTGATCTCGCCTCTCTCGATGAGGCAGCCCACCGTATCGCCGTAGCCGAGAACGTCGCCGTGTTCCACGGCTGGTCCGACGCCGACATCGTCGGGATCGTCGACGCCACACCCCACGACGCCAAGCCGCTCGGCGAGGACCCCGAGCTCTATCCTCGCGCCGTCGCCGGCGCGGTCGAGCTGCTGCTTTGCAGCGGCATCGGCGGTCCCTACGCGATGGCGCTCGGGCGTGAGCAGTATCGGCGCGTGGTGGAGACGGCCGAGCATGGCGGGCACCTGCTCCTCGATCACCTGCGCAAGATCCTCGACGGGCCGATCGTGTGGGCGCCCGGGGTCAAGGGCGCGGTCGTGCTCAGTCGACGGGGCGGTGACTTCATCTTCGACTGCGGCCAGGATCTCTCGATCGGCTACCGCCGCCACGACGAGCAGGACGTCCACCTTTATATCGAGGAGAGCTTCTCGTTCCTCGCGGCGACCCCCGAGGCCGCCGTCGCGCTGACGGCATGAGCGTCCTGCTCGTCGCGGAGGTGCACGGCCGAACAGGCCTCGAGTCCGAGCTGCGCGCGCTCGTGAGAGACCTGGCCGACTCGAGTCTCACCGAGCCCGACTGCACGGGCTTTCGCGTGCTCGCCGCCGCTGATCCCGGCGAGCTCGTGCTGCTGGCGTCCTGGAGCAGCGAGGCGGCGATGCGCGCGCACTACGACACGAGCCACTACCGCTACTACCGCGACCAGGTCGAGCCGCTGCTCGCGCGCCCCAGCGACGTCGTCGTCCACCACGTGAGCGCCACCGTGCACGCGCTCGACCCAAATCCGCCCGACCCCGGCCTGCTGGGTTAGCGCACCAACCGGGCCGTCGCTGCCGGCAAGCCTGCTGCGCCTGCCTCAGGCGGGGTCCTGCGAGCGGTAAGGGTCGTCCTCGCCGCGCAGGTCGCGGTAGCGACGGTCGAACAGCTCCAGCACGGCGGTCACATCCGACGGTCCGTTGACGTCGTGGCTCACCGCATCGGAGTCCGGCGCCTCGGACTCCGGCTCAGCGTCGCCGTGCTCGACCAGCTCGTCGTGCTCGGGGTGGGAGAAGCGCAGCTCCGCCACGCCGCGGCCTCTGTCGAGGACGCCCAGCTCGAGCGCCTCGTAGCGCACCAGCGCAACATCCTCGGACGTGCGCTCGATGCTCACGCCCGGCCACGTGTTCAGCTCGTTGGCGATCTCATCGACGAGCTCGGGGTGGGCCATGCGAGCGATCCTAGCGCCCGGCAGGCGTGCGCGCTGCTCAGTCCAGGCTGAGCATCACGTGCTTGACCTGGGAATAGTCCTCCAGGGCATATGTCGAGAGGTCCTTGCCGTAGCCGGACTGCTTGAAGCCGCCGTGCGGCATCTCGGACATGAACGGCAGGTGATCGTTCGCCCAAACCGTCCCGAACTCGAGCTGCTTGCTCAGACGCAGCGCGCGCCCGAGGTCGCGCGTCCACACCGACGCCGCGAGCGCATAGTCGACTCCGTTGGCGAGCGCCACCGCGGCGTTCTCGTCGGCGAAGCGCTGGACGGTGAGAACGGGCCCGAACACCTCGCTCTGCACGATCTCATCAGTCTGCTCGACGTTCGCCACGATCGTCGGCTCGACGAACGCACCGGCGCGATCTGGTGCGCCGCCGCCGCAAAGCATGCTCGCGCCGCCCGCTGCCGCGCGCTCGAGGTAGCCGAGCACGCGGCGCTGATGCGCCTGGGACGCGAGCGGTCCCATCTCGATGTGCTCGCCGTCGGCCGGGTCGCCCGTCTGCAGCGAGCCGACCAGTGGAAGGAGCTCCGCCAGCAGCGGCTCGTAGAGGTCCTCGTGCACGAGCAGGCGTGTTCCCGCGGTGCAGTCCTGTCCGGAGTTGAAGAACGCCGCCTGACGTACGCCCGCCGCGACCGCCGCGGGGTCGGCGTCGTCGAACACGAGGAGCGGCGCGTTGCCGCCGAGCTCCAGGTGCACGCGCTTGACCGTGCTCGCGGCGCTGCGCGCGATCGCCTTGCCGGTGCCGAGCGAGCCGGTCAGCGAGACGAGCCGCACGGCGGGGTGCTCGACGATCGCGTTGCCGACCGACGCGCCGTCGCCACTGAGGATGTTGAGCACCCCAGCCGGGAGGATGTCGTGCGGCCCGGGAGATACTCGCCGGCTGTCGGCCCGTGCAGACTGCGCGCTGCGCCTGCGAAGAAGCGCAGGTTGTCGACCGTGACCGGCATTTCCTCGCGCACCACCGACAGCGGCTTGCCCACGTTTGCAAGCTCGAGCGCGCCGAGCTCCTCGGCGTGCTCGGCGATCGCGTCGGCAAGGGCGTTGATCCGCTCGCTGCGCTCGCGCGGGGTCGCATCGCGCCATGCCGGGAAGGCGCGCGCCGCGGCGGTGACCGCCAGCTCCACGTCGGCCGGCCCCGCGTCGGGAACGCTCGCAAGCAGCGCGCCCGAGGCCGGGTTGACGATCTCTCGCTCGCGCCCTTCAGCGGCCTCGAGAAGCTCGCCGTCGATCAGCATGCGCGCACCGGCGTGCGTCATGCGCGGGCCGCGTCGGCGAACGCGGCCATGTGCTCGCCGGCGGCGCTCAGCACGCCCTCGACTTTCTCGACCATCTCATCGAGTGTGTCTGTGTCTGCGACCAGCGGCGGCGCCAGCTGCAGGACGGCGTCGCCACGATCGTCGCAGCGCGCGATCAGGCCTGCGGAGCGCAGGGCGTGGGGGAGGAACCCGCGCAGCAGCTCCTCGCGCTCGGTCGCATCGAAGCGCTCCTGCTCGCCGTCGCGCACGAGCTCCAGCGCCCAGAAGTAGCCGGCGCCACGCACGTCGCCGACGATCGGCAGCCCGGTCAGATCGCCAAGTCGCTGCCCGAGGTACCGCTCGTTGGCGTGCACGTTCTCGAGCACGCCCTCGCGCGCGAAGATCTCGATGTTGCGCTGGGCGATCGCCGCCGAGAGGGGGTGCCCGCCGAACGTGATGCCGTGCGCGAGCACGCGTCGCGCGTCATAGAGCGGCGCTGCGACGCGCTCGCTGACCAGCACAGCGCCCATCGGCGCGTAGGCGGAGGTCAATCCCTTGGCGAGCGTGATCAGATCGGGCACCGCGTCGAAGCGGGTCACGCCGAACCACTCGCCGAGGCGCCCGCAGCCGGTGATCACCTCGTCCGCGACGAGCAGGATGCCGTAGCGGTCGCAGAGCTCGCGCAAGCCGTGCCAGTAGCCGCTCGGGGGGACGAGGCAGCCGCCGGCGTTCTGCACGGGCTCGGCGATCAGCATCGCGATCGTGTCCTCGCCCTCGGCGACGATCGTGCGCTCGATCTCCTCGAGCAGGACACGCGTGTGGGCCGCCTCGTCGAGCTCCGATCGGAAGCGGTTGGTGTTCGAGACGGTGCAGACGGGGATCGCGGGCGCGCCGAACTGCTCTTTGAACGCGGGCACGCCGGTCAGCGCCAGCGCTCCAAGGGTGACGCCGTGGTAGGCGATCGCGCGCGAGATCGCCTTCGTGCGCTGTGGCTCGCCGTTGGCCACGTGGTACTGGCGCACGAGCTTCCACGCGGTCTCGACCGACTCCGAGCCGCCGCCCGTGAAGAACACGTGCTCGAGGTCCCCGGGCGCGAGGTCGGCGAGCGTCGTCGCGAGCTCGATCGCGCCCGGATGCGCGGTGCCCCAGTTCGTGTTGAACGCGAGCCGCTCGAGCTGCGCGCTCGCGACCACGCCCATCTCGGCGCCATAGGAGTAGCCCAGCTGCGCGCAGAAGAGGCTCGAGAGGCCGTCGAAGTAGCGGTTGCCCTCGATGTCGTACACGTGCAGCCCCTCGCCGCGGTCGATCACGAGCAGCTCACCGTCGGCGGTGGCGTCGCCGTTGCGCGTGAAGTGCAGCAGCAGGTGCTCGCGCGCCTGTCGTTGCAGCTGCTCGTTGCTCACCATCTTTCTGTGACCACCTTCTTGCGTGTGTAGAACTCGACGGCGTCGCGGCCGTTGGCGTGCAGGTCGCCGTCGATCGAGTCCTTCCAGCCGGAGAAGGGGAACCACGCGGCCGGTGCCGGCACGCCTATGTTCACGCCGATCATGCCGGCTTCGACGTTCGCGCGGAACGTCTGCGCCGAGCCGCCGGAGCTCGTGAAGATCACCGCCGCGTTGCCGTAGCGACTCTCGTTGGTCCAGTCGATCGCCGCCTGCAGATGCGGGACGCGCACGACCGAGAGGACAGGTCCGAACAGCTCCTCACGCAGTGCGGCGCTCTCCTCGGGAAGGCGATCGAGGATCGTCGGCCCGACATCCGCGCCGCCGGCGCCAGGGTCGCGGCGACCGTCGAGCACGAGCTCGCCCTGGCTCGCGGCCTGCTCGATCTCGCGCTCCAGACGCTCGCGGCTAGCTGCGGAGACGACCGGTCCGACGTCGGTGTCGGGCCGATCTCCCGCCCCGACGGTCAGCTCACGCGCACGCTGCAGGATCAGCTCGAGCGAGCGCTGCTGCTCGGCGTCGCTGCCGACGAGCACGGCGACCGAGCCGGCGAGGCAGCGCTGCCCGGCGGCGCCGAAGGCGGAGCCGATCACGCCCTCGACCATCAGCTCCGGACGGGCGTCGGGCATCACGACGATCGAGTTCTTGGCACCACCGAGCGCCTGCACGCGCTTGCCGTTGCCGGTCGCGCGCGTGGCCACGTAGCGGGCGGTCGCAGCGGAGCCGACGAACGAGATCGCATCAACCCCGGGGTGGTCCAGGAGCCCGTCCACCGCGTCGTGGGCCCCGTGCACGAGGTTCACGATGCCCGGGGGAAAGGCGTCGATCGAGTCGATGATCTCCATGATCCGCGCCGCAGGCGTGGGGTCCTGCTCGGAGGGCTTGAGGATGAACGCGTTGCCGCAGGCGAGCGCGAACGGCAGGAACCACAGCGGGATCATCGCGGGAAAGTTGAACGGCGTGATCGCCGCGACGACCCCGACCGGCTGGCGCAGCATGTGTACGTCGACGCCACGGGCGACGCGTTCGAGGTTCTCGCCCTTGAGCAGGTGCGGCGCCGCGATCGCCGCCTCCACGGACTCGATCCCGCGCCCTACCTCCGCCTTTGCGTCATCGAGTGTCTTTCCCATGTCGTGGGTCACGAGGGCGGCGATCTCGTCCTGGTGGGCGCGCAGCTCCTGCTGCAGGCGCATCAACGCGCGCGCCCGGACGAGGGGGGAGGTCTCACGCCAGGCAGGGAATGCCGCGCGCGCCGCGCGCACGGCAGCGTCGACATCGCCTGAGCCGCTGAGAGGGACACGGGCGACCGTCTCGCCGCTGGTCGGGTCGAGCGAGTCGAGCGTCGCCTGTGCGTCGGGCTCGATCCACCTGCCGCCGACGTAGTTGCGAAGCGTCGCCAGCTCGGGTCCGTCCATGACGGGGGTGCTTGACATGCTGATCATCGCCTTGCTCGTGGGTGGCTGCAGGTCAGCTTGATCTTGGACCCGCTGGCATGTGGGCTCAAGCGTCGAAACGTGGTCCCTTTACGTTCGGGACACCACGCTGCGAGGTGCTGCTGGGCTACTGTTGGTGGATGCAGGACGTACCCGGCGGGGGCTCTCTGATGACCGTGCGGCGCGCGCTGGCGCTGCCGTCACTGAGGCGGGGCAGCCCTAGCGTCCGAGCCGGCGCCGAGCGGCTCGACAACCCGATCCGCTGGGCCCACAGCGGCGAGGTCAGCAACATCGCCGCGCTGTTGAAGGGAGGTGAGCTCCTGCTCACGACCGGCATGGGCATCGGCGCGGGCGCGGCGGACCAGCGCCGCTTCGTGCGCCGGCTCGCCAAGCGCGACGTCGCCGGCATCGTGATCGAGCTGGGGCAGCGCTTCGAGCGCCTGCCGGACGCGCTCGTGGAGGAGGCGCAGGCGCTGCAGCTGCCGCTCATCGAGCTGCGCGCCGAGGTGCCATTCGTGGAGGTCACAGAAGAGCTCCATTCGCACGTGCTCAACCGTCAGCTGGCGGTGCTGCGACGCGGCGAGGAGCTGCACAGGGCGTTCACGAGCCTGATGATCGAGGGCGCGGGGGTATCGGAGATCCTCGCCGTCCTCGCGAGGACGGTCGCCAATCCGGTGGTGCTGGAGAAGCTGGGTCACGGGGTCCTCTTCACCGCGACGCACCGGACGCCGGCGGAGGAGGTGCTCGCTCGCTATGAGGCCATCGAGGAGTCCGCGCGGGGTGGTGAGGACAGCGAGCTGGCGATCGTGCGCTCGGTGCCGGCCGCCGGCGAGCGCAGCTGGGGCCTGCTGGCGGTGCTCGCCGTCGACTCGTCAATCGACGAGTTCGACCGCGTCGCCGTCGAGCGCGCGGTGGCGCTCGTCGGGCTGGCGTTGCTGCGCAGGGACCAGGAGACGCTGCTCGCCAGCCGCCAGCGGGGCAACTTCCTCGCGGACGTCGCCGCGGGTGCTCTGCAGGAGCGTGACGCAGCCACGCGTGCAGTGGCCCTCGGGTTTGCTCACAGGCGCGGTCCGCTGCTGGCGCTGGCAGTCGGTTCGGCGGCTTTGCGCGACGGTCGAGCAGACCTCGACATGGAGGATCACTGGGCGCCCGTCTGGCAGGCGGTGCGGGCGGGCCTCGACTCCCATGGCGTCCCGGCGATCGTCGGGACGCGCGGGACCGACGGCGACACGCTGATCCTGTTGGGCATGCGCAGCGCCACAAAGCGCGTCGAGACCGTGGAGCTGACGGTGGACGTGCTCGAGGCGGCGCTGCGGGAGCACGTCGCGGGAGAGCAGCTTCCGGTGATCGTCGCGGGCGCCGCCGTCCCGGGCTGGGGGGAGCTCCCGGCGGCGCTGGGCGAAGTCTCCGGGCTCCTCGGCGTCGCCCGTGACGCGCCCGCCCGGCGCTGGCACGATGCGACCGTCCCCGACCTGGACCTCGCGCTGTGGCATCTCCGTGGCGATGCGCGCATCCGTGAGTTCGCCCAGCGGATGCTCGCCCCGGTGCGCGAATACGACCGCGATCATGCGCACAAGCTGATGCCGACGCTCGAAGCCCTGTCGAGCAACGGCTGGCGCCTCACCACGACCGCTGCGGCGCTGTATCTGAACCGCCGGTCGCTCTACCCGCGGATCGCTCGGCTGGAGCGCCTGCTCGGGTGCAGCCTCAGTGAGATCGACTCGCGCTTTGCGATCGACATGGCGCTGCGACTGGAGGGCTAGGTGGATGCGGTCGGGCGTGTGCTCACGAGCCCGCCCGAAGGTAGGCGCCGATCGCCTGCGCGAGTGCGTGTGCCGCGAGGCGCTGGAACGAGGCTCGCACAAGCAGCGCGGCGTCGGTCGAGTTGCGCATGTTGCCGCACTCGATCAGCACCTTGGGGACGGTCGTGAGGTTCAAGCCGGCGAGGTTGTCCCGGTCTGACACGCCGTCGGTGCCGTCGTAGTCGCTCACCGGCATCCCTGTCACCGCGCGGAAGCGTTCGATCACCTCGTGGCCAAACGACTTCGACGCGGCGATCACGCGGTCGTTGATGCCGTCGGCCACCGGCTCGAGCACCGCGAAGCCGCGCCCACCGGCCGGTCCGCCGTCGGCATGGATGTCGATCGCGACGTTCGCGTGCGCGCGGTCGATGATCTGCGAGCGCGTCGTCACGCACGGGCCGACCCCGTCGTTGCTGTTGCGCGTGAGCACCACCTTGGCGCCCTCGGCGCGCAGGTCAGCGGCGAGGTACTCAGCGACGTTGAAGTTGAACTGCGCCTCGGTGTAGCCGCCGTCGGTTTCCGTGCCCGTCGTGTCGCAGTCCTCGTATTCGCGCCCGTTCCAGATCTGACGGTCGATGTAGCCGGGGTCGGTGTAGTTGTGCCCGTTGTGGCCCGGGTCGATCCCCACGACCTTGCCTGCCAGCGGCAACGAGGCTGCGGTCGGCTGTTCTGCGTCCGTCCGCGCACCGGCCATGCTCGTCGCGGTGAGCGCGAGAGCCGTCGCGACGCCGACAGCAACTCGCATGCGCGCGCTCAAGCCGCCCCCTCGAACAGCTCGACGAGTCGCGCGCGGCTGTAGCGCCACTGCTTGCGGTTGCGCACGTCGCCGGGGTGCAGCGTGTCGAGCAGCGCGAGCCCGCGGATCGTCGAGACGGCCATCTCGATCAGGCGGTCGAAGTCGGGCTTCCCGGCGATCGCGGGGAAGAGCTGGCGGGTGACTTCGAGCGTCTGGCGGTCCAGCCGCCGCTCGACGGGCACGAGGCGCTCGCGCAGGTCGGGGTCGGTGCGGGCGTGCGACCACAGGTCGAGGGCCGCCTGGAACAGCGGGTTGGCGTAGCTCGCCCACAGCAGGTCGAGTCCCTGCTCGAGGCGCTCGCGCCCCTCCGGCAGTGTCTCCGCCGCCGCCCGCAGCTCCGTGCCACGGCGCTCGGCGAGGCGTTCCATCGCGGCGGCCAGCAGCGCCTGGCGGGTCTGGAAGTGGTGCAGGTGCGCGCCCCGCGAGACACCGGCGCGCTCAGCGACGCGGCTGGTGGTCGTGCTCGCGTAGCCGTCCTGCACGAGACAGGCGATCGTCGCGTCCAGCAGCGCGTCGCGCGTGGTGGCGCTGCGCTCGGCCTGGCTGCGGCGCGGGGCGGGGCTGGCGGTGGCCGGCATAGGAGGCGATCTTAGACATATTTGCGTTCGCGCATGAACGTTTGTGTGGTAGCGTTTCGCCGGTTCCCCGCTATGCCCGAGTTTTAGGAGGCTTCACCGATGGCAGCGACCGACGCACTGGTCTTCGATGCGATTCGCACCCCACGCGGCAAGGGCAAGTTCAACGGCTCGCTGCACGGCACCAAGCCGGTCGACCTGGTCGTCGGCCTGATGCACGAGACGCTCGTGCGCAACGAGAAACTCGACCCCTCGCGGATCGACGACGTGGTCCTGGGCTGCGTCTCCCCGGTGGGAGATCAAGGCGCGGACATCGCCAAGACGGCGGCGATCAAGGCCGGTCTCCCCGACACGGTTGCGGGCGTGCAGCTGAACCGCTTCTGCGCCTCGGGCCTGGAGGCCGTGAACGTCGCCGCGCAGAAGGTCGCCTCCGGCTGGGAGGACCTCGTGTTCGCGGGTGGCGTCGAGTCGATGTCGCGGGTGCCGATGGGCTCCGACGGCGGCGCCTGGGCGATGGACCCGGAGACGAACTACGACACGTCGTTCGTCCCACAGGGCATCAGCGCGGACCTGATCGCGACGATCGAGGAGTTCAGCCGTGAGGACGTCGACTCATACGCGGTCCGCTCGCAGGAGCGCGCGTCGGCCGCAGAGGCGGAGGGCCGCTTCGCCGGCTCCGTGATCCCGGTCAAGGATCTGAACGAGAACGTGGTGCTCGACCGCGAGGAGTTCATCCGCCGCGGCACGACCGTTGAAACGCTCGGCGGCCTGAAGCCGTCTTTCGCGGCGATGGGCGAGATGGGTGGCTTCGACTCGGTGGCGTTGCAGAAGTACCACTGGATCGAGAAGATCGACCACGTCCACACGCCGGGCAACTCCTCGGGCATCGTCGACGGCGCGTCGCTGTTGATGATCGGCAACGAGCAGACCGGCAAGGAACTCGGCCTCACGGCGAAGGCGCGGATCCTCGCCACGGCGGTCTCGGGCGCGGACCCGACGATCATGCTCACGGGCCCCGCGCCGGCGAGCCGCAAGGCGCTGGCGAAGGCGGGCATCACCGTCGATCAGCTCGACCTGGTGGAGATCAACGAGGCGTTCGCCGCGGTGGTGCTGCGCTTCGTCCGGGACATGGGCCTGGACATGGAGAAAGTCAACGTCAACGGCGGCGCGATCGCGATGGGCCACCCGCTCGGAGCCACCGGCGGGATGATCCTGGGCACGCTCGTGGACGAGCTGCACCGCACCGGCGGCCGCTATGGCCTCGCGACGCTGTGCGTCGGCGGCGGCATGGGAATCGCGACAGTCGTGGAGGCGATCTAGTCATGGCAGCAGAGAGCACAACGATTCGCTGGGAGAAGGACGAGGACGGCATCGTCGTCCTCACGCTGGATGACCCCAACCAGTCGGCGAACACGATGAACGCGGCCTACGCGGAGTCGATGGCCGCGACGATCGAGCGCCTGGAGGCGGAGAAGGACGAGATCACGGGCGTGGTCATCACCTCCGCCAAGAAGACGTTCTTCGCGGGCGGCGATCTGAACGACCTCAAGCAGGCCACACCGGAGAATGCGCCAGAGCTCGCGGAGATCGTGCGCAGCGGCAAGGCGCAGCTGCGTCGCCTGGAGACGCTGGGCAAGCCGGTCGTGGCCGCGATCAACGGCGCCGCGCTGGGCGGCGGCCTGGAGATCGCGCTGGCGACCCACCACCGCATCGCCGTGGATGACCCGAAGGTGCAGATGGGCTTCCCCGAGGTCCAACTCGGCCTGCTGCCCGGCGCAGGCGGCGTCGTGCGCACGGTGCGCATGATCGGCATCGTCGACGCGCTCATGCAGCTGTTGATGCAGGGCCAGCGCCTTCGCCCGGCCAAGGCCAAAGAGGTGGGCATCCTCGATGAGATCGTCGCCACGCGGGAGGAGCTGGTCCCGGCGGCGAAGGCGTGGATCAAGGCACAGCCGAGCGACGAGCCGACCGTGCAGCCCTGGGACGTGAAGGGCTACAAGATCCCCGGCGGCACGCCGTCGAACCCGAAGCTCGCGCAGAACCTGCCGGCGTTCCCGGCGAACCTGCGTAAGCAGATCAAGGGCGCCAACTACCCCGCACCGCACCACATCATGGCCGCGGCGGTCGAGGGCGCGCAGGTCGACTTCGAAACGGCGATCGAGATCGAGGGCCGCTATTTCGTGGACCTGCTCGTAGGGCAGGTCTCCAAGAACATGATCCAGGCGTTCTTCTTCGACCTGCAGCAGGTCAGCGGCGACCGCGGTCGTCCGGAGGGCATCGAGCCCTACACGGCCAAGAAGGCTGTGGTGCTGGGCGCCGGCATGATGGGTGCGGCGATCTCCTACGTGTGCGCGAAAGCGGGCATCGAGGTCGTCCTGAAGGACGTCTCCCAGGAGGCGGCCGAGCGCGGCAAGGCCTACTCGCAAACGCTCGTGGAGAAGGCGGTCTCGCGGGGTCGCTCCACGCAGGAGCAGGCCGATGAGCTGCTCGCGCGGATCACGCCGACGACCGACCCGGCAGCTGC
>Ga0209006_10003053_pt1 | contig 15206 bp, 8 predicted proteins | sample JacPin_JW_Ref_O2_FD_188567 | JGI IMG/M metagenome (GOLD analysis project Ga0209006, IMG submission 188567) | Forest soil microbial communities from Algoma, Ontario, Canada - Jack Pine, Ontario site 1_JW_Ref_O2 (SPAdes) (version 2) | ecosystem: Environmental > Terrestrial > Soil > Boreal... | reverse complement strand
GGATCGTGTGCGACGAAGCCTCACTCGAAGTTCTTCTGCGCGAAATAGCATTGCGCTACGAAGCCTACCCAGGCGGTAAGGCTTCGACGGCCGCGGCCGCGCCCGCGATGCAGTACGGCGAATTTGTTTCCCGCCAAGGAAAAGTTTCAGAAGAGCAAATCGCCTATTGGAAACAGCAACTCGCAGGAATTCCTGCCAGCCTCGATCTACCCATCGACCGTGCTCGTCCGGCGGAGCAGACTTTTTCTGGCGTATCGCACACTTTTTCGCTTGCGAAACCGGAACTGGGGCAGCTCCGGAAACTCAGTCAGAGTCATGGAACGACACTCTTCGTAACGTTGTTATCAGTTTTCAATATTCTTTTGTCACGTTACAGCAGACAAGACGATGTGGTGGTGGGCAGTCGTGTCTCAGGCAGGACCGGGCTCGAGTTCGAAAAAGTGATTGGTCCACTGGAAAATTTGCTTGCGCTGCGAACAGATTTATCCGGTAATCCCAGCTTCGTCGATTTACAGGCTCGCGTACGCGATGTAGTTACAGCTGCAGGCGCCCATCAGGATGTTCCCTTCGAAATCTTGCTGGAACAGCTGCCGCTGGACCGGGACTTGAGTCGTAATCCGGTGTTCCAGGCTGCTTTTCAGCTTCGCCAATTCCACCCGGACATTTCGTGGTCCGGCGAATTGAGGGCGGTTCCCTTTGAGATAGAAAGCGGAATTGAGAGATTCGATCTGTTTCTCGATCTTGTCGAGCTATCCGAATCAATCGAGGCAAAGCTGGGTTACAACACTGATCTTTTTGAAAACAGCACTATTGCGCGAATGGCTGAACATTTCTGCAGGCTGGTGGCAGCCGTGGCAGCCGATCCATCGCGGCGAATTTTCGATCTGCAGCTATTAGGCGAGTCTGAACGATGCAAGATTCTGGTCGATTTCAACGCCACAGCCAGGGACTATCGACGCGATCTATGCATGCAAGACTTTTTCGAGCAGCAAGTGGAGCGCACGCCGGAAGCGACTGCGCTGATCTGCCAGCATGAGCGTTTGAGTTACGTCGAACTGAACGCCCGCGCCAATCAACTGGCTCACTACTTGCGTAAGCAGGGCGTCGGACCGGAAGTGCTGGTGGGAATTTGTTTCGCGCGGTCGATTGAGATGCTGGTCGGGATTCTGGGAGTCCTAAAGGCAGGCGGAGCTTATGTGCCGCTCGATCCTGCATATCCGCAAGAGCGGCTTGCCGCTATTGTGGAAGATGCCAAAGCGCCGATCCTGCTGACGATGCGGGGCCTGACCAAAGTACTGCCCACGCATGGAGCCCATTTGATTTGCCTGGATGCGGACTGGGCGCAGATTTCCGAACGGTCCACCAAGAATCCCGAACGCAATGTTGCTCCAAGCAATCTCGGTTATGTTCTGTTTACCTCCGGTTCCACTGGCCGTCCGAAGGGAGTTGCTCTCGAACACCGTAGCGCCGCAACTTTTATTCAGTGGGCGCAAGAAGTTTTTCTGCCGCACGAAGTCGCCGGGACACTTTTCTCAACCTCGATTTGCTTCGACCTATCCATCTTTGAGATCTTCGTGCCACTCAGCATGGGAGGCCAGGTCATCATAGCGGAAAATGCGTTGGCGCTGCCTAGATTGTCAGCGTCCCACGAAGTGACTCTGATTAACACCGTGCCGTCCGCGATTGCCGAGCTGGTTCGCCTCGGAGGCGTCCCGGCCTCGGTGCAGGTTGTCAATCTGGCGGGAGAAGCGCTGCCAACCAGCCTGGCTCAGCGCATCTACGACAAGACTGCAGTCCGCAAAGTCTACAACCTCTACGGTCCCACTGAGGACACAACCTACTCCACCTACACTCTGGTGCCGCGAGGAGCCGAGGTAACCATCGGGCGGCCTCTTCCCAATACTCAAGCCTACATTCTCGATGAAAATCGCCAGCCGCTTCCCATCGGCGTTCCTGGCGAGTTGTATTTGGCGGGCGATGGCTTGGCCAGAGGGTATTTTGGCAGGGACGATCTTACAAAGGAACGCTTCGTTCCAAATCCCTTCGCGAAGCAAGCTGACGCGCGCATGTACCGTACCGGAGACCTGGCTCGTTTTCTGCCGGATGGCAATATTCAGTACCTGGGACGAATCGACAATCAGGTCAAGCTGCGAGGCTTTCGTATTGAACTGGGAGAGATTGAAGCAGTCCTGGCGAAACATTCCTCGGTGCAATCCGCGGTAGTGATTGTGCGGGAAGATAATCCTGGTGATAAGCGGCTGGTGGCCTACGTCGTTCCCTCCGGAAAATCTATTTCCATTGGCACGCTGAAAGATTTAGTAAGACAACGATTGCCGGAATACATGGTGCCGGCGGCTTTTGTCGAGATGAGCGCAGTGCCGCTAAGTCCGAATGGCAAGATAAACCGGCGCCTGCTTCCGGCTCCGGACTGGTCTGCCGCGGAGAGCGGAGATGTGCTGAAACCAAGGAATGAATTGGAGGCTGCGCTGGTACGAGTGTGGCAGAGTGTGCTTCACGTTCCGAACATCGGGGTTGGAGATAATTTTTTCGATCTGGGTGGACATTCCCTGATGGCGGCTCGGGTATTGTCAGAGGTCGAAAAAATAACCGGCAAGGAGCTTCCGCTTTCAGCTCTGTTCCGCGGAGCCACGGTAGAGTCATTGGCGCAATTGATCAGCCAACTCCAGGAAACAAGCGATCCAGTGGTGATGGAGATTCAGCCTGGAGACGCGAGCGGCGTACCTTTTTTTGCCATCGTCCCGCCGGGAGAGGAATCGCTGGGGTATGCCATGCTGGCGCGCCACATGGGCCCCGAACAAACGGTTTACAAAATCCAGGGGCATGCCCCCGTGTTGAACGGCAAGCGGCCTTATTCTTCGCAGGAGATGCAAGCTCTCACGAACGAATATATTGCAGCCATTCGAAGCGTCCAGCCTCGTGGACCGTATTGCCTGGGCGGTCTGTGTGAAGGAACTCACATTGGGGAGCAGATTGTGTTGAGTCTGGAAGCGCAAGGCCAAGAGGTCGGCTTGTTCGCCATCTTCGACACCTGGGTGCTGGAGCACAGCCAGAGGCGCTGGCTGTGGCGGATTCACTATTATGGCGAGCGCCTGCGACAGATGAAAAAACCGACTCTGCGCGCGCGATTCGCTTTCTATCAACGCGTAGCGCGAAGCAAGGTTGATCATGTGCTCGGCAAGAGCGCACCGCGAAGGGATTGGTCACAAGTCTACTGGCCCGAAGGATTCACTCCTACGCGGTTTCGAGCACCGGTGCTCTTGTTTAAGCGGCCCAAACAGCAGTTTTACTACATCAAGGATCCGCAGATGGGATGGGGTGCCAGGACGCAGGGTGGAGTTGAGATTTGCGAGATCGATTTCCATCATCTGGAAATCCTGCGCGAGCCGCACGTCCGAAAATTTGGGGAAAAACTAAGGGAAGCGATGGCACAGGTCAGCCGGCGTAGTGTTCAGCCGCAGGCGCCGACCGAAGACCACGAAGCTTCGAGGCTGACGGTGCAGCATATGCAGCGGGGCTCATGAAGTTCGACAAACGCCAAATCCTGCGAAACGTCGGATCCAGTTGGTTCGCCCTGGGCGTGAATGTTGTGTCGGGAATTTTTCTCTCGCCCTACATCCTGCATCGTCTGGGTGATACCGCCTTTGGTCTTTGGATACTGATCTTTTCCATCACCGGATATTACGGCTTGTTCGATCTGGGGATTCGATCGTCCATTGTTCGCTACGTCGCCAAGTTTTCCGCCACCAACGAACAGGAAGAATTGAACCGGTTGGTGAATACGGCGATGTTCAGCTATACGGGCATCGGAGTTGTGGCCATGGCCATCACGCTGATCGCCGCCTACTACGTCGACTCTATCTTTCGTATCCCGGCGGAGTTTCTAGTCACGGCACGTTGGCTGCTGCTGATGGCGGGGACGGCGGTTTCCCTAGGCTTTCCTTTTGGCGTTTTCGGCGGCATTCTGGAGGGATTACAGCGCTTCTACCTGCTGAATTTCACCACCATGAGTTCGACTCTGATCCGCGTGCTGCTGATCGTGATTGCGCTAAAGCATGGACGCGGATTGCTAACCATCGCTTTGATCACGGTCAGCATGCCATTGCTCAGCGGGCTGATCAATGCGGCAGCCGTCTTTCGCCACTTGAACCTGCGACTTGGTCTGCAACATGTGAGCCGATCCAGCTTGCGGCGCATTGCCAGCTACAGCGGGACCACGTTTGTGATCATCGTAGCCGGCCGCCTGCGCTTTAAGACGGACGCTATGGTCATTGGCACCATGGTATCGGCGGCTGCGGTCACTTACTTCGCCATCGGGTCGCGCCTGGTTGACTATGCCTCGGAACTGGTGAGCAGCCTGGCCCAGATCTTCGTCCCCATGTCGAGCCAGTCTCAAGCCAAAGGTGACTTGGACGCACTGCGAAAAATTTTCGTGGTCGGCAATCGGGCTTGCGCCTTCATCATTTTCCCCATCACGGCCATCCTTACGATCCTGGGCAAATCTGTTATCGAGGCGTGGGTTGGGCCAAAGTATGTCGCCACCAGCTATCCTGTGCTGCTGGTTCTGCTGTATCCGACCACATTGATGCTGGCTCAATCTGCTTCCGGGCGCACACTCTGGGGCATAGCGAAACATCGCACCTGGGCCTGGGTGGTTCTGGCGGAGGGCGTATCGAATCTGATCCTGAGCATCATATTAGTGCGTCCCTACGGAATCATGGGAGACGCTATCGGCACCGCTATCCCTCTTACTTGTTCCATGATTCTTTTTCTACCCCGGCATCTCTGCCGCCTGTTGGGGATTAAACTCACGACTTATCTCTATCGCGCATTTGTTCTGCCACTCGTGTTGTGCATTCCTCTGGTGACTGCTCTTCTACTCATGCAACGCTGGTACGTCCCGCACCGCCTGGGTCCGCTTCTGCTACAACTGGTGATCGCTTGCCTGGTGTACGGAGTCGGCCTCGCATGGGCGTTCTGGACGCATCGCGCCTGGGATGTAGGGCTTTTAGGCGCGAACCAGGAAGATGAACTCACATTCGCACTGGTCGAGACCTATCAGGAGGAAGTCTGATGCAGGCGCTCCTCCGCAAAAGGAGTAAAGTGAACCAGCCAAGTCGGTTATGGACTCATTTGAAAACGGTAGCGTCGTCGACCTTAGGCCGCACACCCGCGGGACGATTCTTGACCGTATTTCCCAATGACATCTTCCTCGTCTCCTATTTCCGGTCAGGCAGCACCTGGTCTCGGTTCCTGTTTGGAAATTTCATCCACCTGGATGAGCCCGTCACTTTCACTAACGTGGAAAAGCTTGTGCCTTTCGTCTATGGTTGGCCCGACCGAAAGCTCCGGAGCCTTCCCCGTGTACTGAAAAGCCATGAATGCTTCGATCCCCGCTATCCTCGCGTGATTTACATCGTGCGCGATCCCCGGGATGTTGCGGTCTCGTTTTATTTTTACAATCTTAAGGTGCGAGTTATTCCGGATGGCTATTCCATGGATGAATTCGTCAGCCGGTTTGTAGCTGCCAATGTGGTGCCCTACGCTGACCGCGTGGGGTGCTGGGAGGACCATGTTCTCAGTTGGGTGCGACTGAGAGAGGGCAAGACCGGATTTTCGTTGGTACGCTACGAAGATCTGCTTGCCGATCCCGTCAAGGAACTAACGAACCTGGCTCCGATGCTGGGAATTGATCCCGCTCCCGAGCGCGTCGAGCGCGCGGTACGCTTGAGTTCTGCCAGCCATATGCGATCCCTGGAAAAAGAACAATCGAAACAATGGGCAACGACGAAGGCAACTCGTCAGGACATTCCCTTTGTGCGTGAGGCTAAGTCCGGAGGGTGGCGGCACAAGCTTTCAACGAGCGCAGTCAAAACCATTGAACAGGCCTGGGGATCGACCATGAAAGAACTAGGCTACGATCTGGCAACAGACGCCGCTGCTGATCGCGAACTGGTGAAAGGCTGAAGGCAATGCCACCGGCTCAGGGTAGCGCACAAAGGATGTTTTGCGCCCTCGCGCAAGCGGGGCGTGTGCTTACCGGACGGCAGATTGCGGGCCGCAGCCTGACGGTTTTTCCCGATGACATTTTTCTGGTTTCCTACCCCCGATCCGGCAACACCTGGACACGCTTTCTTTTGGGAAATCTGATCAACCAGAGTGATCCGGTCAGGTTTTCCAACGTCGAATCCAGGATCCCGGAAATCTATTTCAATCGTGACCGATTCCTGCGCGAGCTTCAGCGGCCGCGCATGCTCAAAAGTCATGAGTCCTTTCAGCCAGAATACCAGCGGGTAATCTACCTCGTGCGCGACCCGAGGGATGTGGCGGTTTCTTTTTATCATCACAATGTTAAGGCGCGAAATATTTCCGATGATTATCCCATCGCCAGTTTTGTGCCTCGCTTCATCGCCCGAGAGTTTGATCGCAAGTTCGGCTCCTGGCGGGACAATGTGCTCAGTTGGACGGTCCTGCGGAAAGACGATCCCGGATTTCTCCTGCTTCGCTATGAGGACATGAAGCGTGATCCAGTCGTCTCACTCACCCGCCTGGTTGATTTCCTCGAAAGGTGCTCATTTCGCAAGATCGATTCGAGCGCAGCGGCGCTGCAGCGCGCCATCGAACTAAGCTCGCCGGAAAGAATGCGCACACTTGAAAAACAGGACGCTGGACACTGGGTTCTTACCAAGGGAACGCGCAGCGATAAGCCCTTTGTGCGCTCAGCCACTTCGGGAGGATGGAAATCGCAACTGGACCGGGAATCAGTTGCCGCGATCGAGTCGGCCTGGGGCGACCTTATGCAGAGCCTGGGCTATGAGTTGGCTTCGACCGCGGCAGCAGCAGACACGGTTTCCCAGCGAGGGCTGCCTTCGTGATTTCCGTCAGCCCGCGAAACATCGCCTCGGCGTCGAAGAATGTGCTGCGAAAGTGCGTCCCGGATTTTCTGCTGAAACAGCGCGACATCGTTCTCCGTCTCGGCCCCACGACGGGCCGGATCTATGCACGATTGCGTTTGCTGGATGCACTCGGAGTCCGAACATCGAATCGACGACTCGTCCCTCCGTCCGCACGGTCATTTGTTTTTGTATGCTTCGGCAACATCATGCGTAGTGCCATGGCGGAATTCCTCATGAGGCAGGCATTAAGGGAGGCAGGAGTGGAGAAGCAAGCGCGGATCGTGTCCGCAGGTCTGCACGCCAGCGCCGGACGCGAAGCCCATCCCTGGGCACAGGAGGCGTCCGCGGAGCTGGACGTTGCACTGGCTGAGCACCGCGCCAAACCTTTGACTCAAGAAATGGTGGAAGAAGCAGACTGTATCTTCGCCATGGATTTTCAAAACAAAGCCGAGTTACTCACGCTCTATCCCGAGTTGCAGAGCAAAATCTACATGCTCAGCGCGTATGCGGATGGTCCCTGGCAATACCGTGAGATTCCAGATCCGTACTTGGGCGATCTCGAAACAACCCGGTTATGCGCCCGGAAATTGCAGATGTGCATTCGCAATCTAATGCTCGTGATTTTCCCATCTTCCGCGTACTCGGCGGAAACGGAACTTCAGAAGCGCTGATCTTCGACAGGGGCGCGGCCTATCTTCGTCACTTCCCTTCCGCTCGAGAGCGGAACCGCCTGGATCTGAACCAATTGCCAATCCCTGCAATTCCCGGCCGCAGATCGGACAGCCACACATCGTCATAGCACATGCCCGGAAGCCAGGGCACCGCCATGGTGAGGAGGCTCGTCCAGAAACTTGGATACGCGATCGGCCACTGCTCGAGAGGAGGTCCAGCCCGGAGATTGCTCAGGTGCATCAACTCGCCAACTACCCGGCGGCAAACAATGTTCTCCCTGTAAGAAATGCTTTGAGGTGGGAGCGTTCCATGCAAATACCATTCGATGAGATGACGCGGATAGTCGATGCCGCATGCTATCGGCAGTCCGACCGATCCCCAAGGTCGCCCATTGATTTCCATCAAAATCCATCGCCCGCCAGCCGCTTTCTTGTACTCCACCATTGCGATGCCCTCGAAGCCGATCTCCGTTATCAGCCGCACGCTGAGCGAAACGAGAGATTGATCCAGAGGGACAGATTTCCTGGCGCTGCTGGCCGATCCGCGCGGATCCACTTCCCTGATTCTTTCCCACTGGAAAGGCAAGAACACTTTTCCGCCGACGACAAAACAGGAAAACCCGATGCCAGTTCCGGAGACAAACTCCTGAATTAAAACGTCCCTGGCCACCCGCAATCGCTCGGTCACTCTGTTTGCCAGTTCCGGAGCGGAGTAAGCATAGGCTACTGACCCAAAGACTGCTTTCTTGTTGGTCGAGGTGTCGCGGAACCATCGCACTGAAAAGCGATCCTTCACAACCACCGGAAATTGGTTCTCTTCCCATCGCGAGAGGTCGCCCGCCGATTCGACCAGATCAGTTCTGGGTATGCCGATCCCAAAAGATTCGGCGAGCTTTATCGTGCGATATTTATCCGAGACCGTATCAAGTGCGCGTTCGGAGGGCATGGCAATACGGCATAGGCCCGCGAAACGCTCTCGCTGCACGGAAATCGGCCCCAAAGTCCAGTCCGTGATCGGAATGATGAGATCTATCGAACGCGCGCACACGAACTCGACAATCGCGTCCACTAAGGCATCCGGATCATCAGTAGACACGGGATAGTCGAACCCTACGCTGCAATAGCGGGAGAGCTTTGTCGCGGCGAACAGGCCCCGGTTTCCACCCACCGCCACCCAATGCCCGGACTGCCCGGCTGACCGCGTCACCGCCAGCGCCGCTGCGCTGTGCCCGTCGAGGACCAGTATTCTTGCCAATCTGCGCCTCGCTTAAGGTGAATTAAACTGCTCTTCCGGCGAAAGCGCTTTCCAGGTTCCAGCGCAGGCCGTCCACCGTCTTGGTGGGCCGAATGCGCTTCAAACCAAGTGGATTGTCACCGCTGCACACTAGGCCGTTATCCGTAGTTACCGCCGTCTCGTAGCCTGCAGCACGGCTTTGCTCCAGGGTCTGAGCGCTCCAATGCGGAAAGAGTGCCGGACAAGGATAGGAGAAATGACGGATTGGTGTTTCGAGATGGAGTTCAAGCCTCCGCTTCGATTCCCTGAGTTCGTGACTGGCTTCGTCTTCCTTGAGGTACGCCATATTCGGATGCGTCATCGTGTGCGAACCAACCGTGTGTCCATGGCGCTGAAGCGCACGCATCTGCTCGTAACTCATCATCCCAGAGGGCTCCGACGGCATCTTTGTCTCAAGCTCTTGCTCGACGCGCCCCACAAAAATCTCTTGCGCTGTGCCGCTGAGCTGGCAACAGACATCACAGAGGCTCAGGAAAGCTTCTTCCCTTTGCGCGGGAAGATTAAGCCTCCAGGGTTTGCCGGTGGAATCTTTCCAGTCCGCGAGCTTTGTGGTTCGGAAGGCAAACCGTAGCCGGCTGGGCCATGGCTGCCTTCTGTTTTCTACGCAGTCGACTGTGACGTAGAAGGTCGCTGGCACTCCGGCCTGGTTCAATATAGGCATCGCGACTTCGTAGTTATCGGCGTACCCATCGTCAAATGTGACAATGACCGAACGCTTAGGAAGGCTGCCGCCGCGGATGTATTTAACAGCTTCGTCAAGAGTGATGGGATGGAAATCCCGCGCCAACAACTCCATCTGCCCGCGAAAGACGGACGCGGAGTGGGCGATTTCGCCAAATGAGTCAATCCACAGCGACGGGTTCGGGAGAACCGAGTGGTACATCAGAATCGCCCCGCTGGGACCACGAAAACTTTCCGCCAGCCGCAGTGCTCCGCTGCCAAGAATCACTCTTTTTGCCCAGTCTCTCATTGGATCGTTGTGCCGAGAAATTTATCGTTGACCTCTCAGTCTAACCCGTCTACTCGTTGGGCACGATGTAGCGCTGCGATGCGGCCCGATGCATCGCAAGAAGAGAGCCCGCTCCACTGAGCCAGCTTTCGAACTCCAGTTGGCTGCGACCGGAAGCGTCCACCAATCTCGGCAACAGATATGGATTGTCGTGCCGATCGGCCAGCCCGACGTCGCAAGTCGTGGCGGAGACGACATCCTCCTTTTCTAACCAGCCAATGAATTCCTGCTGGTAGACGCCGCTTGGGTAGCAGAAATGTCTCGCGACGCATCCGGTTAAGGCTTGAATTTTTTCCCGGTTCTCGGTGATTTCCCTCCTGAAAGCTGTTTCGTCCTTCGGAGTGCGGTGACGGTGCGTGTGGAGTTGGACGTCGACTCGATTCGATCCAACTTCTGCCAGTTCTCTCGCATTCATAAGTTGCAGAATACGTTTGGCCGTAAGCTCGGCATAATCTAGTCCGAGGTTCGCAGCCAACCGTCCCGCGAGCTCGTTCTTTTGCAATCCAGTCAAATTCTCGCGTTCGGAAAGCTCCATCAGGCCGCGCACGACTAGGTGACGACCCAGTTCAGTGCGCAGATCCATGGTTTCGGAGATCCCGAGGTCCGGCCGCGCTGTCAACTGCTGCCCGCGTCTTTTCCACAGCATGTAAGAGCAGATCAGGTGGAAAATCGGCGCCTCGTGATCTGTGTAATAGGTCGTTTGGTAAACCGTGACGGGAAGGTCGTACTTTTTGAGCAGCGGATAGGCCTGCTTGTAGAAATCATACATACCATCGTCGAAGGTGATGGCGACGCTGCGTGGCGGCAGACCACGGGAACGCAGCCGTTCCAACGCCTCGTGCAGCGGCAGCACCGAGCAATCCATGGTTCGCAGCATCTCGAGCCGCTTCTGCAGTAATTCTGCCTGCACGTAGAGTTGAGGTCTCCAGAGATGCTCATCTTCGAGAGAGATCCCGTGATAGCAGAGAATCAGCAGTCGCTGCCGGCGCCAACTGCTGTTGGCCACGAGGCGAAAAACTCCGGCACCTCTAAGCAGAGCGAGCGCGGTGAGCTTTATCTTTCTTCGCATCTTTACTTGTGCTTGTTTACTTGACTTTTTTACTTAGCAACTCGGGTAAGGCAATGCAAGTCGAGGATGAATCCATCTTTTATCGCGCCATAGAGGTGTCTTGGAAAACGCTGACGGCGGAGACCGGTTCGCCGTCGAGAAAGATCCTCTGCCACAGCTCCAGATTCAGCAAACGCCAGATACGATTGCCATGATCGCGATGTCCAGCCATGTGTTCGTCAAACAACCGACCAACGGCCTCAGCGCAAAACAGTCCTCGTTCTAGCGTTCGTGGTTCCGTTAGCAGGCTACGCAGGTTACTCAAGGCAGGCCCAGCTAGCCAATATGCCCAAGGCGTGGGAAATCCCAATTTCTGCCGGTGCACAATTGAGTTGGGCAACAGATCCTTCACAGCCGCCTTCAGAATGCACTTCCCCGCCATACCCCGTGTCGCGTATTTCGCAGGAATGCTCGCGGTGAACTCCACCAAGGCATGATCAAGAAAGGGCACACGGCTTTCCACCGAAGCGGCCATGCTCATCTGATCCTGCTTCATCAATAGTTCTACCAGATAGGTCTTGATATCGGTATACAGCAGCCGGTGCAGAAGGTCGGCCGAAGAATGATTCCAGTACTTCATCGAACCGGCATAGGCATCGCCCGCCCTTTGTCTGGTTTCGGGAGTTAACAAGTCATCTTGCTCGGCAGCGGAAAATGCAGAATAGAAGTTATCAAAATAGAAAGAAGGCCAGGAAGCGCCGTCGCGCACTAAAAATGTATGTTCCAGTTTTCTCTTCGCAGCAGCGGTCAGCGGAAAAGACTGAATTCCGTTCCGCAGCATGTGACGCAGAGCAGGCGGCGTAAGCATGCGGTAAACGCTGTCCATGCGTGAATTCATTAGAGTCCACGGATATCGCGTGTAGCCGCCTAATGTCTCATCGCTGCCTTCGCCGGTGAGCACGACCGTCACTCGTTCTCGGGCGAGCCGGGCCACAAAATACAGTGCCACGCTGGACGGCCATACGATCGGTTCATCCTCATGCCAGATCAATCGAGGCAGAGTCTGAAAGAACTCGTCGCGGCTAAGATGGACTTCGTGGTGTTGGGATTTCAAATGTTTTGCGATTGTGCGGGCATAGGGAAGTTCGCTATAGGCCTCCTCTCCATAGCCCACTGAAAAAGTCTCAATCGGTTCTTTGCGGATTTTTGTGGTCAATGCTGCAATCGCGCTCGAATCCAGGCCGCCGCTCAAGAAGACTCCTAACGGCACTTCGCTCATCAAGTGGCTGGCCACACACTCTTCCAGTTGTTCCCGGTAGCGCTGAACGTAGTACTCGCGCGGCTGGCTTCCGTCATCGACTCTGACATCCAGGTCCCAATATTGTGAAGTCTCGAGATTGCCGTGCTCGTCCACGGTGAGGGTATGGCCGGGCATTAATTTTTGAATGCCGGCATACATGCTTGCTTCGCCAGCGAGATAACCGAATGCTAGATACTCCGCCAAACCGCCGACGTTGAACTCCGGCTTCACCCCTGGATAGGCGAGGATGGTCTTTATTTCCGAGCCGAACAGCAACGTTTCGCCATCGAAGCGATAGTAAAGAGGCTTGATCCCCAGGCGATCACGGGCGATAAACAGGCACCTCTTCCTGCGGTCCCAGATCGCGAAGGCAAACATTCCTCGCAAATGAGCAACACATTCCTTTCCATATTCCTCGTATAAATGGACGATGGTCTCGGTGTCGCTCTTCGAGCGATAACGATGACCTCGAGACTCAAGATCCTTCCGCAGGTCCTGGTGATTGTAAATTTCACCATTGAAGACGATCCAAACCCTACCGTCTTCGTTACTGAGAGGCTGGTGACCGGTTTGGATGTCGATGATACTGAGGCGGCGCATGGCCAGCCCGACGTTTTCTTCGACTAAAAAGCCGTCGTCGTCCGGCCCGCGATGGACAATTTGCTGATTCATCCTCACCAGCATGTCGCGATTCACTCGCCGGGCCCGCTCGGAATGGAAGACACCGCAGACTCCACACATGACTACACGCCCATCCTTTTGGGATCATTGTCCGGCAAAATCAGGTTCCTATCGGTCAACACTTGATCAAGTGGCGCCTGCACCATAACGTGTTCTGGGTCTGACGAAAAAAGTTCAACTTTCATCGCGGAGCTCAATACTTCAGCATAGCGCACCTGCGTGCTACAGGTGAGCACCCGTTGGCCTGCGGCGTTTGCATAGGAAGCGCCGCACAAAACCAGGGCGTATTGTTCCCTTTCGCGGTCCACTGAGCAATATAGAAAATCCGCATCGCTGGCCCATGCTCCGAGAACCCACGGGCCCGGCTGAAGAGCAAAGAAAAAACTGTGCTCCTGGCCGAGATTGGAATAGCGATATCCCCGCACTATTCCTCCCTTTGATTCATCGAGTCTTACCAACCTTCCGAGGCGAGCGTGCGAGTCTTGGTCTGCAATAAGCAGGGTTACAAAATCCGCGGGGAGTTCGATCCTGCCACCGAAGTTGACCACGTTTGCCTGCTGCTTGTGCCCGTAAGCCCGCGACCGGTAGTCGCGGCGCACGCTTTCCGACCAGCCGTGGCCCTCGGCGGTCACCAATGTCATACTGCCTCGCTCATCGGCGAATGCGCATTGTTTGGAGGCGACAGGAGAGAGAGTAGGACCCATGTGCCACGTAATATCAAGCTGGTGCGTGCCGTGGCCTTCAGCCAGATCGCGTACCAACCAAAGTTGTCCCTTTCTATGAAACACCCATCGGTGATGAATTACGGGTGATGGCAGTCGGGAATATCCGTCGTGACTGCCCTGAAACAAATCAAACTGCTGGCCGTTAATCCATTGTTCGACGTTGACCTGAGGAGAATTCTTCCAAGCGAAGGGTCCCATGCCTTCTGCCTGGTCCAGTCCATCGACTTGCATGGTGTTATGAGCACCCGTGCTTCGCAAGCGGGATCGCTCACCACTTTGGCCCACATATTCGAAGGTGCCCGGATCAATCAGGAGATTTCGTCCATTGCGAAGCAGGCAAATGCTGAGTGCATCGGCGTGACCATGCCCTCCATTCCCTGCCCCCAATGGCCCGGCATCGATCTGCAACTGCTGTCCGCACTTTTCATCGGCCATCAGGTAAAAGCCACTCTCGCCTAAAGCGGTCGAACTTGCCAACGGTTTCGCGCTGGCAAGAGAACGAAACTCTCGGAGGCCCTTGATTCCCAACAACCACAGAGTTTCTTCCCGCGGTCCACTCGCGACGGCCTTGAAATCTCCGCGCCGATACAAAACCGCGCCCGCGGCGAGAGGATCAAGCATGTGCTCAGCCCGGTTACGCCGAGGATCAAAGATCCTTCCACCATCGTCATCCCCGATGCTGGGTACACTCCCGGCTCGACCCAGCAAGGCGAGAGCATTCAGCATGCCCTGCAAAATCTGATCGAACTGCGCAGAAATTGGAACTTCATTGAGCCCGGCAAGAATCCGGGAGTGCAAAACGATATCCAGAGCGTAAACGTGATAATAGGTGGATTGCTCAAAGTAAAATCCGTCTTTTCTTACCTGCTTCGCGGCTTCACGTTCCAGGATCTCCCAGCCGCGTCGCTGCCACCGCGCGGCTCGGCCTAACCCTGGAAAAAGGGTTCCCAGGAAAAATAAGGCCATCGCTTCGCCCAGCAGGTGAGTATTCGGAGAAAAATACGTAGACAGGTAAGTTTCGATATGGCGGCCGTTCAGGTTCAGAGCATTCAGCCATTGTTTGCGCAGTTCGCTTGTGTAAAGCGGTGAATCCTGCAGCAGGAAAAAGGTCCAAGTCCATGCCAGGGTCCGGTAAGCAACTTCCAGACTGCTCGCCCAATTCAATCCTATGGAATACGGATTTTGGTCGTGCCAATGCGCCCACTGGGAAAAAATTTCGTGCGCAAACCTATCCCCGCCGGTAAGCCAGTAAGCCTTGGCGAGGGTCACAAAGTGCTGATGGCGATTCAGTTCCCAGGTGATCTTTGAGTCTCCCACTTCCCTGAAGTCGAGATACTTCACCTTGAACCACGGTTTGCGCGGACCGCGCTTGCCGTGCACGACGTCGCAGTGCCAATCAATCTGCGCACCGTAGTCCAGGTTTTCATAGCCCAGGAGATCGAAATGGTGATGGCAGATCCTTTCCGCCTGCAGGATGATCTCATTGGCTTGTAGGGGAAAGATCCGTTTCAGTTCAGCGCAGAGCGCAGGAACATCTGTGGGTGCAAAGAAAAAGCTCCCCCTG
>Ga0209006_10003052_pt1 | contig 15206 bp, 6 predicted proteins | sample JacPin_JW_Ref_O2_FD_188567 | JGI IMG/M metagenome (GOLD analysis project Ga0209006, IMG submission 188567) | Forest soil microbial communities from Algoma, Ontario, Canada - Jack Pine, Ontario site 1_JW_Ref_O2 (SPAdes) (version 2) | ecosystem: Environmental > Terrestrial > Soil > Boreal... | reverse complement strand
CTCGGTCCACGCGGACCCGCCATCCGGGTGCTGATCGCCAACGCCCGAGCGCAAGCGGTCGGCAAGATGCAAGCCCGCCGCACCCACGCGCGCCGTGAGCGCCCCGTATTCCGGGTAATCGGCGATGAGACTCGTCCAAATATCCATGTGTTCGGGGAGCGTCACGTCGGTACGCCACAGCGATTGGCCGCCAATGGGCTGCACCAGGCCGTCCTCGGCCAACATCTGCACCAATCTGCCCAGCAGTGGCGCGCAGCTCTCGGCGATGCGGCCGGACTCGACCAGCGCTTCGGGATCGATGGGCTGATGGCCGACGAGTTCGCGCAGTGCGCGCGCGGCAAACGACCCACACAGCGCATCGAGCAGCGGCTCGACTTCCAGGGAAAAGCGCCGGCGCCCCTCGAGCCGCGCCGGCGTATGCAGGCGAAGCGCGCAGGCTTCCGCAAGCGCGTCACTCGCGGGCAGGGCGACGGCACGCGGCGAGTCACGGCGCGGCATGGGCACGGCGCGGGTCGCCAGCCAGCGCGAGTGCGGCGCGGCGCGGCCGTGGATGCCGACGGCGCGAAAGCGTACCCCGTGGGCGATCGCGATGGGGGCGCCCGCCGCATCGTACAGCGTGAAATCGGCGCGCAACGAGCGCCGGCTGCGGCGCTGCGAATCAGCGGTCTCGGCCAGGGCAGCGGCCGCCGGCACGTACGGCTGCAGCAGTTCCAGCCGTTCGATGCGGACCGGCAGGAATGCCGGCGCATCGGCCGGCGCGGTTTGATGTTCGCGCAACGCGAGATCCGCGAGTAGCTGGAATGCCCCGTCGAGATAGGCCGGATGCAAGAGAGTGGTCGCGATATCCGCAGCGATTTCCTTAGGCGTTATGAGGGCGCCCAGCACACCTTCGCGCCGGTACCACACGGAAGATACCGTGCGAAACGCCGGCCCGTAGTTGAGGCCGAGGGTGCGCGCAAACTCGTAGTGGGTCTCGCCGCCGACGTCCTCCGGCCGTACCGGGAGTTCGAACCGCGGTCGGCGGGCGACCACGCACTCCTCGACCAACCGTCCGGTCGCGTGCGTGCGCCACGGCGCACTATCGAGGCGCTCGCGACTCACGATGGTAAAGCGGCCATCGGCGGCGTCGATCCTCAAGCGCACCGCGCGCGAGCGGTCGGCGTCGAGCAACAGCGGCGCCAGGATTTCGAGTTCCTCGATCACCTGCGGCAGTGCTTCAGATCGATGTTCGACGCGGCGGCGCGCGCGGCCGGCGGCGAGGGCCATCTCCACGAAGCCGGCCGCGGGAAACACGGCGCCCCCGCCCACCGCATGATCGGCATAGGTCGGCAGCTTGGCGACGTCCAGATGGTTTTCCCAATGCAGCGCCTCGCCCGCGAGCGCGTACCCCAGCAGCGGATGCTCGATATGGCGCGTGAGCCTTCCTTCAGATTCGGAGGTGGTCGGGTGCCAGTAGCGTTCCCGTTGCCACGGGTAGTGCGGCAGATCCACGTACCGCGCCGGTTCGGAGCGGGCCCGCGAGGCGTTGCGCAGCGCCCCCGTGACCTCGAGTTGCGCGATGAGGGCGAGCACGCGTGCTTGCCCGCTCTCGTGTCGAGTCAAACTGGGTATGACCGCGGCCTCTGACCCTAACGGCTTGGTGATCTCGGTGAGGTACGAGGCGAGCACGGCGCGCGGGCCGATCTCGACGAAGGTATTGACTCCGTCGGTCACAATGGCGCGGATCGCCGCCTCGAAATTCACCGGCTCACGGACGTTACGCCACCAGTAGGACGGACCGAGATCGAAATCCTGGAAGGTCGAGTCAACGAGCGCGCCGGTCACCGAGGAGTACATCGGGATGCCGACGGAGCGCACTTGCAGGTCGTGCAAGGACTTCAGGAGGTCGTCGCGGATCGGGTCCATGGCGGCGCTGTGAAAGGCATAGTCGAGCGCAAGGCGTTGGAATGCGATTCGGCGCTGCGTCAACGCGGCCTCAAATCGCATCATGGCCTGCGCGTCGCCGGCGAGGGTGACGCATCGCGCGCTGTTGATCGCCGCGATCTCGAGGTGCCCTTCGACTTGCAGCGTCTCAAGCAACGTTTGAGTGTCGGCGCGTGCGAGCGTGACCACGGTCATGCATCCTTTACCGCGGGTGGTTGCCTGATGCGTACTCCGCTCGTGGATGACGCGTACGGCTTGTTGCAAAGTCAATGCGCCGCTCGCCCAGGCCGCAGCAACTTCACCGACGCTGTGACCGCAGACGGCAATCGGCCGAACCCCCCGCTGCTCGAGCATGCGGGTGAGGCCCACCTGTAGGGCGAACAAGGCCGGCTGCGCCACTTCGGTGAGGGCGAAGCGATTTTGATCCGCAGGCGCCTTGAGCTCCGCGAGGATCGACTCGCCAGAGATGCGCGCATACAGCGCATCCACTTCCTCGACGGCCGCGCGAAACTGGGCGTCCTCGCCCAAGAGCACCAATCCCATACCGACCCATTGCGACCCGTTGCCCGAGTAAATGAAGGCGGGTGCCGATGCGTCGGGGCGATACCTGGCGGCGGTGACCCCATCGGCGACTGCGCCTGAGGCAAATTGGTCGAGAGCAAGCGCCATGGAGTTTCGATCCGACGCATTCGCCGCGAGTCGATGCGGATGAATATCACGGTGCGTGGCAGCGCTGTAGAGAATATCGTGCAGCGGCAGATCCGGGCGGGATCGCAAATGCCGCGCCATCTCCCCGGCTGCCGCCAGCAACGCCGCGGGACTGCGCGCCGAGAGCAGCAGGGGCGGCAGTTCGGTGGGCGCGGGCTCCGTGGGCAATTCTCGCACGGGAAGTAATGGGATCGCCGGCTCGAAACTTAAGAGCACCGCGTGCGCATTGGTGCCGCCGAAGCCGAAGGAACTGACGCCGATGACCAAGCGCCGGTCCGATGCCAGATGCAACGACTCCGTTACAGGCGCTAGATTCCAACCCGCCAAGTCGATTGCCGGGTTGGCGGTGTGCAGGTGGATGTTCGGTGGTACAACCCGATCGCGCAGCACGTGCAGCACCTTGACGAGGCCGGCCATGCCGGCGGCGGCTTCCAGGTGCCCGATGTTGCCCTTGACCGATCCGATCGGCAGAGGCTTGTTCCGGGGGCGCGCTTGACCCAGGGCCTCGCCGATGGCACGGGTTTCCAACGGATCGCCCACCGCGGTGCCGGTACCATGCGCCTCGTAATAGTCGATGTCGGTCGGCGCAATCCCGGCGCGGCCGTACACGTCACGTAGCAATTCAGCCTGGGCGTCGTGACTCGGCACGGTGAGACCGGACTTTCGCCCGTCGCTGTTCACACCGGTGGCGGCGACGACGGCGAGGATCCGGTTCCCGTCGGCCAGCGCCTGAACCAGCGGCTTCAAGATCACCACGCCGCCGCCCTCCGAGCGCACGTAACCGTCCGCGTCGGCATCGAAGACGTTGCAGCGGCCGTGACGCGACAGCATGGAGGCCTTGGAAAATCCGATGAACCCGTACGGATGCAGATGCAGGCTGATGCCTCCGACCAGCGCCGCATCGCACTCGCCCGTGCGGATCGACTGGCAAGCCTGATGAAAGGCGACCAGCGAGGAGGAGCAAGCGGTATCGATCACCATGCTCGGGCCGTGCAGATCGAATACATAGGAGATGCGGTTGGCCGCGATGCTGCCGGCGCCGCCGGTCATGGTAGTCGAGTCGATGGCGCCCAGATCGTCGGCGCGGCGATAGGAATAATCGACGCTCGAGAGTCCCACGTATACGCCGCAGCGGCTGCCGCGCATGGACGAGGGCGGAATGCCGGCCTGCTCGAAGGCTTCCCAGGCCAGCTCGAGCATGACTCGTTGCTGCGGGTCCATCTGCTCCGCTTCGCGCGGCGAAATGCCGAAAAAGCCCGCGTCAAAACCCGCGACATCGCCGATGGAGCCCGCCGCAAAGGTGTACGAAGTGCCGGGCTCACCCTTGTTCGGGTGGAGCAGGGAATCTTGGGTCCAGCGATCGGGAGGGACCTCAGAGACCAGGTTTTTGCCGGCCAACAGGGCCTGCCACAGTGCTTCGCCTCTGGCTCCGGGCATGCGGAACGAGAGACCGACCACCGCGACCGGCGAACGGTCCCTGTTATTTGTCATATCGCGAGTGTAGGGGGACGGGCAATACGTAACTGCGCGGGGCGTCACGTTCGGAAGATCGTGTCGAGGCAGCCGATTTTCGACGCTGAGAAAACCTCTGTCCCTGAGAAGACTTCTAATTGAACGCCAATCCCCTTGCGACGTTCATTGCATGACTGCAACGCGACGTGCTAGCGGTTGTCAGCAGGCGGGTATGCGACTGGCTTATTTCTTTGGGAGTGGCGAGTGGGCGGCAGCCAACATTTCCCCCCGGCCGCTGATATCAAGAATCCCTCGGCTCCAACACTATACTGCCGCTGACGCATCAGGGTCGCCCTGAATAGTCTCTGAGGTTTAACCTTGATGATTCGATGCGCATCGTTGATCATTGCAAATGGAACGAGACGAGGATAGGGAAGTCCGCCACGCGATGAATCGGCCCGCTGTAGTATCGCGAAGCTAGGGGTATCGCCTCTACAGCCGAAGGCTTCAGGATCAGACGACGACACGCAATTTCCGCAGCACGGCCGTTTCGCCAACTGCTGATGCAAACGACGATATGCAGACCAGTCGTGAACGCGGCGGTCGCAGAATGATCGCGCGACAGCAGGCGGTATCGCGTTACCAAGAAAGTTAGTCCCCAAAACATGAAATGGTGAATCAAGATGTCGTCACGATGAAATCAAAAATTCAACGGTTAATCGTTGTCCTAGGAATGCACCGTAGCGGCACTAGTGCCATTACCCGGGGACTCAAGGTACTTCGCGTCGATCTTGGGAACCATCTTCTGCCCCCGGACAGAAATATCAACGACGCGGGTTATTGGGAGGACGTAGACCTCAATCAATTAAATATCGAAATGCTGCATGCACTCGGTACCGACTGGCACCACCTGGCACCGCTCGCAGGCGACCTTGTCGAACGCTTGCGCGAGCGGGGCTTCATGCTTCGTGCCGTGGAACTCATTCGAGAGAAGGTCGGCATTTTTCCCGTCTTTGGATTCAAAGACCCCCGCACTGCGCTACTTTTGCCTTTTTGGAAGGAAGTATTTGCCCATTGCAAGCTGGAGGTTAGCTACTTACTTGCGATCCGAAATCCGATCAGTGTGATTCGTTCCCTGGAGCAGCGAGATCGGTTTGATCTTGAGAAAAGCGCGCTGCTGTGGCTAACGCATACTGTTTCAATGATGGAGGGAACGTCCGGAATACACACTCGAGTGTTGGTTGACTATGATCGTCTCCTGCGCGCGCCGGAATACGAACTGCACCGCGTGGCGCGGGCGCTCAAACTCTCTGTCGATCCTGCTGAATTTCAGGTCTACGAGACCGAGTTCCTCGACAAGACCCTCCGCCATACAGTCTACGATACCAGCGATCTGGCGCTCAGCCCATTTACGAAGTCGCTGATACATGATCTATACGCGGCGCTTCTTGACGCGTCGTCCGGGACAACTGACATCGACGATTCGTCGGTGTCCGAACAGGTCGCAAAGTCGAAGCTCGATCTCGCCCGTTGGGAATACCCTCTCTCAATCGTGGATTCTCTATTCCACTCCAAACGCTTCGCGAATGACGAAATCGCAAAGCGTGATTCCAAAATTGATGAATTGCAAGAGAGATTGGAGCAGACACAGAGCGAGTTTCTTGTCGCGCGGCGAGCAATGGCAGATCGAGATTTGAAGATTAACGAGCTTAATGACTCAGTTGCCGAGGCGAATTCACAAATACAAAATTTGCAATACCAGTTGGAACAGCGCCACGGCGAGCTTCTCGGCGCCCAGCGAGCGCTGGCAACCTCCGACTTGAAGACTACTGGACTCAAATCGACCCTAGCGGACAAGGAATTGCGGATTAGTGTCCTTGGCCAATCGCTGTCAGATAGTCAACTGCAAATAGGCAATCTCATGCGTGCAGCCGGTGCCTATGAACAACAAATTACCCAATTGATGCGTCAATCGGATTCTGCGGCGCGCAAGCTCGAAACGCTGGAGAGAACGGTTAGGGAGCAGGCCGAGTCGATTCGCGCCTCAAGAGCGGCCCAAGACAAAATGCAGTCCGAGGTCGTCGAAAAAAGGGATCTCTTGGCAAGTAGCGACAATCAAATTGTCGCTCTTCGTGAATCGGTGCACTCGCGCGACGCTCAAATTGATGGGCTCAAGCGGTATGCGGCCGATAGTAACCTGAATATTGCCGACCTCGAAGCCACAGTTCGCACTTTGAAGAGCCAGGTTAGAAATGCGCTTGAGTCAACGCACGCCAATGCGGTCGCCACTGGAGCAATGGACGGCAAGACATCCGTCCTGCGATCATTGCTTTCCTGCGACGGATTGGCATTCGTCAGGGCTGCATACCTTGCAGTTCTTCGGCGCCCTCCTGACGTGAATGGACAGCTTTACTATTGGGCGCGACTTCGTGCCGGCGAACCCAAATTGCGGATTCTCGGGCAATTGCGCGATTCCGATGAGGGGCGCAAAGCGGATTCTCGCATCCCAGGGCTACGAAGGGGCGTTCGCTTGCAACGCTTCGCGGCAATTCCAGTTGTGGGATCTGTGATTGCGTCACTTCTCAAGGTCGAACCGGTTGGGCCCGCGCCGTCTCGCCTGCGCGCTTTGCAGCAGCAACTCAATGACGCGTTCCACTCCTTTGACCTTCATTTCGAGCATATTGAACAAGACTTGCAACTGTTGCGTACGGCAACTTCGCGCAGGAAACGGCTAGAAATAGAACTCGACCACCCGTCCGATCGGGAGTCTCCTCAGCAATCGGTCTTGATAGCCAATGAGGAACCAGAGCCGAAGCAGCACGTGCCGCCGGCGGCTTCGCTACGCCCCATAGTCTTTCAAATTGAGTACGCTGCGACCGCGTCGCCGGCAAGTCTTGGCCAAAGTGATGACACGCGGGCATTGGCGGCCGGTTTTCACTTTATTCGCATCTCTGATAATTCTTCGGGATTAGAGTTGTGCGACATAAATTTCAAAGCTGGAGGAAACGCCAGAGACTTTGTGCTTTTTGGCTTTTCTGATAATGAAGAATGGGGTACTTGGAGCAATGGAAAGATATCGGCATTCGTCCTTTGGCGACAGCGGGCCGACGTCGGCACAGTAAACGTATCCATTGAGGCAACTCCATTTCAAGCCGCGTTCCCCGAAATGTCGTGCGTCTTATCTTCAAGTGCAGGTCACCGGCGAGAATTTGTGATTTCGTCGGGCGGCTGCGATTTTGAAGCACCTATTTTCGCCGATCATCAAGAACACGCGGAGATGTTTTTTGGCGGAAAATTCGACACAGAATGCAAAAACAACGTATCGCTTTCGAAACGCAGCCCGAAGTTTTCAATCATAATCCTCAATTTCAACAAGCCCCAGTTGTCACTACTGAGCGCGCGCTCCGTGCTTGCTGCTTCGATCTCACATCCCTACGAGGTGATCATCGTCGACAACGGCAGTACGAGAGAGAATCTCGCCGTCCTTGAGGCTACGGATGTACCAGTGCGCGTGCACAGCATTCCATGCAATCGGTACTTCGGAGAGGGAAATAACCAGGGAGCGGAAGTAGCTCGTGGCGAATATCTGGTGTTCTTGAATAACGATGCTTTCTTGTCGCCTGATTCTATAGACGCCCTGATGGGGGCCTTTGACGTCGATCCAAAATGCGGAATCGCGGGACCGATATTTCGTTACCCCGACGGACGACTTCAGGAAGCGGGCGGATTTATCGGCGCAGACGGCATCGCTGATCAACGTGGCAAATTCGGACCGCCGTTGAACGTTGGCGCACTCCCGGAATTCGACGTCGTGGATTACGTCTCCGCGGCTTGCCTCATGATCCGCACGAGCCGATTTTTTGATCTCGGCGGCTTCAATTATCGGTACGATCCCGCATATTTCGAGGATACTGATCTTTGTTTCCGTGTTCGTTTGCGAGGAGAGCATGTTGTGCTGGTGCGCGACGCGGTGTGTTTTCACATTGAAAACGCAACCACTGCGGACAAGCGTAGCGCTGCGGGAGTGGTTTCTACTGTTGACCACAATCGAAAAGTCTTTCTTTCAATTTGGGGGAAATACCTGGCGAGCCGATCAGTTGCGAACCTCCCGCTTGCGCTAATACCTCCCATCGACAATCAGGCGCGTCGATTGCGAAACGCGGGTCAGCGACCAGGGCCCTTCACTCAGGCAACGTACTCTCCCTATCCGCTGGTGCCCGGTGGGGGCGAGAGATACATCCTTGCAGCAACTTGGGCGCTGCAACGATTGGGCCCCGCAGCTCTTATTACGCCTGACCCGTTTAGTTCGGTCCGCCTTGACAGTGTAATGTTCGACCTTGGTCTTCCCATGGGACACGTGGGAACAATAGCCTTGAAGCCCGCAGCGACTCAGGACTTGGAGCGAGCGATAGTCATGGGCAACGAGATTTATCCTTCTGTCTATCTACCGGCCGAACGCAGCTTCTTTCACTGTCAGTTTCCTTTTCCGTTGCCGGATGAAGGAACTGTACGGTTAGAAACTGGATTGAATATGCTTGCAAAATTCGAGAAGGTTATCGTGAATTCGGAGTTCACAAAACTAGCGTATGAACGAGAATTGAGCAGATTTGGCCGCTCTGCGATTGTAGATGTAGTCAACCCACCTGTCGCGACGAGCCGCCTGTTGGGCATTGAGGGAGTGCGCAAACCTTGGATATTGTCGATCGGGCGCTTCTCGGCGGCGGGTCATTCAAAGCGGCAGGATGTGTTGATCAAGGCCTTCAAAGCCTCCTCCCGTGAGTTCCGGAAAAACTGGAAACTTATCTTGTGTGGAACCGTACCTAACAATCCCGTTGACCGGGATTATTTCAAGCAAATGCAAGAGTCAGTCGGAGGCGACGCGGACGTTGAGTTTGTGCTGTCTCCTTCAACGAGTATGCTGGATGCTCTTCTCGCCCAGTCCTTGATATATGCGCATGCTTGTGGATTCGGTGTCAGCGACCCCGACGACCATTGGAAGTGCGAACACTTCGGTATAACTTTAGTTGAGGCGCTTGTTGCGGGGTGCCAAATCATCTGCTACGAAGTCGGTGGCGGGCCGGAAATTATTGCTCGAGTTGGTTCTGGAGCGACTTTTGGCTCGATCGATGAACTCACCGGACGACTTGAAGAGATTGCCGAACGCAGGGCGGACCCCAGTATTCGACGACGAGCATCCGAACTATTCGGAGACGAGGCGTTCTATAGCCGTTTGAACTCCTTAGTAAATTGAGATCAAGCACGATTTAGGTCAAGGCAGATCGTATGCATCGTCCCAAAGTGTGGCTGTTGGCGTTCGCATCAATTGGCCTCGCGGCGGCGCAGAAGGTCCCGGAGTCGGCACCTCAAAGTCGCACCACCAATTCTCCGCAGAGCATTTTGGCGCAGGCACCAAATGCCGCCATCACTAGCTTTGGTACTGTAACCTTCGAGGCCACCGGCGATGGATCCCACAACGCTATCGTGGGCGCGGTGCGGCAGACCGGCACTGCCGGGAAGACCTTCCCCACGGGCGTGACCGGGTATGGAAGCATGGAGAACTCTGGAAATCAGGCATTTGGCATCTTCGGGCGGTGCGACTTGGGTATCCATCAACAACGCGCATTTCCCGGCACATGTGCAAACGAATTAAATGCATTCAATTTCAACGGCGCCCCCTCAACCGCTTTGCCTCCAGATCTCGCTTTTGGGAAGATGCTAAATAATTCCATATCGCTTCAGTTGGTCGCATACGGTGATTACGATTCGTCAATTGCACTGAATCTGGCCGGCGGCGGCGGAACCAAGCAGTTCTACGTTGGCGAATATATCAATCCCCTCAACTCCATCTATTCAGGAATCTTGGTTGATGCGACCTCTTCTTCGAGCGCAAAATACGGCGCCATCCTCAAAGCGAGTACCAGCAACATTCCGCTGCATCTACAAACCGTCGGAAAACCTGCCGCGAGAAATGCCGTGGCAGAGTACATGGACGGAAGCGGCGTCAACCAGTTCACTCTGGATCAGGCGGGCGACCTTACAATCGGCGGAGTTCTATCAACAAAATCGATCGCCGGTCTCACTATTCCGCTCTCCTTTTCTCAAGGCGGCACGTCTTCAACCTCAGCTTCCGGCGCCAGGTCGGCACTTGGAGCGGCACAAAGCGGAAACAATTCCGATATCACTTCACTCACAAACGTCCATTCAATTGCTCTGGCGAGCGGCGGCTATATTAAGCTTGCGGCATATTCCGTTGCATCGCTTCCGACTTGCAACGCGGAGCTAAAGAATGCTTTGATCGCGGTCACCGACGCAACCACGCCCGCCTACAATGGCTCTGTAACAGGTGGCGGATCGACAAACATCCCGGTCTTTTGCAACGGCGTGGCTTGGACCGCTCACTAGTGCAGGCCAATCCACATAGGGACCGCGAGGGCATGATTCCACCAGTTTGAACCCAGTCGCGCAGGCCATTGTAAGACATGCGTGGCACGCGGTTCTCCGCCGGGAGGAGCTCTTTCAGTGAACGACATTCTCCTTACTGGCCTGCCCCGGTCCGGAACCACGCTGCTATGTGCATGCATCAATAGACTTGCTGATTGCCTGGCGTTGGCGGAACCGATTTCGCCTCCTACGCATGGGAATGTAGAGGGAGCTCTGGAATTTATCTCGGCGTTTCTCGGCGCCACCAGGGAACGGGCACTCCGCGATCGACGGGTGACAACCAAGTCAACCGTGCTCGGGTTAAATACGGAAAATTGGTTTGAAGCACCCACACCCAGCGGGCGCCTGCGTGTATCAAGCGAAAGGATCAATGAGCTGTCGTTGGACAAAACGCTGACGCCCAACTTCAAGCTAATCGTCAAACAGCCAGGCTTTTTCACGGCACTAGCTGAGCGACTTACAGATTACTACCCAGTATACGCGATGGTTCGGCACCCCTTGGCGGTTCTTGCCTCATGGCAAACGGTCGATATGCCGGTCAACAGCGGCCGCTGGCCAGTTGCGGAGGCCTTTTCCCAACATCTTAGATCCGGACTGGAAGCGCTTGCTGAGCCGCTCGACAGGCAAGTCTTCATTCTCAAGTGGTGTTTCGAGGTTTATCAGCGTCTCCCTCAAGAGCGCGTTATTCGCTACGAGGATCTCGTGACCTCTCCCACCGCAACCTTGCGTAAAATCGCGGGCAGCGCGAGCGCTATTAATTACCCGTTTCATTTCGAGCATCTTAAAAGCCGGTACCCCTCTGTCAACTTGCCGGCCCTCGCGCAAGTTTTACTGCCACTTGCATCAGAGTTTGAAGGTTTATATCCGTGTTTCGCGGATGGCCTTAAGATCTACCTTGATTGAGCTTGACGCCTGCATCTCCTCGATCGACCTAGACAAACCATGGATGAGTCCAATATATCCCAGCACGTAACGCTCTATCGGTCTGGGTCAGACGGTGTTCTGGTTCGTCATGCACTAATTGCATTTGGCGGGATCTCGCTCGGGCTAGGAATGCCCGTGTTCGAGTTCTTCCGGACCGTTGCCTCTCTAGGCATCGACGCTCTCTTCATACGAGACCCGAAACAAGGCTGGTACCAAAGACCGATACCAGGTCTAGGAAATCGCGCAAGTGAGATTGCGGAAAATATCATGGGGCTAACGGGAACCCTATTCCCGAATAGAAAAATAATTACGGTTGGAAATTCTATGGGAGGCTATGCCGCTCTAATGTTCGGGTGCCTTTGCGGATTTGAGAAAGCACTGGCATTCTGCCCTCAGACCTTTATTTCTCCAGAATTGAGGTTTAGACACGGCGACGGTCGCTGGCAGGATCAAATAAGCTCAATCGAAAATCAAGAAATTGGTGATGTGAGGGAGCTGCTAAACCATTCGGAGAGTCTGGAAACACACATCTACGTTGGTAAAGATCAACCACTCGATTTGTTGCATGCGCAGCGGCTTACTGGCGTCAATAATGTCAATGTCCATTTGATAGACAACTGTGGACATAACGTCTCGCAATATCTACGCGACAGTGGCCAATTGAATAAGATTGTCGCTCGGCTGTTGGCCTAGCGTTCGCCGGATTATCAAATGCGGGGCGTCCGCACTACAAACCTAGGTAATTTAACAAGGCGACGGTGTACTGTTCTTCTTCGCGGTCGAGCGAATGCCGTTTGGCCATAGCGTAGCCCCCTAGCACCAGGTCTTGCATGAGATTCGCGCTATCGTGCAGTTGCGTTGCCGCTTGTGTAATTGCCGCAACATTAAATTCGGGTACTAGGCAGGTGCGGCCGTCGAGACAAAAAGACCGGTTGCCAATGCAGTCGGGCACGATCACGGGCGTTCCCAGCGCCATCGCCTCGAGCGCCGGGAGATAGAACCCTTCTTTCGCATGGGGAAGAAGAACACAGAGACGCGCCCGTGCCATTCGCCTAAAGAATTCGTCCCGTGGCACAAACCCTTCGGCAAGATCAACATCGACGCTTTGGCGTAGTCGCGCGGCGATGGCCCGCCCCACGTCGGGCGCCTTATATCCTGCAATGAATACACCGGAGCGCACGCTAGGCTCCATAGTGGCAGTGATGTGTCCGATTTCGATCCCGTTCTCGATGGTCAGGATAGGCCCGGAGACACGGCCGGTTGCCCTGAGGGCTTCGGCGACCGCCGCGCTCACGCAGATGCGCAGCGCCGGCCGCGCCAGGTAGGTGAATTTTGGATCACTCGGATCGGCGTGCAGCACGTGTTGAACTAGGTTGACAACCGGCTTTTCGCGCGAGTCAATTCCGGCAGCGTCCAGCCATTTCCAGTCCATTCCCGCGACGAAATAGGAATCAGACGCCGTCAAGTGCTCGAGAATTGGGACGCCGCTCGTGAGAAACGGATTGGAGACGTCCGTGAGCGAGGCGGGTGTGAGATACAACTCGGGGTCGATGCCGGATATGCGTTTCGTGTGATCCAAGTAATTAAAATATTTGAGGTGCCCTCCGGTGGCACCGTGAAAATCCCGTAGAAATAACATCTTCATCGACGCCCCACTGAACCGTTCCCAAAACGAGGATTGCACGCGCGGACCATGGCTAGGCCAGTGCGGCGTCGCACCGGCGTTCGCACCTGGCGGACGGTCGTCGCGTTTTTTTGGCAATTCTGGCCGGTAATAACTGGCTCGTACGGCCGCTTCCGGGTTAGTGTGCAAGCCAGGTTAAACATCGGACTTTCCGCCCAAGAAAATATTCACGCCATGCGAATGCTAAGACGACACAGACAGTGGACGAGGCACCTGAATTGCACAATCGAAACGCGTCAATTTCTTGAAGCAGTACAGCAGCAGTCGGCCGCGGAGGAGCAATGATACCCCATCGTGGAAGAAGTCCGGTTTTGGCGCGCAACGGTCGCCACCCCGCCTCATGCGCTGGGCTTGGTCGAGAAATACAGTCGCCGGGTCGTTGATCCTCGTGCATCGTCGCAAGGGTATTGTCGGTGCGCAGATCGTCGGGACCCAAAAAGGGGGCACGACGGCATTGTTTGAGTTCCTCTCCGAACATCGTCAGATCAGCACACCGCGTGCGCTAAAGGAAGTCCATTTCTTCGACGACGAGGCGGCGTTCGCGACAGGGCACCCGGACTACGGTGCGTACGAATCGCTCTTTGGTTGCGATGCCGATGCGATCGTAAAAATGGAAGCGACGCCGGTCTATATGTACTGGCTTCCCGCTGTTTCACGGTTGGCAGAATATAATCCTGAAACTAAGCTGATCTTGATTCTACGAGATCCTGTAGAGCGCGCCATTTCGCAGTGGGAGATGGAGTTCTCCAGGGGAACGGAACCTGAAGTGTTCGAAATTGCGATAGAGCGTGAGCGCGATTATGTCAGCCGCGGGGAACAGCATCGAGTTCGATCATACATCGATCGCGGTTTCTATGGTGTTCAGATCCGCCGGCTTTTGAGCTATTTTCCCCGTGAACACATGTTGCTACTGAAGCAGGATGAGCTCCTCACTGAGCATCAGAAAACGCTGCGGCGCGTTTATGATTTCTTGGGTGTCGAAGAGCCGGCCTGTCTTCCACTCCAACGAATCGTTCATTCATCCGAAAAACGTGCGCTGCTGCCGGGTATTCGGCCCGGTATCCATGAGGAACTGCGCCGAGTCTTCGTCTCGGATCTGGAAGACGTCGAAAGACTAACCGGATTGGATGTTGGTAAGTGGACGGGGTGTCAAGAGTAACGTTCGGCAACAATCCGGGAGTCGATCCGTGGCTATTTATTCTCATGAGGATCGATAGAGCGTCTACGGCGTCGCGTTTCATTCGCGGTGAACGCGCACGCTGAGCAATCCTGCTTGCATTTCGGTCACTAATTTCTTTTAGGTCACGCATTTCCGCTGCTTGCTGCTGGGCATTCTGAGCAGAATCGGTGCGAGTCCCTCGTAATGGACACCCTGGTTTGTTGTGCTCCTGGACAATTTCGCAGGTGCGCCGAGTAAAAGTGTGACACGCCACACGGTATGACTTGGTATTCATGCGCCGCTGAGCGGCGGCGGCACGCTCTTCTGGGTTACTCTCAAGATAACACTCGATCGAGTGCCGTCCCGACTCTTTTGCTTCGATTTAACCCGGGCTCGAATTACATATCGCCAAACATCTCCATTGGCGATCTTAAGCTAGTTCAATCATAAGGAACCTGCAATGACGACGATGCGCAATACCCTGTTTGGCCAGATCGCTTTAGGTGTGACGCTGACCTGCATGGGCGCTGCCGCCTTCGCCGCGTCGAACCCAAACACCTATCTCAATGGCACCTATATGGTTGGGGGTTTTGACTCTGACCCGGCAGACTTTCAACTCTTCGTTACCTTCGACGGCGCAGGCAACGGTAGCGCCACCGAAATCAGAAACGTCGGCGGAGTAATCACGACTGGGACTAACTCGGGCACGTACACCGTCGCGTCGAATGGCACGTTCACACTGAACACTGGCACCAACACCCTCACTGGGGGGATAAGCGCCGACGGCAATACACTCTTGCTCACTCAATTAGGTAGCGGCCAGAATCCAGAATTCGACGTGGCTATCAAGCAAGGCCTGATCAGTAACTTCAATGTCGCCTCCGGGCTCGTGGCGCTCGCTTCAGATACGACCGG
>Ga0209006_10003051_pt1 | contig 15211 bp, 15 predicted proteins | sample JacPin_JW_Ref_O2_FD_188567 | JGI IMG/M metagenome (GOLD analysis project Ga0209006, IMG submission 188567) | Forest soil microbial communities from Algoma, Ontario, Canada - Jack Pine, Ontario site 1_JW_Ref_O2 (SPAdes) (version 2) | ecosystem: Environmental > Terrestrial > Soil > Boreal... | reverse complement strand
GGCGGCGTTTCCAGGCGTCATGGTCTCAGGCCAGGTCGATCGTGAGCGCCTTGGATCGCGGGTGTTGGGGCACGCAGAGGCGCTGCAGCGGCTTGAAGGTCTCGTGCATCCTGCAGTGGCGGAGGCGCGCGTTCAGTTCCTGGAGCGGGCGGCGGCTGCGGGCCGTCGGCTCGTTATCGTCGACGTGCCGTTGCTGTTCGAGACCGGCGGGGAAGCGAATGTTGATCTGGTGATCGTGGTTAGCGCCCCGGAATCCATCCAGCGCGCGCGCGCTTTGGCGCGCACGGGCATGACCGAGGCCAAGCTCGAGGCCATTCTGTCCCGCCAAACATCGGATGCGGACAAAAGGCGTCGAGCTCATTTCATCATCGACACGCGCGGCAGGCTTGAGTTGACGCGCGCCGTCGTCGCTCAATTCATGCGCTCAACCGCGGCGCAGGCGGGAGGTCGAGCCCGCCATGCGTGAAGTCGTGCTCGACACGGAAACGACCGGCCTCGATCCTGCGGACGGACATCGGGTGCTGGAAATTGGCGCCGTCGAGATCGTGCACCAAAGCCTGACGGGCAAGGTCTTTCACGCGCTCATCAATCCGGAGCGCGACGTCCCCCAGGACGCCGTGCGGGTCCACGGGCATAGCTCCGCCGTTCTCAAGGACAAGCCCGTTTTTGGAAGCGTGGTCGACGATTTTCTGGCCTTCATCGGCGATTCGAAGCTCGTCATCCACAATGCCGATTTTGATGTGCGCTTTGTGAACGCGGAGTTGGCGAGGCTTGGGCTCGCCGCCATCAGCATGGATCGCGTCGTCGACACGCTGACGCTGGCGCGAAAAAAGCACCCCGGAGCGCCGAACAGCCTCGACGCGCTTTGCGACCGCTATCGCATCGACCGCTCGCGGCGAGTCCGGCACGGGGCGTTGCTCGACGCGGAGATCCTTGTCGAGGTCTATTGCGAGCTGACGGGAGGCCGCCAGCGCTCGCTCCTGTTTGGCGATGCGGTCGAACTCGCCGCTGCGGCCGCCGTCGTGCTTGCTCCGCGCTATGGCGAGCGGCCGCGAAGGCAGCCTTCGATCGAGCACGCCGAACTGGGCGCTCACGTTCGATATCTTGAAAGTTTCGGCCGCGACGCGATCTGGTTCCGCTACCTGATTCAGCCGGCCTGAGTTCGTTCGCTTAACGAAAGATCAGGCGGTCTGTTGCTGCGGTTGACCCCCCGCTGCGGCCAGTCTCTGCAGGTAGAGCGCCTGGAAATCGATTGGGTCGATAAACAGCGGCGGATATGACCCGCCGCGCACCGCGTCCGCGACGATCTGTCGTGCGAAGGGGAACAATATTCGCGGGCCCTCGATCATGACAACCGGCTGAACCTGCTCGGGCGGAAAGTTCTCCACCCTGAACACGCCCGCGTAGTTGAGCTCGAACTTGAACATCGTATCGGCGCCTTGGCCAGCGCCGCCCTCGAGCATGAGGCTCACTTCGTAGTCTGACGGAGCGAGTTGACGCGCGTTCACATTGATCTGTATCGAGATGTTGGGCGACGCTTGCTGCGGGCCCAGGGTGCGCGGGGCGTTGGGGTTCTCGAACGACAAATCTTTCGTATACTGGGCGAGAACCGAAAATTTCGGACCGCCTTGCGGCGCGCCGGCCCCGTTGCCGTTCTGATCAGCCATGATCAACTGCTCCTTGCACGCGACCTAGATGCCCCTTGGCGGTCGTCTGGGCAATCGCAACGCGCCCGGGTCGCCTAGCATGGCGCCCTTGTCCAAACAAGCACGCGCGGCCGCTGATCATCGCAACGCGCTAACCCGACTGAACAACGCCTGGCTGGCATAGCCGTCGGGCGCAAGCCCATTGCGCTCCTGATAAGCACATACCGCCGAACGCAGCGCGTCGCCGATTTTTCCGTCGACCTTGCCGACGTCGTAGCCCATTTTCTCCAGTTTGACTTGGAGTCTTTGGATTTGAGTCGCGGTAAGCGGACGATCGTGAACAGGCCACTGAGCGACAGGGCCTGGGCTTCCCGTCACGGCGTCGCCGAGCAAGCCGACCGAAAGCGCATAGGCCGTCGAATTGTTGTAAGTCTTGATGACGTCGAAGTTGCTGGTGACGAGAAAAACAGGTCCATGGAGCCCCGCGAGGATCAACAGCCGTCCCTCGCCCGATTCCGGCAGCGAAGAACCATCCGCTTTCACCACGCCGCGGGCGGCGAAGGACGAGAACGGGGCCGGCGACGATGAATCGGCGGCGGTCAATGCGAATTTGGCCGGCAGACGGACCTCGAAACCCCAGGGCAACCCTTTGGTCCAGCCGTGTTTCGCCAAATAATTCGCGGTTGAGCCGATAGCGTCGGCCTCACTCGTCCAGACGTCGCGTCGGTCATGCCGTTGAAATGCGACGGCGTAGCTTAAGTAGCTCGACGGCATGAACTGCGTCTGACCCATCGCGCCCGCCCACGAGCCGCGCATGACCGATGAATCGATGTCGCCTTCCTCGAGGATGACAAACGCCGAAAGTAATTCGTCACGGAAATAGTCGCCCTGAAAGCGGACATAGGCGAGGCTTGCGAGAGCCCGAATGACATTGTTCGAGCCTACAAAACCGCCAAAATCCGTCTCCAGCCCCCAGACGCCCAGGATCACGGCGTCGTCGACGCCATAGATGTCTTTCGCCCTTGCGAGCCAGAGGCTTTCTGAGCGCGCGCTGTCGCGACCGCGCTCAATGCGGTCAGCCGATACGGCGCTCATGACGTAGTCCCAAATCGGACGCACGAATTCGGGTTGCGATTCTGCGCTAGCCACGACTTTGGGATCGAATGTGACGCTGGCGAAAGCTTTGTCAAAGATAGCGCGCGAAACCCCGCGCTCCTCGGCGGCGGGCCAAAGCGCATCAACGAATTCGCGAAAGGTCGCCTGAGAAGGCCGGGCGGATTTGTTGTTGGCGGCGCTCGCGGAAAATGCGACGCCAAACAATCCAAGCGCGACAATGAAGGCGCGCAGCAGGGCAAAAGCGCCCCGAAAGAGACGTATCCGCGATTCGCAACGGATTCTGGCCATGTCTTCGGCCGCACGCAAAAAATCTGGCTAACAAGACTGCGCCAAAATAAGCAAAACGCAACAGCGCGCCTCAGGAAGCCGGGTAAAATATCAAACGTCAAGCGTTGATTTCGTCGGGACGCGGCATGGAGATGATGTTGTAGCCCGCATCGACGAAGTGCACTTCGCCCGTCACCCCATCCGAGAGGCTCGAGAGCAGATAGATCGCGGCGCCGCCGACATTCTCGATCGTGACTGTGCGCTTGAGCGGGGAATGGGCGCGTTGAAAATTGAACATGAAACGTGCATCGGCAATCCCCGCTCCCGCCAGAGTGCGGACCGGTCCGGCGGAAATCGCATTGACGCGGATATTTTCCGGGCCGAAGTCTGCGGCCAAGTATCGCACGCTGGCTTCCAACGCGGCCTTCGCGACCCCCATGACATTGTAGTTCGGCGCCACGCGGGTCGAACCCCCGAAGGTGAGCGTGAGCATCGCGCCGCCCGATGGCATCAGGGAAGCGGCGCGTTTGGCGATCTCGGTGAAGGAGAACGCCGAGATGACCAGCGTCCGAATGAAATTCTCTCGGGTTGTGTCGGCGTAGCGCCCCCTGAGCTCGTTGCGGTCGGAAAAGCCTATGCAATGGACCAAAAAGTCGAGGCTGCCCCACGCCGTCCCGAGCGCCGCAAACATTGTCTCTACCGAAGCCAAGTCTTCGACATCGCATCGATAGACATGATCCGCGGCGCCAAGCTCTTCGGCCAGGGGCGCGACCCGCTTGCCCAGCGCATCGTTCTGATAGGTGAACGCGAGCTCGGCCCCTTCGGCGGCCAAAGCCTTCGCTATGCCCCAGGCTATCGAGTGATCATTCGCGACGCCCATCACCAGGCCGCGTTTGCCGCTCATCAAGCCAGATCTCATGGGATGCGCGCTCGTCAATCAGGTCAGGGGTCGGAGAGGACGCATGCGCTTTCGCCGCCTGCGGAAAATTTGGAGCTCAAGCGTCCACGTGCTTGAACACCAGCGTCGCGTTCGTCCCGCCAAAGCCGAAAGAGTTCGAGAGCGCCGCCCTCAATTTTACGTTGTCTTGGCGCGAGCGCACGATCGGCATATCTGAGAAGGCGGGGTCGAGTTCATCGATATGCGCGCTTTCGCAGATGAAGCCGTTCTGCATCATCAGTAATGAATAGATGGCCTCGTGCGCGCCGGTCGCGCCCTGAGAATGCCCGGTCAGCGACTTGGTCGCCGAGATCGGCGGGCACTTGTCACCGGAGCCGAAGACCTCGCGCACCGCCTCGATCTCCTTGAGATCGCCAATCGGGGTCGAAGTTGCATGAGGATTGATATAGTCGATCGGCACCTTGACCCTCGTCAGAGCCTGGCGCATGCACCGCGCGGCGCCCTCGCCAGAAGGCGCGACCATGTCGTGCCCGTCCGAAGTCGCGCCGTAGCCCGCGATCTCGCCGTAAATCTTGGCGCCTCGGCTCTTGGCCCGCTCGTATTCTTCCAGCACCAGTACGCCTGCGCCAGCGGAAATGACAAATCCGTCCCGGTTCTTGTCATAGGCCCGCGATGCGCGCGAAGGCGTCTCGTTGTAGGCGGACGACAGCGCCCCCATCGCATCGAACAGCACCGACAACGTCCAATCGAGTTCCTCGCAGCCCCCGGCGAACATCACATCCTGCCGATCGGCGAGGATGTGCTCGTAGGCTGCGCCGATACAGTGATTGGAGGTGGCGCATGCGGAGGAAATCGAATAGCTGACACCTCTTATCTTAAACCAGGTCGACAGAGTGGCCGACGCTGTCGATGACATGGATTTGGGCACCGCGAACGGGCCGACGCGTTTGGGGCCCTTGGTACGGGCGATGTCGGCGGCCTCGACGATGGCGCGCGTCGAGGGACCGCCCGAACCCATGATGATGCCGGTCCGCTCATGCGAGACTTCGCCGGGCGCAAGACCGCTGTCCACGATCGCCTGATCCATCGCGATATGGTTCCAGGCCGTTCCGCCGCCGTGGAACCGCATCGCCTTTCGATCAACCACCTCTTCGGCGCGGAGCGTTGGCGCTCCGTGGACTTGCGAGCGAAAGCCGAGCTCGGCAAGTCGATTGGCGCGCGTGATCCCCGACTTGCCGGCGTGAAGGCTGGCGGTCACTTCCTGGGTATTGGAGCCGATCGAGGACACAATGCCCATGCCGGTGACGACGACGCGCCTCATCCCCTTGTCTCCCCCGTTAAGCGGAGCGGCTTAGGCCGAGGTTGCGAGTGAAGGACTGAATAAGCCAACGCGGATGTTCCGGACCTCGTATATTCGTCTTCCATCGGCCTCGAGCCACCCGTCAGCGACGCCAAGGATCAGCTTGCCTTTGAAGACGCGCTTCATGTCCACGCCATAAACGACCTTTTTTACTGTTGGGAGCACCTGTTCAGCGAACTTCACCTCTCCGACGCCGAGCGCGCGGCCCCGTCCGGGCAGTCCGAGCCAACCAAGAAAGAATCCGGTCAATTGCCAAAGCGCATCCAGGCCGAGACATCCCGGCATCACCGGATCACCCTTGAAATGGCAACCGAAAAACCAGAGATCCGGCTTGATGTCGAACTCCGCGCGTACTCCTCCTTTGCCGTTGGCGCCTCCGGTTTCGGAAATCTCGCTGATCCGGTCAAACATCAACAGCGGCGGCAACGGCAATTGCGCATTGCCTGCTCCGAACAATTCGCCACGACCGCAGGCGATGAGATCCTCGTAGTTGAAACTGGTACGCCGTTCACTCATGCGCGCGGTCTGTCCCTTGGACCGCGACACGCGCGGAAGCCTCGGGCTGGCGTGGTAACACACGCGCCCCTTTATCGAAAGCGCTCCCCGTCGGGCTTAGGTTAACGCCCTGGAACGCCGGGCTTTCCGCGCTGCCCTGGCAGGGCGGGGTCGGGGATGACGATCGGCGCTTGGTGCGCGCCGTTGCGACGAACGCGTTCAGTAGCGGGGAAAATCAGCGGAGGCGATTAAGCCTTCGCTGGTCATGACAACCCATCCGTCGCCTCTGAGCTCGATACGCTCCACGCGTCCCGCGCCAGGGAGAAAATCCCCCTGGCGAACTTCGCGCTCGCCATAGCGGCCGCCGACCAGCGCGACGTCATCGCGAGCGTCGAGAACGATATACCCGCGCAGAAGAGGCTTTGGACGCTCGATAGAACCTGTCCTGTCCATCGACACGTTGTCAAATTTGGGCCGAGTCGGGGGTTGCTTGGCCTGCGCGACTTGCGGCGGCGCTGAGGCTGGCGCCGCAATTTTCTGCTCGAGCTTGTCAATGCGAGTGGAAAGCCCGGCCGTCAAGGCGCTTGCGTCGTGATCGACGCGCTCAGTGAGCCGGTCGACTTTTGCGCCCTCTTCGCGGTCCAGTTTATCGACCCGTTGGGAGAGTTGGGCCAAAGCGCCGCTAAACTCCCGCGTCGGAACCACGGTCGACTTGATCTCCCCAATCGACTGACGCAAATCGGCGAGATCCGCGCTTGACGCCGTCGTATCGATCGCGTCGAGGCGCACCTTCAGCGACCTGATGCTGTGAGCGAGGGATTCGGTTTCCCTAGCCTGCTCAGCGAGCGCCTTGGCCTGCTGTCGATCCTCTAGGAGGAGCGCGCCCGCGACCGCGACGACCACCGCAAGCGCCGCTGTGGCCGCCAAGGGGAATCGAGACAAGAAAAGCCTGTCCGTGGCCCCGACTGGCGGCTCGGCGGCCCGTTTGGCTTCCGGAGGCTCGACTACGACAATAAGGTCGCGCGAGGCGCTGAATGGCGGCGGCTCGCGGCCGGCGCTCAAACTCCCGAATTCGCTCATCGATCAACATCCGTGGGTAACGAAGCGTTTATTCCAATCTCCGCCAATGGGATTAATGAACTGTTGACCGTCACGTAGCGGTCTTGCTGAAATGAGAGGCGCTCGAAGGGCTGAGCTTGGGTTGGACGCAGAAGCACAGCCCGATCCGGACCGCGAGAGCCAGTGCGGCGCTTCGGCGGGGGCGCCGATTATTCAGAGCGTCGAACGCCGACACGCAATTGGGCTGGCTTCGCGACAACAATCGCTGTGGCAGCACGAAGCAAAGACGGAATATATCCCTATTAGAGAGCGGCGAGCCTGAGCCCCGCGGCGTCCGCGCGAATCCGATCGACCATGGCGCGCACCCCGTTCGAGCGCTGTGGCGTCAGATGTTGCTCAAGGCCAAGCGCGCGAAAGGCGGCGACGGCATCCACGGCGAGGATCTGCTCCGGCGTGCGATCCGAAAAAAGCGCGACCGCAATGGCGATCAGGCCGCGCACGAGGTGAGAGTCGCTGTCGCCGCGGTAGTGCAAGATTTTTCCGCCTTCCGCGTTCGTCGTTTGCTTGCATTCCAGCCAAACCTGGCTGACGCAGCCTCGCACCTTGTTAAGGTCGTTATGGGCCTCCTCGCTCAAGGGCTCGAGCGTATGGCCCAGTTCGAGGACGTAGCGATATCGATCCTCCCAGTCATCGAGAGAGGCAAAATCATCGCGTATGCTGTCAATCGCCGACAAGGGATGCGCCAGCCTCATTGAGTCGTCCATGGCTTTTATATGGGCGCCCGTCAGCGTCGGACCAGCGCCAAATGTTCGGGAACGGTCGACGGCGCGAATTTATCCGAAAGTTATCACCCGTCGCAATACCGTGATCCTTACGTCATTACCATTCGGACGAACCGCCGCAATAAAGCGTAAACCATAGCACAAGCCAGTGGGATCGAAGCGTATTCAACGGTGTGGCCTGACTCTAGACTTAAGATTGATTTAATCAGCGGCTGCGAGTTTAAGGAAAACCCGTGACGCCAAGCGCTTTGCAAGTGATATGTCCACGTCCTTTCGCAGTCCTGCGGCATTCAGCCTCGCCGAACTCAGGTGTGACTATAGCGCTTGCGCAAGAATTAGAGCCAATGACGGCGCCGCAGTGCCAGGAGAAAAGACTTGGATCTAGCGCTCGCACGCATAAGAGATAACGTTGGCCAACTCCGAGGCCCTGTCCAGCGTTCGGCTCAAGAAGCGCTGAGACGAAGGATCGCCGGGGTGGTGAAGGTCGCGCATTTGCGATATTACCTCGGAGCGGCCCTGTCGGTCGCTCTGATCGGCATTGGCGTCAACGCGCTTCTCTTGCAGCGCGAGCGCCATCCGGCCCCGTTGTTCGGATTTGCGCCGCCGAAGCCAGCCGCCGCCGCTCCCGCGCCAGCCGAGACCCCCGCCCCAAAGCGCGCGGAAGACGCCGCTCCACCGGCGCAGTTCTCTCCGATCGTTCCGCCGGCGCGGCCAGCGGACGCCGCCGCAGTGTCCGATCCGATCGCGGATCTGTTGGCCGGGGAAACCCACAGCGATGCGGCTTCGCGTTTGACGCAAACCGCCCAAACCGCCCTGGCCAAACTTGGCTACCCGGTCAAGCCGGACGGGAAAGAGGGGGCCGCCACCGAGCAAGCGTTGCGGGATTTTGAACATGCTCATGGATTGCCTCCCGCAACCGAGATAACCGAGCGACTTGTCAAGCAGCTGACGCTCGCCGCGCGAGGAGGGGGACACTAACCTCATGCGCTTGCGATCCGACATTTGGGTCGCAGCCTATTTGCGCCGATGCGGAGTGGAAGGGGTGAGCGCGGTTCTCCGCCGCCGCGGCGCCGCGGAGGCTGGCGCCATTTTCGTCAAAGTCGATCACTTGAACGGGAGCGCGACGCTTTACGGGCCTGCGCCACAGTCCGTCGCGGCTGCCGCGCCGCGCGGCGTCGATAGGATTTTCGCCCCCGCGCACACGGGGCCATGGATCGATTCCGGCGAGGCTGAGGAACGGCTCAAACGGGAAGTCGCGTTTGATCCTGATCTTTGGATTGTCGAGGTCGAGGATGGCGCCGACGGCGCCTGGCTAGATCTGGCGCCTTGAGCCGAGCGCCCCGACGCGTTGCCGGGGCGTTCGCGCAGGAACGGGGGCTGGCCTTGAGAGTAACGAGACTCGCGTTCATTGCACAGAGATGAAAGCTCGTATTCACATATTGAGTCAAAATTTGCTTCAAATCTTTGCCTACGACGCTTCGTTCATCCTTATTCGCGGCTTAACCAACGGCTTAACTTCGGCAGCCGGCTCGACCTGAGGCGATTCAAATTAACGAGCTCGAAAGCGGCCAAGCCTACTTTTGGTCTGTGTTTGCCGGCGCGGATAGCCGAATTCGCCGCGGCAGTGGGGTTTCAGAGCGGGAGCTCATTCCCTTCGTCTTAAGGCGACCGAACAAAGCAAAATGGCTTCAACTCTCCTTCATCTTTCAGTCCTCGCCTTCTTTCCCACTCTCATGGCGCTTTCAGCGTCCATGGATTTATTGACCTTCACGATACCAAATCGACTCTGCGCGGTTCTGGCGATTGGCTATCTGGTTTTCGCGGCGCTGTTAGGCGTTTCGGCTGTGGATATTCTTCTTAACATCTCATGCGCCTTAGCGATTCTGGCGATTACATTCGTCATGTTCAATCTTGGCTGGGTCGGCGGCGGCGACGCCAAGCTGGCGGCGGCGACGGCCGCATGGCTGGGCTGGACCGCGATTCTTGACTATGGCCTCGCCGCGGCCCTCTTTGGCGGAATTCTCACGCTGATCATTCTCGGCGCGCGCCGGGCGCCTCTGCCAGCCGTCTTTGGCCGCATCGATTGGCTTGCGCGATTGCATAACGTCAACGCGGGCGTACCTTATGGAATTGCGTTGGCGGCGGCGGGGTTGCTGCAATATCCGAATTCATCCATCTGGGCCGCGGTCGCGTAAAGCCAACATCTGGTCTCGACGTGATCGACCAAACGGCGCCGCCGACTGGAGCTACGGGCGAGCGTGCGGCGCGCCCATCATCATCGTCGCTCGGCAAGCGGAATCACAAGCCCGGCGACCCGCGTTGGATTGTTCCGGCGATTCCGCTGCCGGCGCAAACCATTTCATTTCGGTCATCCCTAATCACCGAACGATATTCGCTTCGAGGGCGCGGCGAGCAACAATCCAAGAATTCGACTTGCCCTTGCGGAAGCTATCGCCAATCATTCATAATTATTCCTTTAGTCACGACTCCGGTAGCGAAAGTTGTTTCACCTCTCTCTTCGGAATATCGCGACAGCAACGGGAATTAAAACCGAAGCTTCCTTTTGATGGGGAGGCCAAGGATGCAATTCGATACTTTATATTAACCGTACCTTGACGATTACGATGTCTAAATCGTGCGGGTACCGGGTCAGCGTGAGGGGCCGTGATTCATGAATCGGAAGCTGATCATCGTGGGGGCGATCGCAATTGTGGCGTTCGGCGCGACCTACCTAACCTTACGAGGCGGCGCGAATCCCGCGCCGAGCCCCGCCGCTGAAGCTCCGAAGGTCGACGTCGAGCAGGTGCTGGTGGCCAGTCAGGATCTGCCCATGGGAACGGTGGTCAATGAGGGCGCGACGGCGTGGCAAACGTGGCCAAAGCCGGCCGTCTCCGAGCTCATGATCACAAAGTCGGGAAAGCCTGACGCGCTTAAGGACGTAGAAGGCTCGATGACACGGACGGCTTTCCTTCGCGGCGAGCCGCTCCGGCATGACAAGCTCGTCAAGGCCGGAGCGGGCGGGTTCATGTCGGCGATCCTGCCAAGCGGAAAACGCGCAGTCGCGATCAAGATCGATAACGACGGCGATTCGACGGCTGGCGGATTCATTCTCCCCAATGACCGCGTCGACGTCGTCCGTCTTGCCCGTGACGAGGAATCAACCAAGTCTCGAGGAATCGAAGTCATGACGGCGCAGCCGATCCTCTCCAATGTGCGCGTGCTCGCCATTGGCCAGAACGTAGAAGAGCAGAACGGCAAGAAGGTCATCACCGGGGCCAACGCGACGCTCGAGCTCGACCCGGATCAAGTCAACCTCATTATCCTTGCTCAACATGCCGGCAATTCGAATCTTCATCTCGCTCTCCGCAGTCTCGTCGATAGCGGCGGGCCAGCGCACACCGTTGTCAGCGCCGATAGCGCATTGACGGTCGTTCGCTACGGCGCTCCGCAGCAGGCGGCCCGGTGAGCAGCCCACCTTTCCTTTGTCGCTTGTTCTCCAGAGACGGAGCCGGGGCATGAAGTCCGATCGCACTCAGAGCCGGCCGAACATCATCCTCTTTGTCGTCTGGGCGCTTCTCGCTCTCTCGCCGGCTTCGATCGTCCGCGCCGCCGAGGGCTTCGATTCCGTACGGATGGGCGACGCGTCCGATCCGGCGACCCATCGCCTGCAATTGGGCGTGGGCCAATCGGTCATCTTCGACTTACCGGAGGAGGCGGGAGAGATCTACGTCGGCGATCCCAACGTCGCCAACGCAATCGTGCGCTCGGCGAGGCGCGTCTACATTTCCGGTGTCGCCAATGGCCAAACAAGCATTTTCGCCTTGGCCAGGGACGGACGAAGAATCGCCGTCATCCAGGTCTCGGTCGGGCGCAACGTCGCAGAGTTGTCGAACCTGCTCAACACCGCTATCCCCGGCAACCAGATTCACGTGCGTACCGTCGAGAATACGATCATCCTCACTGGGTCCGTCGCCTCGGCCGAGGAGGCGCAAAAGGCCCTCGATATCGCGAACGGCTTTGTTAATGATTCGGCGGCGTCCGGACCTCCCGCCACGTCGATCTCGATCTCGAATGGCTCGAGCGGCGCTGGGCCCGGCGCCTCGAGCGGTTCCGGCGGAAAAGCCTCGAACAGCGCCCCAGGAAAAGTGATCAACGCCTTGACGATCCGCGGCGCCGATCAGGTCAGTTTGCGCGTCACGGTCGCCGAAATTCGTCGCGACATTATCAAGCAACTCGGCGTCAACTTGAGCGGCAGCGGGCCAAACGGAAGCTTTAACCTCGACAATCCGTTCGCCATCAACGGCGCCGTCGCCACTTCGGAAGGCGTTCTGAATTGGGTCAAGGGGAGCCAAAGCTTAAGCGCCAATTTGCAGGCCTTCGAGCGACAGGGCGTCGCCCATACGCTCGCCGAGCCGACCGTGACTGCAGTCTCCGGCGAAACCGCAAAATTTCTGGCTGGCGGCACGGTTCCCATTCTCAATAGCGTGCAGTGCCAGCCCGTTTGCCAGTACGGATTCATCCAGCAACCCTATGGCGTGACCCTCAATTTTACCCCGATCGTCTTGTCCCCCGGACGGATCCAACTGCGAATCGCAACCGAAGTCACCGATATCGACCCATCGACGCAAGTCACGTTCAGTGGGATCACGATCCCGGGGTTCCGGACCCGCAGCAACACGACGACGGTCGAACTGCCTTCTGGCGGGTCGGTCGCCTCCGCCGGCCTCATCAGCACGCAGACAGAACAAGCGATCAACGGCTTTCCGGCGCTGATGAACCTTCCGGTGCTCGGCGCGCTGTTTCGCTCGCGAGACTATCAGCGCAACGAGACCGAGCTTTTGATCACCGTGACGCCCTACATCGTCCATCCGATCGACCCGAGCCAGGTCGTGAGGCCCGACCAGAATTTCCAGGACGCCAGCGATCCGCAGACCTGGTTCCTGGGCCGCGTCAACCGGATTTATTCCACGTCAGAGTCGCTGCAGCCGATGCCTGGCTATTCGGGCAAGATCGGATTCATCACCCAATAGGCCTTGCATGCTTCGCCAAAAATTTCCTCAGAACTGAGAAGGACAGCTCTCATGGCCGCTCTTCCCGATGCACGACCAATATCCGCGGCGCAAGGCTTGAGGTTGAGTCTCGCCGCTGCCGCTGCTGCTGCTCTCGCCGGCTGCAGCGTCCCCTACGCGTCTTCCGATCCGGTATTCCCAGGCAGCTTTCGGGAGCGTCACCCGATCGTGGTCGCCGCGGTGCCGACGAGCGTTGACGTTTACCCCGTCGGCGGCAGGCTCGACGAGCGTTCACTGGCGAACATCCGCGCCTTTGTGGACCGCTATCGCCATTATGGCTCCGGCGCAGTCATGATTCAGACGCCTGTGGGAACGAACCCAAACTCGATAGCCGTTCATGAGGTCCGGAGCGCGCTTCTTGCCGCCGGCGTCAAAGGCAGAGTGGCCTTCGGGGCTTATCTGCCGCCGAACGACGGCGCGGCGCCGCCGGTGCGTGTGTCGTTCACGGGGCTCAAAGCCGTTGTTCCAACAAAGTGCGGGGAGTGGCCGGAGGATTTGGCTTCGGGATCGTCGGTCGAAGGGTGGAAAAACGAACCTTACTCGAACTTCGGCTGCGCCACCCAATCGACGATCGCGGCTCAAGTCGACGACCCCCGCGATTTTGTCCAGCCCCGCGCGCTCGGGCCATCCGATGTCGCCATGCGCACCCGAGCCATCGAGGCCGTACGCAACGGCGAAGATCCGAGCACCGATTGGAAGAACGCCGTACTGGTGCCGATCGGCGGCGGTCTTCCCACCAACGGGAACTGACGGATCATGTCGGTTGGTTACGTCAGTGGCAAAATCGAGGGCGACGCGCCCATGGACCGGCCGATCGCGCAAATCGACCCGGTGCCCCGCGTATCGATCCAGGCGTTCTGCGAATCGCCCGATATGGCGGCCATCGTCAACGCCGCGATATCGGATCGCCGAATGGCGAAAGCGCATGTCAAGCAGAACATGGGTGGCGCGGCGGCCGCGGTTGAAGCCTACAAGAGCGCGCCGACGCCGAATGTCGTCGTTCTCGAGGCTCCCGCCAGTCGAGACGCGCTGCTCAAGCAACTCGAAGAGCTCGCTGAATATTGTGATGCGGGGACCAAGGTCGTCGTTCTCGGCAAGCTCAATGACATCGTTCTCTACCGGCAGTTGATTGCGCGTGGGGTCAGCGAATATCTGGTGGCCCCGTTTGGCGTGGTCGACTTCATCCAGGCGATATCCCAGCTGTTCAGCGTGCCCGGCGCCAAGCCACTGGGGCGGGTTATCGCGGTCGTCGGCGCGAAGGGAGGGGTTGGAGCATCCACCGTCGCCCACAATCTCGCCTGGAGTCTCGCGTCGGTTACACACATGGCCACGATCATTGCGGATCTCGATCTTGCGTTCGGGACCGCGGGGCTCGACTACAATCAGGATCCGCCCCAAGGCGTTGCCGAGGCGGTGTTCGCTCCGGATCGCGTCGACACCGTGCTGGTGGACCGACTGCTCTCCAAGTGTGGCGAGAAACTCAGTCTTTTGGCGGCGCCCGCCACTCTTGATCGCGTCCTCGACTTTAGCGAGGCCTCGTTCGACTCGCTGCTCGACGCCATGCGGGCGTCGACGCCCTGGATTGTGCTCGATGTGCCGCATTTGTGGTCCGGCTGGGCTCGACGGATCCTCGTCTCCGCCGACGAGGTGATCGTCGTCGCAAGCCCCGACCTCGCCAATCTCCGCAACACCAAAAATCTGATCGACAACGTGAAGGGCGCACGCCTCAACGACGCGCCGTCCCGGCTGGTCCTGAACGGCGTCGGCATGTTGAAGCGGCCGGAGATCGCCGCCGCGGAATTCGCCAAGGCGGTGGAAACCGATCCGACCGCCAACATCCCACACGACGCGAAGCTGTTCGGCGCGGCGGCCAACAATGGGCAAATGATCGCCGAGATCGAACCGAACGGCAAAACAGCGCGGGTCTTCATTGACCTTGCCTCCACGCTTGCCGGCCGAACTGATACGCGCAAGCCCAAAAGAGGCGTTCTCGAGCCGCTCATCGCCAAGCTCGGGCGCAAGAAGAAATGATCGGCTTGCAAACGCATCGCGCCCCTTCCGCTGAGCGCTCCGACAAGCGCAAAGGATCCTGAGCGATGTTCGGCAAGCGTACGGGTGGGAGCGCTGGCGCCCAGGTCGTCGTGTCACGCGTCGCTTCCGTGAGCGCGGTGAGCGAGCCGTCCAAGCCCCAGTCCACTCCGTCCTCGGCGGTTCAAGGGGAACGAAGGTCGGAGACCTATTTTCAGACCAAGTCGCTGATCTTCGGCGCCTTGATCGAGGCGATCGATCTCGCCGCGCTGTCCAAGCTCGACCCGGAAAGCGCGCGCGAGGAAATCCGCGACATCGTACACGAGATCGTCACCATCAAGAATTTGGTGCTGTCGATCGCCGAGCAGGAAGATCTACTCGATGACATCTGCAACGACGTGCTCGGATTCGGTCCGCTCGAGCCGTTGCTGGCGCGCGACGACATCGCCGACATCATGGTCAATGGACCGACGCGATGCTTCATTGAAGTC
>Ga0209006_10003050_pt1 | contig 15211 bp, 18 predicted proteins | sample JacPin_JW_Ref_O2_FD_188567 | JGI IMG/M metagenome (GOLD analysis project Ga0209006, IMG submission 188567) | Forest soil microbial communities from Algoma, Ontario, Canada - Jack Pine, Ontario site 1_JW_Ref_O2 (SPAdes) (version 2) | ecosystem: Environmental > Terrestrial > Soil > Boreal... | reverse complement strand
AACTATGTAGGCGAACTGCCGCTCGGCGAGACAGCCGCGATTATCGCCAGCGGTACCGGCGTGCTCGGTACCAACCGCGAATATCTCGAGCATCTGGTCGCACAACTCGATGCGCTCGGGATCGAAGACCCCTATATCGCGCAACTATACCGGCACGTCGTCGAGGCGCTTTAAGGCGCGCCTCGCAGCGTTAACCTGCGCTCACCTGTAAAAACGAGGCGGAGGCGGAAGCGGCTGCGGCGGTCCCAGATCGCGCCGCCAGAGCTTGCCATTGTCGAACTGGATGGTCATGGCGTCAGGCGAATAAACGGCGCCCTGGTCCCATGCATCGACCCAGATCCGGCTCGCCGGCGCGGACCAGTCGGGCCAGGCGCGGGCGGGCTCGCCGGCTTCGTTGACCAGATTGAGATTTTCGCCGTTCTGGGTGACGTAGGCGGGCGCGCCTTCGAAGCCCGGCCGACAGTCCACGACGCACCGATACATGCCGCTCAGATTGATCGATTGCGCTGACGCTCCGGTTGATGCCAGCGCGGCCAGGGCAGCGATGGCGCATGATGTCATTTTCATGATCATGGCTCCTGTTGCGAGTTTCGATTCAATTTTCAAACGGCCAAACGGTTCCGGATCACAAATTCGCGACGCCGAGTCTCGACCGACCGGCGTTCGTCTCGAAAGACTCATGTGAGTTCCATCTCCCGGCGCTGGAAGCGATGCCTGTTCGCGCTACTCTCATTGCGGGGTGCATCGGGGGGCGGTCATGGGCTTGCGGTGGATATTCGTGCTTTCAATTTGTTTCGGCGTATCGCCCGCGGCCTCCGCCAGCGAATCGTCCGGCATCCTGCACCGGGCTTCCTGCTCGGTGATTCGCTTTTACGTGGCGAAATACGGTGCCTCGGCGGCAGAGCAATGGGCGCGAAACAAGGGAGCGACCGAGGCCGAGATCGAAGAGGCGCGGCATTGCCTGAAGGCAGAGACAACCCAGACCGCCAAGGCTCCAACAAGGCCCTTTACGCTGGGCTTTTATAGTTGGTAACCGGCCCGCGTGCTGCGCGACGCGTGCCGCCGGCTAGGCGGTCGCTAGATCGAAATCTGTCGTCCGATTTCGACGACCTGATCGCCGGGCAGGCTGAAGAAGTCGCTGACATGGACCGCGTTGCGCTCCATGAAGGCGAACAGGCTTTCCTGCCATACGGGCAGTCCCCTGACGTCGTCGCGGCCGACCACCGTCTCGTGGCCGACATAATAGGTGACGTCGTCGAGATCGAGCGTGCATCCCATCGCTCGGCTCGCCAGCAGCAATTCGGGAATCTGCGGGCGTTCCATGAAGCCGTAGTGCGCCTCCGCGCGCCAGAAATCCGGCGCGACCTCGCTGACGGTGATTCGCTCGCGCGCGGTGAGCCATGGCACCGAAAGGATTTTTACGCACAGCACGAGCAGGTGCCGGTGCAAGGCGCGGTTGTGCTTGACATGCCAGATCATTACCGGCGGCGTGCCCTGATCGGTACGAGTCAGGAACACGGCTGTGCCGGGCACTCGCGGAACGCTACGGGATTGAATATCCCTGATGAAGTCGGGCTCCGGAATCAGATTTTCATGAATGCGGGATAAGACCGCCACGGCGCCCCGGTGCCAGATCCACATCACGGCGTAGACCGCCAGCGCGAAGAGAAGGGGGACGTATCCGCCTTCGGCGATCTTGGTGAGGTTGGCCAGGAAGAAGGCGCCGTCGATGACCATGAAAAACCCCGCCAAGGCTCCGGCCGCCACGATATTCCAGCCCCAGATCTCGCGCATCGCGATGAACAGCAGCGCCGACGTCATCAGCATGGTCAACGAGACCGCGATGCCGTAGGCGGCGGCCAGATTGTCGGATTTGCCGAAGCCGACCGTGAGCCCGATGGTTGCGACCATCAGCAGGAAGTTGACGACGCCGACATAGATTTGTCCGTAGCCTTCCGAGGAAGTCTGCTTGACCTGCAGCCGCGGCAGCCAGCCGAGTTGTATCGCCTGCCGGGTCATCGAGAATGCGCCTGTGATGATGGACTGGCTGGCGATGATGGTTGCCACGGTGGCGAGCACGACAAGCGGTATCAAGAGATGTGGCGGACAAAGCCGGTAAAAGATATTGCCGTCGGTCGGCGCGCCCTCGAGCACCAGCGCGGCCTGGCCGGCATAATTCAGGATCAGGCTCGGAAACACCACCGCGAACCATGCAAGGCGTATCGGCCTTTTGCCGAAATGCCCCATGTCGGCGTAGAGCGCCTCGGCGCCGGTGACGCACAGGAACACCGCGCCCAGGACCAGAAAGCCGGTCACGCCGTGGGAAAACAGATAGGCCAGGCCATAGCGGGGATCGAGTGCGGCAAACACCGCCGGATGCCTGACGATGCCGGCAATGCCGAGTAGCCCGATCGCGGCAAACCAGAGCAGCATGACCGGCCCGAAGAAACGTCCGATCATCTTGGTGCCCTGCGACTGCACCGCGAACAGCGCGAGAAGGATCGCCACCGCACCGGGAACGACATAGGGCTGAAAATCGGGCGTCGCCATATCGAGGCCTTCGAGCGCCGACAGCACCGAAATCGCCGGCGTGATCGCGCCATCGCCATAGATCAGCGCCGCGCCGAACAGGCCCAGCGCAACGATGCCGGGCCGGTGTTGCTTCTTCACGCCGAGCAGCGCCATCAATGCCAAAATGCCGCCTTCGCCGTCGTTGTCGACGCGCATGGCGACCCCGACGTATTTGACCGACGTGATGAGGAAGAGCGTCCACAGCACCAGCGAAAGCGCGCCGAGCACGACGCCGGCATCAGTGGAGCCGTGCGCGGCAAGGATGGTCTTGAAAGTGTAGAGCGGACTGGTCCCGATATCGCCAAAGACGATTCCAAGCGCCGATAGCGACAGTACGGAAAGCTTGCCCTGCGGCCCCCGCGCCGCGGCTTCGCTGGCGTCTCGCGCTGTCGGCTCGGTCATTTTTTCATCCACGGGGAATATTGGTCCTTGGATCGGCAGCCAGGCGGCCTGCACTGGATGATGCTATAGTGAATTTGTCCAATTCGCGAGTAGCGAGGTTGGTTGCAAGACATCGGCATCCCGACAATCGCGATCCAGTGTGGCCGTGGCGGGAACAATTGGCGCGAATTGGGCGTTGCTATGTTGCATAGTCATGAGGGACTTCTACTCCGACGTCCGGCTCGCTTGCCGCCTTTTTCCGCGCAATTCGTTTTTGGTCTATTCGAGAAATGACTGATTGATGACAGGGGCGACCGCCGGCCCAAGCAAGCCACAGAACACCAAGCCACAGAATATACTGCTGCGTCTTCTCGGTCCCGGCCTTGTCACCGGCGCCGCCGACGATGATCCGTCGGGTATCGCCACCTATTCCCAGGCAGGCGCGCAATTCGGCTACGGCCTGCTGTGGACGGTGTTCCTCACCACGCCTTTCATGATCGCCATCCAGGTCGTCAGTGCGCGAATCGGCCGGACCACCGGCCGCGGACTGGCCGCCAATGTCATGGAGCTGGCGCCGCGCTGGGTCGTATTGGCGCTGGTATTCCTGCTGGTTGCCGCCAATACGTTCAACATCGCCGCCGATATCGCCGCGATGGGCGAGGCGCTGTGGCTCGTGATCGGCGGGCTCAAGCACGAGCACGCGCTGATCTTTGCATCGATCTCGGTGCTTCTGCAGGTTTTCGTGCCTTACCGGCGCTATGCCCCGGTCTTGAAATTCATGACGCTGACATTGTTTGCCTATGTCGCAACCGCGCTGACCGTGCGGATTCCCTGGTCCACTGCCTTGCTCGCGATGATCTGGCCGAAGGCGACCATCAATACCGATTATTTCCTGATGGTGGTCGCGGTCCTCGGTACCACCATCAGCCCGTATCTGTTTTTCTGGCAGGCTTCGCAGGAAGTCGAGGAAATGCACCAGGGCAGGGTCAAGCGTCCGCTCCGCGAATTGACGCGCGGCGGTAGTCAGGAGATCGACCGCATCAAGATCGATACGACGGTGGGCATGGTCTTTTCCAACCTCATCGCATTTTCCATCATCCTGACCACGGCCGCCGTACTGAACGCAAACGGCGTCACCAACATCACCTCGGCGACGCAGGCTGCCGAGGCGTTGCGGCCATTGGCCGGCGACTTCACGTTTCTTCTGTTCGCCCTCGGTATTATCGGAACGGGCATGCTGGCGGTGCCGGTGCTTGCGGGATCGGCGGCCTATGCCGTTGCCGAAACATTCGGGTGGCACGCCACCCTGGAAGCAAAGGCGCCGGACGCCGCCGGATTCTACATCCTGATCGCGGCCGCAACGGTGATCGGCTTCGGGCTTGGCTTTACCGGCATCGACGCCATCAAGATGCTGGTGTGGAGCGCCGCGCTCAACGGTATCGTCGCCGTTCCCATCATGGCCATGATGATGATCATCGTCTCCAACGAGCGGTTGATGGGCAGATTCAGAGCCAAATCGTGGCTCGTTGCGCTGGGCTGGATCGGAACGGCGCTGATGGCGTCGGCAGTAGCGGCGCTACTTTGGTCTTTCGTGGTGTCGTGACCGAGAAGCCGCCGCTGACTTACTGGACGACGGCGGTGCCTTCGCCGGATCGGGATTCACTCAGGGAGCGGGCGCGCCGTCTTTTGGCGGGCACCCTGGAGGCATCATCAGGAACCTCCGTCGCCGGCGCATCGGCCGGGGCGTTCATCGCGTCCACCATGTTATCAAGGACGGCCTTGTAGTCGCCGATGGTTTCCGCTGCCAAACCCGCTTCCTTGTTGGCCGGGATGGCCTGCACAGGGGCCAGTTCGATGGCCCTGTGATCGAATCGTACCCGTTCGAGTTTTTGCCCGACAAACCATGCGCAGAGCACGCCGGTCATCTTGTCATCGTCAAAGATATCGGTGTTGACGGTGTCCACGGTCATGACCGGTCCACCGGATTTGAGCATCACGAGATCGCCTGATTTGAAGAGGGGCATTGCCAGAATCCCAAGAATCGAGCGAATCAAGTTGCACTGCAACAGTAACAGATTGCCGAGGGGCGCCCGGGGGTTATCTGCGCCGTGCTGACGCTCGCTAAGGTCTTCAAATATCGGCACATCTGTATCTGTCGCCCCCGGGCGCGATCGTCGAAGCGGTCGGTCGGCATTAAATTCTGCGACATGTGACCTCGCTCACATATTGAATGGCCGGCGCGCCTTATTCTCGTGACGCATTTAATGGGGAGGTGAAGGCAATGAACCTGATATCGCGGTCCCGCGGGCAAATCGCCCTCATCGCCATCGTGACGTTCATTTGTGCGGCTTTTCTTTCCGTCCAATTGATCAGTCCGATCGATTCGAGCCTGAATGCCGAGTGGCAATGCAGCAAGACGGCTGGAATCCTAACGGTCTGCACCAAGAATAAACTGGTAACGCCGACGGCTACCCTGCCGCGTCAGCCGTCGCGAACAGCGAACCGTGTTGCCCCGGCTTAAGCTCTGATTCGCGACGCACGGCGCGAAATTCGACGCCGTGCAGTTTGATCGTCGGTGCAATTCCAAAATGGTTCTCGCCGAATATATCGAGACGGCGGTGCAAATCCTCTTTTGAGATATCGAGCGGAATGTCGCAGATATCAGCGTAACCGCGGCGGGTATTCTTGCGCTGGCCCCAACTGATCGGCAATTCGGCAAACGGCTCGGTCTGGGTCGCCATCGCCTTCGCCAACAACCACAGCATTCGCCCGAGATGGGCATAGGCCAGTCCCTCGAGCGCGACGACGTTGCTTGCGGCGGGGATTTTGAACCTGTCGACCTCGATGATGGCGCCGGCATCGACCTTTTCCACCATGGCATGCGCGGTGACGCCGAACTCCGTCGCTCCGTCATACAGGGCGAAATGCGCCGGCGCCCATCCCGGATATTCCGGCGGTCCGGGATGAAAATTGTAAGCGCCGTAGCGAAGCTGCGAGAGGATGAACGGGGGAACGATCACCGGGGTCGTGAAGGCGATTAGCCGGGCCCGTTGCAGGATGCCGGGATCGAGATCGGAAAATTCGGACGCCGTCACAACCGGAACGACCGTCAGCTGCGGGCTATGTCCGAGCAGCAGCGCCTTCAGTACGGGTTGTTCGACCGGGCCCGTAAGCAAAATGATCGTGTCGAACATCGGTAAACTGCCGTCCGGAATAGCTGCGCGATTTTGTCGCACAAACCGTTAACGACTGATTAACCAAGATGCTTCGTTACAGGCACGTCCCGCTGTTCTGCGCCTGCCGCAAGGCACCGAAAACGGCCCGGCGTATCGCCGGGCCTTTGAGGGTGATGCCTAGCCTTTTTCCCACCACCACCAGTCGGCATGGGCCCTGCGCCAATCGGCGTGGCGCTGCTTGTTTTCTCCAATCAACATCCCGAAGCGGACGCAGGCGCGCCGGTCTCCCTTTTCGCAGAGCTGGTGAAAGCCGATAATTTCCGCCTCCACGTCGCTTTGTGCTCTCGCCGGCGTCGAGGTCACGGCCAGCGCGCCCAGTCCTGAAACGGCGACCGCGAGGGTTGCCGCCATCACTTTCGAAATCATGATGTCTCCTTATCTCCCCTTGCCCGTCGAAATGAGTAGCGCTCGTTTCATGAACCCAATCTGAATTATCGCCCGCGCGAATAAGACCCGCGCCGCGGCCTGCGTCACGCTGCGGCCATACAATTGCGTTAGGCGGCAACTTCAAACCCGGGCGATTCTGTGATTAAGCTCGTATTTTCTGTTGGCGGGAGAATGCAATGGATTCGTTGTTGGGCGCGATGGCCGCGGTGGGGCATGCGGCGGACCTGATTCTGATCTACGTGGAAACGCATCACTGGATTTTTGGATTTTTCATCATCGGATATCTGTTCTACCTTCACGACAGGAGCCTGCACGCCCGCTTCGATGCGCTGGAGAAGCGCGTCGACGAAATCAGAAAACGGCTTGCGATCGAGTATTGAGCCGCTCAGGTCATGTCGCTGTGTCGCCCCGATGCGCGTCGAATGCATCCCGGCCGTTCCGGTCGGCAACGGCTTGCGCCGCCGCAGTTGCGCAGGCCTCGAAAACGTCCAGCGCATCGATGCCGCGCGCTTTGCCGTCACTGGGAATAAAGATCGGGTATCCGCCGCTGTCGACTGCGCCGACAATCATGAGATTGTCCGGCAAATCGAAACCTTCGATGACGAGATTCGCGCGGTTCTCGCTGAGTTGACGGCGCATGCGCGCCTCGAAGTTTTCGCAACTGTTCGAGTAGCCGAAGATCGGCCTGCCTTTTCCGAGAAACCAGCCGACCTCGATCAGGGTGCCGGCATCCGCGGATGCGCCGCCAAACGGCGTGAGGTTGGCGATGATGATGTCGCAGCGTTCCATCATCGCCATGCACCTCTGGTAGATGGTCCGCCAGGGATCCAACGCCTTGTCGGCCGGCTCGCCATCCTGGTCGAGCGGCGGCAGCCCGCGCAGACCCACTCGTCGGCATATCTCGACCTTCCGCGCGGCGTGCACGACCGCGTTGGGAAGAAACACGTCGGGGCCGGCCAGATAGGCTGTCGATGTCATCACAAGTCTCGCTCAATCGGGTCGGTACAACGGGCGACCAGCGCCGCCGAGGGACACCGTCGTCGTTCGGTCAGTGGATCGGCGTCAGCACGACCGGGCCCTTCGCCTTGCCGGATTGCGCCTTCGATGCCGTCGGCCGTGCCGTCGGTGGAGGCGACGGCTCGACGCATTGAAAGGCGGCCTTTAACGAGGTGAGCGCAAGCTGGGAGGCAGGTTGGTTTCGCTGGTCGGGGTTGTCCGCGAGGTATTTGAGAAGGGTGTCGCGCACCTGTTCGCGGGCGATACCGGTGGCGGCGCATTGATAGCCGGCGGCAAGCATCATGTCGAAATAGGCGGCCGACATCCCCAGGCAGAGGTAATCGTGCCCGGGGAATTTATCCGTGCAGATGCCGGAAAATTCGTTGCCGGTTTCGAAATATTCCGCGTGCGCGATAGCAGGGAAAAGCAACAAGGCCGCCGCGAATAGACGCTTCATCAGTCCCTCGTATTTGAACCCGGCCGCCGACGCGACCGATCGCACCGGTGCGGCCCGCGCCGTCTCCGATCATTGCGGTTTTGCGAAACGATACGACACTCCGACCCAATACCCAACCGGCCCGGTTGGAAGATGCCGGCAGCGAGCGCTGGGCAGCCAGTCGTTTGGCTGCTCGGCCATGACGGCGGCCGCTAGTGATCGGGGTCACATTCCGGCTATGCTCTCACATTTACGATGCCCTTACGCTGGGGTGTCAAGTGGGTGCGATCGCGCACTCGGCACCCCGGTCCCGCTCACACGATGTTTATCCCGGATGGAGATAGCAATGCTGGATGCACCACTTCAGTCTAAATTCAAGTCAGGTTTTTGGTTCGGGCTGGCGCTAAGCGCGCTGATTTCGGTTTTTGCCTCGACGAGCGCGGCCCGCGCGGCGAGCTGCGACGATCAGAGGGGCAAGGTGATTTACGAGGACACGTTTACCGACGATAGCGGCGGATGGGAGGCCGATTCGAACACCAAGGCCGGCGGCAGCAACTATATGATCAATCTGGCCACTCCCCATGATGTGTGGCAGTCCCTGAACGCGACGTTCAACGCGTCGGAGGCCGACTATTGCATGGAGTTCGTGGTGCCGAAGTCGGTAGCGCCCGACAACCCGGTGCAGGTTGGTCTGGCGTTCTGGGCGCCCGACTACGACAATTATTATCTCGCTTCGGTGTGGTCGGATGGCACGGCCCTTGTCGTGAAGAAGACGAACAAGAAGTGGAGTACGCTTGCCTCCAAGCTGACCGATCCAGGCCTGAAGATTACCGAGGGGTCGACGGCCGTGATCAGGGTACATGCCGCGGACAACATGATCACGCTGTCGGTCAACGGAATCGAACTGAAGAAGATTCGCGCGCAGATGCCGAGCGGTGCGTTGAGATTCGGTATCTACCTCGAAACCATGAAAGATAACCCCGGCAACGTCGACGTCGACGTGAAGCGGTTCAGGATTACCGAGGCGCACTAGGCCCTTAAAGGCTCGGGCTGATAACATCGGGCTCGGCAACGGATGGCTTGCCGAGCCGTAGACTTCGCGGCCACGGCGACATTTTCACTCGGCCATGCCGTGTACAAAGCCGACCGGCTCGATCTCCTCCTGCCGCGGGCGCCCCATCAATACGGGTTGGAAGAGCACGGCAGCTGCCATGGTGCACAGCAACGACAGGGCCATCAGTTCGCCCATGCTCGACATCCCCGGATAGCTCGATGCCCACATGCTGCCAAACGCGATTGCATTGGTCGTGGCGCTGAAGACGATAGCCCGGGTAAGCGAAGATTGCAGAAGCCCGGTTTTCCCGGCGCGCCAGGCCATGATGTAATAGATCTTGAACGCCACGCCGACGCCGAGCAGCAGCGGAACGGCGATGATGTTGGCGAAGTTCAGCACCAGACCCAGGAGCACGCTGACTTCCAGGGTAACCGCTCCGGCAAGCAACAACGGAACGAGTGTAAGCAGGACGTCGGCAAAGCGCCGCAGCGCTACGAGCAGCAGCAACGTGATGGAAACGAGCGCCAGAATCGTTGCCTCGATGAAAGCGTGCGTAATGGCTTCTCCCGACTCGAAGTAACTGATCGCGGATCCCGTAGCCGTTGGATCGACCGCCAATATTGACGTTGCGAATTTGCTGAGGACCTTGGTGTCATCAAGATCACCCCTTGGCAGGATTTGCACGCGAGCGCGGCCATCGGGTGTCAGCCAGTCCCGAACCAGGCTGGCGGGAAGCGTCTCAAGAGTGATCTCCTTTGCGTCCAGCATTCTCCGAAGCAACGCCAGATCGTTGACGAGAGGTGGGACAAAAGCCGCTTCTGCCCTGGCGCGAGTTGCCGCGTCGGCGTTGGCGAGATCGGTGAGCAACTGCGAAACATGTCGCGCCAGATCGGCCCCTCGGCCCGTGGCGCTGCCTGCGACTTTCAGAAGGAAGGCGGCCGTGGACCGAAGAGCGGTGACGTTGTCCTGATCGGACGGCGCCGCCAGCCGCTGTGCCGGATTGAGCGCCGAATTCAGTTGTTTGGACGCGGCCGCGATCGCCGCCAGTTTTTCGGGCTGATCCGCAGGAATAAAACTGCTCAAGGTCAGCGCGCGAGAGACATCGGGGATGTTGGCCATCTGTTTGGCGATATCGTTCGCCCGATCGAGCGAAGGCGCAATAATCTCGGCGTCATTGCCGCTGGTCTCGGGATTTTGTTTCAGTTCCCGATAGGTGACCACCGATGGGGCGCTCGGATTTTGCAAGTCGATCGGGTTGAAATCGAAGTGCAGCCGAAGCAGCAGAGGAGTGCCGGCCAGGGCCGTGCCGATCGTCAAGACGATGACGGCGATACGGTGCCGCTGCAAAAAATTATCCAGCGGCGCCAGCTGACGGAAGCCGATCGATGCCGGTTCGCCGGGCGGATTCAGTATCGCCAGCATCGAAGGCACAAAGGTAATGCTGCACAGGAAGGCGATGATCATTCCGCATCCGGCAATCAATCCTAGCTCTGAAAGCCCGCTGTAGCTCGTGGGAATGAAAGAAAAAAATCCGACCGCGGTGGCGGCGGCGGCGAGCGCCAGCGGGGCGGCTACCTTTCGTGCGGCACTTTCCAGTGCCACGAGCAGATTATCGTGCCCGTGGCGCTCCGAGCGATAGCGTACGCTGAACTGAATCCCGAAATCGACCCCAAGCCCGACGAACAGCACAAAGAATGCGATCGAAATCAGATTGAATGAGCCGACCATAATCAGGCCAAGCGCCGCGGTGACCGTGAGGCCGACCGCCAGGCTAAAGAACACCGCGGCGATGATCTTCCATGAACGAAGCGCCAGCCAGAGAACGATCAGTGTCCCGCACACCGCGGTCAGGGTGTCGCGAACCGCGGATTGCCTGATGACCGAGAACTGGTCGTCATTGAGGGCGACCTGGCCGGTCAAGCCGACCTTTGCGCCGTACTTCGAAAGAAGGTTCAAGTCGCCAGCGGCGGCTTGAATTGCGGCAGCGGGTTTTGCGCCCGGCTGCAGGTCGCCGAAATCCAGGATCGGATCAATACCGATAAAGCGTCGCAGCTCGTTCGTCCCGGACCTTTGTCCTCGCAGCAGCTCTTGCCAGGAAAAACTCGCCGGTCTGCCGGCGAGGACATCGCCCAACGTTGTCTCGGCCAGTGACAGGGGCCAGGTCAATTGATCGAGCTTCAGCTCTCCTCCCTGGACGCCATTTGCCACAAAGGAGAGGGTTCTCGAGATCCCGCGAAGGCTCGGATCGCCGGCCAGTTCGGAGATCAGCGTTTGTGCCTTCGCCAACCCACCAGCCGATTTTTGGGCATCGGCAGCAGATTGGAACAAAAACCCGTTGTTTTCGAAAAAGCCGCCGCCATCGGCTTGCTTGACGGAGCGGAACAGGTCCGAACGTTTCGAGATATGTTGCGCCAAGTCATTTGCGGCGAGAGCGGCATTTTCCGTCGTGCTGGCACTCACGACGGCCAGCATGCCCTTCTGCGGAAATGCTTGAGCAAAGGCAAGTTGATGTTGATGCCAGGGAAGATTCCGGGATATCAGCGTGTCGACATCGGTGGTGATCGAGAAGCGCGTGACGTCGTAAACTGCGGCGACGATCATCAAGACCGTCCCGGCGGCGATGACCAGCCGGCAATGCCGTGCGCAAAAATCAACTGATCGAACAACTGCGGTCGTTAACATGATAACCTCGATCGTTCAGAATATTGCCTCGCGCCACGGACGCGCTTGCCTTCATTCGTGAGATAGCGGGGATTGGAGCGCGGGCGCAGATACCGGGGCCTGCAATGCGCAAGGTCGGCGCGTGACGGGCTTGGGCAGGCCACTCCGCCCTCGATTGAGTCTCGGCGACGAGGCCTGATCACGCCCCATTGTCGCGCCGACCGTTCGCGATTCCGAGGTCGGAAAAACTACGATCACCGTGGACCCGTATGGCCCGGAATAATGTTCGATGTGACCGCCGAGTTCCTGCGCCAGGTAGCGGACGATCTTAGTGCCTTGACCGGGCTGAAACGTCGCCAGCCCCGATCCGTTGTCGAGCACTCTGCACTGTATCAATGGCCCGGCTTGCGACAATTCGACCCGGATCTCCCCGGCTCGGTCCGAAAAGGCGTGGCGCGCCGCGTTGGTGACCAACTCGTGGACGATCATTCCCAACCGCCAGCATCGATCCGACGACAGGGTCAGCGGACAAGCCTCGAACACAAGCTTGATTCTCATGAGGTCGAGCTTGGACCGGCCGATGGAAAGGCAAAGCTGGCGCAGATGTGCGACCGCATCCAGGCCGGTGTCAGGCTGCGGCATTTTCAAAGCGCGATGGACATCTGCATATTGATGCACGCGTTCGGCCACGTCGTTAAGGGCGGTCTTGACCTCTTCATTCCCGGATCGTGCTGCCGCCAGCGTGGCCATGCTGATGATGGAGGTGAACTCGTTGTTGATGCGATGATTCAGTTCACGCAGCAGCATTTGCTCCTCGGAGCAGGAGCCTGGAGCAAACTTGGTCACACTCTTGCTACTCCCGCCCGTCGCCGGTGGCCGTGCCTGGCAGGGCCGCGGCCGATCGGCATTGTCAACCTTGGACGGATCGACTTGTTCCATTTGGGTTCCACAGGATTTCCCAACTCAACAAACGTTAGTCGGAGCTGTTCCATCAGGCCATCGTACCCACGTAGATCGGGCCTCGTTCGTTGGATTGATCAAATTATACCAACGTATAGCGCCTCGCGGTTACTCCGGGAGCGCATCGGCTTCACGGCGTGAATCGGCTACGGTCCTCAGGTCGCCATTCACGCGACCCAAAATGCACGAAGCTGAGCTAGTTATCGCGGATGCGATCCAGTGCGGCCTTTAGGGTCGCGGCGCTCTTCTGTAGCGCGGCGCGCTCCTCGTCCGACATCTCCGGTTCCAATACCTCGATAACTCCGCGGCGGCCGATCACGCTCGGCAGCGACAAGGTTACGCCAAACTGCTTTTGATAACTGCCGATCGGAATCACGGCGCGCTCGTCGTTGCAGATCATCTCGGCGATCCGGACAGCGACAATTCCGATGCCGTATTGGCTGGCGTTATGGCCTTCGATGATGGTGATATTGGCGTAGCGTACTTCCTTTTCGACCCTTCCGCGCAGATCGGCGAGCGTTTCTCCGCACTTTTCGAGCAGCGCGGCGATCGGGACACCGCCCACGCGTGCCGATGACCAGAGAAATACCTGCGCCGTCCCGTGGTCGCCGATCACCTGAGCCTCGACATGCGCCGGGTCGACACCGAAATGCTTGCCAAGGTGAACACGAAAACGCTGGCTGTCGAGATAAGTGCCGGCGCTCAGCACGATGGCGCCGGCGCTGGTTTCGCGCGCGACATCCGCGAGCGGATCGGGCGGGTCGGTCACGACGACCAGTACCGCCCCAGGCGCCGCCTTGACGATCTTCGGAACGATATCGCGATAGATTTCCGCGTTCTTGTCCAGCAATTTCAGACGGCCCTGCGGATCGTCGCGGTCGGTGGCGCCGCCGGTCTTCTCGTTCACGCCCGAGGTGATCAGCACCACATCGGCGCCCTCGAGGCCGCCATAGTCGCCGTCAGTGATTTCGACCTTGCGGCCGAGAGGGACGCCGTATCGGATGTCGGTCGCCACCGCCTCGGCGGTTTTTCGGGTGCGGTTGACCAGGACAATCTCGTGCGCGCTGCCGCGCACGGCGGCTGCCATCGCGCAGGCGCAGCCGACACTTCCTGTTCCGACGATGCCGATCTTCGTTGGTTGCTTCACGCTAAACCCTCCTCAACTTCAACCGGGATTCCCAAAGGTAGGCGCACTGAGCAAGGCGATAACGGACCTTGTCTCAACGACGTAAACCAACGTGAACAGGACCACTGTAACGAGTGCCAACTTGATGACGTCCAGCGCACGGCCATCCGCCTTTGCAACTCGCTCGAGGGCCGCCGCAATCCTTGAATAGATTGTGTCGCCACCGGTTTTGCCGCTCGCCTTGTCGCGATTGACGTCCGCTGCTTCATTTTCGTCCATGACCGCACCATGTTCGCCGAAAGGCGGAAGATTTTCTCGCCACAAGACGTCTTGTGTCTGGTGAGGGTTCATTCCGAAGGGCACAATCGAAGCTGCATTGCTGCAGATGACGATCTGCCGGGACGATACCGCGCGAGCACTGCTGGGAAGGTAGGTGAAGGATAAGAAGAGAGCGATTAAATTGCTATTTAGAGATTCACTTCCATCGGAAGGAATGAGCTCTCGCTCCGAGGGCCGGCCTGGCCGCACGCTTGAGGCGATCAGACCGTCCTCTCACCGGCGACGACCGATAACGAGCGTGTGAATGCGAGACGCCAGTTCTGCTGCCGTTGCGCGCGAACGACGCTTTCTGCCTTGGCCTGATTCAGGTTGCAGCAAATAGTCGACTTGACGGGAGACGCGCCTACCGAAAAAGCGATGGCGATGATTGCAGCCGCACCAAGAACCCTGCTCATGTCATGCTTCCTTCAGTCAAAGTCTGCTGCCGCTGATTGATCGCGCCTTACGTAACGCCGAAAGATGACGATCTGCAGGGATTGCCTCGATAAACTTCACGAGAGTTCTCCGTGTGTGACAGGAAAATGCAGGTGACGTCGAACCCGAAAAGTGCGGCACGTTCCCAAAAGAAGACCAGTCAGGGGTGCACGCACTCCTTCCTGCGGTCGAGCCCCCGGATCGCACCCGTAACCTTCAGCACCTGACCGCCGGGACATGAGGCATCATGGACGTAAGCGACTTCATAGGGCTCAAGGACAAGAGGCTCGAATTTCAGGATGGTTCGGGAAACCGTTTCGGATTCCGGCTGAGCTGACGCAAACGGCGACCAGCATCCCGCCAGTGCTGCTACAAGGACCACAACCATTCTCGCCGGAATTTCTTTCGACATTCCTCGAACGTAGATCATGTTCGGTGTTTTCCATTATGATGACCGAGCAGGGACCGCTTTTCTTCAAGCCGGTCGGTCGCAAGATGCTCCGCTGCGCTCAGCTATCCTCCGTCAGCTTGAACACGATGGCGGTAAGGGTTGCACCGAGGCCGAACGTCAGCGCGCAGGTAAAAGCGAGCATCTGCATGATGTCGTGCGGATTTGAGCCGAAGGCAATCAATCCGCTCACGCCGAACAC
>Ga0209006_10003049_pt1 | contig 15211 bp, 11 predicted proteins | sample JacPin_JW_Ref_O2_FD_188567 | JGI IMG/M metagenome (GOLD analysis project Ga0209006, IMG submission 188567) | Forest soil microbial communities from Algoma, Ontario, Canada - Jack Pine, Ontario site 1_JW_Ref_O2 (SPAdes) (version 2) | ecosystem: Environmental > Terrestrial > Soil > Boreal... | reverse complement strand
CGGGCCGCGATGTGATTGTCGCGGCGGTCGGCCGCAACGGTCCCGGGCGGTCCATCTGGCGGACCTTGCAGCGGCAATACGGCGATCAATTCTCCTTCGCAATGCTCGGTGAGCGCGACGCGGAGGAAGTGTCGCTATTCTTCCAGGGCATCGATTTCGGTATCGCTATGACACCCTGGGCCCTGATCGGGAAAAGCGGCACCACGGCGGCGATGCTCGATCACGGGGTTCCAGTCATAGTTTCCCGCAGCGACGATGACTACGGCGTCGACGCGACAGGTTCGCCGCCAGCGTTGCTGTATCGAATGGACTCCGACTTGCCGCGCTGGCTGATGAATGCACCGCGGCTGGCGCCTCGAAGCCGCCTGCCGGAAGTGGCGGCGCAGTTCATCGCCGATATCGAGAGCGCCAATGCACCGCGCGCACCGCTTACCGCCGCTGATACCAGCGCCCGATCGCGCTGGCCAGCCTGATCGAGGCACGTTGCCGCCGGATCTGGGCGGCACTCACCGATGACAGCGGTCCATCGGCGCTGCTCCAAAATGCCTTGTCAGGCGCCCCCGGAGGCCGGCCGCGCAACGTGTCGCGCAGATAGCGCCGACGCCACGGTTTCGCAGGTCCGATCGCATGCGGCAATACGGTGGCGCCGGGACAGAACGCCATGGCTGTCTGCGGCAGAATCGAGTAGTTCACTCCCCTGGTCATTCCAATGGCGGCGTTCAATACATCCTGATCCGAACGATCGAAGCACCGTCCAAAACCAAGATGCTGAATGTGATCTCCCCCTTCGAGCAGCGATGCGCCCAAGCCGCCGATAATCCCCGCCATGTGCTGACTGAGCCGCTGCCAGTTCTCCAGGAAGCACAACTCCGCACGCGACACGCCCACGCAACCACCATTGACATAGGCGGCTGTCGGGAATTCAAAAGAGATCCCGTGAGCACCGAAGTGCCGGCGCCAGCCTTCGCGCCGCGGGTGGTGCTGCTCGACCGGGGAGTTGATATCTTCGCACAGCGCGACGCCGCAGCTGATCCAATCCGTCATGAACTGCCACGTCTCAGTCATACAGATGTCTGGGTCGAGATAGAACAGCTTATCGATGCCCAGGGAGGGCTGTGCGAACAGCTGCAGCATGAAATCGGGCTTTATGTTGGTGAAGTGAGCCGGAGTGCGCATGGGAAGAAACGCAATTTCGCAGCGCGTCTCCACCGCAAGCAGCGATGCACCCGGCCAGCCCTCGATGACCATCGGCACGGCCCTCCCGGCCCACGGCGGCGGCGGCCCGCGATAGCCGGCGTACACCCTGCCGACAAAGCCGCCCCTAAGTAGCGAGTTCACCAGCGCGGCGACGCCGTGATGGTAGTCCTTTTCGAACAGAGTGCAGACCGCGATTGTCATCGGCATTTGAGCGCTACGCGGGTGAAATTGCCGGCGTGCATCAGCCAGAACGCCAGGTTGGTCAGTATCGCCAGCCACAGTACTCCACTCACCGTCGATATCGGCAGGCTGAAGATCAGCAACGCCTGCAGCACCATGGAGACCGGCACGACGAACCACGGGGTCAGCACGACTGCGCGTGACGAGGCCATGAGGTACGCACAACCGGATAACAACGCAACGGCGCCGCCGGCCGCCGCCAGTACCACTTCGTGGGTGAGCGAGCCATAGCCACTGCCCAGCAGCGCCAGGGCCGCGGACGGCGCCCACACCACGCCGCCAACCACCGCGATCACGAATGCAAGCAGCGCCAGCTGTACGATCCAGAATTGGTGCAGCACCGCGCGGCCGCCCTGCATGCGTGCGAAAGTCGGCGCCCATAGCAGCGCCAATACCGCGCTGACAATGTTGAATACCATTGCCAATCGCCCAAGTGCTCCAACCTGGGCTATCGCCTGTGTCTTGCCGAAGATCGAGATCAGCCAGATGCTGATCTGACCCTCGAACGCGTAGTAGATCGCACTGGGCGCCGTGCGATGCACCTGGCGCATGCTGGCTGCCCAGGCATGCGGATCCGGAGGCACATCGAGATCGGCAAGTTCACCGGCGAGCGAGCGCACGCCTCGATTTGCCCAGGCCTGTGCCACTCCGGCGCACACACTCGCCAGCCATGCCACAGGAAATAGCGCTGCTGCCGCGGTCACCAAGGCGAGGCGCATCCCGGCGGCCGACAGCAGTATGCCCTGCAGCGAAGTCAGCCGCTGGTGCAGTTTCGGCACTACCTGCAGCAACTGGCCTGTCAGTGTAGCGAAAAACAGCGGCAGGATCGACGCGGCCACCAGCAAACCGCCGATCGTCGTCGCACCTTGGCGACGCAACATGAAATAGAGAATTGGCATGGACAGACTCACGGCCACAACGGCAAATCGTCGCCGCAGTGCCATGCCACTGCTGATGACCGCTCCGAGCGCGGCTCGGCTCTGCCAGACCTTGCCGCCCTGAGCCAGGACACTCTGGGCCACACCGCTATCCGTCAGCACGGTCATCGTACCCAACGCCGCATTCGCGATGGTGTAGTACGCGTACTCGCGAATCGGCAGCCAGCGCAGCACCAACAAGCCGCTCACGAAGCCGAGTAATTGGATCGCACCCTGCGCCCCCGCGGCGAACAGCAGCGATTCCAGCGCCTTCCAATTGCCACCCGGCGGTGCTAGCGCGCCCGCAGCCTCAGGCATTCGGAACTCTGTGCTGTTGCAAAGTGAAGTCACCTGATGTGGTACGCGGCGTCAGGCTTCAGGGGGCGTGCAGGATCGCCGTCGCGAGCTGTCATTTTCTCACCTGTCCGGTTACAGCGAGATGGCAGTCATTAATCTGTAGTGTTACGAGGCCACGATGTCGAGCCATCACCGCTGTGGCCCCGAGGATTGCGATGCCGCCTGATCGCCGCCAGTTTCTTCGATTAGCCGTCGGCGCCTCAGCCGGTTCGATTCTCCTGACGGCGTGCAACGACGCGGTCGTTCAATCGACGCCGGCAGCGTCCGGCGGCAGCGCGACGGCGCAGGGCGCCGGCAGCACATCATCGAGTGGCGGCTCAACGACGGTTTCTAACCCCACGCCAACGGTCAATCCAGCGATCGCAAGCCTGCAAACCTATCTTCAGCAACACGCCTCCCCGACCTTCGGGATGCCGGCTACGGCAAGCTCGATTCCGAGTATCACCTGGGCGGGACTATTGTCGGCCTCATCGACAGTGGCGACCTCACTGCCGAACGGCACAATCGTCCCGGCCTCCAGTCCGCTGATCAACGGGCCGCTGCGCAACGAGTACACGGCCTCGTTGTCGGGCAGCCCCACGATCTCTGGGTATCCGTGCCTTGCGGTGAATCGCCCGTACACCTGCAAGGGCCAGGCCCGCACCGTCGGCTCCCCGACCGTGCTGCGATTCATGACGGATGCTCCGGTGCTGGAGCTGGCGGGCGCGGTCGGCGACGGCTCGCCCCAAGGGGTGGTGACAACCCTGATCGTCAATGACGAGCTGGCGCCACCCAAAGTGCTTGCCACCGGACGGCCGAATGCGGGTGGCTGGGACATAGGCGCCATCCGCGTCGATTTTGGCTCGCGCGCGATCCGCGATATCTGGGTTCAGACCGACATGTATCTCGCATATCTGAAGATCGATCAGCACGACACGTTGTTTCCGGTCGATGATCAGTCAGAACCTCAGATTTCGGTCATTGGCGATTCTTACCTGCAACGTCAATCGGCGAACTTTGGTGGCGGCGCGATTGCGCTCGAGATTGGCGCGCGGCTCGGGATACGCAAGGTCGCGATCGACGGCATAGGAGGCACCGGGTACTGGAACTCGGGCGGCAACGTCGGCAATTTGAATGATCGGCTACCTGCGGATGTAGTCGACGACTCGAATATCTATCTTGTCATGGCGGGCCTCAACGATTACGGCGACTACACCAATCCGCCACCGCAAATCGTATGGCCCACGGCTGCCACCTTTGAACAGGCCGTGACGGGATATCTGCAGAACCTGCGGGCCGCACTGCCGAACGCCGTGATTGTGGTCACCGCGCCGTTTTGTCCCGTACCCCCCATGTCCGATTCCTCCTATGTAGCCAACGGCGCGACCAACACCAGTGGCCTCGGAGATTTCCTCTACATGGCGCAGCTGCACAAGAACGCGGTAAGCCAGATCGCCGCGCCCTGGGTCTACATCGACGTGCTCATGGGGGGTGGCTGGCTGAACTCGTCGGGCGCAAGCGGCGATATCACCAGTCTGCAATGGTTCACGGGCGGCACGCCGGCGCCTGGCACGACCGGCACTTACAAACCCGGCAACACCAACGGCGGCGGTGGCGGCGGCTTCGGCGGCGTTGCCAGCATCCCGGTGCTCGGTGGCGGACAGTACCTGCAAGCGCCTGACATCACGGCGAACGGCGGCGCCGGATCGGGCCTGTTACTCGCCTCCAGCATCGATAGCGCGGGTTCACTGACATCGATCAATATAGTTTCGCCCGGCAGCGGCTACGCCAGTGGTTCTGGGCTCCCCACCGTCAGCATCGACGCCACCTATCAAGTCAGCGCCGCGACGCTCGGCAGTCCGGTGCTGATGGTCGGCATCAACCCCAACGGCGCCTATCCACTGCCTGCCTTTGCCCCCCCAGGCGTGACGGGCGACCTGAACAACATCTACGTCATGTTATTGACCGACCTGGTGCACCCGTCACCCGACGGAGTGGAGTATCTGTCGACCCGACTGGCCCAGAATATTTTCCAGGCGGTAATGGCACTTTAGGCTTGTCCCGCCGTTTGGAGCACGATCTGCGCCGCCCGCTCCGCGTACCCCTGCCAGGTATGTCGCGTCGCCTGCTCGCGCGCATTGCGCCCCAGCCGCGCGCGTAGATCGGGGTCGCGATACAGCTGCTCCAATCGCTTCGCGATTGCCTCGGCGTCGCGAATTGGGACGAAAAAACCGTCAATACCATCGCGCACCACGTCGCCAGGTCCGTGTCTGGTCGTGATGACGGGTATTCCGCATGCCATCGCTTCCAGCACTACCAGCGGCATACCCTCAATCAGGCTGGGAAACACGAACACGTCAGCCTCACGGAATATCGCCGGCAGTTTCCGCTGCGGCACGTTCATCGTATGTCGGTACAAGGTCGCGTAAGGGGCATAAACCTCATGACCGGCCACGTAGTTGCCCACGACATGCAGCTCCGAATCCGGACGACGAAACAATTGATACCCCTGCAGCAGATAACTCATCCCTTTGCGCTGGCCGATCTGGCCAACGAACAGGACGCGGAATATCGTGTCCTGTCGTGGCCCGGTACGAGGCGTGAACAGTTCGGTATCAACCCCGTACGGCGTAACGGCGAACTTGCGCGCATCGAAGCCCATGGCGACAAAGGACTGACGCACGAAGCTCGACCCCACCAGGATACGGTCAGCCAGCGCGCATTCGGCCTCCAGGCGCTCGCAGTACTCTGCGGGAAGTCGGTCCAGGCGCGGCAAAGCCGCAGCGAACTCGGGCGCAAGTTCCGCCTCCTCCGCATACAGCTTTGCCTGAAAGCCATTGTGCGCGATCGGGTAGTTCAACACGGCGCGACCGCCCGAACGTTGGACCGCTTCGAACGCGTAGCGCGCGGTGCCATAGCTGGCGACGACCGCTTGCACGCCATACGCAAGATGCCCCGCCCGGTGAGCCACAGCCCGTTCGGCTGCGAAGCTGAGCGCGCGCGTCAGGGATCCGCGTCTATCAGGCGCTATCCACGGACATCTGCCAACCAGTGCCCCGAGGAGATCTGGTGCCACGCCTGCCTCGAATACCTTGTGCGGCGGAATGCCAGACGGCAGCACTCGACGCCCAAGTGTGCCGCGATACATGCCCCCGGCCCCCGGGATGTGTTCTATCAGCCGCTCAAGCCAGCGTCGCTTGTTGACATACGGCCGTACGTAGCTGCGCAGCATGCCCAGGCGCTCGAGCTCGATGCCGAGCCGGTTTATCTCAGGAGAGCCGAGGTTCGCAACGAGGATGGATATCGATGAGCGATCATCTATCAAGGTGCGGAAGGATAGTCCGGCGTCGGTAAAGATTCCATTGCAGCCATATGACGGTGGGGCTGCAACTCTCGAGCGGCCGAATCCGTAATACCGCCGTCATGTGCGTCGTGCAGCTTCCACGGCTCCCCCGGGATTGCATGAATGCATGCTACGAGACACTGGATCGTTCTGGCTGCCGCCTTCGTGGTCGGACTCGGTCATCTGTGCGTGGCTATATTGCGTCCGGATGTCGTCATCCAGCAGATTGGCGACGACGCATTATTTTTTGTCCGCTACGCGCATAACCTGATTGCCGGCGGCCAGTACGCGTGGAACTTGAGTGAAGGACCAGTATTTGGCGCCACATCGCAGCTGTATCTGCTTTTAACTACCGCCCTGGTAGCTGTCCTTCCAGGTCGAGAAGCCGTTTCGGTGGCGATCCTGCCGTCGCTCATGGGCCTGGTCTCAACAGGGCTCCTGATGTGGATGTCATTGGAGCTCACCCGCCAGGTCGATGGCCAGCGGCGCGGCGCCGACGCCGCGGGGATTGGCTGGCTCAGTCTGCTATTTGCTGCCCTGTTGGTGGGATTTAACCCGAAATTCTATCAGCACTGGTTCAGCGGGATGGAGACGACCATGAGTATCGCCGTGGTAACCATCTTTCTGGCCGCTACACGGGTTTTCTCAAGCAAGACATGGTACCTGGCGGCCTTTCTGCCGATGATGATCGTGATCCAGTTCTGGGTGCGACCGGACCTGATTCTGATCGCGATCCCCACACAACTGATGCTGTTGGCGTCGCACAATCGACGTGCGAAGCAAGCGGCGTGGATCGGTACAGCGCTGTCGCTGACCGGATTAGCCCTGAGCCTGCTGGCTTGGTGGCTCTATTACGGGACTGCAGTGCCACTACCCGCATTGATAAAGACCGCGCTGTCACCCTATTCGCGCAGCGCGATCTCCCAATATCACTACGGCAACGTCGCCGAGTTCCTGCTGCTGATCCGCGAAGACAGCATTGCACTGCTGCTCGCGGGCTATTTCTTCATGCGCCGGCCATTTACCGGCTCGCGTGCCGATATCGGACTTGCGGCCGGTGCGGCGCTGTTCGTCGTGTTCGAAATGGTCGGCAATACACTTCCCATCAGCAGCGGCGGAGCGCGGTTTCTGATGCCTGCATTGCCGATGCTGCTGTGGTATGCAATCCGGGGTTTCCTGTGTGCATTGGCCGATCTGGATCTGGTATCCGCCAATGCCGCCCGGGCGTTTGGCGTATCAGCGATTGGCGCCACGATGCTCGTGTTCGCGCCGCTAGGCTCACAGCTCGCGCCGATCATCCAGACGCTTCGAACAGGACCACATCGATCTTACGTGGAAGCGCTCACGCTCATGGCAGCCAGATCGGGCAAATGGCAGATTTTCCCGCTGCTGCTACAGCCGGGACTGATTAACTGCACGATTGCAGACAGCGAAGTAGGCGCCATAGGCGTGATTTCCCTGGACCGAACCGTCTACGACATGTCCGGCCTGAACAATTCCACACTGGCACTTCGTCGCCAAGACGCGGCATCCTACCTGGATGCGGTCTCACCCGAGATCATGTGGTACCGGCGCATCGATTTCTACTGGGATACCGGTCTGCAGCGGGATCCACGGTTTGCGGAAAAGTACCGCTTCTACGACCGATCCGCTATCGCGGTGCTTCGTACCTCACCTTGCGCGGCCGCACTTGAAGCCGTCGACGGCGGCAGTTCCTCTCTTTGATCCGCTCGATTTGCGGCCGCGTGTCACGGCTGGATGGACGCCTCCAGAATCCGGATGTCGTTGACGCCATCGATGCGCCAGCGATGCACGCCACCGTGGACGCTTTCATCGTTGTGCCACAGGTAGAGTTGACCGTTCGCGACCACCAGCTGTCCGCTAAACGCATTGCCGGCGGCGCCGGCGTGGGCTGACAGCTTATTCTGGGCTGGATAGACTGGCATTCCAAACTGCCCGACGAACAGGCCGTTATCCAGAAAGTGCAGCCATTGATTAGCTTGGCCGCCGTTCCATGCTTCTCCGTGATAGCCGTAGATGATGTTCGTGCCCGACGTCAGGGCGACATTGCCCGGATACTGAACGCCGCGGGTGACGTCGTAGGTCCCGTCCGGCGATACGATCTGGCCGGTGTCATCCAGGGTCCAGGCGCCAGCGGGGCTGGCGCGCCACAGCCAGCGGTTGTCGCCCAAGCGCACGGCGCCAAGATGAAAACCCTTGGCCATGCCGGGATTGAAGAACACCACGACGCCACTATCGGTTTCCGGAAATGTGGATTCGTTGACGCCCCGTCCCAGCGGTACCTGATGGTAGTAAGGATCCGTGGCTTTAATTTCCGCAATGCCCGCGAGTGGTTGCGCATCGCCCCACGATGGCATGCCGGACTCATCAAATCCGGCAAGCTTGCGCGTGTCGACCTCGAGCGCCAGGAAGTGCAGCGTCTGGTTGCGCCTCGATCCGTCGGGATACAGCCGTTCTCCCAGCTCGAGCTGCGAGCCGGTTGGGCGCAACCCGTTCTCGGTCAATTCAACAATCTCGCTCCGCTTCGAATCATAACGGGGTACCACGCCATAGGTGCGCCCGTTGGAGAGTGTGACCACCGACTGCAGACCGTCAAGGTCACCGATGTACAACTTGTCGAGGCCGGCCGCCCAGTTGCGCACCAGCCGCCAGCAGCTGCGCAACGGCCGCGAATAGTCGACAGAAAATTCCAGGAAACGATCGAATACCCTGGTCGGGTCGGCGGAGTCCACGGCCGCGTGATAACTCTTGGGAAGATACATGATCTGCTCCAGATACCGATGCCGCGCAGACAGATGCAGGTTGCGAGCGTTGCCTGGATCCCCAACCCAGAAGGAGCCGTCGGACTGAAACGCGATGTAGGTGGGAGCCGCGGAAAGCCAAAGCTTGTCGATCAGGACTTCGGGATGCCCATCGCGATACCCATTGTTGCGACCATATGTCCACAGCAGTTGGCCTTGCCTGTTGAAGGCCTTGAGCTGCTCGCTTCCCGCATCGGCGACAATCAGCGTGCCGTCGACCGGCGACACGCCAATGGCTACGGGCTGCAGCAAACCGTCCACAATCGTGCTCGACGGTGCCCAGTGGGCGCCCCGGCGCTGCAGGTGCACTACTGCCGGTTGGCCGGAAGATTGGCACAGCACCCACAGTGAGTCATCAGGAGCAACCGCCAGCCTGGTCGGAGCGGATATTTCGATGCGATCCAGTAAGCTTCCCGCGCGCTTGTCCAGCACCCGCACTTCATCGAGCTGCTGATGCGCGACGAACAGATCGTCGCCGCGCTGCTGCACCGCAAGTCCACTCGGTGCCGATCGAAAGACAGCATCATCATCCACGTCGTCGTGGTCATAATCGATGACACTCTCCCAGCGATTGCCCAACTGCCCGCCTGGCATGTCCACCCGGCCGTGCGGAAAGTGGTACTCGGTGTTATCCGACACCTTGAGCGCGATGACAAACGTCGCCGGCTCGCGCATGAACGAGCCCCTGCGCGCTGCCAGGCCGACGTTGGCAAAATACGCCAGAGTGCCGTCGGTGGCGGCGTATTGGAACACGCGCCGATAGTCATCGTGTGCCAGCGCCGTCTTCACTTGCGGGGCCGCGGTATCGAAACGGTTTATGGCGTTCTGCTGCTCGTCGTATCCGACTACGTAGAACGCATGCCCGCTGCTATCGATGGCCATATCATTGATCGGATTCAATGCGCGATGGACGTGTGCGCCGGTGAATTCAGCTGACGTGTTGCCAATCACCCCTTCCCAGACATAGCGCACGTTGTGCATCAATATGCGCGCCCGATAACGAACCGAGTCCGGCATGGCCACGCCGTCGTCGTCGCGTCCGTCCCAGTCCACCGTGATCGCACCGCTGGTGTGATAGCGCCCGGACCATAGCGTTCGCACGAGCCGATCCTCTGAGTCGAAGATACCGGCACTGGTGCTGGCGCTGACTGGCAACACAACACTGGCCGTACCTGCATGTGCCGCAGGGCTCGATATCTGCAAACCGACCACAGCCGCGGCTCGACAGGCGAATATTGCGACCTGCCGCAACCAGCCATCGGCAATCGACTTCATGCAGCCGCCGCGAGTTGTCGGTACAACGACTCGAATCGGGTGATCATCTGGGCTTTGGCGTATCGGAGCGAGTTCTGAAGTCCGCGACGCCGGAGCGCATCGCGCCATTCGGATTGATCCGCGAGTTGAACGATCGCGTTACCAAAAGCGCTGTAGTCGTCCACATCACACAGCAGTGCGCCATCGCCTGCCACTTCGGGCAACGGCTCGCGATTGGTGCAGATCACGGGGCAGCCGCAGGCCTGGGCTTCGATGATGGGCCAGCCGAAGCCCTCGAAGCGGGACGGAAACAACAGCGCGAGGGCGCCATTGTAGAGCGCCTCAAGCAGTTGGTCAGACGGCTTGCTCACTTCAACGATTCGATCAGCTATTTGCAGCCGCTCCGCGAGCTGTCGCAACTCGCTGGTCAACGGCTGGCCAGCGAATACAACCCTGCCACGCCAGCGTGCGCCCACATGCGACACTGTCCGCAGTACCCCTTCACGATTCTTGCGCCGCAGATTCGAACCCACGTGCAGCAGGTAGCCGCCCGGATTTCCAACCGCTGGTACCGCAGCCAGACGCTCTACGATCGCCTGTGGATCGAGCCTGCGGTAGGGATAGCTCAGCGCATTGGGGGCGATCACCAGCGTTCCCCTATAATCGCCAATGAGCCGCTTTGCGTCGTGCCAGGTCGCCAACGATACGCACGCCAGGGCCGTGGCCCGCCCAAGACCGCTTAAAATCCATTTTTGCAGCTGGCGTCCTGCGAATCCGGTTTCGCAGTCGGTGTCCTCGCCCAGGGCCCCGCGCACCGCCAACAGATCGTGACACGTCACGACGTACGGCACCCTGGAACGCTTTGGCACATAAATCGAATTGGCATGATCACAGACATGAACGACGTCGGCTCGCTGCGCCGCACGTGACAATTGCGGCGCACTCAGGACGTACTTATCGAAGTAGCCGACCCATTTCCAGACTCCGACTGCGGCACGCGCCGACCTGTTCAGTAGCCGGCGCGGCGTCGCCAGCGTTACCTCGTGCCCGGCCTCAGTCAGCCCAGCCTGCAGCATGGTCGCGTACCGCTGCATACTCTCCTGCGCGTCAGGGACGTAGTTTCCGATCAGCAGAATTCTCACGAACCGATCCTGTTGTTGCGAGCACGCAGCATTGTTCAGCAATGTTTCAATACCAAGACAACCGCTGCTCGCGCCTTGACCGCCGCCGGTGCGCTGGTCAATATGAATGTCCAGTCCTGCAGCGTGCCAAGATCCCCACATGAGCGTGCGCCACCCAGGCGGAAAACCGCAGCAACGGTCCGCATTGACACCGGCTGATGATAAGCACCGGCGACAAGTCGTGGCACTGGTGACGTTGGTCTACATATTGCTTATTTTCGAAGGCGCGTTGAGAAAGTGGATATTGACGGGTGTCGGTCCGCTGCTGTTTTTCATCCGCGATCCGTTCGTGCTGCTGATTTACTGGCTCGCCTTGCGGCACTCGCTATTTCCGCGCGGCAACGCCCTGCTGCAGGCCGGAATCGCTTTTGCGTGCATCGGCGTATTCCTGGTCGTGGTGCAGGCGGCCGGAGTCGCCTCGGGCATCGACAAGTGGCCGATTCTCGCCACCTACGGGTGGCGCAACTATTTTCTTTATATCCCGCTACCGTTCATCATCGGCGAGGTATTCGAACCACGGGACGTCCAACGGATCGTGAAGATTACCTGCATCGTGGCGATACCAATTGCACTGCTCGTTTTCATGCAATTCCGCTCATCTCCCGAGGCCCCGATCAACGTTGGTTTTGGCGCCAGCATCGAGCAGCAGTTTCATGGTCTCACAGTCGACATGGACCATACTCGACCCATGGGCACGTTTACCTCGGATGTTGGCCAGAAGCAATTTGATCTGAGTTGCCTTGCAATGCTGATGGCCCTGTGGATTTCGCCACGCGCGCAGCGATTCCTTAAGTCTTGGCAGCTGATGGCCGCTACCTGTGCCGTTCTCACCTGCCTTGCAGTCAGCGGCAGTCGCGGAGCGATGATAGGCAGCGGCATCATCGCCATCGCTGCCGTAACGTCGGCGGCCGTGTTGCGTGGCTCGGGCGCATCGGCCCGCGCCATACTTCTACCCAGTGTCATCGTGGTCACCGCGGTGCTGCTGTATCCAATCGTGTTCCCTGAGGGTTACAGCACGTTTATGAGTCGCTGGAATGGTGCCCAGGCTGCCGAGGAGCAGAATTTCAGCCTGGGCGTCTTCGGCCGCGCCCTGTATGGGTTCTATGAGTTCTTCGACATCATGGGTAATACCCCGGTCGCGGGCTATGGCATTGGGCTGGCGGGAAACGCCAGCCTGACTCTCGGCGTCACCATTCCCGGCTTCAATGGCTGGGCCGAAAACGACTGGACGCGCCATATCGTGGACCTTGGGCCCTTTTTCGGTGTCGCTTACATCCTCTACCGGGTATCACTAGTCGCCTGGCTTGGTATCACGTGCCTGGCCGGTGCCCGCAGAACCGGCAGCCCGTTGCCGCTATTGCTGTTTTCGTACATCGGGGTCGAGCTACTGTACGGCGAACTGACGGGACACGGCAGCGTGAATGGTTACGGCTGGCTGTTTGCCGGCCTGTGCCTCGGGGCCTGTAAAATGCCAACATACCCCGCGACGGTATTCGATTCAGCGGACGAGCCCATGCCCGATTCCGCGCGCTTCGCGAACCTGTTGCGATAGCGTGTAGAGGTTGAAAGGGCGGCGGGTGATGCTGAATTTATTGCGGACTTTGCTACTCGTGATGCCATGGCCACTACGCCGGGCCGCACTCAGGTCACTGTTCGGATACCAGATCGACCCTAGCGCCCGAATCGGCCTATCGTGGATCTACCCGCAGCGGCTTGTCATGGGGCCGGGCAGTCGTATCGGCCACTTCACCGTCTGCAAGGGGTTGGAGTTGCTCGAGCTCGGCCCCCATGCATCGATCGGCCGCGGAAATTGGATCACGGGCCTGCCCAAGGGCAACAGCCGGCATTTCCTGCATCAGCCCGATCGCGCTCCGCACCTGCTGCTCGGCGCCCACTCCGCGATTACCAATCGCCATCTCATCGACTGCACTAATCTGGTCGAGATCGGCGAGTTCGCCACCTTTGCCGGATTCGGCTCCCAGATCCTGACTCACAGCATAGATCTTGCGCCTGCCCGGCAATCGAGCGCTCCGGTGCGCATCGGTCGCTACTGTTTTGTCGGAACCCGCTCCGTGCTGGTGGCCGGATCCGCGCTTCCCGATTTCTGCGTCCTGGCGGCGTGCTCCCTACTCGAACGACCGCACACCACAACATATCGGCTCTACGGCGGCGCGCCCGCGGTCCAGATATGCCCTCTGGATGCGACACTCGGGTACTTCACCCGTCAGGTTGGATTCGTCGACTGAATCGGCTACCACGATGCCGCACCGGGACCTGGCACGCGCGACCATGCCCGCATCCTGAGTCCATCGGCATCGACCGGGCGACCCAGCGGCCTGAGCCCGGCAGCTTGCACGGCGGAGAACATCTGCGCCTGCGTTGCATCCGGTGCGTCGTGCACCTCCATGATTACGAGATTCGAGCGCGCGAGCACGTCGCCGTTGTGCTGCACGAACGGATATTCTCCACCCTCGATATCTAGTTTCAATACATCGATGGCGTCGCGACCGAGCAGCGGCAGCACATCCACGAACGAAACCGATCGGCCCCGTGCGCCGTGCAGCGGACGTATGCTCGAGGCCAGGAAATTTTTCGGATGCACCCACAGCGTGCTGCTGCCGGATTTTTCGCCCAGCAGTCCCTCGATGATGCTGTAGCGCCCGGCAATCCCGGCGCGCTCAAGGTTGGCCGCCAGGACGGGAATCAGCTTCGGATTCGGTTCCACCAGCAAGTAGCGCGTGTCCGATCGACCGAATGCAATGCGCGTGCAGGTCTCCAGCAGGATCGTGAAATGACCGCAATTGGCGCCGGCATCGACCACCAGCCCCGGCGCCGCGGGAAGCCAGGAGTACAGTTGCCAGTAATACGGATGACAGAACACGTCCTGGGCGCTGGCAATATCGTGCTTGGTGCGCAGCGCGACGCGCGCGCCAAACGGCAGCTGGAAACTACAGGTGATCCACCGGCACAAGCGCCGGTAGAGAAAAGAATTGAGCGCCACCGCGGACACCGTCGGCTCAGTGCGAGAGCGCGCGCAGCCACGCGATCCCCGCAACGCCTGCGCCAATCAGTACCGTCACAATGACCAGCTTCACATGACTCGCGCGGCCGGTCCTGCCGTGCGGCTCCTCGCAGGGCAGGTTCTTCATTTCCGTGGCAGGCGATGCGGGCTTCAACTGCAGTCCGGCTGTCTCGGCTGGAATCGCGATGGCGATGGCGATGGCGATTCCCGCGCTGTGAGAGATACTTATCGCGAAACCGCGAAACTGCGGAGCACCCTGCTCGTCAGGCAGAATCTCGATGTCCGTTAGCGGCAGGCGCAGCATGGCCGGATCGGCCTTGCGGATCGCCTCCTTGGCAGCAAATATTCCCGCCAGGGTGTCCGCGGGAGCGCCCCGACTTTCGGCATAGGAGAGCTCACGCAGCGTAAAGATCGCGCGCAACTCGGCATCGCCCTTCAGATCATGGGTAGGTTCGAGTCTCACGAGTTCCGCCACAGATTGGATATCGATCCCGATACCGCGCGCTGGCAGCGCCATCGCACGATTTGGCGTGAATTGGCTCGATGGTTTGAGTTCGGGCATCGCCGCAACCGCGGATAGACTGCGTTCCAGTTGACTCACCTCAAACACGGCAGGAACTGCACCCGAGGCAACGGTGTGGCCGCTCGCCTCAAGCCACCCCACAAGCCTGGCCCGCTGCGCCGACGACAGATTCACACGCTCGCCGGCCGACACCGGCCCCTGCAAGATGATGATGTCGAGGCACTCGAGATCGGTGCTGTTGATGCCGAGGCGCTCGGCCATCGCTTCGCTGTGCAGCACCGCCTGGCCGCTGACGTTCCGGAGGGCGCGATTCAGCGCCGCCATCAGTTCCCCTCGATCCATGCGCCTGCCCTTGACGTCTCTTGACATTTTATCT
>Ga0209006_10003048_pt1 | contig 15213 bp, 13 predicted proteins | sample JacPin_JW_Ref_O2_FD_188567 | JGI IMG/M metagenome (GOLD analysis project Ga0209006, IMG submission 188567) | Forest soil microbial communities from Algoma, Ontario, Canada - Jack Pine, Ontario site 1_JW_Ref_O2 (SPAdes) (version 2) | ecosystem: Environmental > Terrestrial > Soil > Boreal... | reverse complement strand
GACGGTCCGCCGCTTGGTCACGGTTCACTTATTTCACTCAGCGCGCCTCAATGAGCATTTCGGGAGAGTGCGATATTTGCGATAGCGCGTGATAAGTCAGATAACCGGAAATGTAGACTCTTACTTCATTCTTCGGTAAGCGCGTTTGCCAGGACTTGAGTCCGATGCGTCGGAAACCCTCCTCGCGAAAGTCATCAGTAAACCCTACGCGACGATTGGCGCTCGACGACACGCAGCGCTGGAGATGGACGCGCATTGCTTCCCGCTCTGACGCGGACGGATTCCAGTGTATAATCCGCCGCATTCGCGTCCTGCGAGGCGGCTGATGGCTTCGGACAACACTTCGGACAAGTCTTCCACAATGTGGGTTCCCGTATGTTGCGGACGCGTTATGCGCTGCAATATGTTCCGGCAGGCGGATGGCGGGGCTTATGCCGCTCTCGTTTGTGCGGTCTGCAACAAGAACATCACGCTGGAACAAGAATCTCTTGATGCTGCGGATAAATTCGGTGAGGGCTCGAACATTCTAAGTCTGATTGGCTCGCCGCGACCACCGAAGGCGGAAAGAAGAAAATCGTTTACTGAAGCCGGTCCCGACGATCCAACTCTGTAGTCTGGAATGCCGCTCCCTCGGAAGTTTGCCTGCGCATGATTGGCCAGACCATTTCGCACTATCGCATCGTGGAACAACTCGGCGCCGGCGGGATGGGCGTGGTATTCAAGGCCCAGGACAGCCGGCTGGAACGCGCGGTGGCGCTGAAATTCCTTCCTGAAAATCTCGCGCAGCAACCTCAAGCTCTCGAGCGCTTCCGGCGCGAGGCGCGCGCCGCGTCCGCTCTAAACCACCCCGGCATCTGCACGATCTACGACATTGGCGAGCAAGACGGCCGAGCGTTCATCGCCATGGAGTTCATTGACGGCGAAACGCTGCGCAGTCACATCCATGGCAAGGCGCTTCCGGTGGAAGAGCTGCTGGAGCTCGGCATCCAGACAGCGGAGGCTCTGGAAGCCGCGCACAGCGAAGGAATCATTCACCGCGATATAAAACCCGCGAATATTTTCGTAACCAAGCGCGGGCGAGCGAAAGTGCTCGATTTTGGCCTGGCAAAACTCGTTCCCAAAGGTGTCGCGATTGCGGACGATGATCCCAGCGGCGAATCGACGGGTTCCACTTCGATTGCTGGAATCATCAGCGGCACTCCTTCTTATATGTCACCCGAGCAGGTCCGCGGAGACACTCTCGACGCGCGCACGGACATCTTTTCGCTCGGGCTGGTGCTGTACGAAATGGCCACGGGCCGCCAGGCGTTCGTCGGCGGCACAGGCGGCGCGATAATCGAAGCGGTGCTGACGCGGCCACCTGTTTCGGTGCGCAGCGTCAATCCCGATATCCCGCCGGCGCTGGAGGCGATCATCAACAAGGCCCTGCACAAAAACAGGGAACAGCGTTACCAGCACGCGGCCGAAATACTTGCGGACCTGCAACAGCTGAAACGGGATATTGATTCGGGGCGCAGAGATCAGGCAGGTGATTCGGCGTCACTCCTCGCATCAACCTCTGGACCTTTATCCTCGACCGTCGCCTTGACGTCGCGCGCTTCGACACAACAAACCGGCAGCTTCCGCGCGCCGCGCGTCACAAAGACCATCGGCTCGCTGGCCGTCTTGCCTTTCGAAAACCTGAGTCGCGACCCGGAGAACGATTATCTCAGCGACGGAATCACCGGCAGCCTGATCAACACTCTCGCGACGGTGCCAAAACTGCGCGTGATGGCGCAGAGCACGGTATTTCGCTACAAGGGCCGCGGGATTGACCCGCAAGTTGTCGGTCGCGAACTCAATGTGCGGGCCGTGCTGACGGGAAGAATGATGCAGAGCGGAGGCTCGCTGCGCATCGGCACCGAGCTCGTGGATGTGGCGACTGGGTCGCAGCTCTGGGGCGCGCAATTCGATCGCAAACCCGGCGACATCTTCGTGATCCAGGATGAAATTTCGAGCGAGATATCGGGAAAATTGCGCCTGCAGCTGACGCGCGCGGAAAAAAAGCGGCTCATCAAGCGCCACACGGAAGACGCCGAAGCTTACCGGCTCTACCTGCAAGGCCGCCATCATTGGAACCGCTGGACGGAAGAAGGATTCTACAAGGCGATCGGCTACTTTCAGCAAGCGATCCAGAAGGATCCCAGTTACGCTCTCGCGTACGCTGGCGTTGCCGATTCCTATGTGCTGCTGGGATGGAACAGCTATCTGCCTCCGAAGGATGCGTTCCCGCAAGCCAAAGCCGCTGCGATGGCGGCGCTTGAGATCGCCTCCGATCTCGGCGAAGCTCACACGGATTTGGCGGCGGTGCTCTGGCTGCACGATTGGCAGTGGCCGGAAGCTCGGAAAGAATTTCAACGCGCCCTGGAATTAAATCCCTGCTATCCAACCGCCAATCATTATTACGCCGAGTGCCTGATGACCTTGGGCCGCAATGCAGAAGCCCTCACCAGGATGAAAAAAAGCCTGGAGCTGGATCCTCTGTCGCTCATTATTAATGTCGCGATCGGATGGGCCTACTATCACGCGCGTCAGTACGACGAGGCTGCCGCACAACTGCTGCGCACTGTGGAATTGGATCCGAACTATCCCATGACCTGCTGGATTCTCGGGCTGGTCTATCGCAAAACCGCTCGCTACGATTTGGCGATCGGCGCGGGTGAGAAGGCCGTGAATCTGTCAGGCGGTAGTCCGCTGATGCGCGCCGCGCTGGCGCAGACTTTCGCTACCGCTGGTGCCCCGCAGGAAGCAATTCAGATCCTCGATGATTTGCAGAAGCTGGCGAAGGAAAGGTATGTCGTGCCCCATTTCTTCGCCGGAATCTACGTTGGCTTGGGCGACCACGACCGCGCGCTTGAATATTTGGAGAAATCCTACGCAGAGCACTGCCACTGGCTGATCTATCTTCATATAGACCCGAGCATGGACGATTTGCGAGACGATCCTCGTTTCCAAGACCTGTTGCGGCGTGTGGGCCTCCCCGCGCCGTCGGACGCAGTCTCCACTTGAAACAAACCGGGTAACCGGCAATTAACCCGCTACTGAGTGTTCGGGAGCCGATACGCAGCTCCGGCGTGCTGCGAGCATCGTTTAGGTGCGGCGGGTTCCGTTGATGGCATGATAGCGCCATGGATTTGGCCGCAAAGACGCGCTGGATTTGCGAGCAGGCACGCGAGATGGGGTTTGATCTGTGCGGCGTGGCGCCCGCGGATGCCTTCCCGGAACTGGCGCAGTTTTCCAAGTGGCTCGATGGCGGATATGCGGGCGAGATGAACTACCTGCGCGACGAGCGTCGCGTTGATCCGCGGCTGGCCCTCGATGGCGCGCGCAGTTTGATCGTGATGGCTTTGAACTACAACTCTGCGCAGCTCTACTCCACCGAACAGGCTGGCATTCACGATGCAGATTCCGCGCGCGGATGGATTTCGCGCTACGCGTGGGGTGACGATTACCATGAAGTGCTGCGCGCAAAGCTGAATGCGCTCGTTGCGCGGATGCATGAGCGGTGGCCCGAGCCTTTTGACGCGCGCGCTTACGTGGATACGGGGCCGGTGGTCGAGCGCGTGGCTGCAAAATATGCGGGACTGGGATGGCTCGCGAAAAATACCTGCCTGATTAACGAACAACTCGGTTCGTGGCTGTTTCTCGGTGTCATTCTTACGACGCTGGAGCTGGAAGCGTCGCTAGCGCCGAACTTACCGCCCGCCGCCGATCTGTGCGGGAATTGCACGCTGTGCCTGGACGCCTGCCCCACCCAAGCATTCGCCGCGCCCTATGTGCTGGATGCACGCCGCTGCATCTCTTATCTTACGATCGAGCTGCGCGGCACGATTCCGGAAGAGTTGCGGCCGGCGATGGGGGATGCCGTCATCGGCTGCGACATTTGCCAGGATGTGTGTCCGTGGAATCGCAAGGCGCCCGTGACGGAGCTGGCGGCGTTTCAGCCGCGCCGGATTGAACTGCAAAGCGAAAACGGAAACCAGAAAATGGAAAATACCGCGACGTTGTTTGCACCGGAACTGGAGTGGCTGGCGTCGCTATCGCAGGAGGATTTCAGCAGGATTTTTCGTGGCAGCGCCGTGAAACGAGCGAAGTGGCGCGGGTTGGTTCGCAACGCTTGCGTCGCGCTGGGAAATTCCGGCGTGGCGCGCGGATCGGAAGCCCGCGCGCGAATTGAATCGTTGCTCGAACGCCTCGCCGCATCCGACGATTCGCTGGTCGCGGAACACGCACAGTGGGCAATGAAGCTCCTCGGCGCGCCTGATGGTTCGCCGCACAGCTCGGATTGACTTGCGGCTACGCATTCCGCTAGCGTAGCGGCGCACGCCGCAGCGCGCCATCGAAGTTTGCGCGGGAGGGTGTCAGATGAATTTTTCCCACTTGGCACTTTTCATTGACGCTCTGGCGCCGCAATTCAATCTTCCGCACGGTCCCGCGGTCGAACTGATCATGCTGCGCTGGCTGCATTTCATTTTCGGAATTATCTGGATTGGCCTGCTGTATTTTTTCAACCTTGTGGGTGTTCCCACCATGAAGCAACTCGACGCACCCGTGCGCGGCAAAGTGTTTCCGGTGTTGATGTCGCGCGCGATGGGCTGGTTTCGCTGGTCGGCGCTGATTACCGTGGTGGTGGGGCTGCGCTACTACTTCACGATTCTTTCCGCCGACGCGCAAAATTCCGGCAACCCCGGGCTGACGCTGCGCTGGTTCGGATGGTGGCTGCTGGTGTGGCTGGTGGCCTATGCGCTGATTTATCCGTTTCAGTTGCCAAGCAAAGGGCTGCTGGATAATCCCTGGGTGCGCGCGATTGCGATTGCCGCCATTGTGAGTGCTGCTTCCTGGATCGTTCTTGATCTGAACAGCGGGCCGGTGGTTTCGAACGCGCATCTGTGCATCAGCGTCGGCGGCGGAATAGGCTTTCTGATGCTGCTGAACACCTGGGGCGTGGTGTGGCGCGTGCAGAAAAAGTTGATTGCCTGGACGCGCGCGAGCAGCGAACAAGGCACGCCGATGCCCGAGCAGGCGGCGCGCCTTGCACGCTGGGGATTCATCGCCTCGCGTGTCGGGTTCTGGCTGTCGTTCCCCATGCTCTTCTTCATGGGCGCGGCGGAGCACTACCCGTTCTTGAGCAGCATCGCGAAATGAAGAAGCTTGTACCCTTCTGTCACTTAGGCGCGTCCTAATTGACAGCACTGGAGTCCGCCATGAAGCCAGCCGCTCGCTCCGGTTTAGTGATTCTTCTCTCGACGTTCGCCATCGTGGCGCTGATCGCACTTCCCGCGCTCGCGTATCAGTATCCGCTGTCATCCACTGATATTCGCGATGCGTTCTTCATCGGCAACCGCAACGATGATCTCACCGCAGCACTTTTCTCGAAATATTCCCGGACGCTGCCCGCGCCGGAAACGGGACCGTACGTAGCGGAGATTGATTTGGATACTCCGTTCCTCCAGGTCGCACGGCGCGCCGAGGGGGCTGTTAATTACGACTCGCTCGATGCCGTCCAGGAATTTCAGAACAGACCGATGGTGTTTCGTGTGCACGTGAAATTCTACTTCACGTCCACTTACATGCCATTACCGGTCGCACACACCGAAGGCATCCCTCTCGAGACACCCAGTTACACGGACTTCTGGAACGATTTCAAAGTGCGCCTGATTCAAGATGAGGAAGTGCGCCCGAAATCCACGGTTGGAGCGGCGATATTTCCCATGTGGGGAGCGGACGGAGACGGCCCTCCGCCATCGCCGATTGGCGGCAGGATTGATGTGGACTACGACCCCGCGAAAATCGATACCGCCGACGCGACGGTCGAAGTGATTACGCCCGATGGGCAGGATATTGTTGTGCCCTTCGATCTCAGCAGGCTTCAGTAAGTAATCGAAGCGCGGCTCCGATGCGTGGCACTACGATCGCCAGCGTAGCGTGACCGGACCGCTCATGGGATGGCGAGGCGGTTGGCCGCTGCGGAGCGAATCCTGGTAGGCAGCCTTCAATTCGAAGTACCAGCGCGCCTGGCGATCGGCATCGTCAACCAACATCATGCGGTCTTCGTACTGCAATCCCAATGCCTGCTTTTTGATTACCTCGGTGTCCTGGCGGATGAAGCGCGGGCCAAACACATTAATAATGAACGACACGATCGGAAACCACGGCAGAATATTCCACGCGGCGCAAAAATCCAGCCGGCAGAAATCGCGCCGGATGGGCGTCACCGTGGTGCGGCTGGAAAGCCAGTAGCGCCCCGCGCGAATTTGTTCGAAGCGCTGATTCGGCAGCACGAAGTCAATCATGGTGGTGGCCGGCTCGCCCGTGAGCAGCTTCAAAATCTTGTAGGGTGAGCTGTTTGCTGATGGAACGTGCGCGCTCATGCGGAAGCCGTTGGGGATCGGCTCGAATCTTTTTTCTTTACTGCGAATGCTGCGGCGGGAGCGCCACCACCACGCTTGATGCACGAACGGCCCGTGCGCCGGGTCCATCAACCCGATGATGGCCTGGTCCACGCCGCAGGGCAGGTCGGCATAAAGGTGCGCGATTTTGTAGCGGGTGCTGAATGTCGGCAATTCCGGCGGTGAAGGTGGCAATTCATCGAGTCCGCGGCCTTCAGGATTGGTCATGAACGCCCAGACGTAGCCGTCGCGCTCTTCGCACGGAAAGCTGCCCGCGTAAATCCGGTCGCACTTAAGTTTTGAATCTTCGGTGAGCGAAGGGATGGTGCGGCACTGGCCACTGTGCGCGTCGAATTGCCAGCCGTGATAGGCGCACTCGACGGTCTTGCCGTCAAATTGCCCAAAGGAAAGCGGAAACGCGCGGTGCGGGCAGACGTCGCGCAGCGCGAACGGTTTTCCGGCAACGTCGCGGCCCAGCACCAACGGCACGTCCAGCAGCATCGCGCGCACCAGTTTGTGCCGGCGCACTTGTTCGCTGCGCAGCGCGGGATACCAGAATCCCCACAGCATGTCGCTCGGGCGCCCCTGCGGGCGCGAAGAAGTGCTTTCATTCATGGATGGGCGAGTATCGTAGTACACCCCGCGCTCGGAGCAAAGCGCAAGCGACTGGACGGGCGCGTTGCAACCTCAAGCGGGCTCGCTGAAAATTCTTAGAATAGGCTAACATCTAACTCGATACTGAGGACCTGTCGAATCGTACTGGGAAGCTCATATTTGGCGCGATTTGGAGCGGTCACGCAACACGGAGAGGGGATCAACTTGAAAGGTGCCGACACAACTGAAGCGCTAGAAGAGTTTTGCAGGAGCCCATGGGAATTCCAGCAAACCTTCGAGACTCCGCTCAAAAACTTACACCAGTTCGTGAAAACCATCCTATCGGCGGGTGAAATCGTGCAATCGGCTTCCTTCACTATCGATCTGGTCGTATTCGAACCAACAGATTTGATTAATCTACTTCAGAGTCGCTCGATTCAGGCGACGCTTAAACATGGTCTCTGCTTGGTTGCCGAAGGGCCACAGGAGGCCGAAGAATTGCTCCGCGCGGTGTTGAGTGAGTGGATCGACTTTTTATTTATTCCTGAACCCCAATCGTTCGCGATATTCGCCGATCACGATGAATATTCGACCTTCTATGCCCACACCCGAGCGAGCTTGAATCGATTGTCCACTGCATTGTCGGAACATGGCTTCAAGCGCGTTACGAATTACGAACGGTGCTTTTGACATTAACCGAAGATTGATCTTGCTTGCGAGTGAAGTCTCACCCGATCAGGCGAGTTGACAGGCGCACTAACTCGAAACGTATACGCCACATGCGCGCGCACAACTCGTTTGACTAGGGGATGTTTTGCGGCTATCCTTGTGCCAGTGACGACTGCGATGTTCGCCGCGTTCTATTAGGGATACCTCTCGACCCCGCTCGGGGCCATGCTTCCGTGCAGCTGCATCGATTTTCCGATTTCCCTTTTCTATTTTCTGCATCTTTGAGGTATCGCGATGGCGAATTTGACGCTGTTCCAAAAACTCGAAAACATCGAGTCGAAGTATGAAGAACTGACCCAGCAGCTTTCCTCGCCCGAAGTGCACAACGATTCGGCGCGTTTCCAGAAGCTCGCCAAGACCCACGCGGACATGGCCGAAATGGTGGCGAAATACCGCGAGTGGAAAGAAATTGAAAAAGGCCTGCTGGGCACGAAGCAAATGCTGGTGGAAGCGGAAGACGCCGAATTGAAGCAGATGGCGCACGACGAAGAGCACGAGCTTGAAGCCCGCCGCGAAACCGTCGAGCGCGAGCTGAAATTCCTGATGCTGCCCAAAGATCCCAACGACGACAAAAACGTGATCCTGGAAATTCGCGCCGGCACCGGCGGCGACGAGGCTTCCCTTTTCGCCGGAGAACTTTTCCGCATGTATTCGCGTTACGCGGAAACGCAAGGCTGGAAACTGGAGATTCTGGAAAGTTCGCCGTCGTCAATCGGCGGCATGAAAGACGTGGTCGCCGCCATTCAGGGCAAAAAAGTGTATTCGAAACTGAAATATGAAAGCGGCGTGCATCGCGTGCAGCGCGTGCCGGCCACCGAGCAGCAGGGACGCATCCACACTTCCGCCGCGACCGTCGCCGTGCTGCCCGAGGCGGATGAAATTGACATCAAGATCGAAGCGAAGGATTTGCGCATCGATACGTTCTGCTCGTCCGGCCCCGGCGGGCAATCCGTGAACACGACTTATTCCGCCGTGCGCATCACGCACATCCCGAGCGGCCTGGTGGTCTCGCAGCAGGACGAAAAATCGCAAATCAAGAATCGCGCCAAGGCCATGCGCGTATTGCGCGCGCGCCTGTATGAGATGGAGCAGAACAAGCAGCACGAAGCCATCGCCGCCGAGCGGCGCGACCAGATCAAGACTGGCGACCGCTCGGAAAAAATCCGCACCTACAATTTTCCGCAGAACCGCGTGTCGGACCATCGCATCGGCCTGACGCTGCACCAGCTCGATCAGGTGATGGAAGGCAAGCTGGGACCGATTGTGGACGCGCTCTCGACACATTACGAATCCGAGCGCCTGAAACAGGAACTCGTAGAAGCGTAAGCGCAGGTAGCATAGGCCTGCCTGCGGCAGGCAGGCAAACTTGCCTGTGCGGGTTTCTTGTGCAGCCGACAGTGGCTGTGCCCCAACCATCGTGCCCAATTCAAATCCAATGGACATACGCGCCGCGCTGAAGGAAGGAATGGCGCAACTGCGCGCGGCGCAGATTCCTTCGCACACGCTCGCCACCGAGCTGTTGCTGATGCACGCTTTGTGCCGCGATCGCGCCTGGATCTACAGCCATCCGGGAGAACCGGTCGATTCGGCGACTGCAGAGAAGTTTTTAGCGCTCATTGCGCGGCGCTCGGCAGGCGAGCCGGTGCAGTATCTCATCGGCAAGCAGGAATTCTGGGGACTGGAATTCGAAGTCACGCCGGCTGTGCTGATTCCCCGGCCGGAAACCGAGCACGTCATGGAAGTAGCGCTGGAGCGCCTGGGCGAGCGTGGAATCAAGATTCACCTGGACACAGGCGCGCCGCGCGAAAAGTTGCAAGTGGCTGATGTGGGGACAGGCTCCGGATGCCTGGCAGTCGCGCTCGCCTGGGAATTGCCGCACGCCGAGGTATTCGCCACTGATATTTCCGCACCGGCGCTCGAAGTTGCGCGCCGTAACGCCGCTCGCCACGGAGTCGCCGATCGCATTCATTTCGTGCAATGCGATTTACTCAGCGGTCTCGAAAATACTGCTCTGAGCAGCGTAGGGGCACGGCATGCCGTGCCCGCGTCAGCACCAGGCGGATCGATGTTCGATCTAATCGTAAGCAACCCGCCGTACATTGCCCACAACGAAGCCGACGAATTGCAACGCGAAGTGCGCGACCACGAACCGCACGCCGCTCTGTTCGGAGGACCCACGGGAATCGAAATGTACCAGCGATTGATTGACCAAGCGCGCGGCCTGCTGCGCGACCGCGGGGTCCTGGTCCTCGAACTCGGACACGATTCCGCGGAACGCGTGCGCGCAATTTTCGACGCGCAGCCGGAGTGGAGCAACGTCGCGATCACCATGGACCTGGCGGGCATCCCGCGCGTCCTCGCCGCCGAACGCGCCCGCGAGCTTCCGCGAAACATTGTTTCCCACCTCGGGCGCGCAGTGATTTAAGCTTGCCGTTGCCGCCATGCCCAAGCTGGCACAATACCGCGCGAAGCACGATGCGCCGCTCGCGATCGCCGCGGACGCGTCTGCCGCCATTCTGCACGTTGATATGGACGCGTTTTTCGTTTCTGTGGAACTGCTGGCGCGTCCGGAATTGCGCGGGAAGGCTGTGATCGTAGGCGGCCAGCGCGATCAACGCGGCGTCGTCACTTCCGCGAGCTACGAGGCGCGAAAATTCGGCGTGCGTTCAGCGATGGCGTTGCGCACGGCCGCGCAACTGTGCCCGCACGCAATATTCCTCGATCGCCATCACGAACTTTACGGCCAATGGAGCAATCGCGTGGCCGCGATTCTGGGGAAATTCTCGCCGATCGTGGAGATGGCTTCGATTGACGAAGCCTACCTAGACCTCGCCGGAACGGAACGCTTGCACGGCCCACCACTCGCCGCGGCCCATAAGCTTCTGCAGCAAATCACCGCGACGACCGGCCTGCCGTGCTCCGGCGGATTGGGCGCAACGCGCCTCGTGGCGAAAATTGCAAGCGAACAGGCCAAGCCGCGCGGCCTGGTGTGGGTTCCACCGGGCAGCGAAGCGGCATTCCTCGCGCCACTCGCGGTGCGGCGCATCCCCGGAATCGGCAAAGTCACGGACGAGGCTTTGCGAGCCCTGGGCATCGAAACCATCTCTCAATTGCAAAATGTTCCGCTCGAACGCCTGGAAGAAACTTTCGGACAATGGGGCACCGCGCTATTTCGCAAGGCGCGCGGCATTGATTCCTATGAATTTTTCGTGGATGCCGAACCAAAATCGCTCTCGCACAATCAAACGTTCGGCGACGACACCCGTGATCGCGAGTTGCTGGAATCCACGCTCAGTTATTTGTGCCAGAAGGCAGCCAAGCGCCTGCGCGACGCCGCACTGCATGCGCGAACCGTCACCCTCACCGTGCGTTTCGCGGATTTTACTACGATCACGCGCAGCCACACGCTGGCTGAGCCTTCCGACCTCGATACGGTGTTTCTCAAGGCCGTGCGCGAACTTTTTCAACACGCGTGGAACGGCCAAGTTCTCCTTCGGTTGGTTGGTGTCGCGCTGACGTCCTTCTCGGCAGGCTCGGCGCAATTCGATCTGCTCGATCCGGAACGCCGTGAAAAACTAGAACGGCTGGCGCGAGCCACGGACAAGCTGCGCGACCGCTTCGGATTTTCCAAAGTACAGTTCGGCGGTTCGCTGCCAATTCGCGATAATGATTCCGAATAAAAATCTCAAGCAAACTTCCGTGCCGCTCGCCGTGCCGGACAAACCAGGCGCATCGTTCCATCGCATTCGGGTTCTTGCCTTATAATCGCAGCTCGCATGTCCAACACTCCACCGCGCACGCAAGAAGTGAAACCAGGTCTTTTCCAACGCCTGCGCGCCTTCTGGGCGCGTTTGACGGAAGGCTTCCAGCTGGAGCAGCTCTGGGGACAATTCAAATCGGAAGCGCAGGCGGGCTACGTCCTGTACTCGAAAGATGTGGATTGGGAAGCGATCAAGCTGGAAAAATCGAAATTTAAGAGGATCTTGCTGTCCGGCTGGGCGCTCTTTCAAGCCATCCTGATGAAGCTTTCGCCCGCGCGGCGTGTTCTTCTGGTTTTCGCACTCTTGCTCCTGGTTTTCCATCCGGACGTCCGCTGGGGAAACAACGAAGTCAACTTTGATTTTGTTGGCGTAGCCGCGCTGATTCTATTTATGCTGCTGGCTCTGGAACTGGCCGACCGCGTCACCATGAAGCGCGATCTGGAAATCGCCCGCGAAATTCAGCAATGGCTGGTGCCCAGCGAACCGCCGGAAATTCCCGGCATGGATATTGCCTTTGCCACACGTCCGCAGAACACGGTCGCAGGCGATTACTACGACGCGTTCTTGCGGCCCATGCCGGAGGCCGGCGCGAAATCGCCGTCTCTGTTGGTCGTTGTTGCCGACGTTGCGGGGAAGAGCGTGCCGGCCGCGCTGCTGATGGCGACATTTCAGTCCGGCCTGCGCGCGCTTTCCGCGACTCCTGCGACGCTCGATGAGATCGTCGCAGGCTTGGAGCGTTACGCTCGCGCGCATAGCCTGGAAGGGCGCCGCTTCACCACCGCGTTTATCGCGGAAATTGATCCGCAAACACGCGCGATGCGCTACATCAATGCCGGGCACAATTACCCGATTCTCCGCCGCGCATCGGGGGCCCTCGAGCGGCTGGAGACCGGCGGTCCACCGTTTGGCGTGCCGCTCTTCACGGACAACGAGATTGCTTATGGCGTGGGCCGCGTGCAGCTCGAGCCAGGCGACCTGCTCTTTATTTTCACGGACGGCGTTGCCGAAGCGGTGAACGAAAAAGGCGAGGAATTCGGCGAGCCGCGGATTCTGCCCGCGATTCTTTCCATGCCTGGCGGTACCGCCGCTGTGGTCCTGAATCGCGTGATGAGTGACGTGAACACTTTCGTGGGTTACGCTCGGCAGCATGACGACATCACGGCACTGGTCCTGCGGATCGTGCCGTAAAGCGGCCCTGGATTTTCGTCGGGATTCCACCGCACCCGCGCGCAGGCAACAATCTCAAAACTTCCAACGCGGGCGCGATTCCCTCATAATCGCCCCATGAACGCACGCGCATTTGCGAAGCACATCTGCCGGACATTGCGTTCCGCTGGTTACCAGGCCTATTTCGTGGGCGGGTGTGTGCGCGACATTCTGCTGCAGCGCGAGCCCGCCGATTACGACGTTTCCACCGACGCAACCCCAGAACGTGTGGAGCAAATATTTCCGAACAGCCTGATGGTGGGTGCGAAGTTCGGCGTCGTCGTGGTGATGCAGGAACCCAAGCCAAGTGACGAGATACAAGGCGCGTCCGCGACGGTGGAAGTGGCAACTTTTCGTTCGGACGTAGGCTACAGCGATGGTCGCCACCCCGATCAAGTGGTGTATTCCTCGACGCCGCAGCAAGACGTCCAGCGTCGCGACTTCACCATCAACGCCCTGTTGCTGGACCCAGAGACCAACGAAGTCCTCGACTTCGTCGGTGGGCGTGATGATCTGCGCGCCGGAATCATTCGCGCCATTGGCCGCCCCGAGGAGCGTTTCCGCGAAGACAAATTGAGAATGCTTCGCGCCGTGCGCTTTGCCGCCCGATTTGGCTACGCCATCGAGCCGGAAACACTGCGCGCGATTCAGAGGCTCGCTCCCGAAATCGGCCAGGTTTCCGCGGAGCGCGTGCGCGATGAATTGACGAAGCTGCTCACAGAGGGCGCAGCGCGGCGCGGCTTTGAATTGCTGGACCAGACGGGTTTGCTGCCGGAGCTTCTCCCCGAGATTTCGCGGATGATAGGCGTGGAGCAGCCGCCGCAATTCCATCCCGAAGGCGACGTGTGGATTCACACGCTACTGATGCTGGAAGGACTGGCGCCGGGAACTTCGCCGACTCTTGCCTGGGGCGTGCTATTGCACGACGTGGGCAAGCCTCCGACGTTCGCGCCGCCGTCGGGACCGAATGGCCGCATCCGCTTCGATCGTCACGTGGAAGTGGGGACGCGAATGGCCGAGGAAATCTGCGAACGCCTGCGCTTTTCGAATGACGATACGAAGCAGATCGCCTCCTTGGTCGCCAATCATTTGCGATTCAAGGATGTGCCGCAGATGAAGCGCTCGACCCTGAAGCGCTTCGTACGGCTCCACCGTTTTGACGAGCACATGGAGCTGCACCGGTTGGATTGCTCCTCGAGCCACCGCAACCTGGAGAATTATGAGTTCATGCTCCGTTTCCTGGCCGAGACGCCGCCAGAAGAAGTCCGCCCAATCCGGCTACTGACCGGGGATGACCTGATAGGCCTGGGATTCCGGCCGGGACCGGAATTCAGGGAAATTCTGGATGCAGCCGAGGACGCCCAACTGGAGGGTAGTGTCGAGACTCACGACGACGCCCTGATATGGGTACGGGAGCATTATCAGGCGCCTTGATTCTGGCGTAATGGTATTATTATCAGTAGGATATCTGGATAATGTGAATCTGAGAATCGGTTCTATCTGAAAGCTGAGTGTGGTATTATAAGGTTGCCTGCTAAGCTACAGCGAAACTTGTGGAAATCTTTTTCCACCTTTCTGCATCTAACCTTCATGGCAGCCGATTAGCTGCCTGAAGGGTCAACTTGCTTTATAGGCCCAGGGAGATAATGGTGACCAAATCTAATAGAGTTCTACCGCATGAACTGCCTATTCTTCCGGTCCGTGACACAGTTCTGTTTCCGGGCGCCGTTCTGCCGCTGCCCGTAGGCCGCGAAAGTTCGCTCGCTTTGCTGAACTCGCTCGAAGGGACCGAGAAAATTCTAGGCGTGGTGGCGCAACTGGATCCTCGCGTGGAGGCGCCCACTGGCACCGACCTGCACAGCGTCGGCACTTTGGCCAAAGTTCACAAAATGGTGCGCATGCCCAACGGAAACGTAGTCGCGTTTCTGGAGGGGATTGAACGAATCCGCGTGATGGAAGTGCTGGGGTTCACGCCGTTCATCAAGGCGCGCGTGGAATCGCAGCCGGACCTGGAAGACGAACGCGACGCCGAATTGACCGCGCTCGAACGCAACGTCCAGGAGTTGTTCCGCGAAGTTGTGGCGCGTTCGCCGCAGCTTTCCGACGATCTGCAAACCGAAGTAATGGGTATCGATTCGCCCGGACGGCTGGCGGATTTCGTTACTTCCACGCTTCCTTCGCTCAGCACCATGATCCGCCAGGAATTGCTGGAAACTTTCAGCGTGCGCAAGCGCCTGGAAGCGCTGATCAGCGAATTGACCAAGGAACGCGAAGTGCTGGATCTGCGCAACAAGATTCACGATCAGGTGCAAGAGCAAGTCAACCAGAGCCAGCGTGAATTCCTGCTGCGCGAGCAGATGAAAGCAATTCAGAAGGAGCTTGGCGAGTCCGACGACGGGCAAGCGGAAATTGATGAATTGCGCAAGAAGGTCGAAGAGTCCGGCATGTCCGCGGAAGCCAAGAAAGAATGCGACCGCGAACTGAAGCGCCTGGCG
>Ga0209006_10003047_pt1 | contig 15213 bp, 14 predicted proteins | sample JacPin_JW_Ref_O2_FD_188567 | JGI IMG/M metagenome (GOLD analysis project Ga0209006, IMG submission 188567) | Forest soil microbial communities from Algoma, Ontario, Canada - Jack Pine, Ontario site 1_JW_Ref_O2 (SPAdes) (version 2) | ecosystem: Environmental > Terrestrial > Soil > Boreal... | reverse complement strand
CTGACCGCAGCCACGGTGCGTCGTGGAGTGTGGTGTCGCCTTTGTCGCTATTGCGCTTTACTGCCGAATACGGCGAGATCGAATATGGCGGGTTACCGATATTCGACGAGTCGTGTCGGCGCCGCTCACACCTGAGCGAGCCAGCCAGCCAGCATCATTCGTAGACCAGCGCGCACTCGAGCCCCCTTTCGGGCCGTCGGGAAGGTGTCGCCGAACATGGGCAGCGCGCTGCGATGGGAGTTCTGGGTTATCGGTCGATGGGTAGCGGCGCGTTGGCGGCGACGAGGCGTTGGTCGCGCATTTCGTGCCAGAAGTCGTCGGGGATCTTGGTATTGAGCGCGGCGTAGTCTTCTGCGATGCGTTCGGGCTTGCTGGCGCCGGGGATGACCGCGGCCGTGGCCGGGTGAGCGAGCGAGAACTGCAGCGCTGCTGCCTTGATGGGGACGTCGTACCGGTGTGCGATGTCGGTGATGCGTGCGACTTTGGCGCTGATCTCTGCTGGAGCAGCTTGGTACTCGTAGCGGGTGCCGCCAGCGAGGATACCGGAGTTGTAGGGGCCACCGATGACGATGTCAACGCCTTGGGCTGCGGCGGTCGGCATCAGACGCTGCAGCGCGTGCTCATGGTCAAGCAGCGTGTAGCGGCCCGCCAGCAGCACGCTGTCCGGTTGCGCCTCGGTCAGGCCCAACGTCAATTCGACTGGCTCGGTCAGGTTTACCCCCAGGCCCCAGCCCTTGATGACGCCCTCCTCGCGCAGCCGGGTCAGGGCGCGGAATGGTCCGGTGCGGGCGGTTTCCAATTGCGCCAGCCACCCGTCGCCGTGAAAATCTTGTGCGGGGTCATGCACGAAGACGAAGTCCAGTCGGTCCAGCCCAAGGCGATTGAGGCTGCCCTCGATCGATTTCACTGCGCCCTTTTCCGTGTAGTCATAGACGACACGGTTGGCCCGCCCGAATTTGAACATCTCGGTATCGCGTTCTTCGGTGTCGATCTCGTCCAAGATGAGCCGGCCCACCTTGGTGCTCAACACGTAGTCGTCGCGGTTGTGTTGGGAGAGGTACTTGCCTAGGCGGATCTCCGCCAGGCCGGCGCCGTACATCGGTGCCGTGTCGAAAAAGCGGGTGCCATGTTCCCAGGCCGCGTCCACCGTCGCTTCAGCCTCGTGATCGGGAATGTCGCGGAACATGTTGCCCAACGGGGCAGTACCGAAACCCAGCGGGCCGTTCACCAATAAGTCTCTGATACTCATCTGAACGCCCCTACGCTGTGTCTTCGGCGTGACGGTTGGTGATGGGCGCCGGGCCGATAGTGCCCTTCGCTGTCCCGCCGAACAGGAGCGGGTCGAGGACCCACACGTCGGGCGCATGGTCGACGAGGTCGCTGGTCCCGGCGCGGATCTGCGCGTACGCCGCACCGTCGGCGTGGCCCTGCAGATCTGTAGACGTCGCCCACTTCTCCACCACGAAGACGGTCTCACCGTCGGTGTGCAGGGCGAACAGTTCACATCCCGATTCTTGGTATACGAGCGGCACAATGCCGGCGTATACGTCGATAACCTCCTGTAGGCGACCAGGTTTCGGATACACGCGAGCTACCACAATCTTTGTCCTATCGGCCATGATGTGCCCCTTTCTGAAGGTGACTTTTCCCTTTTTGGCGTGCCACGGTGTTCTTCCCTTTGCTGCTTAGCCCGGCCGGATAATTCCGCCGGTCTCCTGGTGTCGTATCGACTAGTGCGGACGGCGGTGGCGGCACGGTCTTCGGCAATACAGCGCGTTGACGTCGACGCCCGTGCGGTGCTGAAGAAGGAGATCTGGGCGAACATCACCGATTGGCTTGCGCTCGGCAGACCTGTGCTCAGGCGAGCGCGTTGGCTGCGGCGGCGGGTGGGAACGCGCGTGGATCGGTTCGTCATGTGGCCTTCGCGAACTCGATCAGCGCGGCGTTGGTGAGCTGCGCGCGTTCCTGCTGGATCCAGTGCCCGGCGCCGGGCACCAGCTCGAAGCGACGCAGGTTGGGGATCAGCGCGCGCATCGAGGCCTCCAAAGTGGAGGTGTCGTGGAAGGAGATCACCGAATCGCGGTCGCCGGCCAGAAATAGCGCGGGTGGGGTGATCTGTGCGCCGTCCCAGGGCGCGGTGAGCGCCCAGTTGTAGTCGAGGTTGCGATACCAGTTCAGCGGGGCGAAGAAGTCAGTCTTGGCGAACTCTTCGACGTAGGCGGCGATATCGCGCTCGGTCAGCCAGACGGGTAGCTGTTCGGGGTTGATCCACCCGTCGAAGAAGCGCTGCCCGTGCGGGATCAGCAGCCGCCGGATTTCTGGGTTGTCGCCGGAGAGGCCGAACAGGAGGCGCCGAAATGACCCGGCCAGATCGGACTCGAAGTCTTTCTCGGCCGCCCGGTGTTGAAGATAGAACCAGTAGAAGGTGTCACCGTAGCGCTGCCGTGCAGCGGTCATATCGGGCACCGCGGTGCGTGCGGAAAAGGGCACGCTGAGCCCGCCGACGCCGCGTACCAGGTCCGGGCGCAGCAGGGCGGTGTACCAGGCGACCGGTGCGCCCCAGTCGTGGCCTATCACTGTCGCGTTGGGCTCGCCGAGTGCGCCGATCAGCCCGACCACGTCGCTGACCAGGTGCAGCATCGTGTAGTCGGCGACGGCGGCCGGGGTGTGGGTACCTGGGTAGCCACGCTGGTTGGGCGCCACGGCGTGGAAGCCGACCTCGGCGAGCGCCCGCAGTTGGTGGCGCCACGAATACCAGCATTCCGGGAAGCCGTGCAGCAGCACCACCAGCGGACCGGTCCCGGCTTCAGCGAGGCGCATCGGGGCTCCGTTGACCTGCACGACGCTGTGCCCGATGTCGAGGCCGGCGCCCGAGCGCGGCTGGTCGAGTGACATCACGCCTCCTGAACTGGTCTCATCCAAAGCCTCTCCACCACAAGCTGAGCCGAGGTGAAGAGGCCCGGTGCGGTCGTTAGACCTGTGCCATGCCGCCGTCGACGCTGAGTTCGGCCCCGGCCACGAAACTGCTGTCGTCGGAGGCCAAAAACAACGCGGCGCCCGCGATTTCTTCCGGTCGGCCCATCCGGTTGAGGGGGATCGCCGCCACGAACTGCGCCCGGGTCGCGTCCGGGTCGGCGGTACTGTCGATCATGGGGGTGTCGATCGGGCCCGGACTCAAGGTGTTGAATCGGATGCCGCCGTCGGTGAACTCGCGGGTCCAGGTCCGGACATAGGAACGCAGGGCAGCTTTGGTGGCGCTGTAGGTGCTGTTGCCAGGCACGCCCAAGGAGTCCGCGACCGAGCCGATCAGAATGACCGAACCACCGGTGCGCATCAGAGGCAGCGCCTTTTGCACCGTGAACAGCGTTGCGCGGGCGTTGAGGTCGAAGGTGGCATCGAAGTTCTCCTCGGTGATGTTGCCCAGCTCTTCGGGCTCCACCCGCCCCGAACCCGCCACCAGAATGTCGAGCCCGCCCTGCTCCTGCAGGACCGTCGCGAACAGCCGGTCCAGATCCGCGCTGACCGTGACGTCGCCGGCGAGGGTGCTCACGCCGTCGCCGATCAACGCTTTGGCCTTGTCCAACTCGCTTTGGCGGCGCCCGACGATGAAGACATGGGCGCCTTCATCGACGAACCGCTGCGCGGTCGCCAGCCCGATACCGCTGCTGCCGCCGGTGATCACGGCGACCTTGCCATCTAGTCGTGCCATCAGTTGATCCTCCAATTGTCGTGTGATGTGGTGGACGTGCCTTTGCGGCTGGCGTTTCCGCGGCCAGGCAGGCGATGCGCCGCAACGCTGTGTTTCGAAGGCGTGCTCGTTCGGGCGGTCGCGATGTGCTCACCAGGACATAGCTCGTGAACTGGCCGCAGGGCTTCATCGTGGCCGCGACCGTGTCAGGCCGGGGTCGGGAAGGTGTCGCCGAACATCGGCAGCCCGCTTTTGGACTCCTCGGCGGTGGCCTCGAACTGCAGCACATCCCAGTGTTCGGCGAACACACCGTCTTCCAGACGCACGATGTCCACGGCGATCCAGCTGGCCGCCAACCCGGTGTTGGATAACCGGCCGTGGGCCATCACATAGTCGCCGTCGGCGATGATCAGCGCGTTCTCGTAGTGCATGTCGGCCGGTGCGTTCTTGACCAGGTTAAACAGACCGTCTCGGCCCGGCTCGATGTGCGCGCTGTGCTGAATGTAGTCAGGAGACCAGAACCGTTGCGCCGCAGCGTAATCCCGCCTGTTGAACAACGTCTCGAACGCCTCCAGGACGAGCGCCTTGTTTTGTTCCGCGGTGTTTGTCATGGCTCTTTTCCTTTTCGTTGTGGAGATCTGTTTGTATCTCGTACAAAGTACGCTACGCTGTACGCATGCCGACTGTCAAGAAGCCCCCGGCCGCAAACGAGGCGAGGTCACGACTGACGACGTGGTCGCCGCCCCAGTCCGACGACAGGATCGAGGAGAGCGATGAAGTCGATCACCCTTGGGCGACGTGACGGTCAGCTGTTTAAATTTCGGACCGCAAATTCCGTGCCCGATAGGAGAGGAACACATGATCGTCATTGGCAAGGGCTCGATGATTCGTCCAGATGCACTGACACCGCACATCATTGACGACGAGATGCGGGTCCTGGGCGAACTCAAGGCCGAAGGCGTCGTCAGATCTGCATACCGGCGCTCCGAGGGGCCAGGGTTCTATCTGCTGGCAGAGGGAGCCAGCATCGACGCCGTCCGAGAACGGATCGACACCACTCTGCCCTTCGTCGTCGAGAACCTCGCGACGGTCGAATACGACGCGATCTACGAAATCTAAACCGGCCCACAGCAACTGCAGCCTCACCCGAAGGTCATTACTCAGAGCGAACCGGGACATAGCCCTCGCCGCCGACAGTCACCTTGCGAAGCAAGTTGCATCGTGAACCCACACAGCAGAAAGGAAGTTTCATCATGAACCCACAGGAGAAAGGCCCGCTGACGTTCGTGTTCGTCCACGGGTTCCTCGACGACGCAGCGGTGTGGCGCCCGTTGATCGCGGCCCTTCATGTGCCCGACAGCCAGTCCCGCGCCGTCGACCTGGCCGGCATGAGTGGGCGCCCGCTGGAAGCCGGGCCCTACACGCTGGGCCGCTACGCCAACGACGTGATCGCCGTGATCGACGGACTCAGCGGACCGGTCGTGCTGGTCGGGCACAGCATCGGCACCCTGATCGCTGAATTGGCGGCCGTCGAACGCCTGGACAGAGTCGTCGCATTGGCCCTTCTGACCCCGATGCCGCTGGCAGGTGCGCATCTGCCGGAGGCGGCGGTCGCGCCGTTCAAGAGTGTCGGCGGCAACGCTGCCGCGCAGCGCGCACTGCGTCTGCAAGCGAGCCCGCATTTCCCAGAACAGGAGTTGGCCCGCATCAGCGAAGCGGGCGCACAAATCGCGGCCGACGCGGTTCCCGGGCTCGTTGATCTGTGGAACTGCGGGGTACCGCAGGGACAAGAGCCGTCAACCTTTTCCCGGCCCGTACTGGTCATAAGCGGCGGGACAGATCCCGTGAGCACCCACGAAGTGATCCACGCCGGAGTGATGCCGCGCTTTAAGAACGCCACATTGCACACGGTGGGCACCGCCGGGCACTGGGTTCACGCCGAGCAGCCTGAAATGGTTGCCGAGTTGCTCACCCAATTCGTTGCCAGCACCGTGGGGCGTTGCGGTGAACCGCCTCACCGAGACAGTCACGTGTGACTTTCCCACCCATGTGCGCCCGAAGAAGGTGCGGGCGGCGGTGGGCAGGGATCTCACTGCCGCACAGTCGATCCACGATCGGCGCATCGGCGCCCATATCTGGATGTTTGGGGCCGCTGGCGCGGTTTAGCTTTCGCGGCTGGCCCGGAGTCCGTCGAGGATGGTGTTGAGGCCGGCTTCGAAGTACTCGGTGGGGTCACGTTGGCTGAGTTCATTGGCTCGCTCGATGATCTGGGTCGCCGCCTCATCGCCGATCGCGATGGGGATGAGCCGTTCGCGAACATGAACATCGTCGGTGCGCGGGATTTCCCAGAGCACCGATCCGAACGTGAACATCAACAAGGTGTCGAAGGCGTGCACGGCCTCGGTGCCAGTGAACCCGCCCTCGGCGAGCGCGGCAAGCATTCGGGCGTAGAAGCGGGCGACACCGACGACCGGGGTGGGCCGCAGCACACAAAGTACGGCAATGCCGGGGTGGTCGAGGAGGAGCCGCCGCAGATGCCGGAACAGGTCGGCCACTTGTTGGTCCCAGGAGCCGCTGGCGTGGAGATCCCGAAGACCCGGTCCGACAACAGCGTCAACGACCCGGTCGAGCAGATCGTCTTTGTCTCGGACGTGGCGATAGAGCCCCATGGGGCTGAGCCCGCACGCCTCGGCGACACGGCGGATGGTCACCGCGTCGACGCCTTCTCGGTCGACGATGTCGATGGCGGCGGCGACCACGTCGTCAGTCGTGACCTCGCCTCGTTTGCGGCCTGGAGGCTTCTTAACCGTCGGCATGCGTACAACGTAGCGTATTGACAGTCGGCACGCGTACAGCGTAGCGTACTTAGTACTGGATCGAACAGATCCTCAACACGGAAGGACTATAGCCATGACAGATACCACCAGTCCCGCGCTGCGGACCTGGCTGGCCTACTACCAGGCCTGGACCAGTCACGACCTGGACACGGCCATGAGCTACATCGCCGACGACATCGTCTGCGACACGCCGGCCGGCCGCCTGGAAGGCGCCGAGGCCTACCGCGGTTTCCAGGGCCCGTTCCTGCAGATCCTCACCGGCTCGAAAATGATCGCCGCCTTCGGTGACGATGAAACCGCGCTCGTCATGTACGACACCGAAACCGGGCCGGTAAAAAGCGCTCCCGGTGCCGAGTGGGTCACCGTCAAGGACGGCAAGATCACCTACAGCCGCAACGTCTTCGACAGCGCCCCACTCGTCAACGCCCTTCAGGCCTCCAGTTGAGCGGCACGGCCATCAAGAGCCCGCCACCTCGGCGCAGGTGGCGGGCTCTGCCCATCGCCGCAGCGGCGGACGGGGTGGTGCGGGCGGTGGCGGCCACCGCCAGCATGTCATTTGCGAAAGGCGAGAGGTGTCATGGTCAAGTTTCAGGTTGATCGCACGATCGCCGCATCTCCGGAACGGGTCTTCGACTGGCTAGCTGATCCGGCCAACTTGACCGCCGCTCCGGTGATCCTCAAGGTCCGTTGGGTGAAAGGCTCGTCGAGGCCTGGCGAAGGCGCGCTGCGAGAGCCGATCGGGCTTGGCGGGTGGTTTCGTGAAGAGATCACTGCCTACGATCGGCCCCGCGCGTACTCGTACCGCGTCGTCCGCTCTTTCCCGCCGTTCAATCACGAGGGCGGCACACTGACGTTCACTCCGTCGGCCGACGGCACGCACGTCGACTGGCAGACCAGCTACACGCACCCGGCTTACGCCGGAGGCAAGCTGATGGAGGCGGTCAGCCGTCGGCTGCTGCGCTGGAGCTTCCTCGCTGTCCTCGCCGGCTGCGCGAAGGCGCTGGAAAGCTAGCGCGGAATGGGCTCAGTTGGGGCTCGGAAGGCCAGCGGCAGAGGCGAAGGCGCGCAGCTCGCGCCCAATGTCGGATCCGGCCGGCTGGTACACCACCTCGGTGACTCCCAACGCAGCCAGTCCGGCGATCTTCTCCGACACTTGCTCACCTGTGCCGGTCAACCCCATGGAGCTGGCAAACGCCATGAGGTCAGCGACGTGCGGCTCGTCACGGGGGTTGGCCTTGATCAGATGTCCCTCGTGGATGACGAGATGTCGCTCACTTTCGGGGTACGCCTCGATCGCCTCACGCCATGCCCGCCCGCCCGGTAGTGCGTCGACGGCCGCCGCGCCGCCGCGCTCATAGCTGGCGTGATACAGCACCACCGCGGCAGGCCCGGCGGCGTCGATCACCCGCGGCGAGTTCAGGTCCTCGCCCTCGTCGAGCACCGTGCCGAAGGACAACAGCGCCCGCCAATCGGCTACGCCGGCCGCATCAGGTTGAGGTAGGGCTGCCGAGAAAACGCCGTCGCCCAACTCGGCCGCCACGGCCAGCCCCTTCGGGCCGTCGGCGCCGATCAGGATCGGAACGTCAATGGGTCGCTCAGCCCCGAAGCCAGGCAGCTGCAGCATCCGGATCTTGACCCCCTCCCAATCCGCGGTTTCGCCGGCGAGAAGGGCCTTCAGGCAACGGACGTACTCGGCGACCTGCCGCCAGGGCATCGGCCGCTTGCCCAGTGTTAGCCGACCCGTAAAGCCTGAGCCGATTGCCACCGCAACCCGCCCCGGTGCTTGATTCACAAGCTCGGCGATGGCGGCGGCGTTGACCATGGGATGGCGCAAGCTGGGCACCAGCACACCTGGCCCGAGGCCGATGCGCGAGGTGCGCTCGGCGCACCGGCTGAGCACCATCCACACGTCGACCGCCAGGGCTGGAGAGTCATAGAGCCACGCTCGCCTGTAGCCGAGCATTTCGGCTAACTCCACATGCGCCGGGCTATCAGATGACGTTGCGAATGCGCACGAGATGTCCACGTTCCGACACTACCGATCACGCCGATCGAGCCCGCGGCGCGCGCTACCCGACCCGACGACCGAGGCTCAGATGATGCGGCGGCCACCAGTGCTTGCACATCGGCGAAAGATCAACCCGATCACCGTCGATTCCACGGGGCGGTCTCAACGACGTTGCGCGGTGGCGTCGGCGCGCTGCTGCCGAGCAGGCGAATGGGCGTCACGTGACGAAACCGCAGTCGCCCAGTCTGAGCCGCACGCGGCGTCCCGTACTTCCGATTGGAACCTTCAGTCCGGCCGCTCCGAAGAAATGACACGAATTTGAGACAAAAGTCAGATGACATGACGTGAGACGCCGGGAATAGCTGAAGGTCAGCGGAGTGCGGAATGACACCAAGTTTGGGAACCTACATCCGCCGCGCCCTCCTCCCGTCGTCGTCCGATGATCTCGTGTAGCTTCTCAAATTCGGTGTCAGCTTCTCAGTCGAGATGACATCTGGATGTGCAAAATGACATTTCGGTGAGAAACAGAGCTTGTTTTGCGCGAGACGTCGGCTGTCCCGGCATGCTCTTGAAGCAACGGCCGCAACGTGGCCACCTTGTCGAGAAGCTCTTCACGTGTCGGTGGCGTCCTGTGCTTGGCAACTGTCATCGCGTCCCATCTGAAACTCGCTTAGCCTGTTCAGATACGGCAACGTGGGTTTTGACCGTGCTGTCTCAGCGATGACGATGTGAAGTCAGTCACGCCCTGTGTGGCGCGAGACAGGTCGTGTCCCATAGGCTCCGAAAACGCTTTGAGGCTAGTGCTATTCGTCCGGGATGGCCGTCTCTGGTGGTTCGCGGTAGCCGGGGGGTCGGTAATGTTCTCGATGGTGAAGAGATCCATGTCAGACGACGTCCCGGGGCGGACGGCAGCCAGGCTAAAAGCACCGATCCGGTTCTTCTAGCGATTGCCAGCCGGATAAGAGGCCGCAGTCCAACAACTGCCGTGACCCGTCGCCGGGCAGGTGTAACCAGGGACCGTAGTGAGCGTCGGACGTCGTGCTGACCCGGGCGACTACCAATGCGGTGCGACCTAGTGAATATCTGCGCCATCACATCCGTTTAATCCCTCGCAGATGATCAATGGAGACGGCCGCGACGGACGGGAGCCTGTAGGTAAACCGGGGTAGCACGCGAGCGCCGCCGGTGGCCGCCGCAATGAGCGGCCAACGCAGACGCTCAGTTCCAACGGTTCAGGTTCGCCGTGAGTATCTGTGCTGTACGTCTATAGCGAAACAAATCCGAACGAGATTGCCAACCAACGTAGAAGGACATCGTGATGTCGAAACCGGAGAACCTAGATTTCGATCCCGCCTACCGCGGCCACGGGCCATTGGGGCCTGCCGAAAAACCGCCCTGGAGCATAGGTGGACCCCAGCCTGACCTTGCCGCGCTCGTTGACCAGGAAATGGTTCACGGCGAGGTCCTCGACGCAGGGTGCGGCGAGGCCGCCCTCTCGTTGTACCTCGCTGAGGCCGGCCACCGGGTCGTTGGACTCGACCTCTCAGCAACGGCCATTGACATCGCGAAATCCTCAGCGGAACGACTGGGCTTGACGAACGCATCGTTTGCCGTCGCCGATATATCGTCCTTCACTGCATATGACAACCGCTTCGGCACAATCATCGACAGCACCCTGTTCCACTCGTTGCCGATCGCCCTGCGTGAGCCCTACCTGGCATCTGTCTCCCGGGCCGCATCGCCTGGGGCGAGTTTCTTCGTTCTGACCTTCGATGCTGCGACGTTCGACCGAGCCGTCTACCCCGATGTTCCCGAGATGCCCATGAACCCCGTCACGGCGGGCGAACTACGAGAAGCGGTCTCGAAGTTCTGGGAGGTTGACGACATCAAACCCGCGCGGATCCATGCCAATTTCCCGGACAGCGACATGCCACTACCGTTCGATTTCGAGGACGAACCGAGCGGCCTCAAATCGGCACCAGCCTGGCTACTATTCGCGCACCTGGTGTAGGAATCTGCCCGCCGATGCGGTGGACGACTGCGCCCGAAAAATGAAGTGCCCATGATGCGCCAGTGTTGAGAGAGTGTCAGGTGGCGGAGCGAACGCCAGTACACTCGCCAGCCCAGCACTCTTCGCACAGAGTTGCGCTGATGACTCTTGGCACAATGTTGCGCTCATGAAATCGAGATTGCATGGTTCGGTGGCGCCCGTGACGGCGCCACCGTCGGTGTAGGCCGTCCGGGTGCAGTCAGATAGGACCGATAGGCATTGCGAGGCGTGGCGCGGAGGGCTCAACTGGAAACAGTGCGTAGCGACAGCACGGGACCTCGAAATGATTGTGCGGCTGTTCTTCTCATGGTGGGGATCACCCTAACGTTGCCTGGGCTGCGTTATAGCGGCGCAGACCATTCGGTCGAATTTGTGGGAACCAACGCGGGGAGTCTACAAATTTTGTGAATTCGCGAGCGTTGGTTCTCGTTCATACGGGTTATGACTGACAACATAGAAAATGACGTGGCCGTCGTCGGTGCGGGTCCGGCCGGGGTCGCTGTTGCCGTGAGCCTGCGTGACCGCGGCCTGCGGCCGCTGCTGATCGAGAAGGCTGACCACGTGGCTGCGTCTTGGCGGGGACGCTACGACAAACTCAGGCTCAACACGGGCAGGCGCTTCTCCCACCTGCCCAATCGCCAATACCCCAAGGGCACACCGACCTTCCCGGGCCGCGACGAGGTGGTGGCGCATCTCGACCAGCATGCCCACGACCCGCGGATCGACCTGCGCTTGGGCACCGAAGTAACCCGCATCGACCGAGTGCGCGACGGCTGGTTGATGCGGACTTCGACGGGCGACATCGTGGCGCGCCAGGTCGTTGTGGCGACCGGAAGCCTTCATACGTCGCGGATTCCGGTCTGGTCCGGCGCGGATGAATTCTTCGGAGAGCTCCTGCACTCGTCGGCATACCGCAATCCGGTCCCATTCCGAGGCAAGAAAGTGTTGGTCGTCGGATCGGGTTCGTCGGGTATGGAGATCGCGCACGATCTTGCCACCGGCGGAGCCGAGAAAGTTTGGCTCGCCGTGCGTACGCCGCCGAACATCATGTTGCGTTCGCTTCCCGGCGGCCTGCCCGGCGACTGGGTTGCGCTGCCGCTGTTCCACGCACCCGTGCGCATTGCCGACGCGATCGCCCGGGTGGCGCGCCGGGCCATTTTGGGTGACCTGAGTGTTTACGGGTTACCGGTTCCAGACGAGGGTGTGTTCGCTCGCAACCGTCGTCTCGACGAGTCGCCGACGCTGGTGGACATGGACGTCATCGACGCTGTCAAGGACGGTTCGATTGAAGTGGTGGCGGCCGTCGAGTCATTCGAAACCGATAAGGTCGCGCTGATCGACGGCACTCGGGTTAACCCTGACACGGTCATCGCTGCGACCGGCTACAGCCGGGATCTACAGCCGTTGGTTGGACACCTCGAGGTGCTCGATGCCGACGGTAGGCCGGTTGTCATGGGCGAGACTGCGGCCACTACCGGCCTACGCTTCATTGGTTACCGGACCAGGCCGTCCTTGATCGGATACTTCGCCAAACAGTCCCGGCGCATAGCCAAGCGCATCGTCGACGAACTAGAAGCCGAGTAGCGCGCCAAGCTCACTCGAGGGGAAGCTTCGTCGGGCAATTCGCTTAGCTCAACTCGGTTTCCACGTCGTCGCTTGCGCGAGCCCGCGAGGTGTACTCGGCCCAGATTTCCAATCAATCGGCGACTAGCTGACTTCACGCCAACTGCAAGTTGCACCGTCACGTGACGGAACCTTCTGAACGGGGTTGGTCCGCGCCCCTAACGCGTGGATATGTTGCCAAGGGGACGGATAGCGGAGTTCTGAAGAAATGACACGAGTTTGAGACGAATCCTCGATGACATCACTGGGACAACTCGCATCGTCGCAGGTCAGGAGGTCGCGGAGTGACCCGGGATTTGAGGAACTACATCCGCGGCGGCGGCGGCCGGAGTTGAGCCGGGTCACCGTTCTGGTCGGTCGACTGTTGATCGACGTCGGTGTGCCCTCACGCATCATTACCTCGGCGGTCGCCAACGATGTCATCGAGCTGGCCAACGACCAACTGCCGGCGCGGACAGGACTCGAGACCGCCTTCGATAATGCTGAAGGCAGGTGGACGCTCGCGCGCCTCACGGGCGCCGTCATCGACCCTGACCGTTCGTTGGCGGAGGTCGGCAGGTGGATTGACGAGGTTTCGTCTTGTTCTCGCAGTTCTCAGCGGGCTTGTGCACCAGCCGTATCGGCCCGTGATGCCCGGGTCCGTCGCCATCGGTCGGCAAGGATGTGAGGCGACAAAACATGCCGGCGATATCGCGTTCTGTTCGAACATCGCAGCCGGGCCCTGAACAGGTACATGCGAATTGCCCGGGGGTCGTTCATCGCTGGTGAATTTCGACGGGCGAAGCGACGTTACTGCTTTCGTGGGACGGCGCCACAACGCACTGGTTAAGGACACTGTGACGAGCGCCAGAGCCGCTCCAAACAGGGCGCGGGAAGAAGTAGGGATGAATGAACCGTCACGATAACCATCGCTGGAAGGTACGAGCGAGCGTCTGCTCGAAACCGTCCATGGTGGCTAGGAAAGGCTCGTGCCATCGACAGTCGACATGGCTACAGCGTCATCAAGGATGTCTTCACCGCACTACCGATGAACGCAGTCGGAATCGGCTTCCTATAGAGCAGGCGTACCGCGAGACGGAGTCCGGAGCTGCCATAGCCAAGTCGACTACAGAGGTCCTCGCGGTTGGCACTCGCTGCGGTGGCGAGTATGTAGTCGCATCCTGGCAGACCGACATCGGCCAGGCAGTCAACTCAACGCTGGTGGCACACAGCCACCGAAATCACGGCTGCGTCAACGCCGACATCTTGACCTCGAAACGCGCGAGCATGCTCGCGTTCGAACGTGGGCTGATGGGACAACCCGATCGCGGGTGCCATCGCCCCAATTTGCAGTGGTATCTCGACGGAGGATCTCGCCATGAATCGTTTACTCGCAATCACATACGGGGCCGTGTGCTACGGGGTCTTCCTGATCGTATTCGTCTACGCGATGGGCTTCGTGGCCGGTCTCACACCGCGTAGCATCGACAACGCGATCGCGGCGCCTATGGCTCAGGCGGTAATAGTTGATCTGCTACTTCTGGCCGCGTTCGCACTGCAGCACAGCGTGATGGCGCGCCCGGCGTTCAAGAGGTGGTGGACGCGGATCGTGCCCCGAACCGTCGAGCGCAGCACCTATGTGCTGTTCGCGAGTTTGGCACTGGCGCTGCTGATGTGGCAATGGCGAGCGCTTCCCAGCGCGGTGTGGGACGTGACGTGGCAGCCTGCCAGGCTGGCCATCTGGATGGTGTACTGGCTCGGCTGGGCGATCGTGCTGGCGTCGACATTCATGATCAGTCACTTCGAGTTGTTCGGGCTCCGGCAGGTGTTCGCAGTGTGGAGGCGGCGTCCGCAGGTCGAGACAGGGTTCCGTACGACGCTGTTCTACCGGGTGGTTCGCCACCCATTGAACTTCGGCTTCATCGTCGCGTTCTGGGCCGCGCCGACGATGACGGCGGGGCGTCTGCTCTTCGCGGCGGTGACGACGGGTTGGATCGTGATCGCGATGTACCTCGAGGAGCACGATCAGCTCGCCGCGCTCGGCGCACGCTTTGCCGCCTACCGACAGTCTGTGCCGATGATCGTACCTGGGCTGCCCATGCGCTCCAAGATCCCACAACACAGCCTGCGGACGCCGGACGTATGACCGAATCTGTTCAACGCAGACCTCCCCATCCGACGCGCCGGTCACAGGTTTTTGTATCCGTCGTTGAATCGCTCAATTTCGTTGGTACAAAACGCGACCAAGCACAGCATGCGCGGACCGCGTACGCCCAAACATCAGCGCAAACGCGCAGATTGCGGTCGGTCGCATGCGTATCTACGACCCCTGATCGCGCAGATGTACGCGTTGCGGCGGATGGTCTGGGCCTCGCGACGCCTGGCTAGCATGAGCGACATTGATCCGCGCGCGGAGACGCCGCCGGTGAATTGGAGCGAGCTGGGCGTGAGCGACCTGCCAACCGGAACGGTCACGTTGCTTTTGGCCGACATCGAGGGCTCCACGCGGCTGTGGGAGACCCAGCCGGACGAGATGACCGCCGCGGTGGCGCAGCTTGATCGCACGGTGTCCGACGTCGTGGCCGCCCATCACGGTGTGCGACCGGTCGAGCAGGGTGAGGGCGACAGCTTCGTGGTGGCGTTCGCCCGGGCCTCCGACGCGGTGGCGTGTGCTTTGGGCTTGCAGCGGGCGCCGCTGGCCCCGATCCGGCTACGCATCGGGGTGCACACCGGCGAGATCCAACTGCGCGACGACGCCAACTACATCGGCCCGACCATCAACCGCACGGCGCGGCTGCGCGATTTGGCGCACGGGGATCAGACCGTACTGTCGGGGGTGACCGAGGCGCTCGTTGTTGACCGGCTCCCGGCGGATGTGTGGTTGACCGATCTGGGCACCCACGCGCTGCGTGATCTGCCGCGCCCGGAGCGGGTGGTGCAGCTGTGCCATCCCGACCTGGTCAACGAGTTCCCGCCGCTGCGCACGTTGAAAGCTTTTGCGGCAACTAATCTTTCGGTGCAGCTGACC
>Ga0209006_10003046_pt1 | contig 15216 bp, 31 predicted proteins | sample JacPin_JW_Ref_O2_FD_188567 | JGI IMG/M metagenome (GOLD analysis project Ga0209006, IMG submission 188567) | Forest soil microbial communities from Algoma, Ontario, Canada - Jack Pine, Ontario site 1_JW_Ref_O2 (SPAdes) (version 2) | ecosystem: Environmental > Terrestrial > Soil > Boreal... | reverse complement strand
GAGGCGCACCCGGCCGGCAGCTACCTGATCAGCACAGCCGATCACATCATGGCCCTGCGGGACGGCCGGCTCACGGACACGGACTGGTCCCGGGGCGCCGGGCGCAGGGTTCAGGAGGCATTCAAGGTGAGCAGCGGCATGAAGAAGGAGTGCGGCCCGTGAACGAGCTCGGCATCTGGTCGGAAGCGGCAGGCGGCGTCATCGAGGCTCAGCTTTACTCCGCCACCGAGGCGCTGGCCGCTGTCGGAGACCTGGTGGCGGCCGGCGAGGAGCCGGACGACCTGTCAGTGGTGGGGATCTGCCGGGAGCACGGGGAGCACGCCGCCAGCGAGTGCGAGGACGACGAGACCGAGGAGGAGCTGTGACCGGGACGGCCCCCTACGCGCCCGACCTCGCCCTGCCCCTGTTCTACCTGGGCACGCACCGGCCCGGCTGGCTCTGGGACGGTTCGGTCGACGTCCCGCTCATGGTCTCCGACCGCTGCCTCCGCGAGTACGCGAGCCTGCGCCCGGCGACCGTCCCGGAATGGGCGCTCGACTCCGGGGGCTTCACCGAGCTGTCGATTTACGGCACCTGGACCACGGGGCCGCGGGAGTACTGCGAGCGGGTCGCCCGCTACGACCGGGAAATCGGCGGGCTCGCCTGGGCGGCAACCCAGGACTGGATGTGCGAGGACGAGATCATCCGCGGCGGCCGGGTCAGCCCGGCGACGGTAGCGCCAGGGACCGGCCTGTCCGAAGAGGAGCACCAGCGGCGCTCCGTGGAGTCGTACGTGACCCTGGACGGCCTGTGGCCGCAGTACAGCGACGCGCAGAGCCCGTTCATCCCGAGCCTCCAGGCGCGGACGCCCCGCGGCTACGAGCGCTGCCGGGCGATGTACGAGGCTGCCGGGGTTGACCTCGGGAAGCTGCCCCTGGTGGGCGTCGGGTCCGTCTGCCGGCGCAGCTCGGCGGCGGAGATCCGCGACGTCGTGTCCGTCATCGGGGACATGAGCCTGGTCTCTCACTGGTTCGGCGTCAAGCTCGCCGGGGTCAGGCTCGCGGGGCTGCGCACGGGGGCGGAGGTGACGCCGTCCGGGCTGCTGGAGTGCGGGCCCGCGTCCCTTGACTCCCTCGCCTGGTCGCTCGACGCCCGGTACGGGGAGCGGCTGCCGGAGTGCACGCACAGGGCGGCGAAGTGCGGAGGGTGCCGGGCGTACGCGGCCCGGTACCGCGAGAGGGTGGTGGGCGCATTGCGCTCGGCGAGGGACTCGGGCGAGGGCTGGGAGCGGGACGCGCCGCTCGCCGCCTGAGCCTGGGCTGCGGCGCCCTTGTCGGCGCGGGCGCCGGCCTCTCCGAGGCTGCGGCCCGGTAACCCCGCCGGACCGTGTTGCATGTTCCCTTCCGTGATGCTAACCTTGAAACATAAGCCAGCAAGGTTGAGGGAGAATGCAGATGACCAGCACCGCGACCGCCCCGGACCTGATCGCCCACATCCGCGAGCAGGCCGACGCCCTGGTCCGCAAGGTCAACCCCGGCTGCGACTACAGCGGCGCCTGGTTCGCCCCGAAGGTCGCCGAGGTGGCCGGCGCCCTGGTCCGCAGGATCTGCCTGGACAACGTAGCCGAGGGCCGCGCTGACCTCGCCCGGAAGGTCCGGCTCGCATGGGAGGCCGCGCAGTGACCGCCACGGCAGGCGCGGCCGGGGCCGGGGAAGCCTTCCGGGCCCCGGCCGACGGGGCCGCGCTCTCCCTGGGCGAGCTGCGGGTCATCGTCTCGCTGCTGGGCGCGGAGAGCATCAGGCAGTCCGGGATGAGCGAGCCGGTGAACCAGTCCTGCGGGAGCAGCCTGTGGTCGACGGCAGTACGGCTGAAGCTCTTCACTGAAGGACGGCGCCACGACGCGGAGTTCCTGCTCGCCTGCGCCCCGGGGCGGCGAGGGCCGGAACCTCGTAACATGTCCCCTGTGGCTGACTACTACATGTCCCAGGCGGACATAGCGCGGGAGCTTGAGGTCTCGAACGAGGCTGTCCGCGGGTGGCGCAAGCGCTACCACCGCACGTCCTCGCATCCCTTCCCGGAACCGGACACGTGGACAGGTGTTGACGAGATCCCCAAGGACGCGCAGGGGCGGGTGAAGGCGCTGGCGGCGCCGGAGGACCCGCGGGCGAATCCCCGGGAGAATTCGCGGTCGGTGCCAGGGTGGCGGCCGGAGCGGCTTGACGACATCAAGGAGTGGCGGAAGGGGATGCCGGGGGCGGGGGCCCGCACGGACCTGGTCTGACCTGGGCACGGCCACTCCCTTTGTAACGGTCGCATAACCTCGCCGGTTTATGTTGCATCACTGACTCCGTGATGCTAACCTTGAAACATAAGCCAGCAAGGTTGAGGGAGAACGAGATGGCGAGCACCGGGAACGCCGAGCAGGTCACCGAGAACCGCTGCCTCCGCTGCGGCCGGAAGATCCGCGCCGGCGCCTACGGCCCCAAGTGCGCCGCCAAGGTCCGCGCCGCCGCCACTGCGGCCGACCTCTCCGACTGGACCGCCGCCCAGGCCGAGGACGCCCGGGAGCTGATCGACGACGGCGGGGTCGTCCCCACCGCAATGCCGGGGGTGTTCCGGACCGTCAGCCACGACGGGGAGCGCACCTACCTCACCTCGGCCCGGTTCTGCGGGTGCGCCCGGGGCCTGAAGGGCAGGCCCTGCCTCCACGGGTGCGCAGTGGTGATCGTCCTCGGCACCCGCCCCCAGGCCGCCCCGGCCCCCGTGCTCACGTCGGCCGCCATCTGGGCCGCCCTGGACTCCGCGGGCGCCACGGCCGGGGCCCTGGCCCCCTTCTAGCCCCCGACCCCCGCACCGAAAGGAAGAATCCTCATGACCTTCACCTTCTTCATGACCGTGACCAGCGCTGACGGAACGGTCTCCGAGGGCGCCTGCTCCGACGCGGACGTCAGGCGCTCCCTGGCCGTCGCCGCCCGACGGGGTTACCAGGTGGAGGTCACGCCGCGCGGCGGCGCGAACATCATGCGCGAGGTCCCCGGCAAGGGCCGTCACACCGTGGCCTACTACCCGTTCCGGAGCGCGGGCGGCATGACGGCCACCATGCGGGAGGACCTGCGGCTGATCGGCACCAGGAAGACCGCGGAGTTCCAGCCCGCAACCGGGCGCATCAAGGCCGGGTACGTCAACTCGATTCCCCCGGGCGCCTCGGGCGCCCTGCGCCTGCGGGGCCTCGTCGCCGTGGACGGCACGACGGTCACGGTGTCGATGTCCGCCCGGCTGGCGATGCTCGCACGGGACCGCCGGCCGGCGCCGTGGGCCTACATCCTCACGCCTGGGCAGCTCGCGGCCTTCACGGCGACAGCCTGACACCTGAACCCCCGAGCGGTAGGAAACCCTGAGATGGCCGCCGCCGACTGGGCCGCGCACCTCCTGCGCGACGTTCCCGCCCCTGAGCCTCACCCTTTCCCGATCGGCCCGTCCCGCGCCTGGGCCGCCCTGACTTCCCTGCCCACTGAGGTCCTGCGCGCCATGGCCGCCTCCGGGCTGCTGACCGCGGCCGAGCAGTGGGGCGCGGAGGACGAGCTCGGGGAGCGGGACGACCCGTCCGAGACTCCGGAGGAGCGCGCCGCCCGCCTCTACCCGGGCACCGCGCCCGGCCGCCGCCCTTACTGCTGAAGCTGACCCCCCAAACCCCCCTGAACGGAAGGAGCCTCCCATGAAGAGCACCGGGACCCCGGGTACCGGGGTACTCGCCGCCCACGTTGCCGACGCGATCGAGGCGGTCACCGGGAACACGGACTACGACGCAGTTGCAGACGAGGCGGCGGAGCTGGTGCGGCGGTCGCAGGACGTGCGGGAGGCGGCGGGCTGGTACAGCGCGGAGACCTGGAGCTGGGACGAGTTCCGTGCCGCCGTCGAGCAGGCCCTCGGGGAGGGCTGAGGTGGGCACGGAGCTGAGGGCCGGGGACCTCGTCACCGTCCCCGCCGGGGACGGGCGGAGGGACGTGGTCGTGGAGTCGGTGTCGCTGGACGGGGCGCGGTTCACCGACACCCGGGGCAATGCCTGGCGCGCGGACGAGGCCAAGCTGGTACCGCTCCTGGTGGCGGCGGAGGCCCTGGCGAAGTAGGCTCGCGGTGCCCGCGCCGGGCCGGTTCCCTGGTGACACATGGTTCTGACCGGCGCGGGCTTTTCCTTTCCGCTCCCGCTTGACACATTACACCTCGGGGTGTAATGTTTGTCTTGTCACCAGGGAAGCAACGGAAGGAACCGAGATGCAGCTCACCGCCTACGCGAACAAGAGCCTCGTCAGCGTCTACCAGGGCCCGGAGCGGGTCGCCTTTTCGATCCCCGAGGGCGACGAGATGACCGCCCCGGCTGAGTGGTGCGACTACTACCACGGCGTCAACCTGGAGGAAGCCGACTGGCGGCTGGAGGAGGAGCTCGGCTACGTCGCCGGCGAGTGGGCCTGGGACGAGGACCGGGGCCTGTTCGCGGCCTCCGTCAGCAAGCTCTAAGAGGCGACAGGGCCCCGCCCCGGGAGGGCGGGGCCTTCGGCGTGAAAGGCGGGAGATGGCAGCGATGACACCGCGGGAGCTGGCGGCGGAGCTTGAGGCGCTGGAGGCCCTGCCGCCCGTGGAGAGGTTCACCAGGGCGGCGGAACTGATCAGGGAGGCGCAGGCGTCGATGACCGTGGTCCGCCAAGACGCGGCCTGGGAAGCCACGGCGCCGGGCCGGGCCGGGCGGGTGCCGGCCGTGGAGTTCGCGCGGCAGGCCGGCCTGAGGGGGCGCGGCGCTGTTGACGTGCTGCTACGGGAGCGGCGGGAGCGCCTCGCGGGAAACGGGTGACCAGTTCCCCTGGCAGGCTTGACACATTACACCTCGGGGTGTAATGTTTGTCTTGTCACCAGGGGACGAGGAACGGAGCAGGACATGGACACCGAGACCCGGCACGAGATCGCAGAGGCCGTCACCGAAGCCATCGCAGAGATCGGCGCCGCCAGGGGCCGCCAGTTCGTGCGGCTGCACGAGGTGCGCGTGCACATCGGCTGGGCCTGGCGCGCAGCCCAGGACGAGGTGCTGGCCGAGATGTTCCTCGCCGGCAAGATCAGCCTGGTCGAGCACTCCAGCCCCCGGATGCTGAACGGCGACGACCGGGCCGCAGCCCTGCACCTGGGCGACAAGGACAGGACCCTGGTCGCCCTGGCGAACTGAGGGAAGCCAGGCAGGCCCCCGCCCCGTGCGGGGCCTGCCGCCCGAAGTTGACCTTGAAGCCAGCTAAACGATCTTGAACGGGAGGAGCCCCCGATGACCGCGAACCCCGGGCCGGAGGCAGAGCGCGCGGGCGTGCTCCTGCGGATGTACGAGGGCGCGCTGGCCGGGGTCGCCGCCCACGTCGCGTACGCTCACCTGCTCCGGGACGCGGCGGGCACCTCCCCCGTGCAGTACTCGGCCCTGGACGTCGAGGGCCGCGAGTACGTGCAGGCACAGGGCCGGAGGGCGCTGCTGCGGGCGGCCCGCGTGACGCGGAAGGCATGGGACGCCATGCCCGCTTACGGGACGGAACGGGCCGGCGCGCTGCTGAAGGGCGCGGCCGTGCTCGGCGTCGAGACGGACTGGGCGGGCTGGGCGGACGCGGAGCGCTAAACGATCTTGGCCGGCAGGCGGCAAGCAAGCGGCCCGGTCCCTGGACTCAGGGACCGGGCCTCTCTGCGTGTAAATGATCTTGGTCAGGCGGCGGCGAAGATGATCTTGGTCAGCCGTCGCCGACCGCGCGGAGGCCGTTCCGGTGCTCGTACTCCTCCTTGCGCTTCTGGCCCCAGCGGTCGCCGAAACCGAACGGCTCGCCAACCTCGGCGCCAGTGAGGTCCGGATTCTTGTCGAGCATCGCGTACGCCTTCTCGCGCGCCTGGGCGGGCGTCAGCGCACCCTCCGCGCGGGCGGCGTTCGCCCCGTCCGTTCGGGCCGAACGGCCTGCCCTCGGCGCGTCCTGTGCGCCTGCCTTCCGGGCGAGCCGTTCGGCTTTCGCCGCCGCGTTCGCAGCCGAACGTTCGGCCTCCTCGCGTGCGCTCACCGCGTCGTCCCGTTCGGTCCTGACGGTCCCCAACTCGGCGAGCGCGGCGTTGCGCTCGGCCTCGGCGGCCCTCGTCATTGCGGCGGCCTGCCGGGCGGCGTCCAGCTGGGCCCGCAGGCTTTCCACCTGCCGTTCCGTCCTCGCCAGCGCCTCGTCGCGGGCGGTTTCCGCGGCCCGCCACCCGGCTTGAGCCCCCTCTTTCCCGGCCGCGGCGGCAGCCAGCTTGACCCGCACGGCACCCAGCTCGGCCTCGGCCGCCCGCCGGGCGTTCGCCTCGCCGCGTTCGCTCTCGCGGGCCTCCTCCAGCTCGCCCGTCACGGCGGCGAGCGCCCGCTCGTGCGCCTGCCGTTCGGCGCCGAGCCCGGCGGCGTTCGCCTCCCGCAGCCCCCGCTCCGTGCGGCCCGCGTTCGCCTCCGCCTCCAGTCGCGCGGACCGCTCCGCGTTCGCCTCCGCGGTCAGCTCCCCGATGATCCGCTCAATCTTGGCGACCGCCTGCGCGGCGGTCGGGCCGTTCATGATGAAGAACGCGGCGAACAGTTCGGCGGCGTCGAGGAGCGCCCCGGGCAGCAGCGAGAAGTGCCCCGGGGCGACGTGCAGGACCACCGCCCCGGTGGCACTCGCCGACAGGAACATGGCGGCGCCCATGATGAGGTACGCCGCGGCCTTCGCCGCCCAGGGCGCCTCCCGCCACTCGGCGACGATCTCCAGCACCAGCAGCGCGATGAGCAGCGGCACGACCCCGTACAGGACCGCCAGCTCCCACGGCATGTGACCCAGCTTGACCGCGTGGTAGACCTGGAACGACATGGTGGTGCCGCCCATGATGACGGTGACGATCCACGCGCAGGTCCGGGCACGGCGCATCCCGGCACCAGCGGCTTCATGCTGACCCTTAGGCATGCCGTCCATCGTCGCCCTCTCTGAAGATCATTTCCGGGGATTGGGGGCGGGCACCCGGACCGGGGGATGCCAGGCGCCCGCGTCCAGGGGGTCAGGCGCCCGGGAACTCCAGCTCAAGGGCGGCCCGCTGGTTGGCGCCCAGCCCCCGGACGCGGCGGCCCTCCGCGATGCCGAGGCGCTCCATGATCTGCTTTGCGCGGACCTTGCCCACGCCGGGCATCGACTCGATGAGGGCGGAGACCTTGATCTTGCCGATCACGTCGTCGGACGCGCCCTCCTTGATGACCTCGGCGATCGTTGCCGTGCCCCGCTTGAGGCGGTTCTTGACGTCAGCGCGCTCCTTGCGGGCGATCCCGGCCTTGGCGAGGGCCTCGGCGCGCTGCTCGGGCGAGAGGGACGGAAGTGCCATGGGGGTTTCTCCTTTTGCCGTACTGCGCTCGGATTGAGCGTGTTCTTGTTAACTCGGTAAAACCTAGCCAGGATCGGATGTCAGCCACTCCCCCGCACATAGCGGAGAGTGAGGCTGAAAACGTGCGGATCGTGCGTCCGGAAACGTGTGCCGCACGATCCTCGCGCGCGCACGTGCACGTATACGGGACGAGAGACGCTCGTTTCGCCGCACGTTTCCCGGTCCGGACAGGCAACTCCGGATCTCACAGAGCGTCACCGATCTCTGCAGGGGGGGGCCAGGACCCACCGTGCGAGCCTCCGTTCTCCTTCAACCCGCGCGATGCCCTCGTCCCGGAGCGCCTCAAGGTGCACGCGCACGGACCACTTGGTCACGCCGATGCACTCCGCTGCCTCACTGGCAGTGGTGCTCTCCTTGAGGAGCGCCATCAGTGCCGCGCGGTATTCGGCTTCGTCCAGCTTTGTCCGGGGCGGGCGGGCAGGCGTCACCTTCGCGGCCACCTCGGCGGCTGCCGCGAAGGCGGCGAGCAGGTCACGCGCGGCGGGCGTTCCGGCCTGTCGCGCCGACACGACGACAGATGCCGGCTTGGGCCTTTTGGTCCGGACGGGCCGACGTGCAGGTTTTCTATCGGCCTTGTTGTATCGGGGATTCTCGCTCTGGATGGCCCGGCGCTCGGCGAGAACCGCTGCGGCCTCCGTGGGGAACCACTCCAGCTTGATCGTCTCAACCAGCGGGAACCAGCGCTTCGCCGCGTGCTCTCCGAACCGGCGCCCGGCATCGCCCGTTCGCCCGATGTACAGAAGCCGGTCCTCGCGGTCGAACATCCGGTAGACGGTTTGCATGTCCGCCATGCGGCGTACGTCGCGAGGATCGATGTCGTACGTGGTCATACCGCCCCCGCTCTCGCATGTGTCTAGACACATGCTATCGAGAGTGTCTAGACACCGCAAGCGGTTGTCGGCTATCTTGTGCCTAGACGGCAGAGAGGGGGAGCGACGTGGTACGCGGCACGAAGCGCGAGGCGATACGAGTCGAGCCAGAGCTGTGGCATGACTACGGGCTCGCCTGCGAAGCGGACCAGACCAACCGCTCGGCAGACCTGCGAGCGCACATGGAGCGAAAGGTCCGCGCATGGAAGCGGCTGGCCGGCAAGGGGGACGCAGGGCGGTCATGACGCATCCTCGGGGGGACTGGCCGCGCGCCACTGCGCGCCCCGGCCCTTGCCGTCAAGTCGCGCCAGGCCGTGCTCGCGCAGGTTCTCCAGCCACGTCCGGGCCGTCCACTTCGATACCTCGAACCGCGCCGCGACCGCACTGATTGTCGTCCCCCCTCCGAGCAGCTCCATCAGCTGCGGGCGCGCGCCCTCGGGGATCTCTGCCGCCTCGGCAACTTGCCGCCACCGCTCGGCCGTGTGCGCGGCCAGGGCCTCGCGGGACACCTCCGGGGGCTTCGGCAGGGCCGCGGTCTCCGCGAGGGCTCCCCGCGCGGCACCGAGCTTCTCGTGGACCGCGACGAGCTTCGCCCGCGTGCCCTCGTCCAGGTTCATCTTCCACAGCTCCTCAAGGGGGTCCTTGTCCGCGACCGCGGTCTTCCTGCCCGGCGCGGCCTGCGCCGGGGCGGTGCCCGGGTCCTGCGCTTCCGCGGGCGAGGGCGCCGCCTCCGGCGAGGGCGCGGCGGCGTCCTGCCCGTCCGGCGAGCCGGCGTCCCGCGCGTGCGCCCACCGGGTGAACACCTCGGTCGCCAGCAGCGCGGCGTACGTCTCGCCGAGGTAGTCGACGCAGGCAGCGGGAAGCCCCGGCTGGGCGAACGCCCGCTCCTGGGCGATCCTCTCAACCTCGGCGCCGTGGGCGGCGGGGGTTCCGGCGAACATCCACGTGCGCCCGGTGCGCTGCCCTGCGCCGTTGCGGGCGACCGACCACACTCCGGGCCTGCCCTCGCCGTAGGACGCCATGTCGGGCACGGAGCCCGCCTGGTTGCCGGCGGCGTGGCGGACCTCGCCCTGCCGGTTCACGGCGCCCGTGCAGCGCACGGTGTCCTGCGACCGCTGCTTGGCGCTGCCGTAGTCGTTCGTGCCGCGCTGCCCGGCGTGGGCGTAGGCGACGCCGTACTCTCGCCCCTTGGTCGCGACGAGGTCGAGCCCCTTCTTCACGGCCGGGACCGCGGCGGCCTCGTCGGACTCGTCAACGATCACGACGATCAGCGGGTCACCGGGATTCGGCTCGTACTCGCCCCGCTTGTAGGTTCGCGCCCGCCAGGCGATGACGCCCGCGACGGCTTCGAGCACCTTCACCGCGCGGGCCTTCCGGTCCGGGCCGAACGCCGTCAGGTGACAGCACGGCCCCCAGCTGTCAACCTCGGCATAGCCCTTCTCGGACAGGTTGATCCGGACCTGCAGCGCGTCAGGGGCTGCCGTGACGCCCTCGCTGATGCAGTCGAGGAGCACGCCCTTGCCCGCGCCCGCGATTCCCGTGACGCTGACGTTCTTCGCGCCGACGACGTCCCACAGCGGGACCTCCAGCACCTCGCCGGTCTCCGGGTCCTGGCCGACGGGGACGGGCTGGCGGATGCTGCGGGCAGCGGGCAGCCCCACCTCCGGCTCCTCGCACACCAGCGGGTGCAGGAGCGCGTCCGCCCACGGGTCGATCCGCCGGACGGAGATCCTGATCCGCCCGGCGAGGTGGTGCGTCATCACGTGCACGCGGGAGACGGCGAGGTCTTCCGCCTCGGCGATGACCTCTTCGAGGGCGCGGCCGACGAAGTGGGACGCCCGCCTGCCGGTGCCCTTGGTGGACACCGTGTACAGCTCGCCGAGGCGGGTGCGCTCGAACGCGAGCAGGTGGCTGCCGGCCAGGCCCCAGGCGTGCGAGCGGCCCAGCCAGTCGGCGCGGGCCTCCCGCCATTCGCGGGCGGAGACCACAGCGTCGTGCCGGTGCGCTGCCCTCGCGGCGGCGGCGGCGATCCCGGCCCAGGCGATGCTCAGGACCGGGGCGGGCCACCAGTGCAGCGGGCCGGCCGCGCAGGCCGCGGTCAGCCAGGCACCGGAGGCGGCGAGCCATGCGGGGAGGCGCCCGGGGATCCAGCCCTGCCCGGCGGCGCCCCACGAAGCGGCCGACAGTACCGCCGAGACGGCACCGACGTCGAGGGCGGAAGGCCAGCCGAAAGCGTGCATCGCCAGCCCCGCGCCGTAGACCAGGCCGGCGGCGGGGAGCACGGCGCCGGCGGCCCGCTCGGCGGGCGACTTGCCGAGGTCCGGCGGCGGGGAGCTGTCCGCTTTCACGCAGCCGCGCCCCCGTCGCCGGCGTGGAACCACCCGCGGGCATCGTGGGGCAGGGTGCCGCCCGCGTCGACGTGCTCGTGGATGTCCCCGTAGACCACGTGGTAGCGGTCGTTGAGCAGGGCAAAGACCCCCGAGAGGTCCGCCGTCTCGTCGGCTGCGTCGACGAACCCGATCGCGAAGGCCGGGTCGAGCCCCATGTCGTTCAGCAGGGACTCGGCCAGGTCCTCGAAGCCCTCGGCGAGGATGATGACCCCGGCGGCGCACCCGGCGACGAACTCCAGCAGCTCGTCCTCGTCGCCGTCCGGGTCGAAGCCCCCGATGAACTCCGCGAGGGCCAGGAAGGCCGGCGGCACCATGGCCCCGCCCTCGCCGAAGACGTTCCCCGCCACGGTCTCGGGCGAAGGCGCGTCGCCCAGGTAGCCGTCGTCTCGCAGCGGGGGCACGTCCCGGGCGGCTGCGACGAGGCCCTGGACGAAGCCGCCCCGGGAAGGTGCGGGCGCGGGCGCGGCCTGCACGGGGGCGGCCTCGCCTGCGGGGCCCGCGGCCCGCCGCAGCGGCCCCGTGAGGTCGCGCACGTCCTCGCGGGCGTTCCACAGGGCAGCGCGCAGCCGCGCGGCCAGCAGCCCGAGTACCGTCCGGGTCGCGACCCCCGCCCCCTTCACCTTCCTGATCTCCCGCCATGCCCGCGCCGTCTTCGCGGTGACCACGGCCAGCGGGGCCGCGGTGAGCAGGAACCCGGAGAGGGGGCCGAGGACGCCGGCCACGGTCAGCAGCGCGAAGGCCGCCGCGGTGAAGACGAGCGGGGCGGTCCATGCGGGCGCCTCCCGCCAGCCGCCCCTCGTCCTGCGCATCTGCGCGCAGCCGGAGACAGCGACGGCGCCGCAGAACAGGGAGGCCGCCCACAGGGCGATGTCGATGATCGTTCCGGTGCCCATCTAGCAGACCCTCCAGTAGCCGTTGCCGCTCCACTCTCCGAACTCGCCTGCCAGGCCGCCTCCGCACAGTCCCGCGCCGGAGCGGAGCGCGGCAGTGATCAGCGGGTAGCCGCCTTCGAGGGTCAGCGCGGTCGCCTGCGCGCCCTCGGAAGCGGACGGGTAGCTCTGCACGTGCAGGCCCCCGAAGCTGTTGAAGTTCCACGACCCCGGCATCGGCAGGGTCGTGTCTAGCGGGTCGTTCTCCCCGACGCTGCCCCACGGGCCCTCGTGCGCCGCCCAGGCGGTCAGCGACGCCGTGTTCGCCGCCGTCGCGGGGGCGCCGAGGTCGGCCAGGACGGCGGCCCAGAACGCGGCCTCGCCGGAGCCGGACACTGCGGCGGCCGCGTGCGCGGGGGCGCTCTTGCCTGCCGCAGCGTGCGCCGGGGCGACCGCTTGCGCGCCGACCGCCGCAACCGCGCCGACGAAGATGGCGGCCGCCGCCCCGGTGCCGCCGCCCCGGCGCCTGTACGCGGACCGGTAGCGTCGGGCACGGCGGTAAACGGCTGAGCGGTAGGCGCCGGCGCGGTAGCGGGCCATCAGCGGCGGCCCTGCTTGCCGGGGCACCAGCGGACCTGGCCGAGGCGCATGAGGCTGGGATAGCCGGGCAGGTTCGTCGGCGCCCGGCCGGTCACGATCTTCACGCCGGCCCCGCACTTCGCGCACTGCGCGCTGAAGTACGGCGGCGAGGCGCCCGCGTCCTTGCGCCAGTGCATCATCCGGTGCCCGCGAAGGTACAGCTTGCCGTCCGCCTTGTCCTTGGCGGCGAGCAGGTGCCCGGCGGGAGTGTCGGCGTAAGTACGGCCTTCCGCCGTGAACCTGCCGGCCATCACGCGCCCCTTCTGCTCATGCTGCGCAGCCCGGAGGTGAGCAGGCACAGCGCGTAGATCCCCGCCACGGCACCGAACAGCGCCCACGGGCTGCTCCCGGTGGCCGCCGCGGCGAGCTGCGCGTAATCGGCGAGCAGGCTCCCGGTCAGGTGCGGCTGCGCGGGCCCGGCGATCGTCAGCGTGGCCGTGAACGACCAGGCGGAGGTCACGGCCACGGACACGACCGTGCCCGAGACCACGGCGGCGCGGGTGGTCACAGCCGCCTCCTCGTGCCGGACTGGCCGAAGGATCCGTAGCCGGGGCGGCGCTGGGCGGGAGCGGCTTTCGCCTTCGCCCGCGCCTTCACGACGAGCTCAGCGATCAGCGCGGCTGCCGCGAACGGCAGGGTGATCAGGAAGCACGTGACGTTCCTGACGTGCTCCGGGTCGTGGGCGGCCGACGTGGTTTTCCATGCCACGGCGCACGCGGCGGCCCCGGCGGCGACGAGGAGGATCCTCAGCATTGACTGCCCCTTCCGGGCGTTGCGGCGCTCACGCTGCCAGCTCCCTTGTCTCCTGGTGGGCCTGGACGGTGCGGGCGGACCGCACCTCGCCGCAGGCACGGCACCCGCCGTCATCGGTGAGGTTGTCCCCGGCGAGCGGGTGCCAGCCCGACTTGCAGCGGGGGATGCCGGGCTCGCGGGCGGCGAGCTCGGCGAGGCGCTCGGAGGCGGTCAGTCCGCCCCAGACCCCCTCGCGCTCGAAGGTGCGGAGCGCGTACTCAAGGCACTCGGCGGCAACGGGGCATCGGGCGCAGATGCGCTTGGCCGTCCGGCTGGAGCCGCCCTTCTCGATGAAGAACGCTTCCGGGTCCGTCTCCGCGCACAGCGCGCCGTCCTGCCACTCCCGCTCGCCAGGGGCGGGCAGCGCCAGGGAGGCGGCGAGGATGCGGCCGACGTGCCAGTCCGAGCCGGGGACGGGCGAGTGCCAGGCCATGATCCTGGTGACGCGGGGGCTTGCGGTCATTGCGAGACCTCCGCGTAGTTGACGCACCGGACGTAGACGTAGGCGTGGTACGCCGGGCAGCCGGGGCGGTCCGTCATGAGCACCGTGTCGGTGGACTGCACCTCAAGCTGCGCGGCCGGGCCCCACAGCCCGGAGGCTTTCGCCAGGGCGTCGGCGTGGATCTCCGGGACGCTGTTCCCGCGCGCCGTCACCTGGAGAACGTCCCCGCCCCTCGGGCGGCGGGCGATGATGCCGTCCAGCACGGCGGCGAGGTCGCGAGCCCGGCCGAGGCCGAACGGGTTCCCCTGCCACTGGCGGGCAACGGCGCAGAGCCGGCTGAGGTCGCTGCCGGCGAGGACGGCGGTCACGGGGTACCCCCTGAGGGGGACGGGGCGAAGGACGAGCCCGGCGTGAAGATGACGGCCGGGCCGCCGTAGCAGATCCACCCGGTCCCCGGCTTGTCCACGTACCACTGCCCCGGCGGGCAGTTAGGGGAGCCGCTGGCGGGGCCGCAGGCGGTAACGGCCGTCACGGTCAGCGCGGCCACCGCGAGGGCGGGCCCGGCGATCCGCAGCGCGGCGAGGAGCCGGCGCAGGAACGGGGGGCGGGCACCGTGCCGCCTGAGGGCGACGGCCGCCGCGCCCTTGCGGAGGAGGTCGCCGTCGACCTCTCCCACCCTGCGGGCACGGCGGGTGCGGGCGCGGGTCCGGCGGCAGAGGTCGGCGAACTCGCGGCCGGCGTCGCTCGCGCTCATGACCGCCCGCCCCGGCTGCCGATCTCGTCCGCGACCGCGTCCCCGACGACCTCGGCGATCAGCCGGCCGCCCTCGCTCCCGTTACGGGCGAGGTCGTCGGCGGCACCTGCGGCGTCGAGGAGGCGCTGGTCGCTGAGCGAGGACAGGAAGCTCATGCCGTTCCCCTCCGTGCCTGGAGCACGCGGCCGATGGCCCTCTGCGCGGCGGCGGTCGCCGGGCCGGGGTCCGTGCCCCGGCAGCGGGCGGCCTTGTCGGCGGCGTCCATCGTCTCGACGGTGCGCATCCACTTCCCGAGCTCGCGCTCACCGGGCTGCGCGTCCAGGGTTTCCCGGGGGTTCCTGTTGATGTAGTCGCTCATGCCGCGTCACCCCCGCCCGCGGAGAACGGCGCGGGCTCCGGGCGGACCGCCGGGGCGATGACGTGGTTCCGGTCGCAGCCGCAGCCGGGAAGGGTGCAGTTGTTGGGGCCCGTGAACGGCACGACGCTGGCGGCGGCGATGACGGCGCCGCCCTCGCGCTTCCCGCCCATCAGGCCGCGTCCCCGGTATAGCCGCTCGCGGCCAGGTCCTCGCCGATCGCCTGGGCGTAGTCGCCCGGGCGGCTGGTGACGAGCCGGACGGGGCGCGACACGGGGCCGCCGTCGTCCGACACCGCCACCCGCAGGCCGTCGGAGACCAGGGCGAGGGTCACCGTCCGGGTGCCGCCGTCAGTGGACTTGGAATAGGTGCTCATGTCAGTTCCACCTCGCGTTCGCGGCGGAGTCCGCCGCCGGGGTGGTTTCCCACTCCTCGGCAGCCGTCACCCGGGTCCAGGCGTCATCGGGGACGGTCGGGACAAGCTCGTCCGCCTTGGGGTCCCTGTGCCTGGTCATCAGGCCCTCCGGGGCTCAGGGAGGCCGAGGGCGGCGCGGGCCGTCTCCGGGGTCCACCCGAGGCCCTCAAGCCCCGCGATGCGCCCGGGAAGGGCGGCGCGGAGGGCGAGCACGAGCCCGGCCACCTCGCCGCCGGGGGCGAGCAGGCCCGCGTACGGGGAACCCGGGGGCA
>Ga0209006_10003045_pt1 | contig 15220 bp, 13 predicted proteins | sample JacPin_JW_Ref_O2_FD_188567 | JGI IMG/M metagenome (GOLD analysis project Ga0209006, IMG submission 188567) | Forest soil microbial communities from Algoma, Ontario, Canada - Jack Pine, Ontario site 1_JW_Ref_O2 (SPAdes) (version 2) | ecosystem: Environmental > Terrestrial > Soil > Boreal... | reverse complement strand
GGCAGCCGCACTGAGTTCGCGTTTCAAGGTGAAGTTGCCTGGGATGACGAGCTCGATGTCGGGAAATCTGCCCGTCATTCTTCTGGGAGTTACGCAACTGGGATTGTTCGCCAGCCTGCTGGTGGCAGCTACAGCAGCAGTCGTGCAGTCCTACACCTCCGGCGGGAATAAAACCAAACCGGTACAGTTCGTATTTAACGCCTGCACTTTATTGAACGCGGCAGGACTCGCCTATCTGGTCTATCACAGCCAGATTGGATGGGCTCACGCCGCAGCGCACACCATGTCTCTGCTGCTGGCCGCCAGCACGTATTTTCTGGCCAACACGGCGCCGGTTGCGAGCATTATTGGATTAACGGAAGGCGGCAATCCGTTTGCCCTCTGGCATAAGGTGTTTCTGTGGTCGTTCCCGAACTACGTGATCGGAGCGGGATTGACCGCGATTGCTTCCACCTTCACATCCGTCACTGGACTGGCCACGATCGCAACGCTGATGGCGGTGCTGTTCGCTGTCTACCAGTCGTACAAGATGTATGTACGACAGGCGGAACAGATTCAACCGCGAGTGATGGCTATGGCAGCGGGTCGATGATTCTTCAATTTGCCTCTTGCTTCTTGCCTCTGCGCGCAGCCTACGGGCTGCGCGTTTTTTTTGAAGCGTTCATCGTCGACGTTCTAGTCGACGGTCTATAAAGTCACCCTTCGTGCATCCAGTCCACGGGATAACCTACTCCGCATCCATTGCAATCATTGATGTTCCAGCGAAATCCACCATCTCACAATCCGAATCGCCAGTCCGAGCGTACTCAATCCGAAGTCGAAAATACAAAAATTGAAAGGATTTAGCGGATATGAAACCTAAAATTCTAATTGGAGTGGCGTTGATGGGCCTGGCAGCGATGTCGGCCGTCGCCGGAATGAAAGATCCGATGGTCGGCGGGCACGAGATGTATCCCTCGAAGAACATTATCGAGAACGCTGTAAATTCGTCCGATCACACCACGCTTGTCGCAGCGGTGAAGGCGGCAGGACTAGCGGGCACATTGGAAGGCACCGGCCCGTTTACGGTGTTCGCACCGACGAATGAGGCATTCGCCAAGTTGCCGGCCGGCACCGTGGACACGCTCCTGAAGCCGGAGAACAAGGCCACACTCACCAAGGTACTCACCTATCACGTGGTGGCTGGACGACTTTCTGCTGGCGACTTGATGAAGAAAATCAAAGAAGGCAACGGAACCGCGGAGTTAACCACAATAGAGGGCGGCAAGCTCTGGGTAATGCTGCATGATGGCAAGCACATCGAACTGAAAGACGAAAAAGGCGGAATCTCCATGTTCACAATCGCCGATGTATTTCAATCCAACGGCGTGATCCACGTGATCGACACTGTGGTAATGCCTAACTAAGCTGTGCTTAGTTGAGTTATGCCTGATTAATATGGTGGCTCGTGACACGAATGCTCGCAGGCAGGATAAGCCCCACTCCGGTGGGGCGATTTTTTTGGATTGCCTCCGGGTAAACCTTGTTATTGTTATTCTAGGTTGGGAGTGCCATGATGGCCTCGCGAAGATTGGATGACCAAACACAAAGAACTTATCGCGGACTTTGAACGGGCTGCTGGTGCTGGAAGCCAACCCGACGTGTTGATGCAGCACATTTCCGATCGCCTGCACAATGAACTGGTCCGCTATAACTGGGTCGGATTTTATCTGGCGGATCCAGCCGATCCAAATTATCTGCTGCTGGGTCCACATTCCGGCGTCTTCACTCCCCATCTCAGGATTCTCTTAAATCAGGGACTCTGCGGGGCCGCCGCCAGCATGGGAAGAACTCTGGCGGTCAATGACGTGAGCAAGGATCCGCGGTACTTAATGGGAGTGGAGCAGACGAGATCTGAAATCATCGTCCCCATTCTGGCTGGCAGCAGAGTGATCGCTGAATTAGACATCAACAGTTTTTTCAAAGACACGTGGAACGCGGAGGAAACAGCCTTCGTGGAGCGATGCGCCGCCTTGGTGAAGCGGTGCCTCTAGAGTCTTGATTGAGTAACGCTCGGTTCAACCTATTTCGTAGTTGATGTTGGCGTTCCGATCACGATTTTGATCAACTCGGACGCGAGATCTGAGGCATCGCTGCCGTCGCAGTTGATGAGTACCACCACTCCCGCTCGACGCTCAGGCACGATCATGAAAAACGTGCTCGTGCCCTGTTGGCCGCCGCCGTGGCCAACATCGAATACCCCCGAACTTTTCCCAGTGCCCCATCCGAGCGCGTAGTCATTCTCCTTACCATTGCCCAATTTCCGCGGAGTCCACATCAGTTCGCGAGTTGCGCGCGAGACAATACGATCGTTCAGCATCGCTACTTCGAATCGAGCCATGTCATCTGCGGACGATAACCAGCCGCCGCCAGGAATCTTGTAGCTGGAGTCCAGGAAATCGGCGTTGGTGATGGCCCCGGAGCTGTCTTTGCTATAGAAACGTGTGCGGAACGGAACAATCGCCAAGCGATCGTCGACAACAGTGTGCGTCATCCCGGCCGGGACAAGAACATTCTGGCGCACATAATCCGCATATTTCTCACCCGACGCGCCTTCGATGGCGCAACCGACCAAAGTGAATCCCTGGGTCGAATAGTGAAACTCCGTCCCGGGCAGAGACACGAGCGAATCGTTCTTGAAGAAATCGATACCATCTTCAATCGGATTCAGGAAGTGCTTCGTATTGCCGGTCTCGGGGTCGTCCTGAGAATTTGATTTGTAATGACGAATGCCGGCCAGATGGCCAAGAAGCTCGCGGGCGGTAATAGGAACATCTTTCTTCGGAAAATAAGGGCAGTATTTTTGTATTGGAGCATCAAGGTCGAGCTTGCCCTGCTGCCACAGGAGCATCGCTGCGGTGGCCGTTATCGACTTGGATATCGATGCCAGCCGGTAAAGTGTATGAGGAGTAGCGGGGACAAAGTTTTCCAGATCCGCGCTACCGAATCCAGCCGACCAGTCCTCTGCCCCATTCTCGACCACAGCCACGGAAATTCCCGGAACGCTCTTCGCGGCCATGAACCGGGATATATGCGATTCAAGTTCGACGCGCTTTTCGGGCGCAACCAGAGGGACTTGAGAGAGTGCGGGAAGAGTCGCGAGAAGAAAGATAACAAAGAGAATATTCAGGGCGCATTTCATCATGAGCCCTTCGGGCGTTTGATTGCCGACTTGAGACATGTTCGAGGAGGCCTTACTTCACATCACCACAGGCTGGCCCAAGGTATTTGGAGTTGATGGTGAAATCCATGTTCATGGTTCGCCCGTTATTATTCGTCGTCGAGGCATGCATCGTGCCCTTCACGCTATCGGTATTGATGACCTCCATTACGAAGGTCCCGTCCGAAGATGACTGCTTATCCTTGCCTTCGCAATGAAACTTGATGTTCAGCTTGCTGCCCGTGGAGCTGAGAACTGTGCGAGTGCATTCTCCGGGGTTGTCGTTAAAAGCCATGTTCTTTTCCAGCTTTTCTTTGGTGACGCATTCCTTGTTTACTTTCGGTTTGCCATTCAACATCTCTTCAACGTGGGCTCGCTGCTCAGGAGGTAGCTTAGCAAGCGCGTCGGGAGGAATGTTCGGGGCGGCCATGCCGCTCATGGACTGTGTAGTAGTGACTTCCCACAGACCGACCTTGGCATTCAGCGGCGTTATATTATCCGCGGCCCAAAAGCTGACGGAACAAAGAAGGATAGCCAGTAACAGAAGCCGGTTGCGCATCGACACTCTCCTGTTTCCAACAGATCTATTGCGCTGAACAGCATTACATACCCCGAATTGGGGAGCAAATCATTTGTGCAGAGGCGTTGCTGAAAATGGTGCGACGCCGGCTCTGACAGGCCTGGCAGAAACCGGTCAAGCCCTTCGCTAATGAGTGTCGCCGATGCTGTACAAAACGGTGTGATTGCTATACAAATAGCCAACATCCCGCTCTCTAACGAGACAGGAACCTCAGGCCGGGGACTCAACCGTTGTCCATCACCACGTCCTACGTAAAGCCTAGAACAGTCGAAGAAGCGGTGGCAATTCTAGCCGCCGGCGAAGCTCGGATTCTGTCCGGCGGCACCGACTTTTATCCCGCGCTCGGTGACCGCGTGGTTCGCGGGGCGGTAGTCGATGTTTCCGCGTTGCAGGACCTGCGCGGTGTGTCGAGCGACTCACGTTACTTTCGCATAGGGGGGCTAACGACCTGGAGCGAGATCATGCGCGCGCCACTGCCTCGCAGCTTTGACGCCCTAAAGAGCGCGGCGCGTGAGGTCGGTTCCGTGCAAATACAAAATCGCGGGACAGTAGCGGGAAATTTATGCAATGCGTCCCCGGCCGCTGATGGCGTGCCTCCGCTGCTGGTGTTGGACGCAGAGGTGGAATTGACATCGCAAGCTGGGGTGCGAAGAATGCCTCTGGCCGATTTTATCGTGGGAAATCGGAAGACATGCCGGAAGCAGGATGAGTTGCTAACGGCGGTGCTCATCCCGCGCACGGCAGATGACGGCAAGTCGGTATTCCTGAAATTAGGCGCCCGACGCTATCTAGTGATATCGATTTCAATGGTGGCCGTGGTCGTACAAGAGGAAGATGGAAAGATTCGCAAGGCACGCATCGCGGTGGGATCGTGTTCGGCCGCTGCCCAACGCTTAAACGCACTGGAAGGCCATTTAGCAGGAGTGTCGATGCGGGATGATTTGGGTGCAGCCGTCAAGCCGGAGCATTTATCTTCCCTTTCACCGATTGACGATGTGCGAGCCACGGCGGAGTACCGGATCGACGCTTCTTTGCGATTAGTACGGCGCGCATTGAATTTGTGCGTGGATAATATCTGATGGCCACTACACAAATACCGGTGGCAAATGCGGAACAGTCCATGACGGTTTCGTTCAGCGTGAATCAACGCGAGGTGACGGTTTCGACTTTGCCCTGGCAGCGTCTCTCGCGCGTGTTGCGCGACGAACTGGGACTTACCGGAACCAAGGTTGGATGTGACGCTGGAGATTGCGGGGCCTGCACTGTCCTTCTCGACGGCGACCCGGTTTGCGCCTGTCTGGTGCCAGTGGTGCAGGTCGAAGGCTGCGCTGTCACGACCGTTGAAGGACTGGCCGACAGAGATGCGGGCTTGCGGCTACAAAGTAAGTTTCTGGAACACGGCGCTGCTCAATGCGGAGCTTGCACTCCGGGAATGCTGATCGCAGCGACGGCGTTGCTTGAGAAAAATCTCACTCCCAACGAAAACGAAGTGATGGATGCCATCGGCGGCGTGCTTTGCCGCTGTACGGGATATCGAAAGATCATCGCGGCGATTATCGACGCGGGAGCGAAATCCGATCCGCAGAAAAACATTTCTTTATCGAGTAGCGGGAACCGAAGGTCGCCCGGAGCGGGCGCTGCCGTGGGAAAAAGGCTAGTCCGACTCGATGGCAAGAAAAAGGTTGATGGCAGTGAAATCTTCGGCGCGGACGAAACTCCGGCGAGAGCACTGGCGGTTCGCGCCATTCGTAGTCCGCATCACCGTGCAAGATTCCAGTTTGGCGATTTGGCGGCATTCGTTCGAGAGCATCTCGGAATTGAAGCCGTTTTCACTGCCAAGGATGTTCCGGGAAAAGATTGTTATGGGGTGATCGGTCCTTTCGCGGATCAACCGGTATTCGCGAGGGAAGTCGCTCGACATCGAGGCGAGGCGATAGCCATTGTGGTTGGCGAGCCTGAGATTGTAGAAGCACTCGATACTTCCGACTTTCCAGTGGTCTGGCAAGAATTGCCGCCACTCAAAGATATCGACGCTGCCCTGGCAAGCGGAGCGGGATTGATTCACAGCCATCGTCCAGAAAATATTCTGGTTCGCGGCAGGGTCGTGCGGGGCGATGTCGATTCTGCGCTCGACACGGCGGACGTGGTAATTGAGGGTCAGTACGAAACAGGATTTGTGGAACACGCTTACATCGAACCCGAGGCGGGATTCGCCCGACGGGTTGGCGATACGATCGAAATTCAGGCCTGTACGCAATCTCCTTATATGGACCGGGCCGACATTGCCACGATTTTAGGAATTGCACCTGAAAGGGTTCGTATCATCCCCACCGCGGTTGGCGGCGGATTCGGCTCTAAGCTCGATCTTTCGGTGCAGCCATTTCTGGCGGTGGCGGCATGGCATCTCGGCAAACCCGTTCGTATGGTCTATTCAAGGATCGAATCGATCATGGCGACCACGAAAAGACATCCCGCGCGGATGCGACTTCGCGCAGGTTGCACGAATAAGGGCAAAATCGTCGCACTAGACTTCGCAGCGGACTTCAACACCGGCGCCTATTCTTCGTGGGGGCCAACCGTCTCCGCCAGAGTGCCGGTACACGCGTCCGGTCCTTATTATGTGCCGCACTATCGCGCATTAACGCGCGCGGTACACACCAATCTTGTGCCCGCCGGGGCATTTCGTGGTTTCGGCGTTCCGCAAGCGGCGATCGCACAAGAACAACTTTACGATGAACTCGCGGATCGCATCGGAATGGATCGCCTGGAGTTTCGCATTCTAAATGCGCTTGACGACCAAACTCCCACCGTCACCGGTCAGGTTCTTGGAGCAGGTGTCGGCATCCGCGCTTGCCTGGAGGCTTTACGTCCGAGATGGAAAACTGCACGCGAAGAGTTTGCGAAATTCAACTCCAGCGCTGTTGGTCCGGTACGGCGAGGAGTAGGAGTCGCCGGAATGTGGTACGGGTGCGGTAACACTTCCCTGCCTAATCCCTCGACAATGCGAATCGGATTGAAACGCGACGGCCGAATCTCATTGCATCAGGGTGCGGTCGACATCGGGCAAGGGTCGAACACAATCGTCACCCAAATATGCGCTGACGCATTAGGCGCGCCCATTGACCACTTCGACCTGCTCTCGGGAGATACGTCTATCACTCCCGATTGCGGCAAGACCTCCGCGTCGCGCCAGACGCTGGTGACCGGCAAAGCCGCACAGATGGCGGGAGAACAATTGCGGCGCGCAATCCTAAAGCTTGCGAATGCGTGCGACTGTGCGACCCTTCAATTCGGCGATGAGGGAATAACTGTAACCGATGGCGAGGAGTCGCACTTGCTGGCACTCCAAGGCTTGCCACTCGACGAACATGGATACGTCATCACCAGTGAAGCCACGTTTGATCCGCCGACGAGCCCCTTGGATGCGAATGGACAAGGAAAACCGTACTCCGTCTACGGATTCGGCGCGCACATGGCCGAAATTGAAGTCGACATCGAACTGGGAACGGTACGCGTGATAAAAGTGACAGCGGCTCATGATGTGGGGCGCGCCATTAATCCCACGCTGATCGAAGGGCAAATTGAAGGCGGCGTTGCGCAAGGCCTGGGCATGGCATTGATGGAGGAATTCTTTCCCGGCAAGGGTGAGAATCTTCACGACTACCTAATCCCATCCGCTGGCGACATTCCTCCAGTCGAATCGATTCTGATCGAAGATCCGTCGCCGATTGGTCCCTTCGGAGCTAAAGGAATTGGCGAACAGGCTGTGATCCCAACCGCGCCAGCGATTTTGAACGCCTTGCACGACGCTATTGGCATCCGTCTGCCAAGAACTCCCGCTACTCCCGACCGCGTGCGTGCCGCGATACGCGCCGCCGAAAAAGGAGAGGCCCGTGGCTGACGACGCGATTCGATGCGATGCTTGTCCGGTGCTGTGCTACATCAAGCCGGGACGTGCAGGATCTTGCGACCGCTATGCGAACGACAACGGACAACTAATCCGCCTCGACCCACATGTAGTTCTGGAACACGCGGTGTCGCGCGGTGGCACGGTGGTTCCCTTCCTGGAAAAATCCGGCCAGTGGGACGGCTCGCTGGTGAGCGGCGCAGAAACCTTTGTGACCGCGATTGGCGCAGGCACGACCTATCCCGACTACAAGCCTGCTCCTTTTATTATTTCTTCGGAAGTGTCGGGCGTCGATATGGTGACAGTCGTGACCGAAGGAATTTTCAGTTATTGCGGAGTGAAACTGAAAATCGATACCGACCGCCATCTCGGCGAAGAATGCAGCACGGTACGTGCGCAAGGCGAAGCCGTTGGACACGTCACTACCAACGAATATGGATCGCAGATGCTATCGCTTGGCGGTGTCCGTCACCTGACCGGTGGCACGCGGCAAGAAGGAACGGCCACCTGCGACACGCTGCTCACTCTATGCAACGGAAAGGCTGTCGAATTAAAGATTGACGATGGTGCCGCGGTTGTCGTGCAGGCAAATCAGCCTCCCATCGTAGATGGCGTGAAAGAGGAGCGCATGCGCGTAGGCTGTGGATCAGCCACCATCGGCATGTTCGCGAAACAATGGTTTGGAAAAGTAGATGAAGTCGTGGTGGTGGATGATCACATCACCGGCGTTTGGTCAGAGCATCAGGCGGGTAAACTCCTGGGCGTTCCAGCAACCGGAATCAAGATGAAAGGGCGTCGCTCCACCCCGGGCCGCTATTTTCGCGTTGCCGAGCCGGGCAAATCCTGGGGAGGAACGAACATTGAAAATCCTCTTTCCATCCTGAGTGCATTTGATGCCAAAGTTGCTAAACCTGGTCTGCGTTTGTTGATGGTAAGCACTACAGGCGAGCACTACGGATATTTTGAATTAGACGACAAACTTCTTCCCGTAGAAAAAGAACTACCGCCGGTTCTACGCGAGTCCGTCGAGCGCATTCGCGAGAATTGCGAGCCCGCGCTCTGCACAGTTCTGTTCATGGGCGGCGCGGGCGGATCGTTGCGCGCCGGAGTCACTGAGAATCCGGTCAAGCTGACTCATTCCGTTCGCGACGCACTTACTCGCGTCACCTGCGGAGGCGCTCCCGTCTACGTCTGGCCTGGGGGCGGAATCACGATCATGGTGGATGTCAGTCGCCTACCGGAAAATGCCTTCGGCTATGTTCCAACGCCCGCCTTGGTGGCTCCGATCGAATTCACCATGAAGCTTTCGGATTACGCAGCCCTCGGCGGATATATGGATCATGTACTGCCGCTCAGTTCGATCAACCGCAACCACGATGAGGACGGCCGAAAACGGATAAGCGCGCGCCCGGACAATCCCTGGCCGTTGGCTCCAAATCGCATAGAGAAGAGTCGGGCAGAGAAATGACCGACCGGGCGCAGATCAGAATGCTTCCCGATGGACGCCGCCTTCACCTGCACGACGGCCCTATCGATCTCATCGTGGAAGCTTTTGGTGAACCCGGTGAGGTCAAACTCGCCTATCGCGCAGCTGCGACCCGCTTTATAAGTATTCTGGACGAACTATGCGCAGAGCTTGTATTTCTGCGAAGCGCTGCCTGCGCGAGTGGCGACCTACCCTCGGGCGTGATCGCCCGTCGCATGCTCGCGGCGGTACTGCCCTACGCGGCACGGGCGTTCATTACGCCCATGGCAGCGGTGGCTGGTTCGGTGGCCGAGGAGATTCTCGCCGCCATGACTTCCAACTCGAAACTGTCACGGGCATATGTGAACGATGGCGGCGATATCGCCCTGCACCTTACAACTGGCCAGACGTTCGTCGTCGGGATGGTGGAGCGGCCAGATCTTGCTTCTATATTTGGAACAACGACAATTGAGAGCACGGACCCAATTCGTGGTATCGCGACCAGCGGACGGCATGGCCGAAGTTTTTCCCTGGGCATAGCAGACGCGGTCACCGTGCTGGCCGATACTGCGGCCATGGCCGATGCGGCCGCAACCATTCTGGGCAATGCGGTCGATTTGCCCGGACATCCAGCGATACACCGGGTCGCGGCCTGCGAACTCGCTCCCGACAGCGATCTAGGAAGTCGACTGGTAACACAATTCGTAGAGGAACTCCCGGGTCGCGAAGTTAGCGTGGCGCTGCAGGCAGGAGTCCAGGCTGCGGAATCGCTGCGCGATGCAGCCTTGATTCGAGCCGCGGCGCTTAACCTGCAAGGCGAGACACGAGTGATCGGCACAACCAATTCGTTATCATCAGTTTCGTTATCATCAATGAAGATTTCCACTCCGCAGAGGAGTCTCGCTCATGCCTGAGGTGCAAGTTCGCAAAAGGGTTCTGCTGGTGGAAGAGATTTTCCACGAAGGCGGCCCCATCGCGGTTAAGCCCCAACGACGTGCAGCGGCACTCGCGGTCATACGAAATCCCTATGCCGGACGCTACGTCGAAATTATCGAAGGCTTCATGGACAATTTGAAGCCTCTCGGCCTGGATATGGCGCGGTCTCTGGTTGCAGCTCTTGGGGAAGACGCAAAAGTTGTGGAAGGCTACGGTAAGGGCGCGATTGTAGGCTCGGCTGGAGAGCTGGAACACGGCGCGCTATGGCACGCTCCGGGAGGCTACTCGATGCGCGAAGTGCTGGGCGGGGCGAAGGCCATTGTGGCATCTACCAAAAAAGTTGGCGGGCCCGGAACCCGTCTCGACATTCCTATCACCCACATCAATGCCTCTTATGTGCGAAGTCATTTTGACGCCATGGAGATAGGCATCGCTGATGCTCCCAGAGCGGACGAAATTCTGTTTGCTCTGGTGATGACAACTGGTGCCAGAGTACACGCTCGCGTCGGCGGATTGAAGGTATCGGACATCGAGGGAGAGGACGGGCTGCGATAATGGCCGAAACAAAAGCTAAGATCAGGAAGATCGCGACCTTCGTCGAAGAAACGTCGATCGAACAGGGACACAAGGTCGACCCGCCGACGCGCCGAGCTGCGGCGGTCGCCGTCATTGAAAACCCTTATGCGGGACAATATGTCGAAGATCTGTCCGAGTTAATGGCGATCGGGGAAGAACTCGGGGAACTGCTGACGCAGCGCGCTGTGGCCGCGCTCGGAATTGAAGGGCCATCTGCCGAGAGCTATGGCAAGGCGGCAGCGGTTGGTGAGAACGGCGAACTGGAACACGCCGCTGCCATACTGCATCCGAAGCTGGGAACTCCCGTTCGACGCGTGCTCGGAAAGGGAGCGGCGCTGATCCCGTCGTCCAAAAAGCGGGGCGGCCTGGGCGTAGTGCTCGACATTCCACTAGGGCATAAGGACGCCGCGTTTGTGCGAAGCCATTTTGATGGCATGGAAGTACGAATCAATGACGCTCCTCGTGCGAATGAGATCATGGTGGCAATTGCAGTGACCGATAGCGGGCGTCCGTTGCCGCGCGTCGGCGGCCTGACCAAAAATCAAATCAAAGGCGAAGACGGACTAAGGTGACTGCTGCTATCTTGAGATCACGAATGACAAATCAACATGCGTATCGACTGCTCTGCTTAGTCCAACTTGTACTTTCGACTTTCCTCTACGGCCAGACGACTCCCTCCGCGCGCAGCCACAACAAAGAGCACGCGGACACCATCATCAGCAACGGTATCGTCGTCACCATGGACGCACAGCGACACATTTACAACGACGGCGCTGTCGCCGTGAAGGGAGACATGATCATCGCGGCCGGCTCGCGCACCGACGTCGAATCCAAGTACGAGAGCTCGCAGACCATCGACGCGAAAGACACACTAATCCTTCCGGGATTCATCAACGGCCACACCCATGTGCCGATGACGCTGTTCCGCGGCTTGCATGACGACGTGACTCTTAACGACTGGCTTTACAAATACATCTTTCCCGCCGAAAAGAAGAACGTCACCGAAGAATTCGTCCGTTGGGGCACGCGGCTGGCAGCTGCCGAACAGATTCGTTCGGGGGTCACGACTTTCGCCGACATGTATTACTTCGAAGATGCCGTGGCCGAAGAAACGAAAGCGGCGGGAATGCGCGGCGTACTGGGCGAGACATTCATTGATTTTCCGGCGCCCGACAATAAAACCAATGCCGCCATGCTCGGATATTCGGAGAACTACCTAAAGAAATGGCAAGGCGATCCCCTGATTCACGCTGCCGTGGCGCCTCACTCCATTTACACGTGCTCGAAACAAACCTTGCAGGATGCGGCGGCTCTGGCTCGAAAGTATCACGCGCCGATTCTGATTCACGTGGCGGAAATGAAAAAAGAGTGGGAAGACAGCGAAAAGCAGAACGGAGCATCGCCGGTACAGTTTCTGGAGAAGATCGGCGTGCTTGGCCCGGATGTTGTTGCCGCGCACTGTATCTTCGTCGATCAGGCAGACCGCAAGATCCTTGCGCAGCATAACGTGGGATGCGTGCACAATCCGTCGAGCAACATGATGATCGCCAGCGGCGTTTCTCCCGTGCCCGAAATGCGGGCCGACGGAATCGCGGTCGGCTTGGGAACCGACGGACCGGCGGGCAGCAACAACGATCTCGATCTCATGGAAGAGATCGATCTGGCGGCAAAGTTGGCGAAGATAACCAAGATGAGCCCGCTGGCGTTGAATGCTCCAGCGGTCGTAGAAATGGCCACGATCGACGGCGCTCGAGCCTTGCATATGGAAAAAGAAATTGGATCGCTAGAACCAGGCAAGAAGGCAGACGTCATTCTGATCGACCTGAACGAGCCCAATGCAGTACCGATGTACGATGTCTACGCGCAAATCGCCTACGCGCTAAAGGGCAGCGACGTGAAAACCGTTATGATCGGCGGACGCTTGGTGATGCTCGATCACAAACTACTGACTATCGACGAGCCGGCCGCGATCGCCAAGGCTCGCGAATATAAGAAATCGATTGCAGCTTCGCTCGACATGGAGTGAGATACTTCGATTCATTTCACCACTTCAGGCATGGTCGTGGCTGGCGGCGTGTTACGGCTGCGTTGAACGGAAACCACTCCGTCTGTAATCACCATCCCGATCCCGGGGAGATCTCCTTTTTGGAGGCTGTCGAGTAAATTTTTTCCCGCTGAATGCTGGGCCTTGTCCATTAATACAAAGGAAGCTTCGCGGCCGGTCGCGATTATCCCGCAATCGAGCCGGCGCATTTTTGCCGTATTCCCGGTTGCCAGACAAATCGCTACCTGGGCTGGAATCTCGCCGAGCGAGGATAGCAGTGCAATCAGCCGCACAATTCCAAGTGGTTGAACGCCCGACCCCGCCGGCGAGTCCGTCCCGAGAATCACGCGATCGAGTTGTTTCAATTCCATGGCGGTGCGCAAGGCGAGCAATCCGGCGCGCTCGTTTCCGTTGTGCACAATTTCCAGCGCTCTCGTGGAGCGCTCGCAGAGCGCGGTGATCTGATCGTCCGGAAGCGCAGTGTGGCCGCCGTTCACGTGGCCAATCACGTCAGCGTCAGTTTCTAGCACCATATCCTTGTCGATCAAGCTCGATCCAGGAATAGACGGCCCTCCCGTGTGAATCGTGCTTTGGATGCCGTATTTACGCGCCCACAAGACCATCTGGTGCGCTGTCTTGCCATCCTTGACGCTCCCCAACCCAACCTCGCCCAGGATCGTGACACCGGCCGCCGCCAGTTCCTTGAAATCTTCCTCAACCATGCCGTGTTCGATTACCGGAGCGCCGGCATATATCTTGACTCCGCCAGGCCGGAACCCATGAAATGACCTTTGCGCAAAGATTGCCATCGCCTTCAGGCCAACAATATCTTTGGGCCGCCCTGGAGTATGGACCTCGCCGGCGGAAACCATCGTGGTGACGCCGCCATGCAGGTAGCTGTCGATCCAGCCCAGTTGATTCTGCCGGGGCGTCCAATCGCCGCAAACGGGATGAACGTGGCTGTCGATGAGTCCGGGCGCGAGAGCCGTGCCCTTCGCATCGATGGTAATAGTGGCCTGCGAAGTATCGATATCTTTTTCTTTGCCTACCGCGGCGATTCGATCGCCGAGAGCCACGACGGTGTCCGCGTCAAGGATTGGATGGGAGAGATCCCCGCTCAGCAACAGGCCGATGTTGCGGATCACGAGTTTAGATTGAACTACGGATTTCGAAGGTTCGTCCTGAGCCATGGTTCCCTTCCGCGCGCCGAATTGCTGCCAACTCAGTGTCCGCTAGTATACAAATGAATCAGGAGGCGGTAATGCGAACTCGCGATTACATTTTTTGGGAAGTCGATGTTCAGGCGGATTTCATGCTTCCCGGCGGCAAACTATATGTTCCCGGCGCGGAAAAGGTTTTGCCCAATATTCGCAAGCTGACGGATGCAGCGCGGCGCGACGAAGTGTTCCTGGTGTCGCATGGATGCTTTCATCCTGCGAACGATCCCGAGTTCGCGCAATTTCCTCCACACTGCCTGAAAGGCACGCCAGGGTCAGAATTCGTTCCGGAAGCCATGGCAACAAACTTCGTGCGCGTCGAAAATGATGCTCAAGCGCGGTTGCCGGAAGATCTCTCGCCCTACCAGCAGATCATTCTTGAGAAGCAGACGTTGAGTATTTTTGAGACGCTCCACGCCGATGAATTAGTGAATCGCCTCGGCACCGATGCTCAGTTCGTTGTCTTCGGGGTAGTGACGGAATACTGCGTCAGTTATGCCGTACAGGGTTTACTGGAGCGGCAGCGACGAGTCGCTGTGGTCCAGGATGCGATTGAGACTTTAGGACCCGACGCAGGGAATAAAACATTGGCTGAGCTGCAAAGCCTGGGGGCAGCGCTGGTTACAACCGACGAAATTCTCGACAAGGTAGCCAAAGCCCGCGTCCGATCACAGCAACATTCCGGCAATTGACGCCGACATCAAGTTGGCCATGGTTCCAGCCAGCATGGCGCGAATTCCAAGTTTCGCCAACTCTCCGCGTTTGTTGGGAGCAAGGGCTCCGATTCCCCCCATCTGGATACCGATTGAGCTGAAGTTTGCAAAGCCGCACAGGGCAAACGTTGCGATCGTAAACGAGCGCGGATCCAAGCCAGCTCGTTGCGGTCCGAGCATAGAGAACGCCACCAGTTCGTTGAGCACCATGCGGGTTCCGAGAAGATTGCCAATCGCGGCACAATCGTGCCACGGCACACCGATCACCCAGGCTATGGGGGCAAAAAGAACGCCAAATATCTGTTGCATGCTTGAGGGAAACCAGGCCATCCCGCGCCAGCCATGGATGCCACCGAGAACGCCGTTCGTCAATGCGATAAGCGCGAGAAAGGCGATCAGCATAGCCGCTATATTAAGCGCCAGACCCAACCCATCCGTCGTGCCGCGCGCAATCGCGCCCAGCAGATTTTCTTTTTTCTCCTCGGCCATTTCTTCTTCGCTCATAACGACTCGGCCGGCGGTCTTGGGAACCTCCGTTTCAGGCACCAGCATCTTCGACATCAGAATCGTACCGGGAGCAGTC
>Ga0209006_10003044_pt1 | contig 15229 bp, 13 predicted proteins | sample JacPin_JW_Ref_O2_FD_188567 | JGI IMG/M metagenome (GOLD analysis project Ga0209006, IMG submission 188567) | Forest soil microbial communities from Algoma, Ontario, Canada - Jack Pine, Ontario site 1_JW_Ref_O2 (SPAdes) (version 2) | ecosystem: Environmental > Terrestrial > Soil > Boreal... | reverse complement strand
TTCCTTGGCGCGGTTGAACTTCCGGTCGCCCAGGCAACATCGTGTGCGTTCGGCGAAGCCGACCGCGGCACCTTGTTTGTCACAACCGGCCGCGAGCAGTTGGACGCCCAAGCGGTTGCGCGCCAGCCCGATGCAGGACGGGTGTTCCGGGTCACGGGTCTCGGCACGCACGGCCCGGGCTGCAACCCCTACCGAGGGTCGCTTACCGGATTGGCCGCCGGGCGGTCGTCTGCCTGGGAGTCGCGATGACCAATGTGAGTGTGTTTCTTGCCGAATCGGCCGAGGTTGACCCCGATGCAGTCGCGCTACGCTGTGGCGCGGAGTCAGCGACGTACTCCGAACTGGCAAGCACCGCAGCGCGGTTAGCCGACTGCCTCATCGACGGGGGGGTGCGGCCCGGCGACCGGGTCGCGGTCATGCTGCCCAACGGCCCCGCTTATGTTGCCGTGCTGTACGGCATTTGGTACGCGGGTGGGGTCGCGGTTCCGATGAGCCCGTCGCAGAAGGCTCGCGCGGTGGAATACGTGCTCACCATCTCTAACTCGAGGGTGTTGTTGTTCGCATCCCGACGTGCGGTTGCGACCACCGTCGCAGCCGTGACCGCGGGCACGCAACCGATCGGTATGGGCAAACACGGCATTCGGCGCCTGATCGCGGGCTTCCGGGGTCGCGCCGAACCGGTGAGTCGCGCCGCCGCCGACGCCGCCGTCGTCCTGCACACCACCGGGACGTCCACTGTTCCCTGGTGGTCCGAGCTCACCCACGGCGATCTCGTCGGCAAGCAGACGGTCATCGCGCGCAAACCGCTCAATCTCGAGCGGGCCGACGTCGTGCTGGGGTGCCTACCGCTCCGGGAGGGATTCGGGATGGTTTGCACGCTGCTGGGCACTATGCTCGCATCGGCGACGCTGGTTCTGCTGCCCAGGTTCAATGCCCACAAGGCGCTGAAAATGATTGCGGCGCAGCATGTCACTGTCTTCGAGGGTGAAGCCGACATGTACCTCGCGATGTTGCAGGTGGCCGACCGCTACGAGCTGGATTTTGATTCGCTCCGCATCTGCATGTCGGCGGGCGCACCGTTGCCGATGGACGCCTTACGCCGATTCGAAGACCGGTTTGGTTGCAGCGTCTTGCAGGGCTACGAACTGACGGGCAAACCGGGGATGTGCTTCAGCCGTTCCGAAGTCAGCATCGATGGCCGGGACGAACGATAGCGAGTGGGCAGTTCACGGTTATCGCCGGGTCTAATCTCACACGGCCCACCCTGTTCCGCCGGACAATGACGAATCGCCAGCTGGCACAGACGATTCACATATGGCGAAAATCCCGCTCGGGCTGAAAGGAGCCTTCGATGCAACACACGGATCTGAGCGAAAAATTCGAGAAGATCTCTGACAGGGCCAAAGCAGCGACCGACAAACTGAAGGCCGCCGGCGACACCACCAGGGATCAGCTTGAAACCGAAGTCGGCGGGGCGCGAGATAAGGCAACCGCGGCCGCCGATCAGTTGAAAACCAAGGCAGACGACGCCCGCGATGGCGCATCGTCACAGTGGCAGGCAATCCGCGACAGCTGGCACTCCCACGTTGCCAAAGCACGGAAACGCGTCAAAAACACCGCAGACATATTCGACGCGCGCCAGGCGGCGCTAGATGCCAACCTGGCGGAGGACTACGCGTACGACGCGATCGACTTCGCGCTGAACGCGATCGATGAAGCCGAGTCCGCGGCGCTGACTGCCATGTATGCGCGAGCCAGCACCGTCGCTCAGCGAGTTTGATCGCCGTTTCGGCCGGTGACTACTGGGACTGACCTCGTGGAGCACATCCGAGGGATCCTCGAGCGCCACCGCATCGATGACCGATGCAATATTGCCAACGCCGGATGTAGTTGTGGCGTTGGAGATTCGGCGGATCATTACCGTCATGTTGCTCAGCAAATCGTCGATCGTTTGGAACTCCGCAAGGAGGCGGTCGGTAACGAGACCCGTTATGTGAGTGCATGGTTCGACGACGAGCTAACGAAGCTGGAGGGCGCTGAATAGCTCAATTTCGCCGAAAACCATAGGTGCATAGAGGCAAAGGATCATATTGATGTCGGGCATTAATGTGCTATTGATTGTCGGTAGTCGCGAGAGCTCGGTCGGCGGCACACTCGCCGAACTCGCCGGCGAACGCTCGCCGGACGGGATTAGGGTCAGTGTGTTCGACAGTCTCGACGAATTGCCGCCGTTCAGCGAAACGGCGGCAACCGTTGAGCTCCCAGTCTCCGTAGATGCATTGCGGAATGCCGCCGCTGCGGCAGACGCGGTGTTGCTCGTGACGCACTACTACGCGTCTGTACCCGCGACCGTGCACAATGCCATCGATTGGCTGACGATGTGTTGGAATGACAGTGAGCTGCACGAAAAGCCGCTTGCCGTAATGGGCTACTCGGCCGACTGCTACCGCGGTGTCTGGTCTCATCGCCAATCCGGACGGCGCGGCGAGATCTCGGAATCGCGCATCATCGAGTCGATCACGGTGGGCAGCTTGCGGGAGGCGCTCGCAAAGCTCGCGGGCGAGGTGAGCACCGTTGGCGAAGCCACACCGGCCCAATCGGTGGGCAGATCGCGCCCATCGATGGGTGCCCCTCTCGCCGACGAGTGCACTGCCCGGGTGGCGCTCGATGTCGCGCGAGATACGAATTGTTCGCCGCGACACCATCGCGGCGCCGATGTTGTTCCGTAAAACAACTGCGCCGGTGTGTGGCGGAGCAACAATGAGTTGTTGGCGACACCGCCGCAACCGCTTTCAGCAAGGAGTTACGATGAGCGACACTGCAAGTCCCGTTTCAGATGTGATGCACCGTATCTGGATTTCAGCGCTCCTGTTTGGAGCTTTGGCCGCGATTCTCGGCGTGGCGATGCTGGTGTGGCCGGGACCTTCGATCGTGGTGGCTGCCGCGTTGTTTGGCGCCTACCTGGTGCTGTCCGGTGTCGCGATGGTGGTTCTCGCGTTCGCCCTGCCCGCAGCCTCAGGCGCCGGCAGGGTGTTGTACTTCCTCAGCGGTGCGATATCGGTCATCCTTGGCATTTTGGCGTTTCGGCACTTCGGTGAGGGGTATGCGATCCTGCTACTGGCCATCTGGATTGCGGTCGGGTTCATCTTCCGCGGTGTGTCCGCGGTGGCATTGGCGATCAGCTATCCGCGGTTTCCCGGCCGAGGGTGGTCTATCTTCTTCGGGGTCATCAGCGTCCTCGCCGGTGTCGTGGTGATGGCTTATCCGTTCGACTCGATCGTGACGTTGGCCCTTGTGGTCGGAATCTGGCTGATCATCCTCGGCGTGACGGAAGTAATCTCCGCAATCGGCATGCGCAGCGATGTGAAGAAGGTCGACAACATCACTGACACCGCCGGCCGGCCGGCCTTCGCCTGACCATCCGTTCGGTACTGCGACCACCGGCCGCCGGGCGCGGCCGGTGGTCGCAGCCTCGGATGAGAGGGCCACGCGTGCAGGGCCGATGAAAGTCTCCGTAGCGTGCGACGCAGAATAACCGGTGCGGGAGGCGGGCACTACGGTGAATCGCATTGAGCGCTCAGCCCGTGCATTCGATCGCTGGCAACAGCTTCATCGGCCGATCGCCTTTGTCCTGGCGGTGGCCAAGAAATTCGGCGACGATCAAGCCGGCAATCTTGTGGCGCTATTGGCCTACTACGCGTTCCTGGCCACCTTCCCGCTACTGCTGGCGCTGACGACGATCTTGGGACTGGTGCTGCGGAATTACCCACGGCTGCAGCGCGATCTGCTCGATTCGGCGTTCGCCGAATTCCCAATCATCGGCGCCCAGATCCACGATCAGCTCGGCGTGGCCAGCTTCGGCAACGCCTTCTCGCTGACCATCGGCCTGCTGGGCGCCTTTCTCGGTGGCCGCGGTTTCGCCAACGGCCTGCAGAACGCGGTCAGTTCGCTATGGGCGGTGCCCAGGGCAGAGCGGCCCGGGTTTCCCGCCAACTACTTGCGGACGATGGCGCTGCTGCTACTGCTGACCGTCGGCGTGGCGGTGACCGCCGCGGCCAGCGCGGCCGCAGGTGTCGTAACTGCCTGGGGTGTAGGTCATTTCGTCGTTCATCTGGTGAGCATCGGGGTCGGCTCAGTCCTGGGCTGGGGGTACTTCCTCGCCGTATTCCGGGTCGCCACCCCGGCCCAGGTCCCGACAAGCTGGATGCTGCCCGGCGCGGCGCTCAGCGCGGTGGCGTGGCAGCTGTTGCTGACCGCGGCCGGTGTCATCGTCACTCATCTGCTCCGCCACGCCCAGGCCGTCGCGGGCTTGTTCGGTTTGGTGCTGGGTTTGTTGACGTGGTTCGGATTACAAGCGACAGTGGTGGTATACGCCATCGAAGCCGATGTGGTTCGCGCCAAGCATCTCTGGCCTCGCAGCCTGATTCCGCCTCCGCTTACCGAGGCGGACCGGGCCTACTACAGCGACGCTCTGCTAGCCCAGGCTCAACGGCCAGAGCTACGAGTTGAGATCGACTACACGCCGGAGGCCACCGCGGGGCGCGCCAACACCACCGTCGGGTAGCGATGGCGCACCTACATTGTCCGCCACAACACCATCGCGGCGGCGGCGCTGTATTCGTATACAACACCGCCCGTCCGGCGCGGGACGACAATCAGTGGGTATACGACCTGACAAATCGAATGCGGTGCAACAACAATGGATCAGATCAGTTCGGCCGGGATTACTCCCTCGAGGCCAAAACACCATCTCGCCGGTCATTTGACCGACAGTCTTCTGTCAAAGACCCGGTATTGGTGGCTGCTTCTGATCGCCGGCGCCGCGTGGATCATGATCGCGGTCGTAATGCTGCGCTTCACCTACACCACTGTCGAGGCTATCGCCAAGCTCTTCGGTGCTGTATTCCTGTTGGCAGCGGCCGCCGAAGTGATGGTGGGGGCCCTGTCGTCACGGGGCTGGCGGGTGGCTCGCTGGCTGGTTGCGGTGGTGTTCGTCGTTGCCGGCGTCGCGGCATTCTTCGCTGTCAAAGCCACAGTCGTTGCACTGGCCGCCGTGATGAGCGTCCTGTTCATCGCTTGGGGAATCCTTGGCGTCGTGACTGCCATCGCTGCCCGGCGAGAACGCGGGTGGAGGGCGCCGTTGATCGCTGGCTTCGCCGAGCTAGCGATCGGGCTGTGGATCGCGACTTCGCTGCACGCGTCGATCACCACATTGTTGATCTCGGTCGCCGCTGGGACGGTGGTCCACGGGATTGGAGACATCAGGTCGGCTTTCCTGGTCCGCAAGATTGGCCAACATGCTGCCGCGCCGCGAACATAGGCCCAAGGCAGTCAGAGCCAGCTTGGTTGCCAGGAGCCAAACGGAGTCAATGGATACCTGTATTCACCCGGTGTCTTCGACATCTCGATCATCTCAGTGACGCCTTTGTAATGGCCCATCGGTGTATCGGCGGTGAAGGTATCCGGATCCGGATAGTGGTGCTCATCGTCTGAGCCGGCCGTCTTTGTCACGTAGTCACGATCGAAGATGCCCAACTCAGCAAGCCATAAAGCCGTGCGTACCAACGAAACCCTGACGCGGTAGCTTCCGCCCTCCTTCGCCCGCCGGAGGAGCGCCGATAGGATTCCGCAGGTTGCCAGCCACCCCGCCGCGTAGTCGCAGGCCACGAAGATCGACGGATGTACTGGTTTCTCGTCGCTGCCCTCGATGTTGTCGAGGCCCAACGCGAAGGTGGCCGTGATGTCGAAGCCGACGCGACTCGACCACTGTCCGGATTCGCCGGCCCAGGTGATCTGAGTATCGATCAAACCCGGCCGCTCTTTGAGCACGTCATCCGGCGCGATATTGAAGCGCTGCCGCCATCCCGTACGGCGGTTTGTGACCAATACGTCGGCCTGCGAAAGGAGTTCACCGAACTTCGCCCGGCCTTCTTTGCTCTTCAGTTCAAGCACGGTCGATCGCACTCCGACATGCGAGGTGTAGTGCCAGAGCGAATGTTCGACATCGGTTGGTCGCCACACGTTGAGCGCGTCGGCGCCGTGCAGGGCCATAGCGCGACCGATCGAGGGCGCGGCAATGACGTGGCTCGACGAGAGCAAGCGGATACCGTCGAGCGGCGTCGTCGGATTGGGGGTAAAGGGTATTGGATCGCTTTCGCCGACTTTCTCGACGCTGACTAGAGGCATCGGCCCCAGGTTCTTGGTAAAGGCATCCATTTTCAGCACGTCTTTGATGTTGCGGGCGAGCGGCATCGGGACGCCAGCCTTTTCCGCGGCTGCTTCGAGTTCCTCGCCCTGCCACTCTTTCACCGCGTCGGCCAGCGCCTGGTACGTGCCGCCCCTGGGTCTGAGGAGTTCGAGCGTGTGCTGGCGCAAGGCGGGGTAAGGCTCGGCAAACATGACCCACTTGCCATCTTTGGTGGGGACAATATCCGGGCCGTCGGCAAAAGGGCTGAATGGATCCGTGCGTCCGGGGAATCCATTGACCAGCTCCCACTTTCCGTCAAGGAACGGTGTGAGACGGCGCAGGGATTTGCGCACGTCGATATGAATGTCCTGCCCTTCGCCGGTACGTTCCTTCCAGATCTTTGCGATCAGAATCGCCTTCGCCGCGAGCGCAATCGCGCTGATCGAGCCGTAGGGCAATCGATCCGGCGTGATCGGATCAGCGCCGTAATAGGTGACCTTGCCTCCGGAATCGGAAGCTGACGCCCCCAAGCTCTGCAACAAGGTCTCGACATGTGCGGGCACGTCAATCGAGCTGCTCTGTAACGGATTGTCGTAGTTGTCAATGATGGTTTTTGCCAGCTGTTCTGCCGCGGTGTCACCAAAGTTGGTGGCCATGGAGATTCGGTCCTTTCCCGGTAGGGCTCGTCATGCTCCGGCGATCCACGCCTGCTCTTGACCGGGCTCGGGCAGGACGCGGCCGCCTTCGATCGCGCCACTTGCGGGGCTGTTTTGGATCACCATCAGAACCCGGTCGGGGTCGACGTTGGCGATCCGGGACACGGCGGCTGCGATTTCCGTTGCGAGAAGGGTGGTTTTGTCTGCTGGATGACCTGATCGCACCCAGCCGTTGACCAGCACCGGATTCGCAGGCACACCATCGGTATAGATCCCGTCGGCGGGCAGCTCGTGGAAAACGACGTTGACATAGGTGCTGGGTACGTGGTTGATCTCGGCGTGAATACGGCTAATCTCTTGAGCCAACGCGCCCTTGATGTCTGCGGTCAGCGTCGACGTTGTCGTCGTGCAGGTATAGACCGGCATGGTCGCTCCTTGAAATTGACGATGAGCTGGCGGCGTCAGCCCAGATGAGCGGCCTGCACTTTGGTCGGCACGACGATGACGGTGGGCCCGTCCGCCTTCAGCGCAGCATTGAATTCGTGGGCGAGCTTCTCGCAGTTGTCCACGTTGACCGCGCGACACCCGAAACCCGTTGCAATGGAGGCGATATCGAGGCCCGGCAAGTCGAGTGCCGGCACGCCGGGTGTCTTTTCCAATACCGCGAACGACTTTAGGATCGAGTATTCGCCGTTGCGCATCGCGACGAAAACGATCGGTAGCCGGTGTTGGGCGGCGGTGTAGAGGGCCTGCACCGAGTATTGGAACGACCCGTCGCCGATGGTGGCAAGCACGTGGCGCTTGACGCCACGGGCGCGGTCGCCCAGCGCGACGCCCACCGCCGCGGGCAACCCCCAGCCGATACCGCCGCTGGCAGTGGCGAAAAACGAGCCAGGCCGGGTGCTGGGCAGGAATCGCAGTTGTTGGGCCATCGTCGACGTCGATTCGGTGACTAACGGCGAATCGGCAGGCGTGATGGTTCCCAAGGTGGACCACACTGCATCCGGCTCCAGTGGTGCCGACCCTGTCACGTCAACGGCGGCAGTGTTCGCCTGTTTGGCCGGGACCGAGCGATCACTGTGATCGTCGACCAAGTCCACCAGCTGCTCCAACGCCAGCAGCGTGTCACCCAGCACGCTGTCTCCGACCGGCGCCGCACCAGCCAGTCCCGGATCGGCGGTGATCTGCAGCAGTTCCGTGCCCTCGGGCAGGTACTCGCCAGCCACGTACGGGTAGTACCGGAAGACCTGCGCCCCAATCACCACAACCAGGTCATGGCCGCGCAGCACCTCGGTGACGCCGGCGATGGTCATCGGCAGCTGTCCCTGGAATAGCCGGTGATCCTCGGGGAACGACGCCCGGTCGGGCAGCGGGCCAGCGTATACCGGCGCCCCGACCTTCTCCGCGAACGCCACACCGGCATCCCAGGCGCCGCTGCGGTCGACTTCAGGCCCAAACACGAGAGCCGGCCGCTTCGCAGCGTTAATACGCTCGGCGAAGCTGCGCAGCCGGGCAGCATCAGGGCTGACGCGATGACTGGCCGTGCGGATCACCGCCGGCCCCAGCGCGGGTTTCTCCCAGTCGTCAAGCGGGATAGACAAAAACACCGGCCCGGCCGGTGGCTGCAACGCGACCGTGTAAGCCCGCATGAATGCCGCCGGCACATCCTCGGCGCGCTTGGGCTCGTACGCCCACTTGACCCACGGCTGCGGAAACACAGTTTCGTCCTTATTGGTCAGATATGGCTCGCACAAGACCATTTCGCGGGTCTGCTGACCGGCTGTGACGATCAGCGGAGTGTTGCCCTTAGCCGCCGCCACCAGGTTGCCCATCGCATTTCCCATCCCCGCAGCGGTGTGCACATTGACCAAGGCGGGCTTGCCGGTGGACTGGGCGAATCCGTCGGCCATGGCCACCACCGACGCCTCCTGCAATCCCAGGACATAGGTGAAGTCGTCGGGGAAGTTCTTTAAGAACGTCTCCTCAGTTGAGCCCGGGTTACCGAACACCGTCGTGAGTCCCAGCTTTCGAAGCAGGTCGTACGTCACCTCGTGAACGGATTTCTTGTCAGCCATCGCGTCTGCCCGGCCTTTCGTTAGGTGATTATCTTCAATGCGTTTCGGATCGCGCATTGCTAGCAAAGACCTCACTCCGGTCACCGGTGCCTGTCAATGTATGCGGTAACAAGGTCGAACCTCGGCTGATGTGACGGGTAACAATCGCCCGCCAAGATCTGCGGGCCCGGCGAGGGCTGCTTGATGGTCAGATGTTCTCGCGGGCAACGGGGTAGGAGTAGCCGTCCTCGTTGACCCAGCCGATGTCGCCAGTCGAAAAGTGGGCCGCCCGTCGGCGACCACCCTGCGACCAGCTGTGCGCCGTCACACCCAAGCGGCCAGGTTCTTGTGCCCGCCGACATTGCTTCTGTGAAGTCGCCCGATGCACGATTGCAAACTGGGCACAATGTGCCTAGACCAGGCACCTCAAGCACTCCCTGGAGGTACACCATGACCAGCCTGAGCACCAATCTCTTCGCATCCGCGGAGCGCTACCCCAACCGCGTTGCGCTGCGTTGCGACGACCTGCAATTCACCTTCGCTGAGTTCGACGCGGCGGCCGCCAAGGTGGCGACGCTGCTCGAGCAAGCCGGAATCGAACCGGGGGACCGGGTCGGCGTGATGCTGCCCAATACGCCCGCGTTCGCCATCGCGTTCTACGGGATCATCTACCGCGGCGCCGTCGCGGTCCCCATGAATCCCTTGCTCAAGGCTCGTGAAGTGGCGTTCTACCTATCCAACAGCGGAGCAAAAGCGTTGTTCGCCACGCCCGGCTTCGCCGACGAGGCCAGTGCCGGCGCCGACGAAACGGGCTCGCAGTGCTGGATTGTCGACGACGCCGGCCTGATGGACCTGATCGCCGATCTGCCCGCGCAGGAGTCACCGGTAGAACGCGGCGCGGACGACGTCGCGGTCATCTTGCACACCTCCGGAACCACCGGAAAACCCAAGGGCGCCATGCTCACTCACGGCAACCTGGGCCGCAACGCCGACGTCAGCTGCCGCACCCTGGTCGAGACCGGGCCGGACGATGTGGTGATGGGCTGCCTGCCGCTCTTTCACGTGTTCGGCCTGACCTGCGGCCTCAACGGGGCGGTGCTGGCTGGTGCGACGCTGACGCTGATCCCTCGATTCGACCCGCGCAAGGCGCTCCAGGTGATCGAGCGCGACGCCGTCACGGTGTTTGAAGGGGTGCCGACGATGTATTCGGCGCTGCTGAGCGTGGCCGACGAGGCCGCGGCGGAGGCGACGCGCACGTTGCGGGTCTGTGTCTCAGGTGGTGCGGCGATGCCCGTACAGGTTCTCACCGATTTCGAAAAAGCCTTTGGCTGCACCGTTTTGGAGGGCTACGGGCTCTCCGAAAGCTCGCCGGCGGCCGCGTTCAACCATCCGCACCGGGAGCGCAAGGTGGGCTCGATCGGTACTCCGATCGAAGGCGTGCAGATGCGGGTCGTCGACTTGAATGGCGCTGAGGTACCGCAGGGCCACACCGGCGAGATCCAGATCCGCGGACATAACGTGATGAAGGGCTACTGGAACCTGCCCGACGCGACCAAGGCCACGATCTCGCCGGACGGTTGGCTGGCGACCGGCGACGTCGGACGCGTCGACGAGGACGGCTACTTCTACATCGTCGACCGGACCAAGGATCTGATCATCCGGGGCGGCTACAACGTCTACCCCCGCGAAATCGAGGAAGTGCTCTACGAGCACCCCGATGTGGCCGAAGCCGCGGTCATCGGCGTCCCGCACGACTCGCTGGGTGAGGAAGTCGGGGCGGCCGTGGCGCTGAAGGAAGGGGCGAAAGTGCACCCTGACGAACTGCGCGACTACGTCAAGGAGCGGGTCGCCGCCTACAAGTATCCGCGCCAGGTCTGGTTGGTCGACGCTCTGCCCAAGGGCCCCACCGGCAAGGTGCAGAAGCGCGACATCACCGTTCCGACAACCGAAAGCACACGATAACCATGGCAACTCCCAAGGACTCCACGGCCAAAGTCGACGAGCTGGCCGCGCCACTCGACCTGCTTCTCACCAGCGCCACGAAGCCCTTCGCCAGCCGGATGATGCCGAACGCCACCTGGGCCCGCTTCGCCGGCAACCTCGCTCAGCACCCCGGCGCGGTGGCCGACCGAGTGGGCGCGCTGACCCGTGAGCTCGGCAATATCGCGGTGGGCAAGTCACACCGAGCTCCGGCGCGCGCCGACAAACGCTTCAGTGACCCTGCGTGGCAGGAGAATCCGTTGCTGCACAGGATCATGCAGGCCTATCTGGCGGGCTCCGAGACCGCTGAGGAGTTGCTCGCGGACGCGCAGTTGGATTGGCGCGACAAAGAGAAGATGCAGTTCGTCATGGACAATTTTGTCGAAGGCCTAGCACCCAGCAACAACCCGCTGATCAGTCCGCTGGGCTGGAAGGCGCTGATCGACACCGGCGGTCTGAGCGCGGTACGCGGCGCGAGAGCCTTTGCCCGGGATATGCTTTCGAAGCCCCGGGTGCCGGCGATGATCGAGCCCGACGCCTATGCGGTGGGGGAAAACCTGGCTGTCACCAAAGGGGCCGTCGTGCTGCAAACCTCGGTGTTCGAATTGATTCAATACGCCCCGCAGACGCCCAAGGTGCGCACGATTCCATTGCTCATGGTGCCGCCGGTGATCAACAAGTACTACGTGATGGATCTCGCGCCAGGGCGCAGCATGATCGAGTACTTCGTCCAGCAGGGCCAGCAGGTCTTCGTGATTTCGTGGCGCAATCCGCAAGCTCGCCACCGGGATTGGGGCTTCGACACCTACGGGGCGGCGATCGTGGAGGCGATGGACGCGGCGGAGAAAATCACCGGAACCGACAGCACCCACCTGTTGGCCACCTGCTCGGGCGGCATTCTGGCAGCGATGACCGCGGCTCACCTCGCCGATATCGGCGAGGGCGACCGGGTCGCGGGTCTCAACCTGGCGGTCACCGTGCTGGATGAGACCCGCGCGGGGTTCGCGGCCGCAGCGATGAGCGACCGCGCGGCGCAGGCGGCGATTCGAGTCTCGGCCAAGAAGGGGTTCCTGGACGGGCGCGACATGGCGGAGATGTTCGCGTGGCTGCGTCCCACGGACCTGGTGTGGCGCTACGTGGTGAACAACTACGTACAGGGCCGGAAGCCGGCGGCGTTCGACGTGTTGTTCTGGAACGCCGACACGACTCGGATGGCCGCCGCGCTGCACCGCGACCTGGTGCTGATGGGGCTGCGGAATGCGCTGGTCACCCCCGGCGGGGTCAGCATGCTGGGCAGTCCGGTCGACCTGTACAAGATCACCGCGGACGCCTACATCGTCGGCGGCGTCGCCGACCACATCTGCCCGTGGCACGCCACCTATCGCAGCGCGCGCCTGCTGGGCAGCAAGGACAACCGCTTCGTGCTGTCCACCAGCGGTCACATCGCGGCGCTGGTGAACCCGCCAGGCAACCCCAGGGCGTCGTTTCGCACCGGCCCGGTCGACGCGGAGGATCCCGAGCAGTGGGTGGACTCTGCTGAGAAGCACGCGGACTCCTGGTGGCCGGACTATACGGCCTGGCTCGCCGAGCGCAGCGGCCCAGAGGTTGATGCTCCGAAAATTCTTGGTGGGGAGGAGCTTCCGCCGCTGGGCCCCGCTCCGGGTAGTTACGTGATGGAAAAGTGAAGTCACAAACCGGCGACAAGCGTCAAACGGCCCGGGGACGGCGACGCCTTCGCGCGCTGCCCGTGAGTCAGTTCGGCGAGGAGTGCTACGTGGCCACCGGCGGGCAGCGAATTCGGGTGAACGTGCGGTGGGGAACCGGTGTGCCGCTGGTGTTGTGCAATGGCATCGGGGCGAGCCTGGAAGTGCTGGACCCACTGGTGGAGCAGCTGGATTCGGATACCACGGTGGTCAGATTCGATGTGCCAGGAACCGGAGGATCGCCCACATCCCTTGCGCCCTATGGGTTCCCGTACCTCGCCTGGGTGCTCGGCCGGGTACTGTCCGAGCTGGGAATCGGCGTGGTGGACGTGCTCGGGCTGTCGTGGGGCGGCGCGCTTGCGCAACAGTTCGCCTTTCAGAACCCGCGCCGGTGCCGCCGCCTGATTCTGGTGGCGACAGGTACCGGTGCGCTTATGGTGCCTGCTCATCCGCGTGTGCTGGCGAAAATGGCCACCCCCCGGAGGTTTTCGGATCCGGACTACGCCGCATCCATTGCCGGTGAGCTATACGGCGGCACTGTCCGCGCCCACGGGGAGGACGTGGCGCGACTATTTCTTCAGCAGTTGCACGCCGGGTCGAAGATGGGCTACCTGCACCAGCTTCTCGCGGGTTCGGTGTGGTCCAGCCTGTTCGCGCTGTTTGCTGTGCGGCAGCAGACGTTGATCGTGGCGGGCACCGATGACCCGATCATCCCGATGGTCAACGCGCACATCATGAACACATTGCTGCCCCATTCGCGACTGCACCAACACAGCGGCGGCCATATCGATCTGGTGCACAACGCCGTCGAGCTCGTGCCCGTCATCGAGGCTTTTCTGCACGAACACGGCGAGCGGCCTTAAGCCACAGCAACATCGAAGTTCTTCCTACACAGACCTGGGAACAATGATGACAACGATGCCAAAACCGCTCAGCTCATTTGAGACACGAGGTGCAAAGGACGCCGATCCGGCCACCGCGTCGCTGGTCGAGGACGTCGGCCTTGCCCGGGAGACCGACTACTTCCTGATGGCCGATCAGCTGACCGACCCGGAAAAGGAGATCTTTGCCAAGGTCCGGGCGTTCGGCGAGGCCGAGATCCTGCCGATGGTCAACGAGTATTGGGAACGCGGCGAATTCCCATTCGACCTGATACCGAAACTCGCCGCGCTGAAGGTTGTCGGCGACTGCAACCTGGGCCACCACGGGTGCACATCGATGAGCGCGGTCGCCGCCGGCCTCGTCACCTACGAACTGTCCCGCATCGACGGGAGCATTGCCACGTTCTTCGCCGTACACGTCGGGTTGGCGATGCAATCAATCAACATCCTGGGCTCTGAGGAACAGCGGCAACGCTACCTGCCGGCGATGGCGCGCCTGGAAAAAATCGGCGCGTTCGCCTTGACCGAGCCCGAGCATGGTTCGGACGCTGTGGTCCTCGAGGCCACCGCGGAACGGCAAGGCGACGAATGGGTGCTCAACGGCCGCAAGCGCTGGCCGGGCAACGCCGTGTGGTGCGACTACATCGTCGTATACGCCCGCGACACCGCGGACAACCAAGTCAAGGCGTTCGTCGTGGAGAAGGAGAACCCTGGCTACGCGGCGACCAAGATCGGCGGCAAGATGTCGCTGCGGATGGTTCAGAACGCGGACATCATCCTCACCGACTGCCGCGTGTCCGAACACGCCCGACTGCAGAACTGCAACAACTTCAAAGATGTGGGCAAAGTGCTTGCGGGCACCCGCAATTCGGTCGCGTGGGCGTCGTCCGGACACGCCGTCGCGGCCTATGACATCGCCCTGACCTACGCGCTGCGAAGAAAGCAATTCGGCAGGCCGATCGCCAGGTCCCAGGTCATCCAGTCGATGCTGGTGGAGATGCTCGGCGATCTCACCTCGATGCAGCTGTACGCCATCCGAATGGCCCGGCTCATCGACGACGGTAAGGCCGAAGAAACGATGGCCGCGCTCGCCAAGTACTACTGCACAGTCAAGGGCCGCAACGTGTGTCGACTGGCCCGCGACGTGTTAGGCGGCAACGGCGTCCTGCTCGACTTTCATGTCATGCGCCACCTGTGCGATATGGAAGCCCTAGTCACCTACGAAGGAACTGCGGAAATCCAGTCCCTCATCGTCGGCCGGCACATCACCGGGCAGAGCGCGTTCGCCTGACCAGGTTAACAGAGTATTCCTCGGTCGCAGTAGAATATTTCTCGTGCCTAGATCAGCACCGGGCGAAGCGCGGGACCGATTGATGGAGACCGCCCGCCGCCGGTTCGCGGCGCAGGGCGCCATCGCCGCGACGCTGGATGAGATCCGGCGCGACGCCGACGTCAGCGTCGGGGCGCTCTACCACCACTTCCCGGACAAACCCGCGTTGGCGGCCGCCGTCTACGCCGAGCTGATGAGCGAGTACCAGGGGAGCTTTGTGGCGATGTTGCGCCGGCAGGACACCGCGGAAGACGGCATTCGCGGCGGCGTAACACACCACCTGCGCTGGGTGGCCGCCAACCGCGGCGAGGCTGCGTTGCTGCTGGGAGACCGACCGGACAGCGCGGAGTTGCGCGACGCGAACACGACATTCTTCGCCGCCGTGCGGGATTGGTGGCGTCCGCACCACAGCTACGGAGTCTTGCGTCCGATGCAGGC
>Ga0209006_10003042_pt1 | contig 15234 bp, 7 predicted proteins | sample JacPin_JW_Ref_O2_FD_188567 | JGI IMG/M metagenome (GOLD analysis project Ga0209006, IMG submission 188567) | Forest soil microbial communities from Algoma, Ontario, Canada - Jack Pine, Ontario site 1_JW_Ref_O2 (SPAdes) (version 2) | ecosystem: Environmental > Terrestrial > Soil > Boreal... | reverse complement strand
CGCAAGCAGTGTGCGCCGCTGTTGCCAATCGACCGGCCGGCGATTGTCAGGATCGACCAGGCTGAAATCCCACAATTCGCCGCCCTGATAGATGTCGGGCATGCCGGGCGCGGTCAGCTTGATCGCCAGTTGCGCCAATGACGCGATCGCCGAGAGGCGGGCCAGTGGCTCGATGAAAGTGTGAAAATCGGCGAGAAAGGCGTTGGGCCGCGATACGTCGAGCACGGCCGCGACAAACCGGTCGAGAGCCGCCTCATAGGCGGCGTTGGAGTTGCTCCAGCTCGACTCCTCCTTGCCTTCGCGCACCGCCTTGATCATATACGCGCCCACCCGCTCGGCGAGCGCCTTCATCCCCTCGAGGTCATCGGGAGCCAATCCCGGCGGCCAGACCCCGACCAGCGTCTGGTAGAACAGATATTCGACATTGCGGTCGGGCACGGTCTCGCCGTCGATCTCGGCGCGGCGCGAGCGGTTGAAGCGCAACCAGCGTGTGACGAGCTGGCTCCATACGCGCGGCATCTCCGACAGCATCGCGATCCGCACCCGCGCATCCTCGCCGCGCTTCGTATCGTGGGTCGCGGTTGTGCTCATCGTGTGCGGCCAGTCGCGCGCCCGCTCACGCATCAGACGGTGGAACCCGGCGAGCGACAGGCCGAAACGGCGTGGGTCGCCGCCGACCTCATTGAGCGCCAAGAGGCGAAAATAGCGGTAGAACGCGGTGTCCTCCGCCGCTTTCGCCATCACCGGGCCGGTCACCTGCTGAAACTGCATCGCCGTGCGGAGTACATCGGCGGGGCGCGGGTGACCCGGCAACGCCCCGGTCAGCACCTGATGGATAAAATCGAAGATGCTGGTATCGCCGGCGCGAGCCAGCTTCTTGGCCTGGGCTACCGCCCAGTCGATGTAGCGGCGGTCATCGGCGCCGGTGCCGCGCGCCGAGACATAGGTACGATAGACCGGGAACGCGGCGATGACCTGTTCGAGCGCGGCGAGCAGGGCGTTGAAGGTGAAGTCCCGAGTGCGCCATTCGCCCATCGACAAGCGATGAAAGCGGCGCGTCAGCACGTTTATCTCACTCGACAGATTGACCTGCATGATGCGCTGCTTGGCGGCGAGCAACACCTCGTCGAAATCGGCAGTACGGCCGGTCAGCCGCTGGTAGAGCCGAGTCATCGCCCGCTCGCTGTCGGTGTCGACGAACAGACCCAGCACCTGGTTGGCGAAATCATAGCCGGTGCTGCCGTCGACCGGCCAATCGGGCAGGGTTTCGTATCGCGCCAGGATCTTCTCGACGACGATGTAGAACGGCGGCGCAAACGCGTCGCGCAGCGCGGCCACATAGGCTCCGGGGTCGAACAGCCCGTCGATGTGGTCGATGCGCAGCCCGTCGACATCGCCGTGGCCGGCCAGTTCGAAAACCAGGCGATGGATCTCGGCGAACAGCTCGGGCAGCTCGACCCGCAAGCCCGCCAGATCGTTGATGTTGAAAAACCGGCGATAATTGATCTCTTCGGCGGCAACCCGCCAATAGGCGAGTCGGTAGGCCTGCCGATCGAGCAGCCGATTCAGCCGGCGAAAGCTTCTGGGATGGCCCGGCCGGCCCGAAAACGCCTCCAACGCCGCGCCGATCGCTTCGGCGGCCTCGCCCTCTTCGGTTGCCTTCGCGAGCCGGTGCTTCAGCACTGCGGCCTGGGGACGGCGCGCGTCGCGCGGCATCCGCTTTAGGACCGCGAATTCATTCGCGAGCGTGCCGAGTGGTGCGCCGCCAGCGGTGAGGATCGTCGGATAACTCAGCGGCGACACCGGAAAGCGGTGCTCGTAGTACCAGAAGCTGAAGCTGCCCTCCGCGGCGTCGAAGCGAAGTGCGATCTCGCCGTTTTCAAGGACGGCGCCGTATTGGTCACCCAGCACCGGCAGCAGCACGCGGCCTTTCAAATCAGGACGCGCGGCGTCCCAGTTGATGTCGAAATAGCGCGCATAGGGCGATGCCTCGCCCCATTCGAGCACGTCGAGCCACCAGGCGTTGTCGTTGCCGATGCCCATGTGATTGGGCACGATATCGAGGATGAGCCCCATGCCGCGCTGGTGCAGCGCCGCGACCAGCGCGCGGAAATCGTCGTCGCTGCCGATTTCGGGGTTGAGCCGGTTGTGATTGACGATGTCGTAGCCGTGGGTCGAGCCCGGCCGCGCTTCGGTGATCGGCGAGGCGTAAATGTGGCTGACGCCGAGCTCGGCCAGATAGGGGACGAGCTCCAGCGCCTCGCGAAACGTGAAGCCGCGATGGAATTGCAGGCGATAGGTCGCGCGCGGTGGCGGCGGCATGTCGGGAGTCCCTCGGCTCGGCGCATGTCTCGCTTCCGCGCCAACCCGCGAACGCCCGTTCCGGTGAAATCGCTCCCGGCGCAGGCAACCCAGGGTGCATATCTCGCCGGCTCGGCTCTCAACCCCTTGTTTATATTGCCTAAGAAGTGGACCTCCCCGCTTAGCCCCTAGGCACCAGCTGAGGCTGTCTGCAGGGAAGCCCGGTCGAAAATCGAAGAACCCCCTGGCACATGCCTTGCGATGCCGGGCTGAAATGCCGCTGCGCGGCAGAAGGTCCACACAAAAGGCGCAAGCATGAACAGTGGTTTTCTCAGGACCGGGCATTTGGTTCCGCTATTGGCCGCGTTTGGCTCCATCGTGGCGGTGGGCGTTGGCCGGCTATGACATGGCGGGTTCCAGGACGGCGGACGCGCGAGCGGCTTGTCGTCATCGGCAACGGCCCCGCCGGGATGCGCTCGGTCGAGGAAGTGCTCGCCAGCGCACCCGACCGTTATGACATCACGATCTTCGGCGCTGAGCCGCATCACGCCTATAACCGCATCCTGCTGTCGGCGGTGCTTGCCGGCGAGAAAACCGCTGCCGACGTCGTCACCCATCCGCAATCGTGGCACGAGGAGCGCGGCATCGCGCTCATCGCCGGCGATCCGGTCGTCGAGATCCGGCGCGCGGCGCAGACGATCGTCACCGCGAGCGGCTTGGAGATGGACTACGACAAGCTGTTGCTCGCAACCGGATCTCGGCCACTTGCATTGCCGGTGCCCGGCCTGACATTGCCCGGGGTCATCGCCTTTCGCGATATGGATGACGTCGAGCGGATGATTGCCGCGGCCGGAACCGGGACGCGCGCGGTGGTGATCGGCGGCGGGCTGCTCGGCCTTGAAGCTGCCTGGGGCCTCAAGCGGCGCGGCATGGCGGTCACCGTCGTCCACCTGATGCCCATTTTGATGGAACGCCAGCTCGACGCCACTGCCGCCGGTATGTTGCGGCGCGACCTTGCGGCGCGCGGCATCGATTTCGTCACCAACGCGCAGACCGAGAAGGTTCTCGGTCGCGACCGAGCCGAGGGCGTGCGGCTCGCCGACGGGCGCGAGATCGCCGCCGACCTTGTCGTGATGGCGATCGGCACGCGCCCCAATATCGACCTCGCTCGTGCGGCGGGGCTCGACATCAACCGCGGCATCCTGGTTGGCGACGACATGCGGGCGAGCGACGCACTGATCTATGCGGTCGGCGAATGCATCGAGCATAACGGCCGTACCTTCGGGCTCGTCGCGCCGCTGTGGGATCAGGCGAAGGTATGTGCCGCGCGCCTCGCCGGCGATTGGCGCGCCGCCTATCAGCCGCCGCCGCTCTACACGAGCCTCAAGATCACCGGCATCGACGTGTTTTCCGCCGGCGCCATCGTCGCTGCGGATGAGATAGACGACCTCGTGACCCTGTCCGATGTCGCCGCCGGCGTTTATCGCAAACTGGTGCTGCGCGGCGATGCCTTGGTCGGGTGCGTGCTCTACGGCGATGTCCGCGATGGCCCGTGGTATGTCGAGCTGATCCGGAGCGGCGTCAGTACCGCAGCGTGGCGCGACCAGCTGATCTTCGGGCGCGACGCCGCCGAGCCGGTGTCGTCGCAAGCGGCCAAGGCCGCGTAGCGGCCGCGGGCGGGACAGGGATGATCCGCACCACCTGTCCCTATTGCGGCGTTGGTTGCGGGCTGGTCGTCGCGGCGGATGGGTCGATTGTCGGCGACCCCGACCATCCGGCAAATTTCGGTCGGCTCTGCTCGAAAGGCGCGGCGCTCGGCGAAACGCTCGCGCCCGAGGGCCGACTGCTGCACCCGACGGTCAACGGCCGGGAGGCAAGCTGGGACGAGGCGCTTGACCTTGTCGCCGCACAATTCGCCTATACGATCCGCGAGCACGGCCCCGACGCTGTCGCGCTTTACGTCTCCGGGCAGTTCCTGACCGAGGATTACTACGTCGCCAACAAGCTGATGAAGGGGTTCGTCGGTACCGCCAATATCGACACCAATTCGCGGCTCTGCATGGCCTCATCGGTGGCCGGGCATGCACGGGCGTTCGGCGCCGACATCGTCCCCGGCTGCTACGAGGACCTTGAAGCCGCCGATCTCGTCGTGCTGGTCGGCAGCAACGCCGCGTGGTGTCATCCGGTGCTGTACCAGCGGCTCGTCGCGGCGCGCGAGTTACGGGGCACGCGCATCGTCGTGATCGATCCACGCCGTACCGCGACCTGCGACATCGCTGATCTGCACCTTGCACTGCGGCCAGGCAGCGATGTCGCGGTGTTCGCCGGGTTGCTCGTTCACCTCGTTGAGAGTGGCGCGTGCGATCCGAGGTGGACGCAGGACCGGGCAACCGGCTTTGCCGAGGCACTCGCCGCCGCGCGGGACACCGCGCCGTCGCTCGCCGCCGCGGCCGAGATCGCCGATGCCGCGTCGCGTGACCTCGCGCTGTTCTACGACTGGTTCGCTGCGACCAACTGCGTCGTGACCCTTTATTCGCAAGGGGTCAACCAGTCGTCGGCCGGCACCGACAAGGTCAACGCGATCCTCAACTGCCACCTCGCGACCGGGCGGATCGGCCGGCCCGGCATGGGGCCGTTCTCGCTGACCGGGCAGCCGAACGCGATGGGCGGGCGCGAGGTCGGAGGGCTCGCCAATCAGCTTGCCGCGCATATGAGCTTCGCGAACCCCCAGGATCGCGACCGCGTGCGGCGGTTCTGGCGTGCGCCAAACATGGCGTCGCGGCCCGGGCTCAAGGCCGTCGATCTGTTCGACGCGGTGCTCGACGGCCGGATCAGAGCGCTCTGGGTGCTCGGCACCAATCCGGCCGACAGCATGCCGCGCGCCGACCGTGTGCGCGCCGCGCTCGCCGCCGGCCCGTTCGTCGTGGTCAGCGATTGCTGGGCGAGCGATACCACCTGCTTCGCCGACGTCGTGCTGCCCGCCGCCGGCTGGGGCGAGAAGGACGGCACCGTCACCAATTCCGAGCGCCGCATCTCGCGCCAGCGCGGCTTCCGCCCGCCGCCCGGCGAGGCACAGCCCGATTGGTGGATGCTGAGCGAAGTTGCGCGCCGGCTCGGCTGGGGCGCGGGGTTCTTCTACCCGCATCCGGCCGACATCTTCCGCGAGCACGCGGCGCTCTCGGCATTCGAGAACGAGGGGCGGCGGGTCTTCGACATCGGCCGGCTCGCCGAACTCAGCGACGCCGAATACGACGCGCTCGAACCGGTGCAATGGCCGCTGCCGCGCGGGGGCGACGGCACGGCGCGGCTTTTTGGCGACGGGCGCGGCTTCCCCACCGCGGATGGCCGCGCCCGCTTTGTCGCGGTTGCCTATCGTCCACCGGCCGAGGCGCCGGAGCCGGAGATGCTGGTGCTCAACACCGGCCGAGTGCGGGACCAATGGCACACAATGACCCGCACCGGCCGCGTGCCGCTGCTGATGGCGCACCGTACCGAGCCGCTGCTCGATATCCACGCTGACGATGCCGCCAAGCTCGGCTTCAGCGACGGCGATCTGGCGCGCGTCGAAAGCCGCCACGGCGAAACGGTGATGCGCATCCGCCTGTCGCTTGAGCTGCGCCGCGGCGAGGTGTTCGCGCCGATGCACTGGTCGGACAAATTCTCCTCATGCGGCCCGGTCGACCGGCTGGTTGGCGGCGTGACCGACCCGGTGTCGGGCCAGCCGGAACTCAAGGCGACGCCGGTTTGGGTAAGCCCGCTCCCGACACGCTGGCGCGGCTTCCTGCTGCGCCGCTCGCAGATCGTGCCGCGCGGTGACTTCTACTGGGCGCGTATCCCGCTTGCGCGCGGCCATGCCTACGAGCTCGCCGGCTGGCACGAGTTGCCGCGCGAGGCGGAAGCGGAAGAATGGGTGACAAGCCTGATCGGTGCGCCGGACGGCACCCAGATGATCGTCTACGTCGACCAGGGCCGCGGCGCGCTGCGCTACGCGAGCCTTGTCGACGGCTGCCTCGACGGTTGCCTGTTCCTCGCGCGCGACGGAGCGTCGCTGCCCGGCCGAACGGAGCTGGAGGACATGCTTGGCGTGGCGATCGAGGGGCCAGCGCGGCTCGGCCTCGTTGCCGGAATGCAGCTTTCGGCGCGCATCGATAGCGGGCCGATCGTCTGCGCCTGCTTCGCAGTCGGGCTCCGGACCCTGCAGCGGGCGGTCACCGAGCACCGGCTCGATAGTGTCGCGGCGATCGGCGAAGCGTTGCGGGCCGGCACGAATTGCGGCTCCTGCCGGCCGGAATTGCGCGCGATCCTGAACGCCGCCGCCGAGGCATGAGCGAAGACGATAATTACTGAAGTCGCCGCACCGGTGCCGCTTCGCGTTATGATTGGCCGGGCTTTTGCTTGTTCTGACGACGCGCTGCGAGGCGCAGGAGGCTCCCCATGTCGATTGCCGAAGCGCCCGAGGACAGCGATAAGCACGACGACAAGGACCTGCCGCTGCGCGAGGATATCAGGCTTCTCGGCCGCATCCTCGGTGACACCGTGCGCGAGCAGCGTGGCGCCGCCGCGTTCGACACCGTGGAGCGCATTCGGCAAAGCTCGATCCGCTTCCGCCGCGACGAGGACGGCGCGGCCCGCGAGGAACTCGAACGCACGCTCAATTCGCTGCCGCGCAGCGAGGCGATCGCCATCATACGGGCGTTCGGCTTCTTCTCGCATCTCGCCAACATCGCCGAGGATCAGCACCACATCCGCCGCGCCCGCGCGCATGCCTTTGCCCCGTCGGCGCCGCGTGAGGGCACGATGGCGCACACGCTGGAACGGATGCGGAGCGCCCATGTGTCCGCGGACCGGCTGCGCCAGTTCTTCACCGAAGCGATGGTGGTGCCGGTGCTGACCGCGCACCCCACCGAGGTGCGGCGCAAGAGCATGATCGACCGCGAGATGGAGGTCGCCGACCTGCTGGCCGAGCGCGACCTTTATCCGCTGACCGACGAGGAGCTTACCGTCAACGAAGCGGCGTTGCGCCGCGCGGTCCTGACCCTGTGGCAGACCAATTTGTTGCGCCGCACCCGGCTGCAGGTCACCGATGAGGTCAATAACGGTCTCGCCTATTACGACTACACGTTTCTCAAGGAACTCCCGCATTTCTACGCCGACCTCGAAGCCGAGCTGACGGCGTGGGGCGCGGGGTCGGCGCCGGTGCCGTCGTTTCTGCGGATGGGCAGCTGGATCGGCGGCGACCGCGACGGCAACCCGTTTGTCAATGACACCGTACTGCGCGACGCGCTGCGCCTGCAAAGTGTGAAGGCGCTGCGGCATTACTTGGCCGAACTGCGCCTCTTGGGCTCGGAGTTGTCGTTGGACAGCCGGCTGGTCGAGGTGTCGCCGACGCTCGCCGAACTGGCGGCGCGCTCGCCCGACCGCTCCGCGTTCCGTCGGTACGAGCCTTATCGACGCGCGATCACCGGCATCTACGCCCGGCTCGCCGCGACGGCGCGAGCGCTCGAGCATGGCGATCCACTGCAGGCGCCGGTCGGCAGCGCCCCGCCTTACGCGGACAGCAAGGAATTGCTAGCCGATCTGTCGATCGTCGCCAATTCGCTGGTCGCCAACGGGTCGGAACTGCTGGCCAAGGGCCGCCTTAAGGATTTGCGCCGTGCCGTCGACGTCTTCGGCTTCCATCTCGCGGCGATCGACCTGCGCCAGAACTCGGTCGTGCACGAGCGCGTCGTCGGCGAATTGCTGGAGTCGGCGCAACCGGGGACCAACTACCTCGCGTTGGGCGAAGACGAGCGCGTCCGCCTGCTGCTCGCGGAACTCGCCACGGCGCGGCCGCTCGCCTCGCCGTTCATGACCTATTCGAACGAGACCGCGGGGGAGCTGGCGATTGTGCGCGCCACCGCCGAGGCGCATCGCCGCTATGGCCCTGCCGCGGTTCCGCATTATGTGATCTCGATGGCGACCAACGTCTCCGACGTTCTCGAAGTCGGCGTGCTGCTGAAGGAAGCCGGCCTGCTGCACCCGCGCGAGGGCACGCTCGACCTCGACATCGTGCCGTTGTTCGAGACGATCGAGGATCTGCGCAACAGCAGCGAGGTCATGGATGCGCTGCTCGGCACGCCGGAATATGCGCGCTTGCTCGAAAGCCGCGGCCGCATCCAGGAGGTCATGCTCGGTTATTCCGACAGCAACAAGGATGGCGGCTTTCTGACCTCGGGCTGGGAGCTGTACAAGGCCGAGATCGGTCTCGTCGAGGTGTTCCGCCGCCACGATGTCGGAATCAGGCTGTTCCACGGCCGCGGCGGCTCGGTCGGGCGCGGCGGCGGGCCGAGCTACCAGGCGATCCTTGCCCAGCCGCCGGGCGCGGTGCAGGGCGCGATCCGCATCACCGAGCAGGGCGAGGTCATCGCCAGCAAGTATTCGAACCCCGAGCTCGGCCGCCGCAATCTCGAGACGCTAGCCGCGGCGACGCTCGAAGCGACGCTGCTGCGCGCCGAGGCGGCGGCGCCGCGCCCGGAATATCTCGACCTGATGGAGCGGCTTTCGGGCGACGCGTTCCGCGCCTATCGCAGTCTCGTCTATGAGACCGAGGGGTTTGTTCGCTTCTTCCGTGAGTCGACCGTGGTCGGCGAGATCGCCAATCTCAACATCGGCAGCCGCCCGGCCTCGCGCAAAGCCTCGGAGAAGATCGAAGATTTGCGGGCGATCCCGTGGGTGTTCAGCTGGGCGCAGATGCGGCTGATGCTGCCCGGCTGGTACGGGTTCGGCAGCGCGGTCGCGTCCTGGCTCGAAGCCGAGCCGGCCACCGGCATGGCGACATTGCAGGCGATGTACCAGGAGTGGCCGTTCTTTCAGATGCTGCTGTCGAACATGGACATGGTGCTGGCGAAGAGCGACATCGCGATCGCCTCGCGCTATGCCGAGCTGGTGTCGGACGTCGCGCTGCGCGAGCGCATCTTCTCGCGGTTGCGCGCCGAGTGGCAGGCCTCGATTGAGGCGCTGCTGGCGATCATGGGGCAGAACCAGCTCCTCGAAAGCAATGCCCTCTTGGCGCGCTCGATTCGCAACCGGTTCCCCTATCTCGACCCGCTCAACCACATGCAGATCGAGCTGCTGCGCCGCTATCGCTCGGGCGATGGCGACGAGGATGTCGTCACCGGAATCCACCTGACGATCAACGGCATCGCCGCGGGCCTGCGGAACAGCGGTTGAGGCAGGTCTTTACTCCCATCGCGTCTCGCGAGAAAATCCGATGTCACTGTTGTGTCACAAGTGTCTGAGCGTGCCGTGAGGAGGGGGGACGATGAACAGGAACTTCGTCTACGTGATGGCCGGGCTCGTGCTCGGCATCGCGCTTGGCACGGCGAGCTATTACTCCTTTCCTGACAAGGCGACGGCGGCGGATGTCGCCAAATACATGTCGCTGGTCAGCGCTATTTTCCTGAAGCTCATCAAGATGATCATCGGGCCTCTTGTGCTCTCGACCCTGGTCGTCGGCATCGGCCATATGGGCGATGCCGCGACGGTCGGTCGGGTCGGCGCGAAGACCATGGGGTGGTTCGTGTCCGCCTCGATCGTCTCGCTGCTGTTGGGCCTGTTCATGGTCGACGTCCTGCAGCCCGGCGTCGGCATCACGATCGCCGATCAGGGCGCCAACACGGCCAACCTGACGACCCAGGCCTTCAGTATCGATAATTTCATCGATCACTTGGTGCCGACATCGCTGTTCAAGTCGCTGGCCGACGGCGAGATCCTGCAGATCGTGGTGTTCTCGATCTTCGCCGGGGTCGCGATCATGGCGATGGGCGAGCGCGGCAAACCCCTGATCAATCTTGCCGACGATGTCTCGCATATGATGCTGAACATCACCGGCTATGTGATGAAGATCGCGCCGATCGCGGTGTGCGCCTCGGTTGCCTCGGTCATCACCAAATCGGGGCCGGGGATCCTCGTCAATTTCGCCAAATTCCTCGGCGGCTTCTATCTGACGCTGCTCATCCTGTGGATCATCTTGTTGTCGGTCGGCTTCGTTGTGATCGGCCCGCGGATGCTGGACCTCGTCAGGCGAATGCGCGAACCGTTCCTGCTCGCGTTCTCGACCGCGAGTTCCGAGGCGTCCTATCCGAAGATTCTCGAGCAGCTTGAGAAATTCGGCGTCTCGAAGCGCATCGCCAGCTTCGTGCTGCCGCTCGGCTATTCGTTCAATCTCGATGGCACGATGGCCTACACGACCTTCGCGGCGATGTTCATCGCGCAGGCCTACGGCGTCGACATGCCGCTCTCCAAGCAGCTGCTGATGGCGGCGACCCTGATGATCACGTCGAAGGGCGTGGCCGGCGTGCCGCGTGCCTCGCTGGTGGTGATTCTGGCGACGCTGAAGCAGTTCGGCCTGCCGGAGGCCGGCTTGTTCCTGATCCTCGGCATCGACCAGTTCCTCGACATGGGGCGCAGCGCGACCAATGTGATCGGCAATTCGCTTGCCGCCTCCGCGGTCGCCAAGTTCGAGAAGGATCTCGGGCCGGCGATCGACGAGACGCCGGAGGGCGAGCCCGCTACGGCCGTCGCCTGAAGCGGCGGTCCCCGAGCACGGGAGGCGTCATTGAGACTGGCGATTGCGCAGGGAGCGCTTCTCCTGGCGGCGATCTTGGTGCTCCAGCCGGGCCCCGCTTTGGCGGAGGATATGAGCGGCGCGAACAATGCGGCGCCGCCGCCCGTCACCGAGGACAACACGCCGGCCGTCCTCGCGGGCGCGCTGAAGAAGATCCGCGACAGCGGTGGCATAACAATCGGCTATCGCGAAGCCTCGTTCCCCTTCTCCTATGTCAGGCAAGGCGGCGCGCCGATCGGCTATTCGATCGATCTCTGTCTTGGGATTGTCGACGAGATCAAACGCGAGCTCGCCGGCGCGCCGGTCGCAGTGGCCCATCAGTCGGTCACGTCGGATACCCGCATGGACGCGGTGATGTCGGGCAAGGTCGATCTCGAATGCGGCTCGACGACCAGCAATACCGAGCGCCAGAAGAGCGTCGCTTTTTCCCCGGTCATCTTCGTCGCTGGCACAAAGCTCCTGGTCAAACGCGATTCGGGGATTGGCTCGTACCGTGATCTCACGGGCAAGACGCTGGTGGTCACCAGCGGTACGACCAACGAGACGGCAATGCATCTGCTCAACGACAAATACAAGCTCGGCATCGCCATCGTGGTAGGCAAGGACCACCAGGAATCCTACGACATGCTGGCTGCCGGCAAGGCGGATGCTTTCGCCACCGACGATGTGCTGCTCTACGGTTTCGTCGCCGCCAACAAGGCGCAAGCCAGCATGGCGGTGGTCGGCGACTTCATCACCTACGAGCCCTATGGGATCATGTTCCGCAAGGACGATGCGCAAATGGCCGACGCGGTGAGCCGCGCCTTCGCGACGATGGCCCAGACTGGAACGCTGGTCGCGACCTACCATAAATGGTTTCTGGAGCCGACGCCGACCGGCGAACTCCTTAATCTGCCCTTGTCGCTTCAGCTGACCGAGAGCCTGCGCGCGCTCGGCGTCGACGAGTTTTAGGAGCAGGCTTCAGCCATCCTTGGCCTGTGCGGCGCGCCACGCGCGCCAGCCGCCGAACTCGCTGATGTCGCGTGCGGGTTCGGCCGCATGTGCCTCGCAGAGAAATCCGGCGACCTCGCCGCCGTCTTCAAGCCAGATCTTGCCGATCCCGAGTGGCGCCGCGATGCCGGCGACAAAACCGCCGAGTGCCGCGCTCGGCACATCCCACACCTCGATCTCGATCGCGACTCCGGCGCCCGGCCGGCGCACCAGGCCCGGCCGCTTGCCGTCGGGCAACGCATAGAGCCGGTACTCGGCGGCGGTGCGCGTCGCCCGGCGCAACCGGGCGCCGAGTGCGTGAAGCTCGTGGTTCAACCGCTGGCCGGAGAGATGCGCGCCGACCACGGCGACCGGCACGTAGGGATAAGCAGTCGCCGGCGCGATGTCGCCGGGTTCCGGGTAGCGATGCGCCGTCGCGCCGAGCGACAGCCCCGCGGCGGCGTGCAGCGCGCCGCCGATCGCGGCGATCAGCGGGTCGTGAAACGCCGGCGCGAACAGCGTCACCCCGAACGGCAGCCCGTCGCCGCGAAACCCGGCCGGGACTGCGATCGCCGCGAGGTCGAGCAGATTGCAGAAATTGGTATAGCGGCCGATGGTTTCGTTGAAGGTGATCGGGTCGGCCTCAATCTCGGCGATGCGATAGGTGGTACCGGCGGTCGGGAGCAGCAGCAGATCGGCGTCGCGCCACACCGACGCCGTCGCCTGGCGCAGCGCCATCAGGCGGTGGTGCCCGGCGAAGACGTCCGCCGCCGAAAAGCGCGCGGCGCCGCCAATGATCCGGGCAACCGCCGGGTGCAGCAAGTCGAAGCGCGAGCCGATCGCGTTTGCGACTGCCGCGCAGCGCTCGACGAGCCACGGACCGTGGTAGAGCAGTTCGTTGACCTCGAGGAACGGCGCATAGTCGATTTCGACCGGCTCACCGCCGAGCTTCTTCAGCCGCTCGATCGCCGCGGCGTAAAGCGCAGGGCCGTCGGCGTTGCCGAAGAATTCCCGGTCGCTTGCCGGCAGCACGCCGAAGGCGAAGCGCGCGGGCGCTCGCCCCATCGCCGCAAAACCGGGCGGCGCCGTACGCGAAAAACCGTCGCTCGGATCGAAGCCGCGCGCCGCATCCGCGACGGCCGCCGCATCGTCGGCGGTCAGCGCGAAGACCGAGACGCAATCGAGCGAGCGGCACGCGGGCACGACGCCGCTCGCGCTCAACAGCCCGCGGGTCGGCTTCAACCCGACGATATTGCCGAACGCCGCCGGCACGCGGCCGGAGCCGGCGGTGTCGGTGCCGAGCGCAAAGCCGACAAGCCCCGCCGCCACCGCGATCGCCGAGCCCGAGCTCGAGCCGCCCGGAATATAGGCCGCATCGAACGGGTTCCTCGGGATGCCGTAGGGCGAACGTGTGCCGACCAGCCCGGTCGCGAACTGGTCGAGATTGGTCTTGCCGACGAGGAGCGCGCCGGCGCGACGCAGGCGCTCGACAACCAGCGCCGAGCGCCCCGCGGTATAGGCGAATTCGGGGCAGGCGCAGCTCGTCGGCAGACCGGCGGCATCGATGTTGTCCTTTACCGCGAACGGGATGCCGTAGAGCGGCAGCGCCTCGGCGCTGCGCGTTTCCAGCGCCTTGGCCTCGGCGAGCAGCGCGTCTTCCGTCACGCGCGAGATCCACACGCCGTCGTCGCCCGCCGCGGCGATCCGCGCCAGTACCTCCTGGGCGACCGAAACCGGGCTCGCCGACCGCTCGCGATAGGCGCGGCGCAGCGACGCGAAATCGAAACTCAGCGACATTGGCTCTTCAACCGATGGCTTTCATTGTCTAAATCGGAATGCAATTGCGCCGCCAGAGGATAACAGGCTTGAGTCTCGCGGGCTGGCATGAGGGTTGCGACGATGGCGAACGCATGAGCCGGGATGATATGGTCGATCAACCCCTTGACGTCTATGTCGATGCGGCGGCGAAGCTCGTCGGCTTGCCGCTCGATTCGGAGCACCGCCCGGGCGTTGTGTTGAACATCGGGCGGATCGCGCAGATGGCGGCGCTCTTCATGGAATTTCCGCTGCCGGACGAGACCGAACCGGCGCCGATCTACCGGCCGTGAATCTCGCAACGCTCGACGCGCTCGCCGCGACGGCGGCGGTGCGCTCCGGCGCGGCGAGCGCGGTCGAGATCGCCGAGGCGGCGCTCGCCCATATTGCAGCGCGCAACCCGTCGCTCAATGCCTTCACGGCGATCACCGCGGAGCGCGCGCTGGCCGAGGCGCGCACGATCGACCGTCGGCGGGCGCAGGGCGAGACGCTGGGACCGCTCGCCGGTGCGCCGCTCGCGGTCAAGAACCTCTACGACGTCGAGGGACTCGTCACTCTCGCCGGATCCAAGATCGACGCCGAGCGGCCGCCCGCCGCCGCCGACGCCTTTGTCCTGCGCAAACTGAGCGAGGCCGGGGCGATCCTGGTCGGCACGCTCAACATGGACGAATACGCCTACGGCTTCACCACCGAGAACACGCATTACGGCGCGGTGCACAACCCGCATGATCTAGCGCATGTCGCCGGCGGATCGTCGGGGGGTTCGGGGGCGGCGGTCGCCGGCGGGCTGGTGTCGATCGCGCTCGCCTCCGACACCAACGGCTCGATCCGCGTGCCGGCCTCCTTCTGCGGCACGTTCGGGCTGAAGCCGACCTATGGCCGGCTGAGCCGCGCGGGCACCCGGCCGTTTGTCGCGAGCCTCGACCATGTCGGGCCGCTGGCGCGCACGGTCGGCGATCTCGCCGCCGGCTACGACGCGATGCAGGGCGCCGACCCGAACGATCCTGCCTGCGCCGGTCGGCCGGTCGAGCCGGCTTTGCCGATCCTCGAACACGGCGCGAGTGGGCTCAGGATCGCGGTCGCCGGCGGTCATTTCGCCGGCTCCGGCGTCGCCGCCGAGGCGGTGGCCACGGTCGCCAAAGCCTTGGGCGCGACGCGGATCGTCGAAGTCCCGGAAGCGGCGCGGGCGCGCGCGGCGGCGTTTGTTATCAGCGCGTCCGAGGGAGCCGACCTGCACCTCGCTGACCTCAAATCTCGGGCGCAGGATTTCGACCCGATGACGCGCGACCGTTTTCTCGCCGGCGCCCTGATACCGGCCGGTTGGGTGTTGCGTGCGCAGCGCTTTCGCCGCTGGTATCGCGAGCAGGTGATGGCGTTGTTCCGCGAGGTCGACATCCTGCTCGCGCCGGCGACGCCGTGTCCGGCGCCGAGGATCGGCCAGGAGACGATCGAGATCGACGGCGTCGCGGTGCCGATGCGCCCGTTCATCGGCGTCTATACCCAGCCGCTGTCGTTCATCGGCCTGCCGATCGTCGCCGCGCCGC
>Ga0209006_10003041_pt1 | contig 15235 bp, 12 predicted proteins | sample JacPin_JW_Ref_O2_FD_188567 | JGI IMG/M metagenome (GOLD analysis project Ga0209006, IMG submission 188567) | Forest soil microbial communities from Algoma, Ontario, Canada - Jack Pine, Ontario site 1_JW_Ref_O2 (SPAdes) (version 2) | ecosystem: Environmental > Terrestrial > Soil > Boreal... | reverse complement strand
CGTCAGCGAGGGCCGCCGTCTGAAGCCGGGCCAGTACCGCGGCGCCATCCGGACGGCTTTGCAGTCCCTCAAGCTGCCCCATCAAGCTTACGAAACTGCGCCAGCCGTGCTCGTGGGTATCGCCATAGCCTTTGATCAGGCGCTGTGCGCGCGCGACTTCGACGCCGAGTGCATGATTGCCGACGCTCACCTGTTCGATACGGCCGAGCCAGTGTTCGATTCGTGAGTTTTCAATTTTGTAACGCAGTGTGCCGCGCCGCCAGCGTCTTAAGCGAGCGAGCGCTCGCAGCATCAGAAATCCGCTGATGGTCGTGCTGCGCACTCGCCTGCCGCCCGTGAAGCGTGCGACCAAACGACTCGCCCATGCGCTGCGCAGCAGACGCTGACCCCATTTCGCAGGCATGGTGCCGGCGATCTCGGCAACCCGCGGCTTCATGTACTCTGTGACGTCGATGAGCTGTCCGGGCGAGGCGCGTATTTCGCCGCGTACGTCGGCGGTGCGTGATCCGCGGGTCTTCAAGTCCGCGACCCGGATGGTGTCCTCGAAGCTCATCCACAGTGCAAGGCTGCGCGCGGTCGCCTCGCTCAGCGACCAGTCACCGCTCGTCGCGGCGTGAGCGGCCTCAAGACGCACGATCCGCGCCATTCTTTGCATATACAGCTTGCCGTATGCGGCATCCTGGTAGTCAATCAAGCGCCGCACGCCGGCGAGGGCCAGCGGCCGGACCGCAAGAGGCAGCTCCCGCAGACGCAGCAACAGATCCTGCAGTGCGGGCGTGCCGGCATGGGTCGGGAGATCGCCCGTTGGCATCGCGGGCGATGTCGATGCAGGCCTCGTCATCGCTCCTGCCGCTGCCGCGTGGAACGCATCCTCGAAGGCGGCGAGATTGGTCTCGACGGCAAGGCCGCCGCGGCGTATGGCGCCTTCAAATGCTTCTTTTTTGAAGGGCAGCACGCCGCTGCCCGCGATCGCACCGAGCAGCACGGCGCTGATCATGCTGTGGCGCTTCGCGGCCATGTCCGCCATGTCAAATAGGATGAATCGCTGCGCCTGAACGCGGGCAATATCGATGAGCTCGGCTTCGGTTGCGACGGCGCGTCCCATGGCGCTACGCTCGCTGATCGTATATTCGCGGTGCGAGGAGGCGATGAGCGTCGTGCGCTCAGGTGTCACGAGGCCGCGTGCCATCGCCCGCCCCGCTTCCACAAGCTCCGCGGCGACCACGCAATCCACGTCGCCCGCCACCGGCATGAGCGCCATGACGGGCTCGCGCGCGCCCGCCTCGCGCGGGAAGAACTCGAGATAATAAAGAGTGGCGCCGGTACGCTGTGCCACTCCCGGAACCGACGTCGATTGAACGAAGTAGGAGTTAGCCTCCGCGATTTCAATGAGCCAGCCGGTGAGAACGGCGCCGCCTTGGCCGCCCAGTGCCGCAATAGCCAGCTTGAAGGGCGTCGCGCTCACAGTGCGTAGCGCAGCCGCGCGCGCTCGGCCCGCCTCTGCAGCGCACCGATCATACCGGTCCGGAGGGCATGGAGAAGCCGGTCCCAGCGAGAAGGGTTATAGATGATGTCCGCACGATAGAAAGACGGGCACAACACCGCCGCGTGCGCCACTTCCCCGCATACGCCGCAGCCCACGCACGAGTTGTCCACGTGCGCGACGGGATCCGTGCGCAGTGGATCCGGATTTTCTTTGACAGTCAATGATGGACATCCGGAGAGACGAATGCAGGAGTGATCGCCGGTACACAAGGATGCATCGATGCCAAAGCGCTCGCGCACCACACGCTTGCCCTCGGCAACGGCCTTCTTGAAGAGCGGCCGCACTCGCCGCTGCCGGTTGAGCTGGCACTCGCCCTCGGCGACGATCACCTTGGGTCCGCTGTAACCCGTCGTGAGCGCCTCGCGCAATACCGCCAGCGTCTCGCGCATGTCGTAGGTGTGCACGCGCTTCACCCACTTCACGCCGATGCCTTTGACGGCATTCAATATCGACTGATTGGCATCGCGCTGCTGCGGCGGCGATCGTGATGAGAGGATGTCCTGACCGCCGGTCGCGGCGGAATAGCCGTTGTCGACGATGACCGTGACGGCATCGTGCCGGTTGAAGACCGCGTTGCCGATACCGCTCGTCAGCCCGTTGTGCCAAAACCCGCCGTCACCCATGACGGCAACCGCACGCCGGCTCGAGTGTGCGCTGAACGCCGACGCCCCGGCCGCTCCAAGCCCATAGCCCATGATGCTATTGCCCATGTTGAAGGGCGGTAGGGTTGCAAAAGAGTGGCAGCCGATATCGGAGCTGATGTGCAGCGCGCCCAACTCGCGCTGCACGAGTTTGATCGCAGAGAACAACGGCCGCTCCGGGCATCCGATACAGAGCCCCGAAGGACGCTGCGGCACGAGCGCGGCCAATTTTCCGACGGGCACGAGCGCCGCTTCGCGAGCGGGTGTGGCAGAGGCTGCGCTCGCTTCTTTGACGTTACGCGGCGCCCAGCGGCCGAGGAACTCGCCAAGGCCTTTTTTGAGCACGTCGCCGGTGTACTCCCCGGCCATGGGCAGCACCTCTTTGCCGATAATGCGTGTGCCTGCCTCGCGCTGGTGCAGGATGCGGCACAGCGCCTGCTCGATGAATTCCGGCTGGCCTTCCTCGATCACGAGTACTGCGCGCTTGCCGGCGCAAAACCGCACGATTTCATCCGGTATCAGCGGATACGTCACATTGAGGATGTAGAGCGGTAGTTCGCACGTTCCGAACGCATCGGCATATCCGAGGAGTTCCAATGATCGCAGCACGCCGTTATAGAGGCCGCCCTGCAGGATGATGCCGATATCTGAGTCAGCACCCGTCATTTCATTGAGTCCGCGGCTTGCGATGAAATGTTGCGCGGCCGGCAGGCGAGTCTCGATCTTCTCCTTCTCCTGCGCGAAGGTGGACGGTGGCAGAATGATGCGGCTGTAGTCGCGCGATGGCGCCGCAAGCGCATCGCCCGCCGAGAATTTGGGCGGGCGGTTGGCCTTGGCCGTAAATCGACCATAAAGATGACAGGCGCGGATGCGCAGCATGAGCATGACGGGCGATTGGCTGGCCTCGGAGAGCTCGAAACCCTGCTCAACGGCACGCACAATCGCGGGCAGATTGGGCTTTGGATCCAGGAGCCACATCTGCGATTTCATCGCAAAGGCGTGGGTGCGTTCCTGCATGATGCTCGCGCCTTCGCCGTAGTCCTCGCCGAGGATGATGAGCGCCCCGCCTTTGACTCCCGAGGAGGCGAGATTGGCCAAGGCATCCGCGGCGACATTCGTGCCTACGGTCGACTTCCAGGTGACCGCTCCGCGCATCGGATAGTTGATGGATGCGGCGAGCATGGCTGCCGCCGTCGCCTCACTCGCGCTTGCTTCGAAATGCACGCCGAGCTCATCCAGAATCGGTTGGGAGTCGGCAAGCACATCCATCAAATGCGAGATCGGCGCGCCCTGATAGCCGCCGACATAGGCCACTCCAGACTGCAGCAGGGCTTTAGTCACGGCAAGAATTCCCTCGCCGCGAAATTCCTGGCCATCGCCTAGGCGCAGCGCTTCTACTTCCCGCGCGAATGAACGTTCTGCCATGAAGTCAGCCTTCGCTCGGCACGAGCGCGAGGACGCGCAGCGGACTGCCGGATCCGTTCACGATTTTGAGCGGCGGCGCGATGACAATGGCGCCGGTCGGCGGCAATTTATCAAGGTTGGTGAGACTTGCGAGCCCGAATCTATTGGCGCCATGCATGATGGTATGACAGGGAAACATGGGATCGAAAGTTGCTGCCTGACCTGCATCGGTACCCACCGTCTCAACTCCAATGCCCAATATGTCGCGCTCCTTGGCAAGAAAAGGCACGCACTTCGGATGAATTCCGGGCGTGTGCGGGCCATCGTCCTTGATGTTGAGAAATTGCTTGGGGTCAGTTCTTTTCGACCAATCCGTGCGGATCAGCACCCAGGCGTGTGCAGGAATGCGCCCGTGGCGAGCCTCCCACGCCTCGATGACCGGGATAGTCAGGAGGAAATCCGAATTGGCGCGCGTGCCCTCTGCCACGTCGATGACGCAGGCCGGGCCAATGAATCGGTCCACCGGAATGCTGTGCGTGGCATTGTTTGGATAGTCTTTGCCCGTCACCCAGTGAACCGGTGCATCAAAATGCGTTCCGGTATGCTCGCCACACGCAAAGTTATTCCAATACCAGGCCGGTCCGCGCTCATCGTAACGGGAGATCTCGGTCATTGAGAAGGCGTTCGACGGCGCGAACTCGGGGGGCAGGCGTATCACCGGTGTCGCAGGCTCGAGCGGCACGGTCAGATCGATTACGCGGATCGTGCCATTCAGAATCCCGGCACTGACCGCAGACAGGGCATCGGCTTGCTTCGTCATGTGAGCTCCGTCAGGGGGTTTGCGTGGAATGTCATGAATATACGCGCATAGAAAGCACTCATCATGCATCCCACCGGGGCGCCGTCAGCCTGCGTTTGCCGTCAGAAGAGAGCGCGATTCCGGGCTCACTAAGCTCCTGTCGATCCCAGCGCGAGCAGGTGACCTGGCGGTGGCGTTGATCGAGTGCTTCGCAATAATTGGTATAGGTACACAGGCGCACCTCATCGCCCCGGCCCAGCCGCACCTTGCGAAACCAGTCTGGATCCGCAAGCGACTGGCGCGCGAAGCCGACAATGTCGGCGTGGCCAGCCGCGAGAAGCGCTTCGGCCTGCGCAAAGTTGTGAATGCCGCCTGCGACCACCAGCGGAATCTTCAGACCCTGCGCATGCAGGCAGGCGCGCACGTGCGCCGCGGGCGCAAGATTGCGTCCGAAGGGGCCTTGCGCATCGGAGTAGTAGGAAGGCATGCATTCGTATCCGCTCTGCCCGGTATAGGGATAGGCCGCCTCCCCCACCTTGGGCTGGCTTGCGTCCTCGAATTTACCGCCACGCGACAATGAAATGTAGTCAAGTCCCGCTTCGGCCAGCTCGCAGGCGAAGAATGCGCTGTCCGCGAGCGTGCTGCCGCCATCGATGCATTCCTCGGTCAGCATGCGGCAGCCGACGACCATATCCTGACCCACGGCGGCACGCACGCGGGTGCACACTTCCCTGGGCAGGCGCACGCGTCCCTTAAGATCGCCGCCGTAGCCGTCCTGCCGGTCGTTCAAGCGCGACATAAACGAGGCCATCGTGTATGCGTGCGCATAATGAAGTTCCACACCGTCAAATCCCGCACGCCGTGCGCGTTCGGCCGCCTGGGAGAAAAGTGCCGGCAGCACCAGCGGCAGTTCCCTGATATGCGCCTGCTCAACATCCGTGACGCGCTCGCGATAGCCCTTCTGCAGGGCCTGCGCTTCGCGGGCTGACAGGATCCGGGATAACGCACCCGCATCGAGGCTCGCGAGCCAGCGGCGAATGTCGGCGTCGCTCGCGTCGGCGTGCCCAAATGCGGCGCGGTGCGCTGGCGTGATCGCAAGATAGCGCGCGAAGAACTTGGCAGGATCGGGCCGGCGCCGGATCGCGAGAAAATCGATGATCTGGATGAAGAGCCTTGTATGCCCGGCGCTGGCCGAGCGCACGACGCGCACCAGTTCCGAAAGTCCAGAAATGAAGCGGTCATGCCCGATACGCAGAAGGGGTCCGCTTGGAACGTCACGGATGCCGGTTGCCTCGACCACCATTGCGGCCGGCCGGCCGCGCGCAAAGCGCTCGTACCATCCGAGCACCTCGGCAGTGACGTCGCCGTTTTCAGTGGCGCGCCATGGCACCATTGCCGGAACCCAGGTCCGATGCGCAAGCACCAAAGGACCTACGCGAATGGGCGAGAAGAGGCGCGAGGCCGCGGCAGCCGCGGCCGTCGGCCACACGGCAGTGTGTGACTCATGTCGAATTCTCTCCACGGGTCGCCACATTGCCCGTGCCCTCAATCCGCTTCCGGAACAACGCCAGTCGCTTCGATTTCAACTTTTGCCTCGGACTCCATCAGCGCGACCACTTGCACGACGCTCATGGCCGGAAAGTTTCGGCCCATCACCGCGCGATAATTCGCACCGATTTCTTTGAGGTCGGCGTAGTACTCCGCGCGACTCGTGACGTACCACACGAGGCGGGTCACGTGCTCAGGCCGTGCGCCTGCTTCGGCGAGAACGGTGACGACATTCTCCAGCGCCAGCCTAACCTGATCTGCGAGGCGGTCGCTCACGAACCGACCGGCGCTGTCCCAGCCGACTTGGCCGGCGACGAAAACCACACGACCGCTTGCGGCCATGCCGTGACTGAAGCCCTTCGGTCGCGGCCAGTGCGCGGGCTGCAGAATCTGCGGCAACGCACTCTTCATGGACTCGGCGCCTTCTCTTGGGACTTGAGGAGAGCCCGCCCAATAATTAGCTTTTGCACCTCGGTCGCTCCTTCGTAGATCCGCAGCACGCGGACGTCTCGATAGAGCCTCTCGAGGATGTGCCCCCGCTCGACCCCGCGGCCTCCGAACATCTGCAGCGCCCGGTCAATGACACGCTGCGCGGACTCGGTCGCCCTCATCTTGGCCATGGCCGCCTCGAGCGTCACGTTGTCGCCCTGGTCGCGGCGCCAGGCTGCGTGATAGGTGAGCAGGGTTGCCGATTGCAGATCGGTGGCCATGTCGGCGAGCGCTCCTTGGGTGAGCTGAAAATCACCGAGCGTCTGCCCGAACATGCGGCGCGTGCGTGCGTGGTGCAGCGCTTCATCCAAAGCGCGCCGGGCGAAGCCGAGCGCGGCGGCGGCGACTGAAGTGCGAAAGATGTCGAGCGTCCGCAATGCGAGCTTGAATCCCTCCCCTTCGGGACCGAGCCGCTGCTCAACAGGGATCCTGCAGCCGCTGAAGCGCAGCATCGCAAGAGGATGCGGCGCCATCGAATCGATTCGCTCTTCGATGTGCAGACCCGGCGCGTCAGCATCCACCACGAAGGCACTGATGCCCTGCGCGAGGGTCGAGCCATCATTGCGCCGCTCCGCCGGAGCGGTACGGGCGAAAACGCAATAGAAGTCCGCAATTCCACCGTTTGAGATCCAGGTCTTGCAGCCGTCCAATTGATATCCTGCTCCGGCGGGCTGGGCGCAACATTCCATCGCGGCGACGTCGGAGCCGGCCTGCGGCTCGGACAGCGCAAATGCCGCGATTGCCTTGCCTGCGGCCACGCCCGGCAGGTAGCGCGACTTCAGCTGCGGCGAGCCGGCGAGTGAAATAGGCGCGCTGCCCAGCCCCTGCATGGCGAATGCAAAATCTGCCAGGGGATCGTGCCATGCGAGCGTCTCGCGTATGAGCGCCAGGCTTCGTACGTCAATATCCGCTAGCGCTCCGCCATCCGCGCCACGGATGCAATAGCGCAACAAACCCTCATGCCCCAACTCCTGCACGAGGTGGCGACAGCGCGCATCCACCGCGTCACGATCCTCGCTGTGTTCTGCATCGCCGCGGTGTTCGTGTGCCCAGACGCGCACGCGAGCGGCAAGTTTGCGGTGCGTGTCGGCAAAAAAAGGACTCTGCAGATGGGCGAGTGGCTCCATTGCCGTCAGTCACCCTCGAAGATCGGCTTTTGCTTGGCCGCAAAGGCGCGATAGGCGCGCTGAAAGTCCTCAGTCTGCATGCACACCGCCTGCGCCTGCGCCTCCGCTTCGATTGCTGCCTCAACGCCAAGGCTCCACTCCCGGTGAAGCATCTGTTTCGTCATGGCGTGCGCGAACGTAGGCCCGCGGGCTATCTCGGCCGCGAGCGCCAGAGCCTGACCCTCGAGCTCATCCGCGGCGACGATGCGGTTGAAAAATCCCCAGGCCGCGCCTTCCTCAGCGCTCATCGCGCGGCCCGTGTAGAGCAGTTCCGACGCCCGTCCCTGGCCAATGATCCGCGGCAATATCGCGCAGGCGCCCATGTCGCAACCGGCAAGACCGACCCGCGCAAACAAAAATGCGGTGCGCGCCGTTGCAGTAGCCAGACGCATATCCGCGGCCATCGCAATACATGCGCCGGCACCGGCACAGACGCCATCGACCGCGGCAATGATGGGCTGCGGACAAAGCCGCATCTGCAGCACGAGCTCCCCCGTCATGCGCGTGAATTTCAGAAGTTCGTCGCTTGCCATGCGTGTCAGCGGACCGATGATTTCGTGCACATCCCCGCCGGAGCAGAAATTGCCGCCGGCGCCGGTAATGACGAGCGACTTCACTTCGTCAGTTGCGCCAAGGCCGCGAAACAGAGCGCACAGCTCCGCGTAGGAATCAAAAGTCAGCGGATTCTTGCGCTCCGGCCGATTGAGAGTCACCACACCGACCGCACTCTCCAGGCGCCAGAGAAAATGCTGCGGCACAAAGCGCGCGTAGCTCACGATCGCGGCTCGCTTTCAGCTACGAGGTGCTGTTTGGCACTCGTTTTCAGCGTCATCAGGAGATCCGCAAGCTGAGTCTTCTGTTTCACGGTCAGGTCGTCGAATAGGTCCACCACCCAGCGCTCGTGTTCGGCGGCCATTCGCTGAAACTGCTGTTCCCCCGCCTTGGTGAGCTTGACGCGAGATGCGCGCTGGTCGTCCGGATCGGCCGTGCGCGCGACGAGCCCCTCTTCTTCGAGCATATCGGTGATGCCGGTGACGTTGCCGCCGGTGACCATCAGTCGGCGCGTGAGCTCTCCCATCTTCAGCCCCTGCGGCGCACGCTCCAGCTGTGCCATGAGGTCGAAGCGCGGCAGCGTAATGCCGAACTGCGCCTGAAGCTTCTGGCGCACGTGGGTGCCAATGAGATTCGTGCAGGCAAGCATGCGTAGCCAAACGCGCAGTGACTGATGATGATCGCTGGTCACACGCGTTTCCGCGTCGAGCGGTGCGTCTGCCCATACCGAAGTTCTTGCCTTGGTCATGCCATCACTTCTCCGCCGGCAACGGTGAGACATTGACCGGTGATGCTCGCGGTGTGCGGGCCGCACAACCATAGGGCTGCCTGCGCAACTTCGTGCGGCTGGATGAGCCGTCGCTGCGGATTCGTGCGCACGAGTGCTGCCAGAGCTTCTTCGTCCGACCTGCCGGTCTGACTCACGATCGCACTGACAGCATCGCGCACGATGTCGGTGTCGGTGTAACCGGGACAGATCGCATTCACGGTGACGCCGCTTGTCGCAAGCTCCAACGCGAGTGCGCGAGTCAGACCGACGACGCCGTGCTTCGATGCCGTATATGCCGCGACATAGGGATAGCCGCGCAGACCCGCGGTGCTTGCGATGTTGACGATGCGTCCATAGGAGACTTCAAGCATGTCCGGCAGTACCGCGCGGGTGCACAGGTACGTGCCCGTCAGATTGACACTCAGCATACGATCCCAGAGCGCCTCGTCAGTCTTCATGAAGGTCGCACTGGCCGCCTGGCCTGCGTTATTGATGAGGATCTGGATGGGCCCGAACTGCGCCCGCGCCTGCCCCATCGCTTGCCCGATGGAGGCACTGTCGGACACGTCGGCAGCAATGGTGAGCGTGTCGCTTGCTGGATGTGCGCTTGCGAGCGCCGCAGCCGCGGCGCGCAGCGTCTGAGCATCGCGGCCTATGAGGGTCACACGCGCGTTCTCGGCCGCGAGCGCGTGTGCGATCGCCGCGCCGATTCCTCGTCCGGCGCCGGTCACGACCGCGTGACGACCCGCAATAATGTTCCCGCTCATACGGGCCCTGTCGCCTGCGATCCACGCTGCAGATTGCGCTCGAGCTGGCTCTTAGCGGCCCGATAAGGCGCTGGCCACCATTGCGCGTCGTAACCCTGGCTGGCTGCAGCCTCAAGTGTCCAGGACGAATTGGCAAGATGCGGCCGCGCGATGGCGCAAAGATCGGCGCGGCCCGCGGCGACGATGGAGTTCACATGGTCCGGCTCATAGACATTGCCAACCGCAATCGTCGGGATACCGACTTCGTTGCGAATCCGGTCGGCAAACGGGGTCTGCCACATGCGGCCGTATACCGGCGTCTGTGCAGCAACGGTCTGCCCCGAAGACACATCGATGATATCAGCGCCCGCCTGCTTCATGGCCGTCGCGATATGCAGCAGGTCCTCTTCGCTGAGCCCGCCCGGCGCCCAATCGGTTGCGGAGATGCGCACTGAAATCGGCTTGTGCTGCGGCCACGCGGCTCTGACGGCGGCGAATACTTCCAGAGGAAAACGCAGGCGATTTTCAATCACGCCGCCGTATTCGTCCGTCCGCCGATTCGTCAGGGGTGAGAGAAAACTTGCCAGCAAATAGCCATGCGCCATGTGCAGTTCGAGCATGTCAAAGCCCGCAGCATCGCCGAAATGAGTTGCGCGCACGAAGCCGTCGCGCACCTGATCCATGTCAACCCGAGTCATCGCCCGCGGCATCTGGCTTACGCCTTCCAGATACGGCTCGGCCGAAGGCGCAAAGATCGTCCAATTGCCTTCGGCGAGCGGATGGTCGGGTTCTTCCCACCCCAACTGCGTTGAGCCCTTGCGGCCGCTATGGCCGAGCTGCAAACAAATCTTGGCCTGCGAGTTCTGATGCACGAAAGCCACGATCCTTTCCCAGGCATCGCGCTGCTGCGTGTTCCACAGTCCCGTGCAACCATAGGTGATGCGTCCCTCCGGGGATATACAGGTCATCTCAGTGAAAATGAGTCCCGCGCCCCCGAGTGCGCGACTGCCGTAGTGGACGAGGTGCCACTCTCCGGGCAGCCCGTCGCGCGCCATGTACTGCGCCATGGGCGATACGACGACGCGGTTCGCAAGTTGCAGCCCGCGCACGGTCAGCGGCAGGAACATCGGCGGTCGCGCTTCGATGTCCGCTCCGCACTGCTGTGCCAGCCAGCGCTCGTACTCCGCGACAAAGGCAGGGTCACGCAGCTTTAGATTCTCATGTCCGATCCTTTGACTGCCGGTGAGGAGGCTATAGGCAAATTGCCGCGGCGGCAGGCGCGTATGGCGCGAGATGTTCTCGAACCATTCCATGCGGTTGCGCGCAGCGCTCTGCAACTTCAGGACCTCGACACTGCGCTCCTCCTGGTATGCAGCGAGCGCGCCCTCAAGCTCAGTTGCGCCGGCGACGTGGCGCGCGAGGCTGATTCCGTCCTCCATGGCAAGCTTGGTGCCGGAACCGATGGAGAAGTGAGCCGTGTGCGCCGCATCCCCGATCAGTGCAAGCTTGCCGTGGTGCCATTGCCGACACAGGACGCGGTGAAAATTGAGCCACGGGGCAAGCTTCAAGTGTGCAGCGTTGCTCTGCAGTCTGTGGCCACCAAGATAGCGAGCGAAGAGCTGCTCGCAGAACTCAACCGAACGGCGCGTGTCGGCGCAATCAAGGCCATGCGCCTTCCAGGTCTCCTCGCGCGTCTCGACGATGACGGTCGACATGTCGGCACTGAATTGGTAGGCGTGGATCTGGAACCAGCCGTGTTCGGTTTCCTCGAATGCGAAGGTAAAGGCCGAGAACTCTTGCGTCGTACCCAGCCACATGAATCGGCATCTGCGCACGTCGACATCGGGTTTGAAAATGGCGGCATAGCGACTGCGGGTGGCGCTGTTGACTCCGTCAGCAGCAACGATGAGGTCAGCGTCCCCGAATTCGGCGTCGACTTTCACTTCACGCTGGAAGCTCTGCTCGATGCCAAGTTGTGCGGCGCGCTCTTGCAGCAGCGTCAGCAAGCGCACGCGGCCGATGCCGCTGAACCCGTGCCCGTGGCTCAAGAACTGCTCGCCGCGCAGATGAATCGCGATGTCGTCCCAATGGCGCAACCCCGCGACGATGGCCGCGTGCGACGGCGCATCGGCCGCCTGAAAATTCTCCATGGTTTGGTCCGAGAATACGACGCCCCAGCCGAACGTGTCGGCCGGCCGATTTCGTTCGTATACCTCGACGCGAGTGCGCGGCAGCGCCTTCTTCAGCAGAATGGCTGCGTAAAGCCCTGCCGGGCCACCACCTACGCAGACAATGCGCTTCATACGCAGGGTATGTATCTTGATTTACTTTAGATGTCAAGTATTTCGCTTGCCTGCGTTGGCCCTTGGGATCCAAGCGCCGCCGGCCCTTAAGGCCGCACCGCAACGCGCTGTGAAAAACGAGCGCCTAGTAGTTGATCGCGGGATTGTCGCCCGGATAGATCACGCCGACCACGTCGAAGCCACCCGCTGTGGTGCATTGCACGGAATGCAGCTGCTTGCGCGGCAGGAATAGGACATCTCCAGGCCCCACTCGGGTCTTTGTCTTCTCAGTCCATACGACCCCCGCGCCGTTCAAGAAGATGAGCGCCTCCTCGTACAGATGCCTGTGCGGCTCGGCTTTGGAGAGCGGGATTTTGCCAATGAACTGCGTGACCACCGTCGAACTGTGCGCGCGGTTGACGAGAAGCTGGTAGTAGCGCTCCGCTATTTTATGGCGCTGTGCGGGGTCCATGACCGCGCAGCGCAGCGGGTGAGCTTTTTCAAAGTCCGTCGGCATGTTCTCGAGCCAAACGAGATCCTCACTGCCCGGGCCATTAGATATGAATAGCTGCATGGGGGATGCCGCTATGATCCGGTACGCCTCACTGGGCCGAACGTAGACACCCGTCAGGGCCCCAACCGCGAAGCGATGCGCGCCGATCTCTATCACGCCCTCGCCCGAAGCAATGAACAGGACCGTGTGCCGCCCGTCAGCGGAGATCACCGGCGAGGTTCCGCAGTCGACTTCGGCATAGAACTGGGATTGATACAGCGCGCCGCTAGCGGGACTGATCACGGGCGTATAGTTCATCACACCCTGACCGATCAGTGCCGCACGACGCGTCGAGAAGACGTAACACCGGCCGTCGAGCATGACCACCGGGTCCGCGCCTGCGGGGACCATCGCGACTGCGCAATTCTCTGGGCTATCCGGATCGTCATCGCGGTAGCCATTCGGCAGATTGCTGTGGGTGCCATCGCAGAACGGTTTGGTGCCGGTGTGCTTGCAGCCGCAGAAAATAACTTCCTCGTCCCGCTCGGCCTTGTAGGCCACTGGAAGAAAGGAAGTTCCGGCATGCGAGCCGTCGCAGAAGGGTTGCTGCTTCGAGCGGCCGCAACTGCACCACAGGTAGCGTTTTCCGGCTTTGATTTCGTAATAAAAGCCCTTGCGACTGGCAACGGTGACCGGCGTGTCTTCTGAAGCACTCATCGTGTTCTTGAGTTGATGTTTGAGCTGTCGCGCGCAGAGGATACACCAGCCCCAATCCGGGGCGGGTGACGCCTGCTGCTGCCTGGGCATGGGGTAATGATCTGCCTCACCTACCTCAGCTCGTCACGTTGCCGCTCAAGCGCCGAACCAGAGTGAAGGCCGCGGCAATTTCCCGGCGAGTAAATCCTTTCAAGAGACGCTTCTGGCGTCGGCGGACGATGACGTTGAGCGAGGCAAATAGAGCGCGGCCCTTATCGGTGAGAAACACCTCTACGTAGCGCGCGTCATCGCGGCGCAGTACACGACGGATGTATTCCTCCTTTTCCATGTTCATCAGAGCGCGGCTGAGCGCGGATTGATGCATCATCGCGCGATCGACAATCTCGTTGATGGTAATGCCATCACCCATGGCGAGCACGGCAAGAATCCGCCACCGCGTGACGTTGATGCCCTCGCGTCGCAGCTTCTCGATCAGGTCGCCGTCGAGTTGGTAGGCGAGACGCGCGATCAGATATGGTAGAAAGTCGTCGAATGGGGCCTGAAGTGAGGATTTCTGGGCCTTGCGCATGACGATCCTAAAACGGGTTTTGGCCATTGAGAATGGCTCCCAGCTTCGCCGCATCAATATTCCCGCCGGAAATGATGCAGACGATCTCTCCGCTGCCTGCCATGCCGGCCATCGCCGCCGCTACCGCTGCGGCCCCCGCCGCCTCCGCAATTACATGGTGCCGAGCGGCCAGCATGCGAATCGCGTCAGTAATCTGAGCGAATGATACGCACACGGCGGCATCCACATTCTGACGGACGAGCGGCCACATCTCTTTGAGCACAGTCGTGCTACCCATTCCATCGACAAAACTTTGAACGTGACGGACGGCGATTGGGCCGCCGTTTGCGAGGGCCGCCGCTGCAGGCTGCGATGCGGCCGATTCCACGGCAATCATGCGCACCGCGTGCCCCAGGCGCCGCATGACCGAGCCGATACCGCTGATCAAGCCACCGCCGCCAAAAGGCACAACGACCGCTTGCACATTCGGCAGATCCTCGAGGATCTCCGCGCCTATAGTTGCATTGCCCGCGACGACGGCGGACTCCGCGACCGGATGGACAAACACGCCGTCGACGTCGGGGAAGCTACGGCGAGTCAATGCCGCCCACCACTCATCGAACGGCACCCGGATCACCATTGCGCCCAAATTGGCAAGCGCTGTCGCCTTGATGGCCGCCGCAGTCTCCGGAACGATGACCGTGATCGGGACGCCGATCTCACGGGCCGCAAATGCGAGCCCCTGGCCGAAGTTGCCGGCGCTCGCGGTTAGCACGCCACGCTGCAGGCGCTCGGGTTTCATGGTCCTCAGCGCGTTAACCGCTGGCCTAATCTTGAACGATCCCAAAGGCTGCAGGTTCTCGAGCTTGATGTAGATGTTGCAGCCGGGAATTGCGGCATTCAGCTTTAACAGTGGCGTACGAATTGCCCGGTCGCGGATATTGTCGCGAGCAGCCACCACGTCATCCTCAGTCGGCAGTCGCACGCCAGAAGCATCCACGCTCGCTGTACCTCTAGAACTCAATGACCTGGCCGATGTCGCGCTCGCGCGCCCTTTCGAGTATGTAATGCGCGGAAGCGAGATCCTGCGGGGCGATGCCCAATGATTTATACAGCGTCACATCGCTCGCCGAGCGCCGTCCCAGCTTTGAGCCGTTCGCGACCTCGCCGATTTCAGCCAGAATGTGCTCGGCGGTAATTGCCTGCGCGCGCAGCGCCCGCAAGTATTCGCCGCCCTCGTGGATGGTCGAGTCGCGATAGTCAACGAAGAAGCGCGACTTTACGACTGCGGCAGTGTCGATTTCCGCGGCCGACGCAATGCTCGAACCGACGACGTTCAAATGCACACCGGCAGCAAGCCAGTCCCCCAAAAGTATGGGCTCGCGAGCCTTGGTCAAGGTACAGATAATATCGGCGCCGGCGACGGCCTGTTGCACGGTAGCCGAAGTCTCGATCATGACGCCGTGTCGAGAAGACTCGACGGCTGCAAAAGCGGCCGCCTTGGAGCTGTCGCGCGCCCAGACTCGCACGCGCCGC
>Ga0209006_10003038_pt1 | contig 15245 bp, 12 predicted proteins | sample JacPin_JW_Ref_O2_FD_188567 | JGI IMG/M metagenome (GOLD analysis project Ga0209006, IMG submission 188567) | Forest soil microbial communities from Algoma, Ontario, Canada - Jack Pine, Ontario site 1_JW_Ref_O2 (SPAdes) (version 2) | ecosystem: Environmental > Terrestrial > Soil > Boreal... | reverse complement strand
TGCCGGCGCGATCATGGGATTCATGTTTCCAACCGGAATGCGGCTGTGCGGGCGCATCGATACGCGCATCACGCCATGGCTGTGGGCTGTAAACGGGGCCGCCGGCGTGCTGGCATCGGGCGCGGCAATCCTGATCAGCATTGAAAGTTCTCTGAACCATGCGCTGTGGGTAGGCGCGGTCGCTTATGCTCTGCTGTCGGTGTTCGCGCTCCGGCTCCTCCGGCTCGGCTCCGCCCGCGCGAGCCTGCAGGCTCGTGAAGGCGTGACGCCGAGGCGCGCAGCATAACGAAGGCTGCGCGTGTGATGGTCCGTGGACTGGAGCACCCGGGTTTAGAGGATCAGATCCTACCGCTACTTAAGACCGGGGGAGGCGTCAGCGACATCCAGGCAGAGGCCCCGGAGCAGGATTTACCCAGTGTGCACTTCGATTTCACTCTGTCGCGCGCGGGATCGGCGGACCGCGTGGTGGTCGTGTAGGCGCAGATCCCGCCAAAATTGCCAGGCAATAGTGGTGTGACTGGCGTCGCCGTAGCTGCGGAACGCGGCGCGTTACACGCCATGTATTACACAGAAACGGCTTCGTCCGCGCCACTTAAATTGCCGCGCTCAGATCGGGAGCGGCACACCCGAGAGTTCGGCACAGATCGCGATAAGGCGATCCTGCAGCACGGCGTTTTTGGCCTGAGGGTTCGGGGTGAGCGGACGAAGGTGGTAGAAATAGCCGCCGGTCACCTGGGCTTGCGGCTCATCGCTCGCTGCAAGCCAAGCTTGGGTGAGATGTGCCTGCTCCATGTCGTCTGGCGCAGCGGATCCCCCCATTTTGGTAGCAACCCAGCCAGGTTCGAGTGAGTTTGACAAAACAACCGGCCAACGCCGGGCCACGGCAAAGCCGAGCATTGCGTCGTGCAATTTGCTCTCGGCATAGGCCGTCGAACCGCTCCAGGGACGCTTGGTCCAGAGGATGTCGTCGAGATTGGCGTCGGTATGATGGTGCATCCCGGAGCTGAGATACACGAGTCGGTGTGGTCGCTCGATCAACGCGGTCAGAATGTATGTTGATAACGTGTTGATCGCGAATACATGCGGTAAACCATCATCGGTCAGCCGGTGAGGTTCACGGTAGCCAACGGCCGCATTGTGGATCACCGCATCGAAGAGGCCCAGTGCATTGACGCGCGCAGCGACCTTCTTTGCACCGGCGATGGTCTCGAGGTCGCCCTGCACGATGGCTTCTGCCCCGGGCAGCGACTTCTTGGCGTCATCGGCCCGGGCGGCGTTACGAGCGTGCAGGACGACCCGATGACCTTGATTGATGAGGAGTTCGGCGGCCATCAGGCCCAGGCCAGTTGATGAGCCGGAAATGAAGACGCGTGACACTGTGGTTCTCCTATTCTCTGGCCGGCGGATCGGCGTACCCCGGCTCAAGTCTGACCTTCAGGTGTTGGGCTACCCGCGGTGATGACGAGTGCGGCGCCGAGGAGCGCGCAGACGGCGCCGAACAGATAAACGGCTGCATAGCCGAACTGCCCGGCGATCACACCCGCGACAGGGCCAGACAGGCCGTAAGCGATATCGAGGAACGCGACGAACGCCCCCATCGCGCTGCCGCGATTGGCCGGCAGCACACGCTTCAGTGCCTCCACCCCGAGGGCCGGGAAGATCAGCGCGCAGCCGAGGCCCGTAACCAGCGCACCGGCGAGCGCGACGATCTCGTGATCGGCGCCCCACAGGATCGCCTGGCCGGCCGCCTCGACGACCAGCGAGGACAGCGCGACGCGATAGCCGCTCATCCTGTCCGGCAGAGATCCAAGGATCAGGCGAACGATTATGAAACCGACGCCGAAGGCGGTCATGACAAGACCCGCGTGATCCCAGTTTCGGGCCGCGAAGTAGAGCGAGGCGAACGCGGTCAGCCCCGACAGGCCAACGCCCTGAAGCATCAGGCCGAGGCCTTCCCGCCAGATCCGGCCGATCACCCTGTAGAACGGTAGGCGCTGACCCGCCGGGCTGACGTAGGAGCGTTCGCGGAAGGCGATGACCGCCGCAATGAGTGGGGCGACCATGCAAGCAAGCATGGGCGCTTCGAGTCCAAAAGTCTGATAGAGCGCCATACCGATTGGCGCGCCGACGGCCAACGCCGCAAACATGGCGATCCCGGTCCAGGACATCGACAATCCGGCGCGCGGCGGGCCGACCGAGGCGATCGACCAGGAGACCCCGCCGGTAACCAACTGGCTCTCACCGAAGCCGCTGACCAGACGACCGACGACAATAATGGCGACCCTGATTGCGGGGGAAAACTCCGGCATGGCGGCGACGAGGTAGAGCAGGCCGCCCAGTGCGCAGACCACCGCGCCCTGGAGCGCTGAGCGCCTGCCACCATGGCGATCAGTGAGCCTACCCGCATAACCGCGCGTTAGCACGGTCGCGAGGAACTGTATGCCTATCACCAGCCCGACGCTCAGATTGCTGAAACCAAGTTCCTTGTGGACGAAAAGCGGTATTACCGGCAGCGGCAAACCGACAGCAAGGTAGCCGCAGAAAAGCGCCGCGATGATGCCCGGCGCGGGACGAGAAAGGTGAGCCGATGACGCCTCGAATCCACTCCGACCCTCTGCAGCAGGTGTTGACATGACAGCGTCGTGCAAAATTAGGCAGGAGAGATGGAGTCGCCGTCCACTCTGAAGCGGCGACGTCGAGTTAGGCCGCAGCCTTGGGGGTCGTGGTTGCGCCGAACGTGTCCGGGCGGTAGTCGCTTGCCTCAAGCAGATAGTCGCGCGATGCGATGACTTCGGCCTTGAGCTTGGCGACATCGACCCCCACCAGCTTCCCGGCACGCTTGCGGATCTTTCCTGCAACCATCACCGTGCCCACATCGGAGCGCTCGACCGCCTGGACGATCGTGCCGATGGCATTCGTCACGGGGAATACGGCTATGCCATTGGTGCGGACCGTGACGATGTCGGCCTGCTTGCCCGGGGTCAGCGTACCAATCTCGCTTTCAAGGCCGGCGGCGCGGGCGCCGTTGACGGTCGCGGCTTTGAGCACCGCTTCCACCGAGATCGGTGCTGGCACGTTTTCCTCGCCGCGGAAGCGGCGATAGCGCATCGCCGCTCGCTGCTGTCCGAAGAGGGCATGCATCTCCCCGAACAGGTCGCTGCCGAAAGCCGTGTCGAGGTCGATGCCCAGCGCCGGGGCTAGGCCGTGATCGATTGCCTGCTGGTAGGCGAAGCTCTCATCGTCGAAGCCGAACAGCGCGTCGGAGCGCGGGTTGACGGTGATATTGACGCCGGCGTCCGCAAACAGCTTCCACGTCGCCTGTGGCACCCGGGTGCAGTGGTTGAAGACATTGTGCGGTCCCAGCACGCCGGGTTCGGCGAACTCAGGGCCAAGTTTGGCGAGGTCGCCGATAAATTCGGTCAGAATACGCATGTCGAGGGCGCGTGCGGCCCTCCACCAGTCGAGTTTAAGCTGGCCGAACAGGCCGACGCGAACCAGGCCATCACCATGGTTCCAGTGGTCGGCGAGGCGTTTGAGGTCCGCGGGCAAATGGGCCGTCGAGGCCCTCTTGTCCATCGCCGCGCCGACCATGTGGAGCGCGCGGATCCCAGTATGGTCGAGGGCCTCTAGCGCAGCATCACTGTGCGCGGGGCTTCGCGACGAGTGGCAGGCGTCGATGATCGTGGTGACGCCGGCGTCAAGCGACGCAAGCGCTGTCAGCTGCGTGCTCAGATACATGTCGAGCGGCCGGTAGTGTGCACCCAGCTTCTCCGCCACGACGTCGATATAGGCGAAGAGATCGTCGACATCGGGCAGCATCCGGCGCATCACGCCGAGCCACATATGATGGTGGGCATCGACCATTCCCGGCATGACGATGCTGCCGGCAGCGTCGATTACCTCGGCGTCATCCGCCTGAAGATTTACACCGACCGCGGCGATCCGGCCACCGTCGACCAGCACGTCGCCGCTCAGGAGACTGGGAATCCGGGGGTCCATTGTCACGATGGTGCCGCCCCTGAAGAGAGTGCGGCCGGTCGTCGAGTTGCTCATTTGATCAGCTCCTGAGGCTGCGAGTTGCGTGCTGCCTTTATCGCTGTGAGAGCGACTTGAATCAAGAGACCCTATGTCACATTATTAATGACTAAATATCAGGAGTTATCCATGGCTTTCGATGGCAGGATCCTTTCCGGAGTGAGCGTTCTCACGGCGGTCGTGGATGGCGGCAGCTTCGTGAAGGCCGCGGCACTGACCGGACTCACTGATTCCGGGGTGAGCCGCGCGATCAGTCGGCTGGAGACCCGGCTTGGTGTGCGACTGTTCGATCGCACGACACGATCGGTCACACTCACTGACGAGGGACGACGCTTTCACGAAGAGGTGAAGCCGCACCTCAACGCCATAGAGGACGCGGCGAGCATCGCTTCCGGCGCCATTTCGGCCGTGCGCGGCCGCCTCAAGATCGATATTGATCCCTTCTTCCTGCCGCTTGTCCTGGCTGGCCGGCTAGGGGGGTTCTGCGAGCGCCATCCCGAACTCGCGATCGAATTCGTGACGAGCGAACATGTCGGCGATCTGGTGTCGGAAGGCGTCGACCTCGCCATCCGCTTCGGACAGCCGCGTCTTTCGACGCTCGTGTCGCGCAAGCTGATCGAGGCACCAATTCTCACCCTGGCTTCGCCGCGCTACCTCAAGCGATACGGCAAACCCAGGCATCCCTCGGATCTTTCCCGCCATCGCTGCCTGCAGTTTGTGGATCCCTATACGGGACGCCCCTTCGACTGGGAGTTTATTCGCGCCAAGGAAGTCATCGAGGTTCCGACCAGCGGTCCGCTGACTTTCAGCGACCCCAAGTCCATGTTGCAAGAATGCGTCGCCGGTACGGGAATCGCCCAGGTCATTGGATGGAGCATCAAAGAGCTGTTGGCGAGTGGCGCTCTGATTGATCTTTTTCCCGAATGGCACGGCGAGCGCTTTCCACTATTCGCTTTCCATCCGTCACGCAAGCATCCGCCAGCCAAAGTCCGGGCGTTCGTCGAGTTCTGCGTCGACGTTGTCAAAGAGCTGTAGTACGAGTCGCCTTAGGTCACCGGAAATCTAACTCCGCGCGCATGATAAGTGGGTACCGTCGAATTGAAATTCTCTGTCCGGGTGCGACATGATCGTCGAGTGTCATCACGGCCGCTTAATCCGAGCATCGTTCTCACCTGTTGATGACGCCCGTTATCGCGGTCAGGTCCGAGGACTCAGATCTTATTTACTCGGCAGGCACGGGTCCGGGGCTCGAATCCGCAGACCCGGGTATAAACTACTCGCTCCTGCCATCAACCGAGCTTCCGCCAGTTAAGTGACCACATCAGAGAATCGTGCAAATACCGGGACGAGTGGCGCTCAGGGGCACGGGGCACGCAGTTCCCCTGGCCTCAGACGGGTGATGCTGGGCCAGCGAGAGATCGTCACACAGGGCCTGCGGCCGGCGGTCTTCCAGGATCTCTATCACTTCTTCATGACCGTTGGCTGGCCGCAACTCTTCGCGATCATTGCGGCGTTCTTCCTGGCCTTCGATGTTCTGTTCGGCTGCCTCTACTACCTCGTGCCGGGGTGCATCGCCAACTTGAATCCTCCGGGCTTCGCTGGCGCGTTCTTCTTCAGCGTCGAAACGCTGGGGACAGTCGGGTACGGGGAGATGCATCCGCAGACTCTCTATGGCCACATCGTATCCATGATCGAGATTTTCGTCGGCCTGATGGCGCTGGCTTTGATAACGGGCTTGATGTTTGCGCGTTTCTCGCGTCCGCGAGCGCGATTCCTATTTGCCGCAAACGCAGTCGTGCGCCCGATTGACGGCAGACTGACACTCATGTTTCGGGCGGCCAATGCGCGCCAGAACGTCATCCAGGAGGCCTCGGCACATCTGCGGATGTTGCGCGATGAGGTGACCGAGGAGGGCTTTCGAATTCGTCGGATCACGGATCTGTCGCTAGTCCGGTCGCAGCATCCGGTATTCATGCTCGGCTGGAATCTCATGCATGTCATTGACCAGGCCAGCCCGTTGAAGGACGAAAGTGCAGATTCCCTTAATGCTGCCGCGACGGTGTTCATTCTAAGCCTGAGCGGTACGGATGTGACAACTGGCCAAGTGCTCATGGCACGGCAGGAATATTCCTGTGGCGCAATTCGGTGGAACCAGAGCTTCTGCGACATTCTGAGGATGGATGCGGACGGCACTGTGCGGCTCGACTATCGAAAATTCGATGAGATCGAGCCGCTGACGACAACCGGATCCGATGCTTCCACGCGGTGACAGCTGGGTCGCGCGGCGGGCAAGACTCAACCTCACGACTGAACCTTGCAAATGAAACACAAACTAGTTGAATCCGCAGCGTGTGGCGCCTGAGTCGACTCCGGTCGGGGCTCGCCGGCTCACTCGTCAAGGTAGAGCGTGGTACGCAAGTGCGGGCACGATTTCAAGCCGTCGGTGGATCGGCTCTGCGGGGAGTCTGTTGCGGCGTTTACGTGGAAACCAGTGCGCGGGCGCAAACTGGTGGCGACTGCTTTGTGTCCCGTCATCCGCCTCTAATCGCCGTCACAATCCAAACCGCAGCGGCGATCGCACATGCGTCCTCGATCAGTGCCGCGGGAATATCCCGGCCCCCAAACGCCCTGGTTAAGGTAGTGCGGAGCTGCGCGAACCCCAAAGTACCTACAACGGCGCCGATTCCACCGGCGATCAGGCCACCGAATGCACCGCCGCCTGAAAGGCCGAGCGCGGCGCCGCAAAACGCACCGCTCACAATCCTGGCGAAGAATCCGGTGGGCGCCTTGCGGCTCGGCGTGTTCGGCAGCTTGTCGATGATCAACTCGCCGATTGCAAGCAGGGTCAGGATAAATGGGGCCGCGACGCTGCCCAGAAAGCCCAACGGCGTGCCGCTCAGATGCAGCCACTTCAACCGCGCGCCCCAGCTGACGGCCGCGGGCGCTGTGAATGTCCGCGACCCCGCGACCACACCAATGAGCAACGCGAATAGATGGAACCTCAGGGCGCGTCCTTCAGCTCGTGGTCGGCCTTGGCTTTACGAACCATTCCGTCCCTCCTGCGGCGCACCGCACGGCCTTAGACACTTCGTTGCGGGAAGGTGACACGATCGACTTGCTCGAACGAAGTTTGCGCGGGCGCGATGCTGCGATACATTCCCCAAACGGGGGATAAGTGCTTGGCGGCTTGTCGTCTTAGGGGAAGAGTGCCACTGCTTGCCCATTTAGCCGTGGGTATCTCACCACAGCGCCAAGACATCGCCCACTGGCAAAGTCAAAGGCTACGACCTCGTCCTGCGCGGCGCAGTAGAGAGTGCCGTCCGGCCCAAACCGCAAACCGCGGGGTCTGCGGAACTCGGCCGAGCCGCCCGCCGAGAACACCCGGATGAGTTGGCCACCTACCCCATATTCCCGAACGCTCGTCACTGCCCCAGGCGAGCCGAAGGGGTGTTCGCTCGAGACCAATATGTTTCCGTCGGGTGCGATCGCTAGGTCGAGCGGGCTGAGCTCCGGATCGAAGACCAGCTGTGTTGGATTGCGATTCTGCCCATGCGCAAAGGCGACGATGGTGTTATCGCCTTTCCCGTTTGGACCGATACCAGAAGACAGGAAGAGTGTGCCGCTGCCGCTAAATCCAAACCCACGAGGAAACGGTACGATCCCTGTCGGCAGAATGCATTCTCCGGCGCTATCCAGGGTTGGCGAGAGGGCCATGATGGTGCGCGCGCTGCGCAAGCCAACGTAATACCGGCCATCGGGTCCGAAAACACCCCCGCCGGGATCCAGCTGAGGCACGGGTCCCGTGTCTCGTGCGACTTTGCCACGCCGATCGAGCGCCAGGATTCGATCGCTGCCGCTGTTGAGATAGAGCAGTTCACTCTTTTCCGCGATGGCAAGTCCGCGCGGGTCGGAAATGCGCGGGTCGCTGCTGAAGGGGCCGAGCGATTTGCCCGTGCGATCGAAAGCAAGAAGCATTCCGTAGCCGTCGCCGTTGACTCCCGCCGCGCTGGTGACGAGGAATGTCATGACATGGAACCCCAATTAGGCGGGCGTCGTCGCCAAGTGTCGATGAGAGCTCTGTCCATCCACCGTGCGGTACGAGCTGAGTCTAACGCTCGTACATTAGCCCCTTAAGAGCGTACCGCCCAAGGCCTTCGTTGCCTTTCTCGCGAACGCGCTCAATTGAGTTTCTTGAGCGGATTCGCGGTATTAGGAGGTCGCCTAGCTGTTTACCCGCTAAATGGCCCGCTGACGATTGCTCGCTTGAACGCGTCTTTTGCCGAGCGCGTAGCGGGTGACAACAATCCATTCGCCGCGCAGAGCGCTCGGCTCAGCCGCACCGGGCGTGCGCCGCCGGTGCCTTTGCCGGTATGTTCACCAAATCGTTCGCGTTCGAGGGGTACAGCGTGGCCACCTATCGCTTCGAAACTCTGATTGACTTGCCGGTCGCGGAGGCCTGGCGGGCACTGCGGCAGTTCGGAGCGGCCGATCGGCTGTTCGCTCCGGTCATCACGCGCTGCGAGCTGGACGGGGACATCCGGACGGTGACCTTCGGCAACGGCGCGATCGTGCGGGAACGCCTGGTCACCTGCGATGAGGGCGCGCGGCGGCTGGTGTACTCCGTTACCGGGGGCTCGTTCGAATTTCACAGCGCTTCGCTGCAGCTGGAGCCAGAGACTGACAGCCGCTGCCGAGTGGTATGGCTCACTGACTTTCTGCCCGAGGCGCGCGGCGAGGTCGTGGGCCCGCTCGTCGAGCAGGGCGGCCGTAGCCTCAAACACAACCTTGAAAGTGCTGCCCGCGGCTGAGTCCTTAAGACCACGCGCCTGCGTCGCTTGCCTGGCCGAAGTGGCGGCCGCTCACACCGCTAGGCCGCATCGCGCGTGTGACTGAAGAGCCAACTCCCGAGAGATGGCGTGCTTTGGCAAAAGGCGTCTGGCCTCTGAGGCTAACCACCGAGCATGGACACTCGCCGAAATGCCTACCGCCTGCCTGAAGCCTCCCAGCGAGCCCATAGGGAGCGCCACCTGAGGTGTGGAAGGTCCAAGCTATTTTGCCGGTTGTTTCAGTGCCAGCTCAATTGCGCGCCCGTTGACGATCAGAGCGCCGATTAGAGATGCCACAGCGGCCGCCACCGCGCCATAGGCTGCGACACCGAGTGCGCAAAGCAGTACGACCGCAATCGCGCCCGATCCGAGGGCGATTCCGATCCGGCGGGCATCCCATGCGACCACCGCCTGGCGAACTGCGGGACGACCGACCCCGTTGGCCCATTGCACTGCGAGCAGCAGCGCATAGACTGTCGCCTGGTCCGCATACGGCTCTCCGAAGACTCGCAGAGTCTCCGGCGCCAGCAGCAGCAGGGGGACGACGAGAATCGAGCTGTAGGTGAGTGAGGCGGCCAGCTGGGCCATCATCGCGCGCCGCGAAGCCAGTGTGGGCGCGGAGGCGCGAAGCGTCTCCCGACAGCCCGTCAGATTCAACGCTGGCAGGAAGAAGTCGACGATCAGTGCCGTCCGTGCCGCCACCGCGTAGCGTGCCATCTGCAGCGGCGGAGCCCAAACGGCAAGTACACACAGCGGGCCCCACAGGAGGACACCTCGCGCCAGACCCACGAGTTCCCGTGCATCCACTTCGCGCAAAATGTCCCGGGAGATTGGCTGCAGCCGTTCGGCGGGCAAGGTCGGAAAAGCGTGCCAGGCAAGGCCTGACGCGACCGCGGCGGCGACGAAACTCCCGAGCAGAAACGCCCAGGAATAGACCACCAGGTCGGCGTCGGGCGGGGCGAGCAATGCGACCAATAGCACTGACAGATTGAGCGCGTAGGCAGTGACGACAATTCCCAGGGTGCGGTTGGCGGCCCGGAGGGCTTCCCCGAGCAGGCTGGATAGGCTAACGAAGGGCAGAGCGAGGACGAAGGGGAAATAGGTCTGCAATACCTCCTGGAGCTGAGGCGCCTGGATGTCGAGGTCGGCCGTTACAACCAGCAGCACGCCGCACAGCAGAATCGATCGCAGCAGCATACGGCGCGCGAGCTGCATGAGCAGCGCGCCGTCGGAAACGCCGCTGGCAAATGCGCGATGCGCAATGACGTGCTGGGCCATGTAGATTTCATATTTGCCCCTGAGCAGCGTGCTCAGGCCCAGCGCGATGACGAAGCCGCGAAAGAAGATCCCGGCCTCGTCGGGCGTCAGTGCACGAATCACGGCCCACGTTGCAGCGATCTGCAGTGCTGCACCTAAGGCACGCAACACCAGCTCCCAGATCCACGAATGGCCCATGCTCGCGGTTCCGCTCTCGCGGGCAGCTGCAGAGTCGGTCACGCAGATCTCTCAGGTCTAAGACTCACACGCACCTCACTACGGGTGAACGTTGACCGGTGCGCTCAGGGCCGCGGTCGGCGCAGACTTATCGGCGACGGGCCCGTGCTCCAGCAATCCACCTCCCAGCGCCTTGTAGAGGGTCACGAGGTTTTGGAGTCGTAACAGCCGCACGCTCTGAAGTTGCTGCTGGGCGCTGTACAGGGTGCGCTGCGCATCGAGAGCGCTCAGGTAGCTGTCGACTCCACCGCGATAGCGCATGTCGGCCAGGCGATAGGCGACCGATGAGGCGTTCACCAGGGCCTGCTGGGCATCCAGCTGGTCATCAAGGGCGCCGCGCGCGACCAAGCCGTCTTCGACCTCGCGAAACGCGGTCTGGATGGATTTCTCGTACTGAGCAACAGCGCTGTCACGAGCCAGATTAGTCGCCTGAAGGTTTGCGACGTTCGCACCACCGGCAAATAGCGGCACGCTGATCTGCGGTGAGAACGTCCAGGTACGCGAACCCTGCTTAAAGAGGCCGGATAGCTCAGTGCTCGCAGTTCCAAAGGTTCCGGTAAGGGTGATCTCCGGCAGAAAGGCCGCACGGGCGGCCCCGATCTGCGCGTTGGCGGCCCGTAGCTGGTGTTCGGCCGCTAACACGTCGGGCCGCCGCACGAGCACGTCAGAGGGAATGCCTTCCTGAAGTTCGGCGACCAGCGGCCCCCGATCCAGTCCCCCGGAGAAGTCGATATCGTCCGGTATCGGAGCCCCGAGCAGCAGCTGCAGGGCGTCGCGGTCCTGGGCAATTGCGCGTTGGTACTGGGCAAGATTCGCGCGGGCGGTGTCGACCGTCGTTTCGGCCTGGCGCAGCGCGAGCTCCGTGCTGGTGCCGCCGGAGAACAGGCGCTGGGTCAGCGCATAGGACTCGTTCTGGCTTTTCAACGTGTCGCGCGTGATATCGAGCAACGTCTGGTCCGCAAGGACGGTGAGGTAAGCACTGGCGATTTCCGCAACCAACGTCAGCTGAATACTGCGGTGGGTCTCTTCGGTCCCGTAGTACTCTTGCAACGCTGCATGGTTGAGACTGCGGATACGGCCGAAAAAGTCCAGCTCGTAGCTCGTGAAACCAACCCCCACATCGTAGAAGCGCAGAGTATTACCACCGGTGCTCGTTGCGGTCCCACCGCCACTGGGCCCGGAGGGAGTGCCGGTAACCCCATTGGGAAACTGCTCGATTTGCTCCAGAGCGCTGGCATCAATCGTGGGGAACAACTCGGCGCGCTGTATCCGGTAGTGCGCCTGGGCAGATTGCACGTTGATTGCCGCAACCCGCAGGTCGCGGTTATTCATCAGCGCCAGTGCGATCAGCTGCTGCAGCTGAGGGTCGGGAAAAAACTCGTGCCAGCCGATCTCGGTCGCGGGCGACCCCTGATCGGGGCCGCCCTGCGGGGCGGGCAACGGTGCGGGGGGGCGGTGATAGTGGGGTTCCAGTGTGCAGCCAGCCACGAGCGCGAGCGTCAGGGCCCCAAGAAAAATGACGACGCGACGCACGTACACGATCAGGCCCCGGGGCTCGGCTGCGTCGGCGGCGAGGCCTCAGTCGTGCGGCGACCGGGGAACACCGAACGCACACTGATGAAGAACGCCGGTACGAGGAAGATGGCGAGCAGGGTGGCGGTGAGCATGCCCCCAATCACGCCCGTGCCAATGGCGACGCGGCCCCCGGCGCCCGCGCCAGTGGCAATCGCCAGAGGCAACACCCCAAGAACGAACGCCATCGAAGTCATCAGAATCGGTCGCAGGCGTTGTCGGGCGGCGCTGACGGTAGCCTCGATGAGGCCCATGCCGCGCTCCAAATTCTCCTTGGCGAATTCCACGATCAAGATAGCGTTTTTCGCCGAGAGCCCCACGGTCGTCAGCAGACCGACCTGGAAGAATACATCGTTGGCCAGTCCGCGCAGTAACGTCGCGGTGATAGTGCCAATGATGCCCAAGGGCACCACCAGCATGACCGCGACCGGGATCGACCAGCTCTCATACAGGGCCGCCAGACACAGGAACACGACGGTGAGAGAGATCGCGTACAGTGCCGGCGCCTGTGATCCGGAGCGCACCTCTTCGTAGGAGAGGCCCGTCCACTCGTAGCCGACGCCCGACGGGAGCTTCTTTACCGCCGCCTCCATCGCACTCAGGGCATCTCCGGTGCTTTTGCCCGGAGCCGGGGCTCCGAGGAACTCCAGCGATGATGTGCCGTTGTACCGCTCGAGCTTGGGCGAACCGACCGTCCACTGTGCGGAAGTGAAGGTGGAAAAGGGCACCATCTGACCGCCGGCGTTGCGCACGTACCATTTATCCATGTCCTGGGGGAGCATGCGAGACCCGGAGTCGCCCTGCATGAATACGCGCTTGACGCGGTCGCGGTCCACAAACTGGTTGACGAAGGCCGAGCCCCAACCGGCCCCCAGGGTGTCGTTGATGTCACCGATCGTAAGTCCGAGCGCACTGGCCTTTTCCCAATCAATGTCGAGCTTGTATTGCGGCTCATCGTCCAGTCCATTGGGGCGGATCGAGCCGATCGACGGATCCTTGCTCGCGATACCCATAAGCTGGCCCCGGGCCTGCATGAGCGCCGCGTGACCGATGTTGCCGCGGTCCTCCAACTCGAAGTCGAAGCCTGTGGCGTTGCCGAGTTCGAGGGCAGCCGGGGGCGCGAACGCAACCACGAACGCGCCGCGAAACTGGTGAAACCGCTGATTCGCGCGTGTCGCGAGGGCGAATACTGAGTTCTTCTTCCCCGGCCGGTCGGACCAGTCCTTCAGGCGCACGAACACCAGGCCCGCGTTCTGACCGTGACCGCCGAAGCTGAAGCCGTTGACGGTGAAGACGCCGCTCACAAGGGCGCCCTCATCCTTGAGGAAGTAGTCGCGCGCCTCGTTGAGGGCGCGCTGCGTTAATTCGCTCGCGGTGCCCGGGGGTGCCGCCACCTGCACGAAGAGAATCCCCTGGTCCTCATCGGGCAGAAATGAGCGCGGTACGCGTACGAAGAGCACGACCATTACGAGTACGATGCCGAGGTACACGAGGAGATAACGTCCGTTATGGCGCGTGACCTGACCGAGGCCTCGGGCGTAACCGCGATTGGTCGCCTCGAAGCCACGGTTAAACCAGCCGAAGAAGCCGCGCTCGCGGTCGTGCGCGTCAGCACCGCGGGGCCTCAAAAGTGTGACGCACAGCGAAGGAGTGAAGATCAGGGCCACGAGCACCGAGAGCGTCATGGCGGACACGATCGTGATCGAGAACTGCCGGTAGATGACCCCGGTTGAGCCACTGAAGAAGGCCATCGGAAGGAACACGGCCGAGAGGACCAGGGCAATGCCCACGAGCGCACCGGTGATCTCGCCCATCGACTTGCGCGTGGCTTCCTTCGGGGAGAGCTTTTCCTCGTCCATCACGCGCTCGACGTTTTCGACCACGACAATGGCGTCGTCGACCAGCAGCCCAATAGCCAGCACCATCCCGAACATGGTGAGTGTGTTGATGGAATAGCCGGCCGCCGACAGGATGGCGAAAGTCCCCAGCAGCACGACCGGGACTGCAATGGTAGGAATCAGGGTGGCCCGGAAGTTCTGCAAGAACAGATACATGACCAAAAACACCAGAACGACGGCCTCGAACAGTGTCTTGACTACCTCGTCGATGGATACACGCACGAAGGGCGTGGTGTCATAGGGATAAACCAGCTGAAGGCCGTGCGGGAAAAATGGGGCCAGCCGCTCCATCGTGGCGCGCACGGCAGCAGCGGTCTGGAGCGCGTTTGCACCCGTGGCCAGCTTGACCGCGAGGCCTGCCGCCGGGTGACCGTTGTATTCGGTGTAGACCGAGTAGCTTTCCGCGCCCAGGCCGATGCGCGCGACGTCTCGCAGCCGCACCTGAGAGCCATCTGTATTGACCTTGAGCAGCACCCGCTCGAACTCGTCGGCTGAATTCAAGCGCTGCGGCCCGATGATCGTGGCGTGTAGACGCTGGCCGCGGGTCGACGGCAGGCCGCCAAGCTCACCGACGGGAACCTGAATGTTCTGCGCCTGCAGGGCGTTGTTGACATCGACCGGTGTCAGGCCGTAGTTGTTGAGCTTGGCGGGATCGAGCCAGATCCGCATGGCGTACTGGGTGCCGAACAGCTGATAGTCACCCACGCCTGGCGTACGGCTGATCGGGTCCTGCACGTGGGACGCGATGTAGTCGCTGACATCTTCGCTGCTCATGGAGCCATCGACAGAGTAGAAGCCGATGACCAACAGGAAGTTGCGGGTCGCCTTGGCCACCCGCAGCCCCTGCTGCTGCACTTCGATTGGCAGCAGCGGTGTGGCCAGCTGCAATTTGTTCTGTACCTGAACCTGGGCAATATCCGGGTTGGTCCCCTGCTCGAAGTACAGCGTGATGGTCATGCTGCCGTCGGCATCGCTTTCGGAACCGAAGTAGAGCAGGTGATCGATGGCGCTCAGCTGTTGCTCGATGACCTGGGTGACGGTGCTCTGCACGGTGTCGGCCGAGGCGCCCGGATAGACCACCTGGATAGAAATAGCCGGCGGGGCGATGCTGGGGTACTGGGCGATGGGCAGGGTGGTGATGGCCAGCATGCCGGCCAGCATGATCACGATGGCCAGCACCCAGGCGAAGATTGGGCGGTCGATGAAGAAGTTGACCATGGTCGCCGGGTCAGTCCGTCATGCCGGCGGCGGTCGCCGGTCGCGCGGGCTTCTGCTCCTCGCCTGCGGCACGGTACTCCTCGGGCACGACCTTACTACCCGGTTTGGCGAACTGAATTCCCTCGACGATCACGCGATCGCCCGGACTGAGCCCCGAGGTGACCAGCCACTGGTCGCCGATCGCGCGGTCTGTCCGCAGCAT
>Ga0209006_10003037_pt1 | contig 15249 bp, 10 predicted proteins | sample JacPin_JW_Ref_O2_FD_188567 | JGI IMG/M metagenome (GOLD analysis project Ga0209006, IMG submission 188567) | Forest soil microbial communities from Algoma, Ontario, Canada - Jack Pine, Ontario site 1_JW_Ref_O2 (SPAdes) (version 2) | ecosystem: Environmental > Terrestrial > Soil > Boreal... | reverse complement strand
CTTCCACTCGCCGAAGGTTAGCTCTTCGCTCAGCACCATCTGTAGCGCTGCGCCTTTCATCGGACCATAAATCGCGAGCCCGGTGATCTGCTGCCACCAGGTCCCGGTTTCTTTATCGCGCATCAGAAAGTTCTGGTTGTTGATGCCCGCCAGATAAAAGTGCAGCTCTCTGCCGTTGACCGTCCGCGTCCACACCAGACCGGTGTGGCATAGCGTTCAATAGGTCGCGACGATTGGCACGCCCTCAATGACATCGTTGAAGATGTGGTGATAGGCCATTTCGCTGATGGGATAGGCATGCGCCTCCCTGCGCGAGTCGACCGCCAGAACCATCTCGCCCTGGTCGAGCTTGCTCTCGGCGGCGCTTTGAAACTGTGTGCCGGGTATGGGATGGAACATCCACTCGAAATAGTTCAGGCGTGACATGACGGCGGAAAAGGTCACGACGACCATGACGACGACGAGAATCGTCCGGCGACCAAGGCTGCGCCGTAGCTTCTCGAATCCGTGGCCAGGCCTCCAGAGGCTGATCGCGATGACAAGACTAAGAATCCCCGCAATGAGAGTCACCCATGGAGCGCGCTGCCGCAGCGTCATCGCCATAATCAGTCCCACAGGCGACTGGTGTTTGAACGGTTGAATGACGAAGGCGGGGATAAAGAAGAAGGCAATCGCCGTAAAGGACGCGAGAGTGAATATCCACCAGAGCAGTGAACGATTTGAGGACGATGGCATTGCGCGAACATCTTCGCAGGAGCGAAGGGAAGCCCGCAATAGTATGTCTATAGGATGCCCGGCGCATCGCGAAGCCAAAAAAATGCCCCGGCTCGCGAATGCGGGCCGGGGCCGGGTGTTGCTCGGTTTTCCTTACAACTGCGGCGCCGCACTCGTAAGCTGCGGCGTGAAGTTCTGGTGGTAGCTCAGGTTGTCGATGTCCTGGAACTCGGGCGTTGCCGGAGGCAGGTTGCTCGGGTTCAGGAACATCACGTCGAAGAAATAACTACGAGTCGCCGGCGCGCTATATACGACCGTGCAGCACTTGAATGTGCCGGTGTCGTATTCCGAGTAATACATGCTTACCAGCGATCCGTTGTAGTGGACGGTGATGCCGCCCATGTTTTCCAGATAACGGAGGAAGTTGTGCATTCCGCCGTCGGTCCCGAAGTCCTGCGCGCCCCAGCTAGGTTGCGGGAAGGGAATGTTCTTTCCCGCCGAGATCGCCGTCCGGTAATAGGCGTCTGTAGTTGGCGCGCGACTGCCGATGGTGGTCGGGTTGTTCAAGCTGTTCATGTCGCCCCATTGGTTCGACAGCAGCGTGACCGAGTCCGCGATGATGGACGCTGCCGAATGCGGCGTCTGCGTGGGGGGCGTTGCCGTTGCCGTGGTCCAGAAGGGGTCTGCGCTGGTGGTGTTGTAGTTCCCCTGCACGTACACCGGATTTTCCGAAGCAAGCGTGAAGCCGCCGCAGCCAGTCGCATTGGCTGCTGTCTGTGTGCAACCGCTGGCTGCCGGCTGCACCGGCAGATAGCTTTGCAATGTGCCGGAGTTCATGCCGCCGTCAACCAGTTTTAGTACGTGGCGTGCGCCGCTTGCCGGATTCGCCATGCCCATATTATCCGTGGCGCCGGTGAGCAAAGCGCCGGTGGTTGTGTCGTAACCGAAACAGTCGACCGAGTTCGTCGCGCCCTGATGGGCGACGGCAATTCTCGGGAACGGGTTCAGCGGGCTGGTGTTGGTGTTGATACCGAAACCATAGCCGATGTTTTTCTCGCCCCAGTTGTCGAGGATTCCGTTCTGGTCCACGTCCTCCGGCGAGTAGGTATAGTAATTGCGTGCTTCGAGACTTCCGTCGGTGGCCGTCGAAGTCAGGTTCGCCGACGAATTGATCACGTCTTCGATCCCCGATTCGCCGCTGTACGTGGTTCCGGTGCCGATATTCGGGTCTTTCCGCATGCCGCGGTGATCCGAGAAATAAAGCACGTATCCGTTTTGCGAGCTGTAATTCACGCTGGTGCCGCTGCCCGCAACGGTTCCGTTGAGCCAGTTCTTCAGGTTGCCCACGTCGAGCTCAACTGCGGTCATAATGCCATTGACCGAGCAAGACGAGTACTGCACTCCATCGTGAGGAGCGGCCGCCAGCGTTGTCGATACATTGGCAACTGCGGTATCCCGCATTTCGCCTTCGCGGGAGTCGTAGAAGTTAATCGGCCAGAAATTCCCCTGCGTTCCCGCGCCGTGGGCAGCCGCCGGAGCCAGCGTCGGACGAAGCTGCTGCAGTATGAGAATAGCGTTCGCATCCACGACGTTCGAGCCAGGCGATGTCGGCGGCAGGTTGAAGAACCGGCTAAAGCCCAGTTTCAGCCACTCCTGCGTCACGCCGTGCCAGTTGCCCGTCGCGTCCTGATACTCGACGCGAATCCACGGTCCGGTCATTCCCGCCACTGTCGATGGATTGTTGGTGGTCTCCCCGACGAGCGGATAGGTAGCCCACGCCGTGACGCCGGCGTCGGTGTAAGGCTGTGCCCAGCCGCCGGTTCCTGCCGTCGCCCATCCAATATATTCCGTCGGCCCGGAAGTCAGCGTGACCGCGCCGCTCTGAAAAGGCGTGTTGCTCGGGCTATTGAAGGTTGTGGTATTTGGGAACTGAACGTCCTGGCCATCGATCGGAGCGGTACCGCGCTCCGGATGCAAGTCGGCAGGATCGTCCGAGATCAGAATGCGAATCTGCGCTTTGTTGTAGAGACGCGACGTGCCAATCGTGCTGCTCGCCGCTTCCCCTGCCACCGGCTTGCGCACGATCGCGATCGGATCGGTGCAGGGTGGCGGGTTGCTGGTGCAGCTGTTCTGCACGAAGGGCAACTGCATGTTCTTCGCGCCGGTGGTCGAATTAGTCAAAAAGCCATTCAGCGTTCCGGTAGAAATGCTGGCAAAACCGCTATTGGCGCTACCACCGACCCCTGGATAACCGCCGCTCCAGCTGGCGTCACCCGGAACCGAAGATGGAAGCGCTACGCAGTTGGCGCCAGTCGGTGGGAACACTCCGATGGCGCAGCCCGACGTCGCTTTTGGAACATAGACCGTGCCGCCGTAGCCCGAACTCGTGGGGTGCCCGTTTTCCAGTTGGTCCAAAATCACCTGCGAATAAGCCGATACCTGATTGTTGAACACCAGGTCGGCGCCCGAGGCAAGAAACAGGTTCTGGTTGGTGTGAATACGGCCGGCAAAGCTGAAGTTCGGACCGGCGAAATAGCTGCAGTCGTACCCGCAGAACACGCCGAACTGGAAAACCGGAATCAGCGCGATTTCCACGCTGCGCGTAATGTTGACCTGCGCGCCGCCCGGACGCGAGGCGGTCACCTGCAGCGTCATGGGCGTAATTTCAGCGTACAAACCCTGGTTCGCACCCGAACTGATCGTGTTGTAAGCGCTCGTCGGCGGCCCGCCGGCGGTGGTCGTCGGGTACGTGATGGACATGCTACCCACGGGATAATTCATGCCCGGGACCATCGCCGAAGTCGGCGGCTGGGTCGCCAAAGCCTGAATCTGGGTGCCCGTGGGAACCTGATATTGGACATAGAGCGCGGCGAGGTTCGCGGTAAGTTTCTCCATACCGGACTCAGCGCCATAGTAGGCAAGATTCGCCTCCAGGTCGTTGCCGCCCATCTTGGTCTCGTTGGTGACCATGTACATCAGGCCGGCCGCCACGCCGGAGAGCAGCACCAGAATCAGCAGTGCTGCGATCAGCGTGAATCCTCGCGAATTATTTCGTCCACCCATAATTTTGGTCTCCTGCCCCCTGCACCACGTGTTTCCAAAAAAGTTCTACTGATAGCGATTGCGGAACGCCATGTTGCGCGCGCTGACGTCAGTCGCCAGATACATGTTCTGCGCCTTGTTTCCGTCCGTGATAATGCCCTGGCCCATGACGGTGTAGTTGATCTTCTGGATCAGGTTCGGCGACTCCGCCAGGCCCAGCGGATTGGCCTGGTTCGCATCCAGCGCGTTCGACGTCGAGTTGTACACGTCGTAAGCGAACTGCAGGTTGATGATGTCGTCGGCCACCGGCACCGGACTGAATCCGTTCACCTGACGCATCAGGCGCGGAGTTTGCCCGGCACCCGGAACCGTCAGGTAATACGTCACAACAAAAAGCCGGTAGAGCACGGTATTCGCTCCGCCGCTGATCGAGGCAAGATTGTTGGTGGCCGCGCCGCTCTGGTTGAGGTTCAGCGCATCGGCATTGGCGAACGTGAGACTGGTCCCGGTGACATTGGTGACTTCGCCCACCTCAGTCCCGGCCGTATTGCTCACCATGATCACATCGCCCGCCTGAATGCCACCGGCGCCGTTGACCGCAGGCGGAGGATTCGCCGTGTACAGAGGGTTCACTGCCAGAGTCATCGATCCGCCATTGGCGGCGAAGGCAGTAACGCTGTACTCGTTCAGCGGAAAGTTATAGTCGCAATAGATCGACGTGATGCTGTCGTTGATCGCCGGCGCTGGCGCTGCCGGAATGCTGGCGCTGCCTTCCACCCCGTTTTGATAACCGGGAAGAATTCCGTACAGGTAATTTCCTGTGGGATAGACGTGCGTCGGAACATGGCAGATGCCACCCTGATCGCAGCCGAACTTCGAGGCGCTCGATCCATTGCCCGCCGGCAACTGAATCCCGCCGGAAGGCAGGCCGGCGCCGGCCATGCTGAGATCCTTGGTGATCAGGTCCATCGCGGCCCGCATATTCTGCTGTTGCTCCACCCGCTGCGTCACCAACATGGTGGAGTTCATCCCCATCTTGAACAGGCTGGCCATGGCGGCCATCACCAGCAGGCCCAGAGCCATGGCGACCATCAGTTCCAGCAGCGTGAAGCCGTTTCGCGGATTGTTTTTTCTCATCCTCATGTTTCCTGTCGCCCGATCTTTTCCTGACAATGCTTTCCTGTCTCTGTCCTGTGGAACGTTTAGCGGAACGCCGAAATCAGCGCCGTCACTGTGTAATTCTTCGTCGAATTCCCCGTGGCATACGTCACCGTGACCACGACTTGCTTCAGGTTCGGGTCAATGGTCACTCCGTCCGACTCGAGCACCGAGTTGATCGTGATCTGGCGTTGGAAGTTCGCCAGGCTCATGGCCGTATCGTCCGGCGTTCCGAGAATGCCGTCAGGGCCGGGCAATACCAGGCACTCCGGACCGGCAGCGCAGGGACCGGAGGCAGCAAAGTTCACGTCGTCCGCTGTGTTGACCAATCCGTCAGGGCCGGCCGACAACAGTTGTGTGGCTGCGTTGGTAAAAATTCCGCCCGAAGCGATGTTGGCGATCTGCGAGAACGTAATCTGCTGTGTGTTGCGCGCCGTGTAGATGCTTTCCATCGCCTGCAGCGACTTCTGCCGGGCAATGAGATTCTGCTGCGCATACTGCGTCGCGCCCACAGCTGAAGCGAAGGCGGCGATCAGCGTAACCAGGCCAATGCCCATGATGGCGATCGCGATCATGGTTTCAATGATCGTGAATCCGCTCTGCGTCGATGATTTCGATTTTCTGTTCATCATTGTTGCACCCACGTATTTACGCCACCCTGGCTGTAGAGCCGCCAGCCGCGAATTCTTCCGGTCGCTCCCCATATCGTGATCGCGCGCGAGCTGTAGACGTTGCTGGTGGGGCGCGTGATGTAAAGCACGCCGTTGTTGTAGTTGCCGGGCGTGCCCGCATCATCCTGCGCCGAACCGTCCGGATTGAAAATCACACAGGGATTGCCCGACTCGGTGATCGTGCAGGCATTGAATTGAATCGCGGTGGTTCCGTTTAATCCGGGAAAATCCGGCGCCGCCGTAGGCAGGCCCGCTTGCACCGCGAACTGCATATCCGGCGGCAACGTGTAGCTCGATACGGCCGTTGGCGCCGATGAAACCGGCGACGCATAACCCCAGAACTGCACCTGAATGGTCTGGTTCGTCGGAAAACTGATGATGTAACGGCCGCTCGACGTGATTGCCTGATTTCTAAAAGTGCGGAGCACCGACAGCGTCATGTCGTAGGCCTGGTCCACGTGGTTCTGCTTCATCAACGGCATCAGAGCCATGAACGTCACGCCCGCCATGGTCAGACCGATGGCGATGACGATCATCAACTCCAGCAGGGAGAAGCCTAGACTCTTTCCCCTGGCGATCCGCGATCTGACAAGTCTCGAGGTCATAGTTCTCGCAATCTTTTTTCGTTTGTGGCAGAGCTCTTCGACAACGTGCCCTGTCTCCATCACTTCGAATCAGTCGAGTTCGGGGGGGAACCCGCTCTTACGCACTCCTCTCACGGACAACCGAGAGGGATCGCGATTCATGCACCGCGTCAATGTTCATCCTAGGAAGGGGTTAACGAAGCGTCAAAGCACTACAGGTCAATGTCCGGGCATTGGCCTTTCGGCAGCGGGGTGGTTACTGATGTCACCGGCTTGATAGCGTTCAACTTAGACGCTTCTCACAGATAGTCTCGTGACCCCGGTAACTTGTCGGAGAAACTCGCGGAACCTACGATGTCGCTAAGTATGACTCTATCTGCTCTGCTGGTGTGTATGGACGAGGCGGCGGCCCTGGTGTTACGCCGGGTTCTCGAAGAACTCAGCATCGGGGTCGAATCGTGTCCGGATTTTGCTCGCGCCTCTATCCGTCTAGCGCAGGATCGCTTCGATGTGGTCATCGTCGACGGAGAATCCAACGCGGACGTCATCCATCTCTTACGTGACACTCGCACGTCACGCCTCAACGACGCGACTCTGGCCGTCGCGGTCGTCGCCGGGCAGGAAAGCATTCGCGAGTTGTTTTCTCTGGGCGTGAACTTCGCCGTGTATAAACCGGTCGCCCACGATCGCGCCCTGAGCGTCTTGCGCGCGGCGTGTGCGGTGATGCGCAAAGAAAAACGCAAGCGCGGACGCGCTCCGGTTCACACCCACGCCACCGTCGATTACGCTAACGTCACCCAAGAGAAAGCCACGCTGATCAATCTGGCCGAAGATGGAATGTCGGTATCGTTCGGCAAGAAACTGCCGCCGACCAGCAAGGTCTATTTTCAATTCCGGCTGCCAGGTCAGTCGTCGAGCGTGCGCCTCTCAGGCCAGGTTGTCTGGCAGGATTGGAACGGTCGCGCCGGAGTCAGCTTTGTCGACGTTCCCAAAAGTTCACGCCGTATGGTGACGGAATTTCTCGATGCGGTTCTGCCGCGCGAAGCCCAACTCGAACAACTGCCCGATGTGACCGTCGAGATGGATGAGTCGATGCAGCAACTGGCGACCGTTTCGGTCGGCGAGCAGACGCATGGCGATTCCGGCCGCAATCAGGGCGTCGCCCATGAAGTTCGTCACGAAGAGACCCGTCGCGAACACGAATCGCGCGGGCATACTAAACAGCAGGGTGAGACGAAGGCCGCGCCGGAGAAGAAACAAGTCAGCGTTTCGGAGTCATCCTCGGAAAGCAGCATCGATCCCAACAATCGCCGCTCCCAGGCACGTTATGCCTGCCGGCTCGGCGCGGAGGTTTACCACACCGGAAACTCCGTTCCGAATCGCTGCTGCCTGACCGATCTAAGTGCGGGAGGATGCTACCTGGAAGTCCCGATCCCATTCCCGCCGGGCTCGAGCGTAGAGATTCTGGTTCGGACGCACCACTTGAAATTACGACTGCGGGGCGCGGTGCAGGCATCCCACCCCGGTTTCGGAATGGGAATTTCCTTCGAACTCAAGGCAGACAACGAACGCGAAAGCGTGAAGAAGCTGATCGACTTCGTCGCCTCGACGACCGAACCCTCCAACTAAAAGCTCGTGCCCAGCGACTCCACTGGCACAGGGCGGCTATTCTGTTCCGCCATCGTGTTTGCGGGGACCCGATCCCGCCAGGCGAAGTTACTTTACCTGCGATTGTGTACGTACAAGTGGGGGATGTTGCAAGAAAGCTCAACTAATTGTTTACCAGTCAGGGCGGCTTCTGGAGAATCCAAGCTTCTTCCAAATCACGGCCATCAACAAAATCACAACCGAGATTAGAATCAGCCCGCTTCCAGAATCCGGTACATGCGCCGGCACACTGCGCCGCGGAGACGCGACCGGTCGCATTGGTTCGAGAACAAAATACATAAACCTCCTCCTACCGGGGGACACCACTATATTGCGCTGAATGCGAGTGCAAAGAAATGGCACTGAGGCGCGGAATGACCACACGAACGGGTGCCTAATGGTAATGAGAGAGCTTTCGTCCCTGGCGGATCGAACGGGTCGCGAGGCAGCTACGCCTGGGCCGGGACCCTGCATTAGACTGTAAGTCGTTGGGCTGCGTAGCGTGATGGATAATTCGGGGAACGAACCCTCGACACAGCCACGCACGAGTCTTCTAAGAACTAGATCTGGCTGAGATGGAACCGTTGCGGGTAAAGCGTTTACCCGAAAGGAACAGCGACACTTGGAATACGGTTAGGAGTTGAATCTTCAGCGTTCCAATAGGCGAAGATGTACTACAAAACTATACGTACAGCTACTTCGCAGCCGCAGTCTCTTCCGCCACAGCCTGCCGGAAGTAATCCAGCGAAAGCCGCAGCCCGGTTTCCAGATCAATCTTCGGCTCCCACCCCAGCAGTTGCCGTGCCTTTGTAATATCAGGCTGGCGCTGTTTCGGATCATCCTGGGGAAGCGGTTCGTAGCGAAGCTGGCTTTTCGATCCCGTCACCTTCAGCACCATCTGCGCGCATTCGAGGATCGTGAACTCCACTGGATTGCCAATGTTCACAGGCAAATGCTCGTCCGATTTCGCCAGACGCATGAAGCCGTCAATTTCGTCGCTGACATAGCAGAAGCTGCGCGTCTGATTTCCGTCGCCGTAAACAGTGATGTTTTCGCCGAGCATCGCCTGCTTCATGAAGTTGGGAACGACGCGGCCGTCATTCAGTTGCATGCGCGGGCCGTAGGTATTGAAGATGCGAACGATGCGCGTATCGACTTTGTGATAACGGCGGTAGGCCGCGGTCACGGCCTCGGTAAAGCGCTTGGCTTCGTCGTAGACCGAGCGCAAGCCAATCGGGTTGACGTTCCCCCAATAGCTTTCCTTTTGCGGATGCTCCAGAGGATCGCCGTAGCACTCCGACGTCGATGAGACCAGGTATTTCGCTCCATATTTACGCGCGACGTCGAGCGCGTGAAAAGTTCCCAGCGAACCGACCTGCAGCGTGGCAATGCCGTGGGCGTGGTAATCGACCGGACTCGCCGGGCTTGCGAAGTGAAAAACGAAATCCACTTTACCCACGTCAAACGGTTCGCAGATGTCTTTTTCCACGAACTCAAAACGCGATTCGTTCCTCAGGTGAGCAAGATTGGCGCGCCGGCCGGTGAGCAGGTTGTCAACGACGACCACGCTCCATCCCTCGCCCAGCAAGGCATCGCAGAGATGCGATCCCAGAAAACCGGCGCCTCCGGTTACGACCGCGCGTTTTTGGCTCATGCCTTCTTGCCGTCCCTCATCATGGCGGCGGGAACGCCGTCGGGAAGACAGGCGGCGCGTCCAACGCTGTAATACGTGAAGCCCTGACTCGCCATAGTTTCAGGATCATACAAATTGCGGCCGTCGATCACGATCGGATACTTCAGCTCCTTGCGTAAGCGATCCAGATCGAGGTTCGCGAACTCTTCCCACTCGGTCAGGATCAGCAACGCATCGGCGCCATTGGCTGCTTCGTAAGCCGAGTTGGCGAACTTAATCGGCGAGGTCATCGCCTCCCGCGTGCGGTCCATAGCGGCCGGATCGTAAGCCGTGATCCTGCAGCCTTCCTGCAGAAGCGCCTGCACCAGGAAAACAGCGGGCGATTCGCGGATGTCGTCAGTGCCACCTTTGAAGGCCAGTCCGAGCACGCCGAGATGTTTGCCGCGCAGCGTCCACAACGCGCTGCGAACCTTGCGCAGGAAGCGCTGCCGCTGATCTTCGTTGATGGCCATCACTTCATCGAGCAGACGGAAGTCATATCCGGATTCGCGGGCGACGGCGCGAAACGCCATGACATCTTTCGGAAAGCACGATCCGCCGTAACCGATGCCAGGATTCAAGAATCGTGGACCAATGCGCGCATCGGTGCCAACTCCATGCACCACTTGATTCACATCCGCGCCCACCGACTCGCACACCGAAGCCACCGCGTTGATAAACGAAATCTTCATCGCCAGAAATGCATTCGAGGCGTGCTTGATCAGCTCCGCGCTCTTGGTGCTGGTCACAATGATCGGAGCCGGAATGGCAACGCGGTCGGGCTGCGGAATCGCGTCGTTGCGCTGGTAGTAGGTGCCGTCGGTCATGGGCGCATAAACTTCGCGCAACACATCCGCCGAGCGCTCTGTATCGCAGCCAATCACGATACGGTCAGGAAACAGGAAATCAGTAACGGCAGTGCCTTCGCGCAAAAATTCGGGGTTCGACGCAATGTCGAACATCTCCGGATCCGTGCCGTTGCGCAGAATGATCTTGCGCACCCAGTCGCTGGTGTAGACCGGAACCGTACTTTTCTCGACGATGACCTTATAGCCGTTGATGCCGCCGGAAATCTCGCGCGCAACGCTCTCCACATACGACAAATCCGCTTCGCCGCTTTCGGTCGGCGGAGTGCCGACAGCCACGAAAATGACCGTGCTCAGCCGCACCGCTTCCTGCAGGTTGTCAGAAAAAGTCAGCCGCTGCCCGCGATGCTTGCTCAAAAGTTCGGGCAGAAAATTTTCGTGAATCGGAACCTGGCCGTTTCTAAGCGCGGCCAGCTTGCGCTGATCGTTATCGACAAGAATGACGTCATGACCCAGGTCGGCAAAGCAGGCGCCTGCCACCAATCCCACGTATCCAGAACCTACAACTGCAATCCGCATGTGTTCACTCCGAAGATAGAGTACGGCGAAATGACTTTATTTTGAAGAGTTTATACGCGGGGGAGTTCCGGGGAGGAACGAAACCGTCAACATCGGAACCCGATCGTAACTTCAACTCCAGAAAATCTTAGCAGCAGCCGCCAAACTGCGGCAGGAGACAAAATTCTCTACCACGATTGGGCCAATTCGGAACTTTTCTTTCGCATGGCCGACTCAGGCAATTGACAACTTCACCGTTTCGGGGGACACTCCGTCACACGGGTGCTTGCTTCCGCGCCCTGCGTTATTTTATGCGGCAGAATTTGAGGCCGAAATCGAGTCCAACGACTCCTCTTCCGTCCCCCGCAGAGGTGCTGCAACCGCAGCCAGACGAGGCCGGTTCCTACACCGACCTGGCGTATCTGGCTGGCCGCTTTTCCGCGCACGGCGGCGACCATATCTCTCCTGAACTGTCCGCGGATCTCGCCCTCGAAATTGTGCTCAACGAAATTGTCGAGCAGGCATGCCTGGCGACCGGCGCGACCGGCGCAGCCATCGTATTAATGCGCGACGGAGAACTGGCCTGCCGCGCCAGCAGCGGTGAAACCGCGCCAGAGTTGGGATCGCGCCTCGATCCCTCATCCGGTATTTCCGGGCAGTGCATCCGAACCTATCTGACGCAGCGTTGCAGCGATGTGCTGACCGACGCCCGCGCCGATCAGGAAGCCTCGCTCCGGCTGGGCATCCGATCCGTGCTCGTCATGCCGCTTCTGCGCATGGACACGCTGCTCGGGATTTTCGAATTATTTTCGTCGCGCCCCTCAGCCTTCGGAGAACGCGACGAGCGCACGCTTGAAGTTCTGGTGACGCAAACCCTGGTCAACCTCGACCGCGCGTCGCATCCACTGGCGCCGCCGCCGAGCATGCCGCTGCAGACATCAGCGGTTAGTAACGACTCAAGACTCCAGAGCGGCGATCTCGGTACGCAACTCGAGCAGTGGGGAAGTGACCAGTCCGGAAGTAACGAATCAAGAAGCGAGGAATTGCGAAGTGAGGAATCAAGAAGTGAGGAATCAATGAGAAGAGTTGCGGCCATGATGCCGTCCAGCGGATCGGATTTTCTAACCCTGGCGCTTGGCGCGGCGGTTCTGCTGTGCGCCGTGACGCTGGGCGTGCTGGTGGGCCGTCACTTCGGATTCACACCAGCCGCTCACTCGACTCCCGCAACCGTGGCGGCAAACAGCACGCCCGCCGAAAATCCGTCCAACGCCACATCCTCGTTAACTCAGCCCGCTGCCGCAACCGGCAGCGATACGCCAATTTCCGATCAAACCTCTCTGCCGACCGCTCCGCTCAAACGAACCGACTCCGCTCCGGCGCCCGGCGGATTGCAGGTCTACGAAAACGGCAAAGAGATATTTCACCTGCAGCCTGGTCAGCCGCAGCCCGGACAGCGTCAAGCCAAACCACGTCAGCTTCTATCCGCGCAGCCGGCACCGGCTCAAATCCGGACGGTTCCAACCCGCGCCGCTCTAACCGAACCCACGCAACCGAAGACACTGAAGCCCCGCACCACTCAACCGGCCGCTCTTCAACCAGCGCCCGTTGAATCGCTTCATGCGGGAGCCGTTCGATCTCAACCGCGACAGCTTTCGTCTATGCCGGCGCCGGTAGCGCCGGCAACGCAGCAGAATATTTCCACAGCAGTAGCGAATGCCGATCCACCGGCCCAGTCCGCGGCCGGAGCTCCGCCCGAGCGCGTGGTCGAGTTGTCTCCCGCCGAGGCCGAAGAGAGCCTTTTGTCGCGCGTAGAGCCCGAATATCCCGATCAGGCCCGGCAAGATAACGTTCAGGGAGATGTGCTGCTCGAAGTGCGCATCGGAACCGACGGCACAGTAGAAGGCGTGCAGTTATTGAGCGGACCGCAACCGCTGGCGCAAGCCTCCAGCGACGCGGTGCGGCAGTGGCGTTTCAAACCTCACATGCTCAACGGCCAAGCCGTCAAGATGCAGACACGAGTCACCCTGAGTTTCCGTCTGCCCGGCTAAGTTTGTGTAGCGCCGCCGTCCCGGCGGCTGTCGTGGCGGCGTCTCGCCGCCATTTACGAGGGAGAGACCGCCCTCGCGACACCTGGCCAGAGGCCGGCGCTACGAAGAAAATGCGCCCCCCAAAAACGGCGGCGCTATTTTCTCCCGAGAGCCGTGTTGTTACGGCGTGTACTTGAAAACTACGCCGCATCCCTGATAGAAGTCGCCGCACGAATTGGTACCTCCCTGATACGTCGCCCCGTAAATACTGCCATCTGACCCCAGCGTCAGGCCTTGGCGCGGGGACTCTCCGTCGGTCTGAATGAAAGTGTGGAGCACGCTGTAGTGGCCGGTCTTGCCGATGGAGAAAATCACGCCACAGCCGTTGTGGGGCGCCTCTACATCGCAATCAAGTGCAAGGTCTCCTCCGCCTACCGTTGTGCCATAAAGCACTCCGCCAACATCGAGCAGTCCTGCTTCAGGAGTAAAGCCGTTCGCATCTTCATTGAAGACGCGCAGCAATTCTTCGTTGCCGGAGACATCCAGCCGAAAGACTAAGCCGCAGCCACCACCCACGCTGAAGGGCGCACAATGCGTGCTGCCACCAGCCGAAGTGACGCCGTGGATATTCCCGTTGGCGTCGACAATCAGCCGGCCGCTCGGATATATGCCATCGGTGCCGCCAAGGAATGAATAGAGCACCGTGTAGTTACCCAAAGTGTCGTACTTGAAAATCACTCCTCGACCGTTTGTCCCGCCGAACTCGGTATTCCCATATAAATTGCCCGCGGCATCGGCAACAATGCCTTGAGGGGAGCCGCCCAGAGTATTGAAGGCGAATCTGTGCAATACGGTAAATGTTCCGGTCTTCGTGATCTTATAGAGGACTCCTGCGCCATTCGGTCCGCCAGCAATGGCCACTCCATAGAGAACGCCGTCGACCGAGATTAGCCGGCCAAAGTACCAAGGATTGGCGCCGTCGTGAACGTCCTGAAATCTGTGAAGGGTGGTGAGAACATTGCCGGCATTCAGCTTGAATATGGTGCCGCACATGCAGGTTGCGTCGCCGCCCCGGCTGGTAGTGCCGTAGAGATTTCCCTCCGAATCGCGGATCACGCCTGTGTAAGGACTAGTGCCATCCGTTCCACCCGAGAAGGAATAGAGCACCGATTCAACGCCGGATGAATCGATCTTGAAAATGGTCCCGAAACCCGTGCCGCCGCCGATGGTCGTTCCGTAAAAATTTCCGTCGGCGTCCTCGACAAGATCGCCATTGGGAGTCGCTCCGTCGGTTGCGCTGCTGCCGAAGTTGTATACCACGGTGTAGCTCTGAGCATTGGCAGGTTGCGGCGCCGAGGTCGCGGCTAGTAAAAACAACGCGGCTGCCATGAACCATGATTGCTTGCAAAGGATCGATTCTTTGTAGCGCATAAACCCAGTCTCCTTCGTTGCGTGATTTTCGGGTTGCATTCGGATTTGTGCCGACCCGCTTCCCGGTTCAGCTAGGGCCGAGCCAGGTTCCTCAAACTCACACGTCTCAAACTTACTTGATACAAGTGAAGCGCCACCAGGAACGGACGGTGCTTATAGTCCCCAGTTCTTACCGTGTGTACTTGAAGATGTATCCGTTCGTGTCGCTGGTGGCGCTGCCGTAGATGTTGCCATCCTGGCCGAGAGTCAATTCGCCTACAACTCCCGAGCCATCGGTTCCACCCTCAAAAGTGTGAAGCACGGAGTACTCGCCGGTATTTCCGATGCTGAAGACGACGCCGCAGGCGCAGCTGGAATTGCCGCCGACGTTGTTCGCTCCAAACAGCGTCCCCCCAACATCCAGTACTCCTTGCTCCGGTTGTCCTCCACCACTCCCGTTGTGAAACGTGTGCACGACGGATTCCGTCCCGCTCGGGTCGATCCGATAGATCACTCCGCAGCCAGGGGGAATCTTAGTGGTGTCACAAGTGACATCTCCGCCGTTTTGTGTGGCCCCGTGAATGTTGCCGTTCGCGTCGATGATTACACGGCCAAGAGGAATCGCACCGTCGGTGCCGCCGGTGAAGGTGTAGAGCACCGAGAAGTGTTCAGAAGTGTCCAGCTTAAACACGACTCCCCGGCCGTTGTCCTGGGACTGACTGGTCCCGTAAATGTTGCCGGCGGAATCGCGATTGAGATACGTCGGGGCGAATCCATCGGCCCCTCCGGTAAATGAATAGACGACGGAGTACATTCCGCCCTTGGTGATCTTGAAAATCACTCCGAGGCCACTGGCGCCACCGCTGGCTGTGGTGCCGTAAAGCACACCATTCACCGATATCAAACGATTCGGGCGTGGAAACGAGCCGGTCTTTCCCAGGTTGAAGGTATGCAGCACGG